>MKWU01000090.1_pt1 | contig 156947 bp, 142 predicted proteins | sample 809101 | NCBI WGS metagenome assembly MKWU01 (sample SAMN05860141, study PRJNA318959) | sponge metagenome | host: Aplysina aerophoba | place: Slovenia: Piran, Adriatic Sea, Gulf of Piran | collected 2013-05-07 | reverse complement strand
GAACCCGATGACATCCGACGTCAGCAGGGCCGTGCCCGCGAAGCTGCCGCAGGCAGCCTGAAAACTACAAGTTGGTCAGGGGTGCGGGACGCCCGGCGTCAAGGACGTCGCCAAATGACCGGATACGCCGGCCTTGCGCACCGGCTTCGGCAATCAGCGCGTGCCGCATCCGGATCGGGCGTCTCGTACTTGCTCTCGGTGCGTTGCCCGATCAATCCCGCAGGCACGATGCCGTAGGCACACCGGCCCAGGCGCCTTCGATGATCGAATCGACATCGACCGCGTGCTGGATGGCCTTTCGAACCCGGATGTCCTGCAAGTTGGGATGATCGGTACTCATGCCCATCCAGTACCATGCGGTCCCCGAGCAGACCTTGACTATGGCGCCTTCAGGCGGGTTCTCCTGAAGTCGCGGGATCGCGTCGATGGCGATTTCGGCTGTCTTCTCCTCTGATTTCACGGTGTGCCAGCAACCCGCCCTACGCTACGATAAGTTCGTGCTGGACGTGGCTAAGCCAGCGGGCCTGGGTCTCGGTGAAGGCCATCGTGTCGATCAGGATCGAATAGCCTTCGAGATGCGGCAGATAGAACTGGCTCTCGTGGTTCACAACGCGGCCGGGCGCGAAGACCTGGTCGTCGTCGTGGAGCGTATCGGCGTCGTAGTGGAAATCGCCCACCCAGTCGGGAGGGAAGGCGATGCCGAGTTCATAGCCGCCGATCCAGCCGCGGTTCTCGTAGATTCCGGCCTCCTTGTAGTAACGGACGATGGTGTCGTTGAATTCGCGAACCGGCAGATTCGGTCTGAGAATTTTCTCAAGAGCTCTGTACACCCCGGCCGAGAGGTTGATCCGCTCCACTGCGTCGGAATGCGGTTCGCCGATGGAGAAGCTCCGCGCCTGGTCGACGTGGTAGCGGTTGAAGACACCGCACACGTCAAGGAAGACGACCTCGCCCACGGCAATCTGCTTGCGAGAGGCCAGGCCGTGTCCGGTGACGGCCTTCACGCCCGAGGTCACCAGCATGGGAATCGCCTGGTTCTCGCCGCCGGCCCGGGTCATCGCGGCCGTGACCTCACCCCAGAGCTCGAGCTCGGTGATTCCCTCGCGCAGCGTCTCGCGTGCGGCCTCGAGACCGATGTCGGCGATCCGGGCGGCTTTCTCGACGCAGGCCATTTCGGCGGGCGACTTGAATCCGCGCACCTCGCGGACAATCTCGGTGCCGTCAACCACGGTGCAGTTCTTGGCCTCCAGCGCAGCCTGACAGCGTTCGCTCACCCGCCGATTAGGCCGATAGCTCCCCATCTCGAGACCCACGGTACCGCCGGTCCAGCCTGATGACGCCAACTCGTCGGCGACAAAGGCAAAGGCGACATCGGCATCCTGCGGACCACCATAGAGACGGACGTCGTCGGCAATCGTGTAGCAGCGCACGAGAGCGATGTGGCCGCCCGCCTCGAAGAAGATGAAGTCGTCGTGGTCGACGTGGACCGCCACGCCGCTCCAGGGCAGGTACCCCTCGGCCTGGTACCAGGCTGACCCATAGCCGCTGACGTAGCAGATGGCTTCGGGCGACGTCAGGTAGAGCATATCGACGGATTCTCGCGCCATCACCTTGCGGATGCGCTCAAGCCGCCCTCGATATTCTTCGCGCGAGAAAGGGATCTCCTGCACTGGGTGCCCGTGCAGTAGCACCTGTTCGGCGTCGTTCATGCGCCCCTCCTGTCATCCTCGCTGACAAAATGCGGATACATGCGCGGGCTTGTCACGGAAAAACGACCGGCTGGCCGCACACCACCAAATGTACCGCTGCGCGCCTTGTGCCTGGCCTTCGCCGGGCGCTTGCTTCGCCTCGTCCGCGGGGTCAGCCGGTCGGCGGTGACGATCATCGTGCCGACGGCTGCATCGGCCGACCAACCAGCGGCCCGGTTCCCTGCGGACGCTTGTGGTCCTTCAGTCCCTGCCAGGGCGCCCCGGAACGTCCCGTGCCGGTGCCACCGGACACAGGTTTCTCCGGGTGTCCGCAGTCAGCACACAGATGTTCGGCACGTGCCGTGCGATGCTGAATGTCGCCCGGAACCGGGACCTCGATCAAATGATGCGCCGATTCAGGCCTGGCGAACTGATGCCGGATTTGGCGCTGAACATCCATGGTTGGCCCGCAACGCTGCCGAAATCAGTTGATCAGCCTCACTTGGGGGCACGGGTGGGGCTAGCGGCGGACGATCTGGCGGACGGCGGCGAAGCAGCCGTAGAGGATGACGGAGATGATGAGGGACCCGACGAAAGCGTGGGGCCCGAACTCATCCATTGACATGCCGACCATGAGCGGTCCCACCATGCCGCCGATCCCGAAGAGAAGCGAAAAGACGGCATTGGCTGCGACGAGGTCGACAGAACGGAAGCGTTGTCCAAGCAGGGTGAGGCCGACGGTGAAGACTGCGCCCATGGCGCCGCCCCAGACGACGATGACCGACCACAGGAGGAGACCCGGTCCGGTCCACCAGGGTTCGGCGCCACCATGGAGGAGCCAGGGCAGGGGCGCCAGACACGCTGCGATGATGAAGACGCACCCGACCAGTAGCCAGCCCCGGTGCACGCGGTCCGCCAGCCATCCGACAGGATACTGGAAGAAGATGGCGCCGACCGACCCCACCCAGATGACACCGTATCCCGTCTGGCGGAATTCCTCCCCGAGCACGTCCATGGTGTAGAGGTGGGCGAAGGACTGCAGCCCTCCCTCGAGAATGCCGAACATTGCGGACGACAACAGCACGGTCGGCGCTGCCAGGAACACGATCATGAGACGGCCGATGCCTGAGCGGGCACGATCTTCGACGGGAAAGGTGAACGAGATCCTGCGGGTTGGCAGAAGCAGCACCGAAGTGACGAGGACCGACGACAATCCGATCAGGAAAGGCCAGGCGGTTTCCGGGTCAAGGCTGGCGCCGACCACCGGCCCGACGGCCCAGCCGGCCATGCCGACCGTGGTGTAGATGCCCATCCATCGTCCACGGACCCGGTCGTCGAGGATCTGGTTGATCCAGGTGTCGCCGGCCGTGAACAGCAGTGCGTTGCCGACACCGAGCAGGAATCTCAGCGCACACCAGGCCGTGTAGTCGCGCCAGAGCGGCAAACCGATGAGTGCGACAGCGACAAAAACGAGGCCGGCAGCAATCGATCCCAGTACTCCCAGCACCGGAATGAAGCGAGTGGCGACAAGAGACACGATGGCGATACCGGCGAACTGCACGGCGGCACTGATGCTGATCTCGGTCTCGCTGTACCCCCTGTTGCTGAGGGATTCGGCGAGAATGGGCCACACCAGAGAACTCGTCATGCTGACGACCGACAGCGCCGCGATCAGCAGGATCAGGCACCGTCGTCTGTCGCCAGGCGACAGACGAACCTCAGACGTGGTCGATCCGCTGTGTGTCACGGACATAGTGCACGAAGGGAATTGTGGCGGGACACGGTCCAAGTGTCCGACCCTGCCAGCGCTGCCGCGCCGTCGTCAGGGCGAGCTCCGTGACGTCGATAATCGGAAGGTGAAAGGCGTCGTCCAGAGGCAGCCAGTGTAGATCCTCGAGCTCCCCGTCAACGAGCAGGTCGCCCCGGCAGCCCGTGCCATCGGCGAGAAAGAAGCGCGTGTTGAAGCGCCTGGGCGACAGGGTGGGCGTGAGGGCCCGCATGATGTAGTCGAGAGCGGCCACGTCAGGCACCATGCCCACCTCCCGGCAGGCGTTCCAGAAGGGCGTTGACGGCAGAGAATCGAACACGTCCCCGGATGTGGTTCTCCCCAGGAGATAGCCTGTTTCCTCATGAGTTTCGCGAATGGCAGCCAATGCAAGGGCCAACGGAGAGGTGTTCGGGGTATCACGTCTGAGGGTCAGTTCGGTCTCCCCTGACAGGCGAAACCGGTCGCCCGGAACACACCGGTCGACAGTATCGACGCGGCCTCCCGGGAACACGTAGATATCCGGAAGGAACCGTGCACGCTTGCGGCGCCGTCCCATCAGCACCTCGACCGCAGTGCCGGTTTCGCGCAGCAGGATGACACTGGCCGCGTCGCGCGGCCTGGCAGCGCGCGCCGGTTGGGCAGCCCGGCCCATTGAAGGTGAATCACGCAGGAATGTGTCAGACGAGAATGCTGCGGCCGGATTCAGTCAGACGGCAGACCAACCAGTCGGGTTTGATGGGATTGGTGATCCATGGTTCGGCCCACCCCTGGCGTATGCAGCTTCGTATGGTACGGGGATCGACTTCGCGGCCGACCTCGTCGAACAGCGGCAACTTGCCGCCGGGCTGGTCGAGTCCTTTCATCAGCCAGCGCCTCTGGACGATCGTGGGACGACCATGAACTACGCGATCATCGTTGCGAATCTCTTTGGCCAACGCCATGGCATCCTCCCATCCACCGCATGTCATGATGCATCGCGGAAAGCGCCTCGTCAAACGACAAGGTAAAACGTAAGATAATGCCTCTAAATATCTCTTATCAAAAGAATACAATTGTTTCTTGTGATCAGGAAAGAACGAGCGCGTAGAGCAGGGAACCATTGTTTGTGTCACATTCTGCAAGTCTTACATTAACTCGCTGACCAAGAGAGTAACGCATTGTTTTGCCGTGCAATGTCTGATGCGATTCCCGATATCGGAAAGGGCCGCCGGGCAGGTAACGGGCGGGCACCAGCCCTTCGGCGTCGATGGGTCCGGCGCGCACGATGATTCCAAATTGGCCAAGGCCCGATATGCAGCCTTTCATGACGGCATGATCACGGTTCGAAAGCCACCGGGCGACGTAGTGATCACCTGCATGCCTTTCGGCTCCGACTGCCCTGCGTTCCAAGGAGCCAAGATGTCGGCCCACACGGTCGAGGTCATCGGGGACTGTTTCACCAAGAAGTGCGCGATGGACCATGAGATCGGCATAGCGTCTTATCGGTGAGGTGAAGTGGCAGTACTGGTCGAGTGCGAGCCCGAAGTGTCCGATGTTGTGCGGGCTGTATGCCGCGAGGGCCTGACAACGCAGCACGATGTCCTCGACGGTCTGGCGTTCACCGGTGTTGGCGGCACGATCAAGAACACGGGCGAGATCACCAGGGGAGGGGCGGCGTGTCTCAAGGGAACCATGGCCGCGCGTCGAAAGGAATGTGCGCAAGGATTCCAGTCTTTCTTCGCTGGGACGGTCATGGACCCGGAAAAGGCATTCCTTGCCCCGCGAAACGAGTTCCCGTGCCGCCGCGACATTGGCCGCGATCATCAGTTCCTCGATGAGACGATGGCTGTCCAGACGGTGTCGGAGAACGATTTCGCTGATGCGGCCCTGACTGTCGAAGCTGACCTTGCGTTCTCCCCGCTCGATCTCGAAGGCGCCGCGCTGCCGCCGTGCGTCGAGAAGGACCTGGAAAACACCGTAGAGATGGTCGACAAGCCGGTCGGGCAGGGCGGAGGTTGCGGGCGTTGGACGTCCGCTGCGGTGTTCCTCGACCTCGGCATAGGTGAGCCGCGCCCTCGAGCGCATGACTGCCCGCTGGAAGTGCCAGCGTCGCAGACTTCCGCCGCCGGTGATCCACAGGTGAGCGGCCACGCACGGGCGTGACACGCCGGGCTTCAGGGAACACAGGTCATTGGAGAGCGCCTCCGGCAGCATGGGCACCACCCGATCGGGAAAGTAGACGGAGTTGCCCCTCAGGAAGGCTTCCCGATCGAGGGCGCTGTGTGGCCGGACATGGTGCGCGACATCGGCGATGGCGACGATGACATACCAGCCGTCGCGGTCCGGTTCTGCAAAGACGGCGTCGTCGTGATCCCGGGCATCGTCATCGTCGATGGTGACCAGGGGGATGGCGTCAAGATCACTGCGGCCCTCGCCGTCGCTCGCAGCCGCCGCGTTCCGTGCTTCGACAAGGACGTCGTCCGGAAATTCGAGAGGGATGCCGTGGGCAGCGATGGCGGCAAGGCTGATGGCGCCGGTATTCCTCCAGCTGCCAAATGTCCTGGTGATACGGACACGGGGTGGGCCAAGGCGGCCGTCGTCCATGGGCTCCGCCAGGACCAGGTCATCATGGCTCACATTGTCGACATCGCATGCCGCAACCGGGCAGGCGCGCTCCCCGCGGCGGCTGGTGCTGGCAATGAAGCGGTTGCGCCCGATGTGCTGATAGATGCCGGCCATTCTGGCCGGAGGTGTGGGAAGGAGACGGCGTACCCTGCCGTGACGTCGTCCATCGGCCATCCTGCGCCGGACCGCGACCAGGGCAAGGTCTCCGGGCCCTGCCGCCGGCGAAGTTCCGCCCCTGATGGTGTCGAGCACGATCAGTGGCGCTTGACCGCGACCGGTCCACTTCACGGGACGCGCCACCGGATGACCTTCTTCGTCGATGTCAATGACCTCGACGACGATGTCACGCCGATCATGGTCCCCGGAACGGCGGCCCATTCTCAGGTGGCGCGACCGGATTTCCTGGCCTTTCTTGGCGGCTTTCGCCGATTCTTGGATGAAGCCTTCCTGCGCGCGAGAAGATCGAGCGCCATCTCGAGAGTGACATCGCCGGGATCGATTCCTGAGGGCAGCGAGGCATTGGTCCGGTTGTGCCTGACATAGGGGCCGTAGCGCCCCTTCATCACCTCGACGGACGCCTGATCGTCCGGATGTTTGCCAAGCTCCCGGAGAGCCTGTCCTCCCTTTCGGGCGTTTCCGCTTTCGGCGATCAACGCCACGGCCCTGTTGAGGCCTATCGTGAGCACGTCATCGTCAGGGAGATTGATGTAGCGCGCGCCGTGTTTCAGGTAGGCACCGTATCGCCCGATACCGGCCGTGATGATGGTCCCTGTTTCGGGGTGTTCGCCGACTTCCCTGGGAAGTGCAAGGAGCGCCAGGGCTGTCTCGAGCGTCATCGAGGATGGGGACATGGATGCGGGCACCGAAACCGTCTCCGAACCGGATCCGGGCTCGCCCTTGCGGACGTAGGGTCCGAACTTGCCGTGGAGCAGGGTTACGGGAAGGCCGCTCTGCGGTTCCTCGCCAAGGATGCGTGGTTCGTTGTCCTCCGGCGCGGCATTGCCGTTCCTGTCGAAGGGATTCTTGGTGTAACGGCAATCCGGATACACCGAACAGCCGATAAAGGCACCGAACTTGCCCAGTTTCAGACTGAGTGTGCCCTCCTTGCAGGACGGACAGGAGCGCGGGTTGCCGTCATCCCGGTCTGGATAGATGTCATGTTCCAGGACCTGTTCGATACTCTCGACGATGTGCCGCAGTTCGAGGTTCCGGGTGTCGCGCGTCACCCTTTCAAAGGCGTCCCAGAAATCACGCAGCACGGCTTTCCAGTTTGCGTTCCCGTTGGAAATCCGGTCGAGATCCTGCTCCATGTCTGCCGTGAAGGTATACTGCACATAGGTTCCAAAGAACGTCTCGAGAAAGGCGACGAGCAGGCGTCCGCGGTCAGCCGGATGGAATTGCCTGCGTTCCAGGGTGACATACTCCTTGTCTTTCAGAACTCCGATGATGGGCGCATAGGTCGAAGGCCTGCCTATGCCGAGTTCCTCCAGGCGTTTGACGAGGGTGGCCTCGGTAAGTCGTGGTGGTGGTTCCGTGAAATGCTGTTGCGGTCTGACCTCGCCAACCTCGAGTCGTTCGCCCGTTGCGAGATCCGGCAATCTCCTGTCGCTTGAGTCCCTGTCCTTCCCGTCGGTGGATTCCCGGTACAATCTGGTGAAACCGTCGAAGACCATCACCGAGCCGCTGGCGCGCAATCCGACTTCGCGGCCGGTGTGGCCATCGGCCGGTGACCTGATATCGACCGTGGTCTGGTCGAAACGAACCTGAGCCATCTGGCTGGCGAGAGCCCGCTTCCAGATGAGCGCGTAGAGCCGTGCTTCCCTGTCATCGAGATATCGCGCCATCGCCTCGGGTGTACGGCTGAAGTCCGTCGGTCTGATGGCCTCGTGCGCTTCCTGGGCGTTGCGCGCCCGGGTCGTGAAGATCCGCTGCCTGTCCGGCACATAGGCATCACCGAATGTGTCGGCAATGAGACGCCGCGCGTCACGGATCGCCGCCTGGGACATGACGACGCTGTCTGTGCGCATGTAGGTGATGAGGCCGGTCGTCTCGCCGCCGATGTCGCGTCCTTCATAGAGGCGCTGGGCGTGGCGCATGGTGTCCTGGACGCTGAATCCGAACCTGCGTGAGGCATCCTGCTGCAAGGTGGACGTGGTAAAGGGTGGCGGAGGATTGCGTTTCGCCTTCTTGCGTTCCACGGAATCGACGGCGAACACGCCGCCACGCACGCTTGCAGCAGCCTCAGCGGCCATCGCCTCGCCGGCCAGGGTGAACTTCTCGAGACGGACGCCATCGAGGCTATGGAGCCTCGCGGTCAGGGACGCACCGCCTGCGGTTCCCAGGTCGGCATCGACCGACCAGTACTCCCGCGGCGTGAAGCGTTCGATTTCCGCCTCGCGCTCGCAGATCAGGCGCAGGGCCACCGATTGCACGCGGCCGGCCGATCTGCAGTCGCAACCGGGCAGCTTGTGCCAGAGAACCGGCGACAGGGTGAATCCGATGAGATAGTCGAGAGCCCTGCGGGCCAGTTGCGCCTCGACGAGATGCATGTCGATGTCGCGCGGTTCCGCCATGGCGCTCTTCACGGCGTCGGAGGTGATTTCATTGAACACCACGCGTTTCACCGGACGATCCGCCGTTGCACCCGTGTCCCTGAGCCAGTTCAGCACATGCCAGGCGATGGCTTCGCCTTCCCGGTCGGGGTCCGTGGCGAGAACCAGGGAATCGGCCTTGTTGAGCGCCGTGGAGATGGTGTTGAGCGCCTTGAGAGACCTTGAGTTGGTCTCGAAAGTCATCTCGAAATCCCGCTCCGGCTGCACGGAGCCGTTGCGCGACGGCAGATCGCTGACGTGCCCGTAACTTGCCAGCACGGTGTAGTCCGGACCCAGATACCTGCTGATGGTCTTCGCCTTGGCAGGAGATTCAACGACAACGACCTGCATGGACAACCCCAAGATCCGTCCGGCACGTGCTAAGTGGCACCGGTCGCACGGTCCGTCAAGGAGGCCGCGGTTCTCCCGGGTGGTGCGGGACCGCTGATCACGGGTCTCACCTGCAGTCCGCTCAGGAGTGCACCTCGTCGCGCGTTACCGGCCGATCCGCGGTTCTCTTCCGGTCAGAAGGCGGCGTATGTTGGCGTGGTGACGGACGACCACCAGGAAGGCGACAAGGATCATCACGCCGGCGTACTGCGCATCGCTCGTGACCATCCAGATGGCGACCGGTGATGCGATGATGCTCGCCATGCCGGCGACAGACGAGATCCGGGTCAAGCCGGCCACTGCCAGCCACACCACCAGGATGACCAGCCCCGGCTGCCATGAAAGTGCCAGGGTGACGCCCAGCGCGGTGGCGACCCCCTTGCCGCCACGGAACTTCAGCCACGGGTTGAACATGTGTCCCGCCACAACGAACAGTGCGGCGATGACGGCCATGTCGGGTCCACCGGTGTCATGGGCGATTGCGACTGCCACCACTCCCTTGGAGTAGTCGAGAACCAGCGTGACCACGGCGGGCAGGCGTCCCGCCGTCCGCAGAACGTTGGTGGCGCCAATGTTGCCTGAACCTTCCTTGCGGAGGTCACTGTGTCCGAAAAGGCGGGCAACGATCAGGCCTGAAGGCAATGAACCGATGAGCCATGCGGCCACGGCACCCAGCAGGAAGGGCCAAAGGTAGGGCAGGGCATCGAGCGTGAGCATGCGTTGGTCGAACAAGGAGGCCCCCGATCACCCGGGCGTCATCATGCGCCCGGCATCATGCCCGGTCCAGCCCTGCGATCCTGAGGCATCCCACCATCAGGACGTGGAGGCGATGTCCATCACCGTGCGGCCACTGACCACTGTGCGGACCACGCGACCGGTCACCGTGCGGCCCTCGAAGGGGGAGTTCTTGGATTTGCTCTGGAACGCCTGGTTGTCGATCCGCCAGGTCATTGAGGGATCGATGAGAACGATGTCCGCCGGCCCCCCGACTGCCAGCCGACCCGCCTTCAATCCGAGCAGGTCGGCAGGTCGGCAGGTCACAAGGGCCAGCGCATCCACAAGGCCAAGCCGCCCCGAAGCCACGATTTCGAGAACCAGGGGAAGCAGGGTTTCAAGTCCGACAATGCCGAAGGCCGCCTGGGCAAACGGCTGCCTCTTGCTGTCCTGGTCGCGTGGTTCGTGGGCCGATACGACGGCATCGATGACCCCCTCGGCCAGGGCCGCCACCAGAGCCTGGCGGTCTTCCTCGCAACGCAATGGAGGGCGTACCTTGGTGAAGGTGAGGTAGTCACCCACCGCACTTTCATTGAGCACCAGATAATGGGGGGCGGTATCCGCACTCACCGGCAAGCCTCGTGCCCTTGCCTGGCGCACGAGATCGGCGCTTTCGGCGGTCGTGATGCTGCTGAAGTGCAGGCGGCCCCCGGTCATTTCGGCGAGACGGATGTCGCGAGCGATCATGATGGTTTCGGCTTCCGGCGCCATTCCTTCCAGCCCCAGTCGTGTCGCCGTCTCACCACTGTTCATGACGCCGTCGCCCGTGAGATCGAGATCCTCGGCGTGGTGCATGATCAGGGCATCGAAGACGGTGCCATAGGACAGGGCGCGACGCAGCACGTTCGCGTTCATGATGGGGCGGGGGCCATCGGAGAAGGCGAGGGCGCCGGCCTCGCCGAGCAGACCGAGCTCGGTGAGCTGTGTACCCTTGCGACCCTGCGTGACGGCGGCCACGGGATGGATCTTCACGAGAGAGGTCTCTCGTGCCCGCCGTTCGATGAAATGAACGAGAGAGACATCATCGATGGTCGGCCTGGTGGTCGGCATGCAGGCGATTGACGTGACGCCGCCCACGGCAGCTGATCGGCTTGCGGTGTGGATAGTCTCCTGGTGTTCGAAGCCGGGTTCCCTCAGGTGCGCCCTGAGATCGACGAGGCCGGGCGCCGCGATCAGCCCCCGGGCGTCGATGACGGTGGTCGCCGGGGGAATGCTCTCGTGTGTCACCTGTGGACCAAGATCGACGATCGTCTCACCATCGGTGAGGATCCCACCGGTCTCGTCACGCCGGCTTGCCGGGTCGATCAGACGCAGATCCAGGTAGGCTGTCCGTTCCGCCTTGCGCTTCTTGATCGAGATATCGGCAAGGCGCGGCGTCACTGGTTGTGCTCCGGGTGGTCGAGGTTGCCCGTGAGAAGTTCCAGACAGGCCTGGCGTACGGCAACACCCATCTCCACCTGGTCGAGGATGGCGCTGCGGTTGATGTCGTCGGCAACCTCGCTGTCGATCTCGATACCCCGGTTCATCGGACCCGGGTGCATGATGAGGGCATCCGACCTGGCATGGGCGATCTTCTCGTAGGTCAGTCCGTAGAACTGGAAGTACTCGCGCTGGGAAGGCACGAAGCTTCCCTGCATCCGTTCCGTCTGCAGCCGCAGCATCATGACGATGTCGGCGTCCTTGAGACCCTCCGTCATGTCGTGATGAACCTCGACACCGTAACGGTCGACCCGTGGCGGCAGCAGGGTTGGAGGGGCGACGAGGCGCACCCTGGCGCCCATGGTGTTGAGGAGGAGAATGTTGGATCGGGCCACGCGGCTGTGTGCGATGTCGCCGCAGATGGCGACCGTCAGGCCGCTGAGACGGCCGAGACGGCGGCGAATGGTGAGTGCGTCCAGCAGAGCCTGTGTCGGATGTTCGTGGCTGCCGTCGCCCGCATTGATCACGGCGGCCCTGACGGAACGGGCAAGAAGCTTGACCGCGCCACTGTCGGGATGCCGCACGATGAGCAGGTCGGGATGCATCGCGTTGAGCGTTGCCGCCGTGTCGACCAGGGTTTCGCCCTTCTTGATCGCGCTGGTCGAGGGAGCCATGTTGATGACATCGGCGCCGAGGCGTTTGCCTGCGAGTTCGAACGACGTTCGGGTACGTGTCGAGCTTTCAAAGAACATGTTGATCTGGGTGCGGCCGCGCAGCAGGTCACGCTTCTTCTCGGCGCGCCGGTTGAGCGCAACGTAGGTGTCGGCCAGATCCAGGAGAAGGTTGATGTCGTCCGGCGACAGATCCTCGATGCCAAGCAGGTGGCGATGGGAAAAACTCAAGAGCTTGACGTCGCGCGGCATGATTGAAAGAGACTACCTACACCACCGCGGACCGTCCGTCATCCCCAGGTTCGATTGTGTTCGGGGGAATCGCTGTTTCAGTCCGACTATGGTGTTGTCCACAATCGGGAGACCGGCGCGGCGTGGAGGCCATCGCCGAAGGGAAGGGCTGCTTCTTTGCTATCGAGCACCACGCTACGCGAGGAGGAGCAGGTTGGTGGTGCCGTTCAACAGGAACGGTCCCCGGGAACCGTTCGCGGTCGACATGGAACTTGATGGCTTCGAACAGTTCTGGATCTTGCCGTGCCTCGTCCGGAATGATGCCCGGCCACGAATTCCTTCGGGTCTTCCCGGGCGCTGTCTCGCACCATTGGATCGTCGAAGGTGATGTCGCTGCATCCGGGTCGCTGTCGGGCCCCGTTGCCGGAGGGTGGTCGGCTTGCCAGATTGCCGCGGTCCGTGGATCGGAACGACCGGCTGGTCGTCGGGCGCCCTGATGAGGCGCGGCCGGAGTCATCGGGGGTAGAGCAGAGGCTCTTGGCATCGGCCAATTGCAACTCTTGCTGCCGGCTGATTGAAACGCAGGAGCCGAATCGTCAGGCAGGACTGGTGGGTCCTTCGATCCGGTCGATGGCGGCAAGGGCGTCACGCAGGATGACGGAAGCAGCTACGGCATCGATCCAGTGTTTGCCGTGACGCCCCCGGCTTTCGTTTCCGGCGATGATCTCTTCGGCCTCGAAAGTGCTGAGCCGCTCGTCCCACATGAGGACCGGCAGTCCGAGACCGGTCTGGAGATTGATCCCTGTCTGCCAGGCGGATCGGGCCCGTGGTCCCTCGCTTCCATCCATGTTGACAGGAAAACCGAGAACGATGCCTGTGACGCCTCTCGTGTCGACAAGGCTCTGCAGGTGCACAAGGTCTTCCCTCCAGCGCCTGCGCACGAGAACCCCGACCGGAGAGGCGATCATCCTGGATGCATCGCTGGCCGCGATGCCGATGCGTTTCGTACCGGGATCGATCCCCAGAAGCGGGCCTTCCGGAGAGAGCGCGAGGAAGGACGCGACGTCCTGCTGCGGCTTGTCCGGCAGGTGCGCCGCTGATAGCTTTGGTGGCGATGGGTGGTGGTCAGTCACGGCTCCATCCCCGACACTAGACTTCCGCACACCATCAGGCCAGAGCAGACCGGCAGATGAAGTTCGACAAGGACACTGTCGCGCGGGTTGCGCGACTGGCGCGAATCGCGACAGGCGACGCCGAACGCAAGCAGCTTGCCGGGGAACTCTCGGCCATCATCGAATGGATCGACACGCTGGGCGAGGTCGATACCGATGATGTCGAGCCCATGACCGGTGTTGGCGCCATGACGCCGACGTGGCGCCCCGACGAGGTCACCGATGGCGGCATCGCCGATGACATCACGGCCAATGCACCGGCTTGCGCTGAAGGGTGCTTTGTCGTGCCGAAGATTGTCGAATGACCGCCCTGACAGACCTGACGATAGCCGGTGCGCGCGATCTCCTTGCCGCCGGCCATGTCTCGGCGGCGGACCTTGCCCGCGCCCACCTTGCGGCGATGGAGCGCCACCGCGATCTCAATGCCTTCATCACGGAAACCCCCGAAAGGGCCCTGCAGTTGGCCGATGCCTCGGATCGGCGCCGCCGGGCCGGTGATGCCGGACGCCTCGAGGGCATACCGGTCGCGATCAAGGATCTGTTCTGCACGAAGGATGTCCCGACAACGGCCGCCTCGCGCATTCTCGACGGCTTCACGCCCTTCTACGAATCGACGGTGACCGCAGCCATGCTGCGCCAGGGCGCGGTCATGCTGGGCAAGACGAATCTGGACGAATTCGCGATGGGTTCATCGAACCTCACGAGCTGGTACGGGCCGGCGATCAATCCCTGGCGGGCGCCAGGGGATGGCAAGACGCGGGTTCCCGGCGGCTCGTCGGGTGGGTCAGCATCAGCGGTCGCGGCGCGCATGGCGATGGCGGCGACGGGCACGGATACCGGCGGTTCCATCCGACAGCCGGCCGCCTTCACGGGCACCGTTGGCCTCAAGCCGACCTACGGGCGGTGTTCGCGACTCGGTATCGTCGCCTTCGCTTCCTCCCTCGATCAGGCGGGTCCGCTGACGCGTACCGTACGCGACGCCGCGATCATGCTCGGCGCCATGGCGGGCCACGATCCTCTGGATTCGACCTCCGCGGACGTGCCTCTCGACGATCTCGAGGACGCCCTTGAAGCCGGCGTTGAAGGCATGACGATCGGTGTTCCCGAGGAATACCGGGTCGAGGGAATGCCGGCAGTGATCGATGACCTGTGGCAGCGGGGAATTGCCTGGCTCGAGGATGCAGGTGCCACCGTACGGGAAGTCTCGCTTCCGCACACGCGCTTTGCCCTGCCGGCCTACTACATCATTGCGCCGGCCGAAGCCTCATCGAACCTCGCCCGCTACGATGGCGTCAGGTTCGGTCTGCGATGCGAGGGCGATGACCTTGTCTCGATGTACGAGAGAACGCGGGCCGAGGGATTCGGGGCCGAGGTGAAGAGGCGTATTCTCATTGGCACCTATGTCCTCTCCGAAGGCTATTTCGATGCCTATTATCTCAAGGCGCAGAAGGTGCGCACGCGTATCGCCGATGATTTTCGCGAGGCCTGGACATCCGTTGACGCCTTGTTGACACCGACCACGCCGTCCGCCGCCTTTGCCGCCGACAGCCCGCCTGACGATCCCGTTTCCATGTATCTCAACGATGTCTTCACCGTTCCGGCGAGCCTTGCCGGCCTCCCCGGCATTTCGGTGCCGGCGGGTCTTGACGGCGACGGACTGCCGCTCGGGCTGCAGGTCATCGCCCGACCGTTCGACGAGGCGCGACTCTTGAGGGTGGCAAGGACGATCGAAGAGGCCGCAGGGTTCGACACGGCTCCCCGGGGTCTGACGTGATGGCGGAACTGATCGAAAGGGAGAGCGGACCGTTTGCCTACGTCATCGGACTCGAGGTCCACGCGCAGATCGTGTCCTCATCGAAGCTCTTCTCCGGGGCCTCCGCCGCATTTGGCGCCGCCGCGAACACCCAGGTCTCCGCCGTTGATGCCGGCATGCCAGGCATGCTTCCCGTCATCAACATGGCCTGCATCGAGCAGGCGGTGCGCACCGGACTGGCCCTGGGTGGCACGATCAACCGGCGCTCCGTTTTCGAACGCAAGAACTACTTCTATCCGGATCTCCCGCAAGGCTACCAGATCTCGCAGTACCAGCAGCCGATCGTCACGGGCGGACATCTCGTGATTGAACTCGAGGACGGCGCTTCGCGGCCCATCGGCATCGAACGCCTGCATGTGGAACAGGATGCCGGCAAGAGTCTGCACGACAGGGATCCCGTCCACTCGCTGGTCGATCTCAATCGTTCGGGCATCGGACTGATGGAGATCGTCTCCCTTCCGGAACTGGCATCGCCCGATGAGGCCGTGCGCTATGTCAGGACGCTGAGAAGCATCCTGCGCTATGCCGGAACGTGTGACGGCAACATGCAGGAAGGGTCACTGCGCGTGGATGCCAACGTGTCGATGAGACGACCGGGCGACAAACTCGGTACGCGGTGCGAGATCAAGAACCTCAATTCCATGAAGTTCCTGCAGCGGGCCATCGAGTTCGAGGGCCATCGTCAGGCGACAATCCTGGATGAGGGCGGAACGGTCCGTCAGGAAACCAGGCTCTTTGACGTGAATGCCAACGAGACCCGCAGCATGCGCAGCAAGGAGGACGCCGAGGATTATCGGTACTTTCCCGACCCTGACCTGCTGCCGCTCGACCTGGACGAGGCATGGATAGCCGGGATCGCAGCCTCGATGCCGGAACTGCCCGATTCCCGCAAGCAGCGGTTCATGAGCGATCACGGCCTTTCTTCCTATGATGCCGGTGTTCTCGTGGCGGAACGCGACAACGCGGACTTCTTCGAAGAGGTCGCCCGGGGGCGTGACAGCAAGGTGGCAGCGAACTGGGTCATGACCGAGTTCTTTGGTCGCCTCAACAAGGACGGCATCGGTGTCGCAGACAGTCCGGTCAGCGCCGACGCTCTTGGCGGCCTCATCGATCTCGTTGTTGATGACACCATCTCCGGGCGCATCGCCAAGGATGTCTTCGCGGAGATGTTCGTCACTGGCAGGGATGCCGCCGCCATCGTCGAGGAACGGGGCCTCCGGCAGGTGACGGATACGACCCGGATCGAGGCTCTTGTCGACGGCGTGCTGGCGGCTCATCCTGAGCGCGTGGATGAATACCGCGCCGGAAAGACGAAACTCCTTGGATTTTTCATGGGCGAGGTCATGAAGGCGTCGCGTGGCCGTGCCAATCCACAGGCCGTCAACCGGACGCTGCGCCTCAGGCTGGGCCAGGAGGGAGGAACCCGATGATCGATCTCTACACGGCGCCGACACCCAACGGCCGCAAGGCCTCCATCATGCTGGAGGAGGTGGGTCTCGCCTACACAGTCCACCGCATCGATATCGGTGCCGACGAACAGTTCGAGCCGGCCTTCCTCGAGATCAGCCCCAACAACAAGATCCCGGCGATCGTCGACAGCGAGGGCCCGGGGGGCGAACCGGTCAGTGTTTTCGAATCGGGAGCGATCCTCATCTATCTTGCCGAAAAGACGGGCCGTCTGATGCCTTCTGACGCACGGCAACGACTCAGTGTGCTGCAGTGGCTGATGTTCCAGATGGGCGGCGTAGGACCGATGTTCGGCCAGGCGAACCATTTCATCAAGTTCGCCAGCGAGGACGTGCCCTACGGCAAGACCCGCTACCGCAACGAGGTGATGCGTCTCCTTGGAGTCATGGAGCGGCGCCTGTCAACGGTTCCCTGTCTTGCCGGCGACTATTCCATTGCCGACGTGGCGACCTGGCCCTGGGTCATGCGCACGGAGTGGTATGACACCGACTGGAGCAGGTTTCCGCATGTACGCCGCTGGTACGATACCATTGGCGAGCGAGACGCCGTCAGGCGAGGTGCAGCGATTCCCTCATGAGACCGGTTTCCTCAGTCAGGAAGACGAACGGCTGTGCCCTGTTGGGGAGACCGTCCTGCCTCACGTGCCATCATGACAGGTCACTCGCTGCATGAGCGACACCGCCACCGAGGTTCCCTGGGGATACTCCGCCAACGATGGTCCGGCGTGCTGGGCCTCCCTTGACCCCGCCTTCCGGCTCTGTGGTTGTGGCCGGGAGCAGTCGCCGATCAATCTGGTGAATGCCCGCACGCAGCAATTGCCGTCCCTTCACTTTGACTACCACCCGACGACCGCCGGCATCGTCGATACCGGGCGGACCATCGAGTTTCATCCACCGTCTGGCCACACTCTGATGGTTGGAAGCCGTCGCCATGAACTGCGGCAGTTTCACTTCCACCATGCCAGCGAGCACCGCATCGACGGCAGACGCCTGCCGATGGAGCTGCATCTCGTGCACACCGATGGCGACGGCGCCCTCACCGTCGTCGGTGTGCTCATCGCAAGAGGCGACGAAAATGCTGCGGTGGCCTCACTGTGGCAGGCGCTGGTGGAAGATCCGGACTCCCTCGGCAGCGTCAATGTCGATCTTGCCGCCCTGCTTCCGGCCTCGACGAAGGCATGGCGCTACCAGGGATCTCTCACCACCCCGCCCTGCAGCGAGGGTGTCAGCTGGATCGTCCTGGCCGGGATGCTCACCCTTTCGGCCCGTCAGATCGCCGCCTTTGCGAACTACCATCCGGCGAACTGTCGACCGGTCCAGCCATTGGGCGGACGCGTTCTCGTCATTGGCTGAACGCCGTCGGCGAACTCTCAGCGGTAGCCGTGGTAGTCCTGGAACCAGTCGACGAACCGCGGCATCCCTTCGTCGATGGATGTCGACGGCTCGTACCCGAGGTCGCGGCGCGAGTCCCGGATATCGGCGCAGGTCTCCCTGACGTCTCCCGGCTGCAGCGGGGCAAGCCTGATGTCCGCACTGATTCCCGTTGCCTCTTCAAGCACATGGATCAGATGCATGATCGATTCACTGCGGTGATTGCCGAGATTGTAGATGGTGTGGGGAGGGGAGGTCGCCGGAGGCTTGCCCAGTGCCGCCAGTATGCCGGCGATGATGTCGTCGATCCAGGTGAAGTCCCGGCGGAGATCTCCATGGTTGTAAACTGTCAGGGGCTGTCTGTCGAAGAGAGCTTGCGTGAAGATCCAGGGGGACATGTCCGGGCGTCCCCAGGGGCCGTAGACCGTGAAGAAGCGCAGACCGGTGGCGGGGATGCCGTAGAGATGGCTGTAACAGGATGCCATCAGTTCTCCGGCACGCTTGGTGGCGGCATAGAGCGACGCTGGCTGGTCGACGCGGTGATCGACCGAGAAGGGAATGGTGTCGTTGGTTCCATAGACCGAAGAGGAACTCGCATAGACGAGGTGCTTTAGTCCCTTGCAGGAACGGGCCAGTTCAAGGACGGCGAGTTGGCCATCCACATTCGCCGCAGTGTAGTCGTGCGGAGCAACCAGGGAGTGCTGGACACCGGGCTGCGCCGCCAGGTGGACGATGCGGTCAATGTTCCGGCCGCTGCTACCCATTCCGGACAGCGCCTTGCGGTCGGCAACATCCATGTGATGGAACGAGAATGCGGGCTTCTGGCTCAGTCGGGCCAGGCGCTCGTGCTTGAGAGCGACATCATAGTACGGGGAGAGGCTGTCTATCCCGATCACCTCTTCGCCACGCTCCAGAAGGACCCGGGTCAGGTGATAACCGATGAATCCGGCGGCGCCGGTCACGAGCACCGTCATGACTGGCCACGCGCCACGAGGTCCGCGTAGACGTCCGCGTCGACATTCCCGCCGGAGATGATGGCAACAATGGTCCGCCCCTTCACCGGGACCATGCCGCTGATGGCCGATGCAAGAGCCGCGGCGCCGCCGGGTTCAGCAACGAGCTTGAAGAATGTCAGGGCTGTCACCATGGCCCTGATGACGGCCGATTCCGTGACCACGGTGCCCGAGTGGACAAGGTTCCGGTTGACTTCGAAGGTCAGCTTTCCGGGTCTGCGGGCAAGCAGCGCGTCACAGATCGAGGCGGATGTCTCCGTGACGGACTGGCGCTCACCGCTGAGAAGGGAACGGGCTGTGTCATCCCACCCCTCGGGTTCGGCGGTGTGGATGGCGCAGCCTGGGAACCGGTGGCTGATGGCAAGGGCCACACCTGCGGTGAGACCGCCACCGCCGCAGCAGGTGATGACGGCGTCCGGGGCGATGTCCCGACCGGCGCAGGCATCGGCGATCTCCAGTCCGACCGTGCCCTGCCCGGCAATGATCATGGGATCGTCATAGGGAGGCACAAGTGTCATGCCGCTCTTGCGGGCCACGGACCCGGCGATTTCTTCGCGCGCCTCGTCATGCCTGGAATAGGTGACGATGTCCGCACCCCAGGCGCGGGTGCCGGCTATCTTGATCGCAGGCGCATCCTCGGGCATCACGATCACCGCCGGATATCCGAGCATGGATGCTGCGGCGGCCACTCCCTGGGCGTGGTTGCCGGACGAGTAGGCAACAACGCCGTTTTCCGTCGTGCCGCCGGCAATCCTGTTGAAGGCGCCCCTGAACTTGAAGGAACCGGTGAGCTGTAGGCATTCCGGCTTGACCAGAAGGCGGCCACCAAGGGTGTCGTTGAGCCTGGGCGATTCGAGAAGCGGCGTGATGACAGCCTTTCCGGCAAGCCGCCGGGCGGCAGACTCGATGTCCGCATATGAAGGCATGTCTGGCATCAACGCCTGCCCCGATCCATCCACGTCCTCTCTTACTCCATTCACCGCAGAGGTGCGATGCCAAAGAGATTAGGGGCGCCCGGTATTGCCCTTCCGGGAGAGCTTCTGAGATGATGGGACAGGGGAACCAATCGGTGAGGGGAACGAGGCGTGTCTGACAGAATCTGGACCCTGCCTGGCGTGGCAACGCACCACCAGTCGGCCAGTGCCGGGCCTTTGACATTTGTTGGTGGCGCGGGCGACCTCGATGCGACGGGGAGGATTCGGAACCCGCGGGACCTTGATGCCCAGGCAGGTGGTGCCGTACGCGCCATCGAGGATGCCCTGGCCACGGAATTGTGCACACTGGAGGATGTGGTGCGCATCAAGGCCTACTACACGGCCGATGTCGGTGACTGGAATGTCATCGCTGCCCTGGCGCGGCACCTGCCGGGAGATCCGCTGCCGGCAATCAGCACCGTGCCCGAACCGCTGCAGCCCTTCGAAGGCCAGGTCATACAGGTGCAGGCGATCGCCTGCCGTGGCTGGCGCGGGAGTTCCGATGTCCGTTTTTCTCACCAGCCGGTTCCGGCGCCGGCGAGGGAGAGTCTTGGCCTCGAGAAGGTTACGGCCGGTTTGAGGGCAGGGGAGTTCATCGCCGTGGCCAACCGTACGGCAGTCGATGACGATGGCCGGATCCTGTCGGCGGACCCCGTTGAACAGAGCCACGCCGTCATGGCCATGCACGAGCGGACTCTGGATGAGCTGGGGGCATCGCTGCAGGACTGCGTCAAGATGGAGGGGTACTACTTCGGCACCAGCCTCGAGGACTGGGCGCCTCTGGCGAGAGCACGCGCCAGCCACTTCCGGGAACCGGGCCCGCCGGCAACCGTGGTGCCGTGCCACCGGCTTCACCCGGAAGGGGCACGCACCAAGATCGGCGTCCTGGCGATGCGTGGCCGCCGCGGAAGCTTCGACAAGTACATCCCGCGCCTGGATGTCTGGCCCGACCGTGTCTGGGACTGGCCCATACCCTTGCCCTACAGGCAGGCCATCTGCCTGCGCGACATGATCTGGCTGGGCGGGCAGGTGCCTCATACGCCCTTCACCAACGACGGTGGACGCGTGATGCCCGGCGATCTCGTGGCGCAGACACGATTCACCATGTCGTTCATCGAGGATCTGCTGAGGGGCTTCGGCCGGGGACCGTCGGATCTCAAGCTGATGGTCTGCTATTACACGTCAACCGGCGCCGACGATACGAAGGTCTTTCTCGACACCCTTCTCGCCACCGTCGGCGGCACCTTGCCGCCTGTCACTCTGGTGCCCAAACCGATGATGCATTCTCCGGAAAACACTGTCGAAATCTGGGGTGTCGCTCAGGCCTGAACGGGCGGACGCCTCTTGTCCCGGCTCCGCGTGGCGACTAGTCTCCAGGGGAGAGCCGATCTGGAAACTGTCATGATCACCGCGAAGCTGAAGGGTTCCTTTGTCGCACTCGTCACGCTGTTCCGCGATGGCAAGGTCGACGACAAGGGATATCAGGACTTCATCGACTGGCAGATTGACCAGGGAACCCACGGCGTGCTGGCCATGGGCACGACAGGAGAATCGCCGACGTTGTCCCACGAGGAGGACATGCATGTGGTGCGCCTCGCCGTCGAGGCTGCGGCAGGACGCGTTCCGGTGCTGGCCGGAACCGGTTCGAACTCCACCGACGAGTGCATCATGCTGACACGCCATGCGCGTGAGGCGGGGGCGGATGCCGCGCTGATCGTCACCGGTTACTACAACAAGCCGACCCAGGAAGGCCTCTTCCGCCATTTCGAGGCGGTCAACAATGCCGTCGACATACCCGTCGTGGTCTACAACATTCCCGGACGGACAGGCGTCGACATCGAGCCGCTGACGATGCAGCGCATTGCCGGACTGTCCCATGTTGTCGGTTGCAAGGAATCGACGGCAGCTGCCGACAGGGCCTCCAAGCAGCGTTGGCTCTGCGGCAGGGAGTTCATCCAGATGTCGGGTGAGGACGCCGCGGTCCTCGGACTTCTCGGCATGGGCGGACACGGGTGCATTTCCGTGACCGCCAACGTGGCGCCGGCGCTCTGCGCCAGGATGCACGAGGCATGGCAGGGCGGCGACTGCGAGCAGGCCCGAGAGATCCAGAATCAGCTCATGCCTCTTCACGAGGCGCTGTTCAGCGAAACCAGTCCCGGACCCGTCAAGTACGCGGCCAGCCTGCTCGGCTGGGGTGACGGCTCCGTGCGTTTGCCCCTGACGTCGCCGGCAGAGGTCACCAGGGTCAGGGTCAGGGATGCCATGAGGCAGGCCGGGATTCTCGCCTGACGCGGGCGATGGCGGGCAAGAACATCCCGGCGGGGACCACAGTTGCCCGCAACCGCAAGGCATTCCGCGACTATGCCATCGAGGACCGGATCGAGGCGGGCATCGTTCTGACCGGCAGCGAGACACAGTCGCTGCGCGCCGGACGCGCCAATATCAACGGGGCCTTCGCCAGGGAACGGGACCGGGAAATCTGGCTCGAAGACTGTCATATCTCGCCCTGGCAACAGGCGGGCCGCGACAACCATGAGCCTGAACGGCCGCGCAAGCTGCTTCTCCACCGCCGCGAGATCGAGAGGCTCGCCGGCGCTGTCAGTCGCCGCGGTTACACACTCGTGCCGCTCAGTATCTACTTCAACCCCAGAGGCGTGGCCAAGGTCGAGCTTGGGCTCGGGAAGGGCAAGCATGCCCATGACAAGCGGGCTGCAATCCGGGAACGGGAATGGAAGCGCCAGAAGGAACGCCTGATGCGCGATCGCGGATAGTGGCGCCGTGAACTGGCTGCTTGCGGCAATTGGCGGGATTCTCCTGATCTGGGCATTGGCCTGGATCGGCGTCAACGCGCGTGCATCAACCGTGCTGCGCTGGATCAAGTGGATCCTCACGACTGCGATTGTTGCCGGTATTGCGGCGCTGGCGGCCTCCGGGCAGTTCCGCGCCGCGCTGATGACCGGACTCATGCTGTTTCCGCTGCTCTTTCCCTGGAAGAGACCGCGCGGATTCCATGCCGGGCCGCGTCCTTCCGCGTCCACCATGAGTGTTGCCGAAGCAGCCGAGATCCTCGGTGTTGCAGCGGATGCCGACGAGAAGACGATCACCGAAGCCTACCGCCGGATGATGGCCGAGCATCATCCCGACAAGGGCGGCTCCGCCTGGTTCGCCCGGCGGATCAACGAGGCAAGAGACGTGCTGATGGCGGGGCGCCGACGATGACGCGGGTCCACGGTTTGCAGTATGTGCACTTCCCTTTAACAGCCTGACGGGACTATTGAGCGATGCGCATCACCATGGTGGGTGCCGGCTATGTCGGACTGGTGTCAGGTGCCTGTTTTTCCGAATTCGGCATCGATGTTGTCTGTGTCGATCGTGATGAAGGGAGGGTTGCCCGCCTGCAGTCGGGTGAGGTCCCCATCTACGAGCCCGGCCTGCCGCGCCTTGTGAACCGCAATGCCGAAGCCGGGCGCCTGACGTTCACCACGGAGCTGGCGCCGTCGGTGATAGAGTCTGACGCCGTCTTCATCGCTGTCGGAACGCCGGGCCATCGCGGCGATGGCAAGACTGACCTCAGATTCGTGTTCAGCGCTGCCGAGGAGGTGGCGCGGGTCATCGAGCGATACAGCGTGATCGTCACCAAGTCGACCGTTCCGGTCGGCACCGGACGCCGGGTCGAGGAGGTGATGAGACGGATGCGGCCCCGGGCAGAGTTCGATGTCGTGTCGAACCCGGAGTTCCTGCGGGAAGGCTCGGCCGTGCGAGACTTCCTGCGTCCTGATCGCATCGTCGTGGGCAGCGAGAGCGAGCGGGCCGCGCGTCTGATGGACGAGATCTACGGTCCCCTTTTCTTCGAACGCACGCCCATCCTGCATACGTCGCGGGAGACGGCCGAACTCATCAAGTACGCTGCCAACAGCTTTCTCGCGACCAAGATCGCCCTCATCAACGAGATGGCCGACTACTGCGAGAGCGTTGGCGCCAATGTCCTTGATGTGGCCCGTGGCATCGGTCTCGATGGCCGGATCGGCGACCGGTTTCTCCATCCCGGCCCTGGCTACGGCGGCAGCTGCTTTCCCAAGGACACACAGGCGCTTGCCTGTGGGGCGAGGGAAAGCGGCACGCCGCTCACCATCGTCGAGGCAGTGATCGCCGCCAACGCCGATCGCAAGCGTTCGATGGCCCAGCGTATCGTCTCCTTGCTTGGTGGCACCACGGGGAGGACGGTGGCGCTCCTCGGTCTGAGCTTCAAGCCGGACACGGACGATATCCGCGAATCTCCGAGTCTCGCCATCGCATCGGAGTTGCTCGACCGCGGTGTCGGGGTGAGGGCCTTCGATCCAGTCGCCATGGAGGCCGCCAGCAGGACCATGGAAGGGCTGGTGACCTGCGCCGGTCCCTACGAGGCGGCGGCAGGGGCCGATGCCCTTGTCATCGTCACGGAGTGGAACGAGTTCCGGTCTCTCGATCTCGAACGACTCAAGTCTGTGCTGAACCGGCCCCTCGTGATCGATCTGCGCAACATGTACAGTGCTGCCGACATCGTTGATGCCGGCTTCGCCTACCACGGTGTCGGTCTGGGTCATCTTGACCCCTCGCCCTGATGCACGCGCGGCCAGGCGAGGGACATCACAGGTGATCGAGAATCTGCATGGATCCGCGCCAGATCATGTCGCCGGTGACCCACAGCAACACCGCGAGTCCGATGTAGGCGATCCAGTGATGGCGATGAAGCAGCCTGGCGATGAAGTTCGCTGCCACGGCCATCAGGACGATGGAAAGGACGAGACCGAAAACCAGGAGAACGTGGTGTCCCTGCGCGGCACCTCCGACCGCGAGCACGTTGTCCAGTGACATGGATACATCGGCGATGACGATCACCATGAGGGCCTGGCGGATGGTTGTCGCCTTGCGGCCTTCGCCGGCGGGATGCGTGGTCGCGGGGGAGCCCGGATCGCGGGCAAGCTGGCCGCTGCGGATATCGCGCCACATGCGCCAGCACACCCAGGCGAGCAGCAGGCCGCCAACGAAGAGCAGCCCGATGATGCTCAGGAGTTCAACCACCACCAGGGCAAAGCAGATGCGCAGAATGGTGGCCGCAGCGATACCGATGATGATGGCCCTGCGTCGCAGAACGGGGGGGAGGCCGGCCACGGCCATGCCGATCACGATGGCATTGTCGCCGGACATGACGATGTCGATGACAATGATGGAAAGGAGCGCCGAGAGCTGGACAGGATCCGTCGGGTCAAAGAAGTCTGTCACGTCGCTCTCGTAGAGTGGATGGTTCCGCGCGGCAACATGTGGCAAGAGGAGAGGCTTCACAAGGGAGATCGCGCGATGACCGCACCCTCCGATGCCGTCGGAAGGACCCGGGAATCGGTGGATGAACTGGGTGTGACACCCGCCCTCCACCTCGCCGCCACCTTCGACAGGGATGGCGCCGATATTGAGAGCGGCACCCGGCTCCCCTGCGGCTGGACCCTGCTTTACTTTCTTGACTGTCCACCGACATCCCTCATTGGCCGCGACGGGCGCACGACCCCGGGAGAGTTCATTCCGGACACCGGACTTCCCCGCAGGATGTGGGCTGGCGGTTCGTTCACGTTCGAGCGCGATCTGGTTCTCGGCCGGCCGGCACGCCAGACCGTCACCATCACCGGCGTCGAGAGGAAGAAGGGGCGATCCGGAGACCTGTGCTTTGTCACCACGGAACACCGCATTGTCCAGGATGACCAGGACGCCGTCATCGAGGTTCGCAACCTCGTGTTTCGTGACGCGCCCCGATCCTCCGGAGAGGCGCGGCGTGTGACGCCCCCGAAGAATGCAGCCTGGCAGCGCAGCGTTGTCGCCGACCCGGTGCTGCTGTTCCGCTTTTCCGCGCTCACTTTCAATGGCCATCGGATTCACTACGACGTCGAGTATTGCCGCAACGAGGAAGCCTATCCCGATCTCGTCGTCCACGGCCCGATGCAGGCACTCCTGTTGCTCGACCTCGCGGAGAGGACATTTCCTGAACGACGCATCAGGCACTTCCGTTACCGCGGAGTAGCGCCGCTCTTCGCCCCGCACCCCTTTCTTGTCTGCGGAAAGCCGGAGGCGAGCGGTGATCTCAGGCTGTGGATCGAGGATTCATCGGGCAGTCTGGCAACATCGGCGGAACTGGAATTCGCGTGATGCCGACAGAGGATCTGCATCGACTGACGGCGCTTGACCTCGTTCGGCATTACCGGGCCCGCGACCTGTCACCCGTCGAGGTCGCCGAGGCCGTGCTCGCCCGCCTTGAAGATGTGGACGGCAATCTCAATGCCTTCTGCCATCGTGATGACGAGGCATTCCGGACGGCGGCAGCCGCATCGGAAGAACGCTGGGCGAAGGACGCGCCACTGGGTCCTCTCGACGGTGTGCCGACAAGCGTCAAGGACGTCCTGAGAATCAGGGACTGGCCGACGCGTATGGGTTCGAAATCGGTGGATACCAGACAACCGTGGACGAAAGATGCCCCTGCTGTCGCGCGCCTGCGCGAATCGGGCGCCCTCTTCATCGGCATGACAACGACGCCGGAGATGGGTTGGAAGGGTGTCACCGACAGTCCGCTTCACGGACAGACGCGCAACCCCTGGAACCTGCGCATGACACCGGGTGGTTCGAGCGGCGGCGCCGCGGCAGCCGTGGCCTGCGGTATTGGCCCCCTGGCTCTTGGCACGGACGGTGGGGGGTCGGTGCGCATTCCGGCCTCGTTCTGCGGCATTGTCGGCCTCAAACCGACCTTCGGCAGGGTGGCGGCGTGGCCACCGGGACTTTTTGGCACGCTGTCCCACGTCGGACCGATGGCCCGAACGGTGAGTGATGCAGCCCTTCTTCTCGATGTGATCGGCAAACCCGATTCACGCGACCCGTGGTCGCTTGCCGACGATGGCATCGACCATCTCGGGGAGACACAGCGTACCGTGACCGGTCTGAGGGTTGCCTACAGCAGGGACCTTGGTCACATCAGGGTGACTCCCGCGGTGGGTGAGGTGGTGGATCAGGCGGTGCGTGGTCTGGGCGATCTCGGCATGGAGGTCGAGGATATCGAATTCGACGTGCCGAAGGCCGAGGAAACCTTCCGCACCCTGTGGTACGCCGCTGCCGCTGCGGCCATCCGTACCCAGAGCCGGCATCGGCGACGATTCCTTGACTACGGCCTCACCAAGGTTGCGGTCGAGGGCGAAGCCATCAGGGCGGTTGATCTTGTCGAGGCCGAGCGGGCACGCATGCGCTACTCGGCGGATGTCGGGGCTCTGCTTGAACGCTTTGACCTTCTCGTGACGCCAACCCTGCCGATTGCCGCCTTCGAGGTGGGCCGCGAAGTTCCGTCAGGCTGGCCTCATGAACGCTGGTACACCTGGACGCCCTTCACCTGGCCGTTCAATCTCACCGGACAGCCGGCCCTGTCGGTGCCGTGCGGGTTCACCGCAGACGGACTGCCCGTGGGTCTGCAGATCGTGGCGCGTCGCCAGGCCGATGCGCTCGTCCTGAGGGCCGGCGCCGCCTACCAGGAACGGTTCCCGACCCTGTCTTCATGGCCCACGGCGGGCCGCGCAACCGGTTGACATCCGCTGCCATCAGGCAAGGCCGAAACCTGTGGATGGATTGCCCGTGTCGGTGGGCGCGACTGGCCTTTGAACGTCAGGGTATGCAGGCCTCTTGACCTGAAAATCTCGGGAAATCCTCACGGTATGGCTTGCTTCGCTCCCGGCTGTGGTGCTTTCCCGGTTCTGTGGAAGAATTACTGGACTGGCATGCGTCATCGTCTGTAATGAGCCAGAGCCAAACATCAGGGGACCGTTGATGGCTGGTCGTGTTCCTGTTCGCCGCACCCGGAGCCTTCTGGCAGGTCTTGCGCTGTGCCTCTTCACGAGCGTGACGGGCGCCGAAGCGGCCAAGGACACGACGTACTTCGTGATTGATGCCACCAACGGCAATGTGCTCGCCCAGCGCAAACCGGACAAGGAGATGTATCCGGCCTCCCTGACCAAGATGATGACGCTCTATCTCATGTTCGAGGCGCTCGAGAATGGCACCATCACGCCTGATACCCGGTTCACCTTCTCACGCGAGGCGAGCAATCAGGTACCTTCGAAGCTAGGCATTCCCAGAGGTGGTTCGATCTCCGCCGAGGACGCCATCATGGCTCTCGTCATCAAGTCGGCCAACGATGTTGCCGTGGCGGTCGCCGAGGGGCTTGGCGGCACCGAGGAGGGGTTCACGTCCATGATGACGAACAAGGCCCGTGAACTCGGCATGCGACGCACTGTCTTCACCAACGCGTCGGGCCTGCACCGCCGGAGCATGAAATCGACAGCACGTGACATGGCGGTGCTGGCCCTGCGCCTGCAATTCGATTTTCCGGAGTACTACCCGCTCTTCTCCACCCGGTCGTTCACCTACGGCGACAGGACCTACAGGAGTCACAACAAGCTTCTGGACAGGGTCGATGGTGTCGATGGCCTCAAGACCGGATACACGAAAGCGGCCGGTTGGAATCTGGCGGCATCGGCCATCGTGGATGGCAGGCGCATCGTTGGCGTCGTGATCGGTGGCAAGGACCGGATCTCGAGGGACAGGCTCATGACGGACCTGATCCGGGATGCCTTCGTTACGGCCGCCTCTGTCGACAGGACGGTGCCCCTGCCATCGCCGCATCCACAGCGCGACGTGGCCGCACAGTTCATCGCCGCTCTCAACAGTGGCCTTGATGATGATTCGCTTGTCGCCAGCCTGGAGGAATCGCTCGGGCTGGGATCGGAACGCCTCGCCGTCGACGAAGGCAGCGCCAGTGATAACCGCAAGTGGGCCATCCAGGTGGGCGCCTTCGCCCAGCGCGACAACGCCGTGCGCGCCAGCGCCGACACCGGCCGCTTTCTCGCGCCCTTGCTGGCCGGTGACAGCGAGACCGTCCTCGCGACCGTCGAGACGGACGGAACCACACTCTACCGGGTGCGCATTCTCAATCTCGGTGAGAACCAGGCGCGGGAGAGCTGCCGCATTCTCAACAGCAACGATCGTCCCTGCTCGGTGATCTACTCGGGCGATTCCTGAACCATCGGGAACGGCATCGCCCGGTGCGTCGAATGGCCGGATCGTTGGTGCCTGCTCCGCGACTTGCACTCTTGACGATTTCCGGCAAGGACATGTTCGCGGCCTGGTGCCACGTAACTCGGAAAGGCGAAGACTCCAGACAGTAGCGGTCTTCCCTGCTCAGCACTCTGTGCGGGAGCACTGAAGATCGTCCGGTCGGGGAGTTGGTGATTGTCTCAAGCCGCGCTGATCATTCGGTTGATGGTCTTTGAAAGCGAGTCGGGGGTGAATTCATGGGCATCACCCTTGAGCATCACCATGTTCTCGGGCTCGAAGCACAATGAGGCGATCGCCCCCGCGTCCCTTTCACCGAGTTCCCCGAGTGTCAGGTCGAAGCCGATGTCGCCAAGGAAACGCCGATAGAGAGACGACGCCTGCCGCGCCGTTGCTCCCTCCGGTCCGCCAAGAGCCGCCGAGACGGCCGAATAGGCGTCAGCCGCCGCCTCGGCCGAGTGCTCGATGGTGGCGGCAAGGGCAAGGCCAACGGCGCGTCCGTGGTGAATTCCGGCATGTTGTCCCAAGGCATGGCCGATGGCATGGGCGACGGCGACACCCGTCACGTCGAATGCGACACCAGCCAGTGTGGCGGCAATCTGGACATGGCCGCGTGCCTGCGTGTCGGCCGGATGACGCACCGCCTCGGGAAGCCACTCGCGAAGCGTCCTGATGGCGCCGAGTGCAATGGTCGAGGACACCGGATTTCGCCGCCGACACGTCGCCGATTCGATCGCATGGACCATGGCGTCTACTCCCGTGGCGGCAGTCAGTGGCGCCGGCAGGGAAACGGTGAGGAGCGGATCAAGCAGGGCGAGGTTGAATCGCAGGCTCTCTCCCCAGGCCCACAACTTGCGCTCGCTTGTGCTGAAGACCGAGGTTCGTGTCACCTCGGATCCGGTGCCTGCGGTGGTTGGCACGGCGATCTTGGGAAGTCCGCCGGCAGGCACGGGCGTTCCGCCAAGGGCAAACGTCTCGGCACCCCGGCCGTCAGGTGCAAGGCAGGCTGCGAGCTTGGCGGCATCGAGTGTCGAACCTCCTCCCATGGCAACGATACAGTCCGCGCCTCGCGACCGGGCCTGTTCCGAGATGGCATCGACCGTCTCGGCCGCGGGATCGCTGGCAATGTCGCTGAACACGCTGCAGCCATGCCCGGACTCGCCAAGCGCGCCAGCGGCGCGTTCGGCAAGGCCGTTGCCGGTGTGAACGGGATCCGTCACGAGGAGAACGTCGGCTCCATCACCGGCAAGACGTTTGACATCGCGGCCGAGTTTCATCAGGCGGTTGTCGCCGAATGCCAGCGGTACCGGCGCCGCGAAACTGAATGGAAGAGGCATGGGGAGTCACCCGGTGTCTGAAGTCGGTTGCCTTATGATGGATCGGACCGCTTGCGTCAAACAGCCGTTCGCGTACTGTTGTGCAGTGCACAATTTTCTATTGACGATCCCCTCTGCCGTACCTATATCGAACATGTTGCAGTGCAACATCAAATGCCAAAGCGGAGACGAGACATGGCCAATGCAAAGACAACCAGCGAGACGTCGCAGGTCCCGGATGTGGACGAGGTGATCGAAACCGGGTTCAGGGTTTCGGAAGACGTCGTGAAATGCAACACGGATGCCACCAGGAAGGGTTTCGAGACCATGGTCACCATGGGTCGTGACGCGTTCGACACCGCCGCCCGGGCGGGTGGCGACAACACCGTTCTTGAACAGGTCAACGACATCCGCCGCGCCAACTTCGAAGCGATGGTCGAAGCCGGCACCACGTTCATGAAGGGTGTCGAGGGATTCAACGGCTGCGTGCTCGATATTGCCAGGCGGCAGGCCGCCGAAGGCGCCGAGACCCGCAAGGCGCTTGCCGGAGCGAAGTCGTTCGGCGAGGCGGTCGAGATTCAGCAGGGTTACGTGCGCAAGGCCTTCGACCACGCCATTCAGGACAGCGTGGACATGACGAATGCCTGGCTGCGAATTGCCACGCAAAGCGGCCAGCCGCTCGGCCAGCGGTTCAGCGATGCATGGAGCCGGGCCGTTCGCCAGACTGCCTGACCGGCGTTCCTTGCGAGCGACACCCCCGTCGGGTCAACAGGGCCCGGCGGGGGTGTTGTCGTTGTGCCTCCCCGGCGGGATCATGGCGACCGCCATTGGTGTCGGGGCCGGCCGAGCGTTCATCGCACCAGCGGCGACGCTTGCCATGATGTGTGGTGCCTGCGCAGGGCGCGGGTGAAGGCAACGAGACTCTTCCTTTCCATCGGATTTGTGAATTCACCGAAGGCCCTGGGCGGCAGTCCGGAACATCCACGCCAGGAACCTTGTCGGCGGAGATTGCCCTGATCTCGAACGATATCGAGGGTCTCTTGAGATGGTTCGTGACGATGGGCAAGGCGCGGCACGCCATGGCGGCTGAGGGGACATTCCCGTCTCCGGATCCCGGGACAACGTGCAGAGCGCGTGTCTCGCTGGCGAGCTGATCCTTGCCCACCGCCCTGTCAGTGATGTCTTCCATGGACCGCCTTGCAGTATCGGGTTCTGGCACAATGTGGCAGAGCGCTGCGGTTCAATCCGGCCGGCACTTGCCGGAAGACGGCGGTGAACGCCGACCGGTGTCTGGCCTGCTGGCGACTTTGACAGTATGATTGCTTCCCCAGCCTTCGTATGCGTCCGATGGTGCCTCATGAGTGACGACAATCGCCGGAACAGTGATGGCAGCGGGACCGGTGTCGCGACCCAGGTTCGGCAGAAAACGCGGAAGCCTTCCATGTACAAGGTGTTTCTGCTCAATGACGACTACACGCCGATGGAGTTTGTCGTTCACGTGCTGGTCAGGTTCTTCCACAAGGGCCCCGAGGAGGCGGCCCGGATCATGCTTCACGTGCACCGTCACGGCGTCGGCCTGTGCGGTGTCTATCCCTTCGATGTGGCCGAGAGTAAGGTGACCCAGGTCATCGACTTTGCCCGGCACAACGAGCATCCCCTGCAGGCCACGCTCGAGAAGGAATGAGCCCTCCATGATCTCGCCCAACCTCGAACACACGCTGCGCAAGGCCCTGGAACACGCCAACATGCGATGCCACGAGTACGCCACGCTCGAACATCTGATGCTGGCGCTGACTGAGGATGAGGATGCGGTGGCCGTTCTCAGGGCCTGCAATGTCGACCTCGAGCGTATTCGCACGGAGGTCGAGGATTTCATCGATCACAATCTTGACTCGATCACCCTGGAAGAAGCCGTCGAGGCGAAGCCCACCCAAGGCTTCCAGAGGACCCTGCGCAGGGCCGTGGCCCACGTCCAGTCATCGGGTGCGAACGAGGTGACCGGTGCGAACATACTGGTGGCGATGTTCTCGGAACGCGAGAGTCATGTCGTATGGTTCCTGCAGAAGCAGGACATGACGCGACTCGATGCCGTAAGTTACATCAGCCATGGTGTTTCGAAGGTTCCGGGGCAGTCGGAACCCAGGGTCGTGCGCGGAACGCAGGAAGGCGAGGAGGAGGTCCGCCAGGGAGACGAGGCGCTCGAGGCCTACTGCGTCAATCTCAACGAGAAGGCGAAGTCCGGAAAGACCGACCCGCTGGTCGGGCGGCAACGGGAGGTGGAACGCACCATCCAGGTACTGTGCCGGCGCACCAAGAACAACCCTCTCCTTGTCGGTGATCCGGGTGTAGGCAAGACGGCGATCGCCGAAGGCCTTGCCCGGAGGATTACCGAGAATGACGTGCCCGAAGTGCTGGCGAAGTGCACGATCTGGGCCGTGGACATGGGGGCGCTGCTCGCCGGAACACGCTACCGGGGCGATTTCGAGGAGAGGCTGAAGTCAGTCATTACCACGCTCGAAGCCGATCGCGATGCCATCGTCTTCATCGACGAGATCCATACGGTCATCGGCGCCGGCGCCGCTTCCGGGGGATCGCTGGACGCTTCCAACATGCTCAAACCCGCCCTGCAGAGCGGCACACTGCGGTGCATGGGCTCGACCACATACAAGGAGTTCCGTTCCGTTTTCGAGAAGGATCGCGCCCTGTCGCGCCGCTTCCAGAAAATCGATGTCGCGGAACCCTCCATCGGCGATGCGGTGAAGATTCTGCGTGGTCTCAAGCCCTACTACGAGGAGTTCCACGCCATCCGCTATACCCATGACGCCATCAGGACGGCAGTGGAACTCTCCGACCGCTACATCCACGACCGCAAGTTGCCCGACAAGGCGATTGACGTGATGGACGAGGCGGGCGCGGCGCAGATGCTGGTGCCGAAGAACCGGCGTCGAAAGAGTATCGGTGTGGCCGATGTGGAAACGGTGATCGCACGCATGGCGCGCATTCCACCGAGGAAAGTGTCGCGGCGTGACAGGGCGTCCCTGATTGAACTTCCGGTGCAGCTCAAGGGTGTGGTTTTCGGACAGGATCAGGCGATCGACGCGCTCACCGACGCCATCAAGCTCTCCCGGGCGGGCTTGCGGGAAACGGAGAAACCTGTCGGCAGCTACCTCTTCAGCGGACCGACGGGCGTCGGCAAGACCGAAGTGGCGCGGCGCCTTGCAGAGTTCTCGGGCATGGAACTCGTCCGTTTCGACATGTCCGAGTACATGGAACGGCACACGGTTTCGCGACTGATCGGTGCCCCGCCGGGGTATGTCGGGTTTGACCAGGGCGGACTGCTCACCGATGCCGTGGACCAGAATCCCCACGTTGTCCTTCTGCTCGACGAAATCGAGAAGGCCCACCCCGATCTCTTCAACGTCCTCCTCCAGGTGATGGACTACGGCAAGCTTACCGATCACAACGGCAAGAAGGTCGATTTCAGAAACGTCATCATCATCATGACGACGAATGTCGGGGCCAGCGAACTCGCCAGGTCGCCCATGGGATTCGGCAGGGCGACGCGCCAGGGTGAAGACGCGGAGGCCATCGAGAAACTGTTCACGCCCGAGTTCCGGAACCGCCTTGACGCGACCGTCTCCTTCTCGGCGCTGTCGCGTGAGACTGTCGGACATGTCGTCGACAAGTTCATCGGCGAACTCGCCACGCAGCTCGCCGAGCGCAAGGTGTCGATTTCGCTGTCGCCGCAAGCCAGGGAGTGGCTCTGCCGGCATGGTTATGACGCGACCTACGGCGCCCGGCCCCTGGCGCGCGTGATCCAGGAGCATGTCAAGAAGCCGTTGGCCGACGAGCTTCTGTTTGGTGATCTCGTCGGCGGCGGGCATGTCACCGTGATCGTGAACGACAGCGACGCACTCGATTTCGAGTTGCAGGTGCGGAAATTCCTCACGGAGTCCACCGGGAGCGATTGCGTGCCGACCAGGGCGACCGAAGACCAAAAGTCAGATGTGCCGGAAGGGTGACAGTTCGCGTTCGATGTAGTCGGCCTGCTCTCCTACGTGCGCACCCTCCTCGGCAAAGAACCGGGACACGGCGTCGTGCATGCCACGGTTGGCAAACCAGTGGGACGAACGGGTGGTGACCGGCATGTAACCGCGCTGGATCTTGTGGCCTCCCTGGGCACCGGCCTCGACACGTGCAAGTCCGTTGCAGATGGCATGCTCGATCGCCTGGTAGTAGCAGCATTCGAAGTGCAGCATCCGGTGATCCTCGATGCAGCCCCAGTAGCGGCCGAAGAGTGTTGTTGAGCCCCTGACGTTGAGGGCCCCGGCGATCCAGCGGTCGTCCCGCCGGCACATGATGAGGACGACGTTGTCGGGCATGCGCTGGCCGAGCTGTTCAAAGAAGGCGCGGCTAAGGTAGGGGATGCCCCACTTGCGGTTCCCGGTATCGCGATAGAAGCCGTAGAAGGCATCCCAGATCTCGTCGGTCAACGCCTTACCGGTCAATCGGTGGATGGAGATGTCGCTGGCCGCAATCTCGCGGCGCTCGCGCCGGATGGCCTTGCGCTTGCGCGACGACAGGCTGGCCAGAAATTCGTCGAACGACGCGTATCCCCTGTTTTCCCAGTGGAACTGGATACCGGTCCGCTGAAGGAACCCGAGGCGGGAAACCACGCGGGATTCGTGCGATGTCAGAAAATTGATATGGGCCGACGAAACTCCGGCGTTCTTCGCCAGGCCGACAATGGCGGATGCCAGAGCACGCTGCCGTTCCTCGCATTCCGCGGCACCCCTTTCTCCGGTCAGCAGCCTCGGTCCGGTGACCGGGGTGAATGGCACCGCGACGAGGAGTTTGGGGTAATAGTGGCCGCCGGCTCGTTCGAAGGCGTCGGCAAGCCCCTGATCGAAGACATACTCGCCCATCGAGTGGCTCTTGAACCAGGCGGGAGCTGCACCGACGAGTTCTTGGCGGGAGTCCTCGAGAATGACATGGGCCGGGCCCCAACCCGCTTCGGGAGATGCGGATCCGCTGTCCTCGAGACAGGCGAGAAAGTCATGGAGGACAAATGGATTGTCGGTGCCTGCAAGACGGTTCCACTGTTCCCGGCTGACGTCATGGATGCTGGTGATGCAGCGTGCGCTGTAGCGGTCCTGTCCTCCCGTGTCAGTTTCTGGAGCCATTCTGCCCTCGGTTGTGGCGGCCCGTTCGGCCGCTCAGGCGACGCATCGCCGCTGACAGCGGCCAGGCCAGTCGGATTGTCAGATGATGTATCGGCATAGTAAAGTGCCTGGCACGAGAGGTTCCGGTGACATGAGCGGATCACCGGGGGCCCGGTCGATAGACGTTCAAGAAAACACGTACATGACTTCAGACAGGACCCGAACCGGGCGTCGCATCGATATCGAGTTCGACGGTCGATACAACATCGATGTTTCGCGGGTTGACGCCGGGGTGCTGTGGCGAATCACGGCCATGGCGTTCCGCAACCGCTGGCGCATGGCGCTCGGCATCGTTGCTGCGCTCACCGCAGGATTCTTCCAGTTGTTCGTCCCGCAGTTCCTCGGGCGTGCGGTGGACGAGGCCCAGGGTCTGCTGGGGACAGAGACCAGCCGTGAGCTCGCGGGCGAGGCGCTGCTGACGACCGCCATGCTTCTGATCGCCACGAGCGTGCTGCGCGGTCTTTTCGCGATGGTGCAGAACTACCAGGGTGAATCGGTCGGCCAGATCATCGGCTATGACCTGCGCATGGCCTACTACCGGCAACTGCAGATCCTGAGTCTGTCGTGGCACGACCGTGTCCACTCCGGTGAATTGATGACCAGGGGAATCCTCGACATAGAGGGTGTGCGTCTCTGGGTGGATACCGGGATCCTGCGCTGTGTGCTGTTGTCGACCCTGGTCGTTGGTGGCGCCATCCTGCTTGTCCGCATCGACCTGGTATTGGGACTGCTGGCCCTCGGGTTCGTTCCCGTCATTGCCGTGATGGCTTCGGGCGCCCGTCTGAGATTGCGTGATGCCTGGCTTGCCCTGCAGGAGGAACTGTCACAGCTCACCAAGGTCATGGAGGAAAATCTCGGTGGAATTCGCGTGGTTCGCGCCTTTGCCTCAGCGACCTATGAGCTGACGCGCTATGACACCATTGCCGCACGCGCGCTTGCCCTGTCGCATCGCCGGATAGCCCTCTTCGTACGCTCCAGCACGCGCATGACATTCATTTTCCTCGCCGCCATGGGTCTCGTGCTGTGGGTTGGCGGAGAAAAGGCGATGGCCGGCGAGATCACGCTCGGCCAGCTCGCCGAATGCCTCGCGTTCATGGCCATCCTGCAGATGCCGGTGCGCCAGATAGGATGGATGATCAACTCTGTCGCCCGTGCCTCGAGCTGCGGCGGACGCCTCTTCAACGTGCTGGACCTCGAACCCAGCGTCGCCGATCAGCAGGGTGCCGGACCGCTCGAGGTGCGCGAGGGCCTCCTGAGGTTCGAGCAGGTCGACTTCGCCTACCCTGCCTCGACGCGTGACAAGCGCACATTGAGCAACATCGATTTCGAAGTGGGCCCCGGCCGGACACTCGGTATCGTTGGCCCTCCCGGCAGCGGCAAGAGCACCATTGGGCAGCTGGTTGGCAGATACTACGACGTGATGGCCGGACGCATCACCATCGATGGCGTTGACATTCGCTCGGTGACGCTCGCCAGTTTGCGTCGGCAGGTCAGCATCGTGCCGCAACAGCCGTTCCTGTTCACCGCAGGTATTGATCACAATGTGGCCTATGGCGACCCCTGGGCGGGGCGGGCGGCCATCGAGCATTCCGCTGCGACAGCCCAGCTCCACAACTACATCAGGAAACTTCCTACCGGATACTCCACCCTTGTCGGCGAACGGGGCGTGTCTCTGTCCGGCGGCCAGCGCCAGCGCCTGTCGATTGCCCGCGGTGTCCTGCCGGACAGTGCCGTGATCGTGTTCGACGATTCAACGGCCGCAGTGGATGCGGCAACCGAACAACGCATCCACCATGCCCTGCATGACCTGACCCGAGAGCGGGCCGTCATCATCATCGCACACCGTCTGCGTTCTCTGCTCCACGCCGATGAGATCATTTTCCTGGAGGAAGGAAGGATCGTCGAGCGTGGGTGTCACGAGGAGCTGCTGACGCTCAATGGACGCTATCGCGCGCTCTGGGACCTGCAGGCCAGTGGCGGGGGGGCCCAATCGTGAACCCGGGGCGCAAACCCCGCGTTGCCGGGGGGGCGGCCCCGGCGGTGGGGGGCGCGGCGGCGAGCCGCAAACCTGGTCTTGCCGTGGTCGGCGCCCAGGTGTCGCGCGACGAGGAACTCTTCGGCCGCGCCTTCGATCGCTGGGTGATTGCGCGTTTCCTGGCACACCTGGCACCATACCGGGCGCGGATTGCCCTCGCAGTGATCGCCGTTCTCTTCTTTGTTGCCACGCAGCTCATGGTGCCGCTCATCATACGTCGGGCGATCGACGATGCGCTGACGGCAGGTGACGGCACCCGCGTCATCCTTGTCGTCATCATGGGTGTGTTCTTCGGCGTCGTCGTCGTCAACTACGTATCGATGTTCCTTCTCGAGAGCGTTGTCGGGCGCATCGCCGGTCACCTGTTGTTCGACCTGCGCCGGGCCATGTATGCCCATCTGCAGGTTGTGTCCCTGGGGTTCATGGACCAGACGGAAGTTGGCCGGCTGATGTCGCGCCTGCAGGGAGACGTCTACGCCCTGCAGGAGTTTCTCGAGTCCTCGATCTTCGCCATCGGCGATCTGGTCCTCCTTGTGGGCATCATTTCGGTCCTCCTCGTTCTCGATGTCCGACTTGCCTCCCTGACGCTCGCGGTCCTGCCGGTCCTGATTGTCGTGCGCATGGTCTGGCTTCCCATGGCCCGCCGGGCGTTCCTGCACGCCCGCGAGACCAGCAGCGCTGTCAACGCGGCGTTGGCCGAAAACGTTCACGGCATCCGGGCGATTCAGGAACTCGGCCGTGAAGGTGTCAATCTCGACCTCTTCGAGGAGATGGCGGCCGACAACCGCAACGCCCACCTCAGGGCATCACGTTTCGCCAACATCCTGATCCCCGTGGTCGACCTTCTGACCGGCTGTGCCATGGCGATCGTTGTCATCATCGGCGGGCGACTGGTGCTGGACAGCAGCCTCGAAATCGGCGTCATGGTTGCCTTCCTCTTCTACGTGCAGCGCTTCTTCGATCCCATTCGTTCGCTTTCCATCCAGTACAGCATCATGCAGCGTGCCATGGCGGCCGGACAGCGCATCTTCGAAGTCCTCGATGTGGACGTGGAGGTGCGCGACAGAAGGGACGCCATCGAACTCGACCGCAGCAACGGCGCCGTCGAATTCGCTGACGTCACCTTCGGATATGTCGAGGACCAGCCCGTTCTCAAGGATGTGAGTTTCCGGGTGAAGGACGGGGAAACCGTCGCCCTGGTCGGGCCGACCGGTTCGGGAAAGACCAGCGCCATGGCCCTGATCCACCGCTTTTACGATGTCTGGGAGGGTTCCGTCAGGGTTGGCGGTCACGATGTCCGGCATGTCACCCAGGAGTCTCTCGGCAGGCACGTGGCCATGGTTCTGCAGGACCCCTATCTCTTCACCGGGACGGTCTTCGAGAACATTCGCTACAACAGGATCGGCGCCAGCCGCCATGTGGTGGCCGAAGCGGCCCGTGCGGTCGGGGCCCACGACTTCATCATGAATCTGCCGAAGGGATACGAAACCCTGCTGGATCAGGGTGCGGCGACCCTGTCTCTCGGTGAACGCCAGCTGCTGAGCTTTGCCCGCGCCCTGGTGGCCGACGCGCCCATTCTCGTACTCGACGAGGCAACGGCCAACGTCGACAGTTACACGGAACTGAAAATCCAGCAGGCCCTTGCCCGCCTCCTCGAGGGGCGCACGGCCCTGGTGATAGCTCACCGCCTGACCACAATCAGGGGAGCGGACCGCATTATCGTGCTGCAGGACGGCTGCATCATCGAGGAGGGGCCCCACGGTGATCTCATGGCCTCCGGCGGTCTCTACAGCATGCTCTATCGCATGAACTACGCCAGCTTTGACGACATCGGCGATACCGGCGATCTGATATCGACGGTCGAGGGTACCTGAATCCGGCTCAACTTCCGGCGGATAGGTCCCGGATGTCGGTGACGACATGGATGAGGGCAGGGCCGTCGAGGCCAAGGGCCTCATCGAAGGCCGTCGCAAACTCCTCGGTGCGCCGGACACGCCAGGAAGGCGCCCCATAGGCCGTGCCAATGGCCCGGAAATCCGGGCTCTCGAGAGCCACGGCGATGGTGTTCTCCGGTCCGGCATAGCGTTGCTGGTGCATCAGGATGGTGCCGTAGTGTCCGTTGTCGCAGACGATGGCAATGACCCTGAGGGCATTCTCCACGGCGATGGTGAGTTCCTGGCCGGTCATCATGAAACCGCCATCACCGGCGAAGGCGACAACCCGGGCGCCAGGCCGGGCGAGCGCCGCACCGAGGGCGGCCGGAACACCATAGCCCATGGCGCCCGACATGGGTCCTGCCTGGCTTGCCGGCAGCCGGTAGCGGAAGTGGCGCTGCACCCAGGTCGAGAAGTTGCCGGCATCGTTCGTGACGACGTGATCCTCCGATGCAAGCCGCCGGTTCACGTGGCGGACGATTGCGGTCATGTCGACGAGTCCCCTGGCCGCCGGCGCTTCCTTCTGGAATCGCGTCCACGCGTCTTTCAGAACGGCCCGCCATGCGAGCCTGGCAGGCGTTGGTGCGGCAAGGCGGCTGGCGATGGCATCGAGAGCCGGCCCGACATCCGAAACCAGGCCAAGCCGGGGACGAAGGGCGGCGACTGTGGCAGCGTCGGGGTGGATGACGACGAGCGGTTTCGATCCATCTGTGAAGAGGAAGTCGGCGGAACTGATGGCATCAAACCTGGCGCCGGCGACCACCACGAGATCCGCCTCGTCCCAGGCCACGTCGAGGTAGGCTGCACGGCCGGTGGCAAACGATCCTGCATAGGCCTCATGATCGTTCGAAAGACAGTCCTGGCAGCGAAATGCCGATGCCACCGCAGCGCCGGAGCGTCGCGCAAGGTGGTCGAGCTGGGTGTGGGCCGCTTCATGGCGCACCATCTCGCCCGCCAGAACGAGCACGCGGTCGGCTCCTTCGATCATCGATGCGGCGCGCTCGAGTTCATCCGCTGATGCCCTGGTAGAGAATCCGGCAACCGGTCCCGGAATGACGGGGGTCCCGGCGTCGCCAAGAGTGATGTCTTCGGGAAGAACCACGACCACCGGGCCCGGTCTGCCTGTGGTGGCGATCGAAAGGGCGCGAGCCGTGGCGTCCGCCACGTCCGAAGCGCTGGCAGGTTCGATCACCGCCTTGGCAACGGTGCCGTAGAAGGCGGCGTAGTCGATTTCCTGGAACGCCTCGCGGCCGATTTCGTGAGAAGGCACCTGGCCGACAAGGAGAACCAACGGGACACTGTCCTGGGCAGCCGTGTGAATGCCGATGGCGGCATTGGCCGCGCCCGGTCCGCGGCTTACCAGGACAATGCCGGGACATGCCGAAATCTTGGCATAGCCGTTGGCGGCGAAGGCCGCTCCCGATTCGTGTCGGTGAGTGATCAGGCGGATGGCGTTGCCGTGGCGGCGCAACGCCTCGAGAACCGCGAGATAGCTTTCTCCGGGGACGCAGAATGCCGTTGTGACACCGTGTTCAAGAAGGGTGGCGACAAGCGCCTCGCCGCCATTCATCGGATCAGGTGATCTCGGCCACGGCCTCAACCTCGGTCGCGACATTGAGCGGCAGGGAAGCGCACCCCACCGCCGCCCTGGCGTGGTGGCCTTTGTCGCCGAACACCTCGACCATGAGATCGCTGGCGCCGTTGATGACCTTCGGATGGTCGTGAAAATCCCCCGAGGCGTTCACGAATCCACCAAGCCTCACGATCCTGACGACCCGGTCGAGATCACCGCCGCAGGCGGCCTTGAGCTGGGCGATGACATTGAGGCCGCACAGGCGGGCAGCCGCATAGCCTTCCTCGAGAGTAATGTCCGCGCCGAGCTTGCCCTGGTGTTTCAGTGCGCCATCGGCAAGGGTGATCTGCCCGGCCACGAAGACCAGGTTGCCAGTCACGGTCCAGGGCACATAATTCGCCGCCGGAGCGGCGGCCTGGGGAAGCCTGATGCCGAGTTCGGCGAGGCGTGCTTCGATTGTCCCAGCCATTACCGTTGCCTTTCCTTGGTTCGGGCCATCGTCAGATCGTCTGACATAGAGGAGTTCATGCGTGAGCGTCAACGAGGCAAACCGGCCAGCCATGGTGGCGGGCGTGCTCCTGGTCGCCGCCGGGGCCATCTGTTACGGACTGCTTCCGCGGCCCCTGGAGATCCTGAGGGAGGAGGGAGTCGGCTCGACGTCATCACTCCTGGTCAGGTTCGGCGTTTCCATCGTGGTTCTTGCCGCCATCGTCGCCTGGCGGCGATACCCTGGGGGAGCCTTGAGAGCGCCCCTCTTCGCCGGTCTCGGTATCGGGGCCGGCACGATCTTTCTCTTCGAAGGCTACGCGCGGTTGCCGGCCTCCACGACGATTCTCGTGTTCTACACCTACCCGGCCTTCACACTCGTTCTGGCAAGTCTCCTGTTCCGGGCCGGCATGGAATGGCGCATGATCCTGGCAATTGCCCTGGTCCTGGGCGCGGCCGGACTCATCGTCACTCCCGGCAATCTCGAGGCGGCACCGCTTGGCGGAGTGCTGATCACGTTCGGCGCGCCGCTGGGCTACGGGCTTTATCTTGCCTGCCTGGGCCCGGCAGACGGCCATGTCCTGTGGCGCACTCTCATCGTCAGCATCGCCGCCTGCGTGGTGACCCTGGTCTGGCATCATGTGTCGGATGCTTCCCTCTCGTGGCCGGTCTCCACGAACGGCTGGATTTCCCTTGGCTGGGTCGGACTCGGTACCGGGATCCTGGCAACCTGCCTGGTGGTGGCCGGAACCGCGATGGCAGGGAGCGGGCGTTCCGCCGTGGCTGGTTCTGCCGAACTGGTCACCGTGCTTCTCACCGGCTGGCTGCTGTTCGGCGACGCGCTGCATTGGGAAGCCGTGGCCGGCGCACTCGCGATCCTTGCGGCAATCGTTGTCAGCCTGCCGCGTGTCTCCCGGCGATGATGGTGAAGATATGTCTGAACATCTCCCATGTCAGGCGACCGGTATTGGTGTTCAGTCGCGAGCAGTGGTAGCTGTCGACGAGGACGAGGCCATCAGCCGGGTCATGGATGGCGCCATGGGCGAATGGGAAGGCGGAACGCCTGGCGCCGATGGCATCGAGGATCGCCTGGTGGGCGAGGCCACCGAGGGCAAGTACGGTATCGAGGCGCGGCAGTGTCTCGAGTTCCCGGGAAAGAAAGGAGTTGCAGGAACGGATCTCGGCAGCAATCGGCCTGTTCCCGGGCGGGACACACCGCACCGCATTGGTGATTCGGCAGTTCACCAGCTCCAGACCGTCATCCGGCCGTGCGTCGTAGGTGCCCGTGGCGTAACCCGACCCGATCAGCGCCGGGTAGAGGAAATCGCCCGCACCGTCGCCCGTGAACGGACGTCCGGATGCGTTGGCGCCCCTCAGGCCCGGAGCGAGTCCCACCACCAGGAGTCGGGCATCCCGGGGTCCGAATGTGGGAACAGGGGCATTGAACCAGCCCGGTTCCTTCTCCCGCCAGGTGTCGCGGAAGGCCACGAGACGCGGGCACAGAGGACAGTCAGGAAGGGGCTCGCCAGCGGTCATCAAGGCGCCTCGATTTCTTTATAGCGGCACCTGCAACCCTTCATCTTGGGGCGAAGGGTTGCAGGTGTCCCGAAGCACTCCATATAAGGCATCCGCAGATGTCGGCAATCCCCTCCCGCCTCCAGGGCGGCATATACGTGGCACTGGGCGCCAACCTTGCTTCCGCAGTTGGGCCACCGCGGCGCACGCTCGAGGAGGCGCTGGCGCGGATTCGCCGCGCCGGTGTGGAGGTTCTCGATGTATCCCCCTGGTACGAAACGCGGCCCATGGATGACCGTGATCAACCCCGGTATGTCAACGGGATCGCCGAAATTGCCACGGAGCGCGACCCGGAGGCCCTGCTCGAACTTCTACACGACATTGAGGAGGGTCTCGGCCGCCAACGTCGCCTGCGCTGGGAATCCCGCACGGTGGATCTCGATCTCATCGACTACCGGGGTCTCGAGAGCACCGGCCCGTCTCCCGTGCTGCCCCATCCCGGTGTGGCCGAGAGGCTCTTCGTCCTGTTGCCGCTCAAGGATGTAGCGCCTGCGTGGAGACATCCGGAGACCGGACAGCCCATCGATTGTCTCATCCAGGCACTCCCACGGCGCGATGGTGATATCGAGCGTCTTGCCCCCTGACTTGCGGCAGGGCTTGTCATGAGGACGCGATGCTGGCATTTTCGCACCCAGTTCCGGCTTCCACATCGAGGTGATGAATGGCCCGATTGACTGTTGAAGACTGTATCGAACGCGTGAGCAACCGTTTCGAGCTGGTTCTCCTGGCCGCCCAGCGGGCCCGTGACTTGGGCAAGGGGGCGGAACTGACCGTCGACAGGGACAACGACAAGCATCCTGTCATCGCCCTGCGCGAGATCGCCGACGACACGATTTCGCTGGATGCGGTGCGCCGCAAGCTCGTCTATGGCAGCGAGACCGAAGAGGACGAGAATGTCGACAATGTCGAGGAACTCGGTCTGGCGGCGGACAATCCACTGGACCGGGCCTTTGCCAATCTCGACCTTGACAGCGATCAGCACAACGAAGCCTGGGGAACCGGCATCGAAGACGGGTCTACCCGCTAGAAGCAATGTGAGCCCGGACGATGCTCCGGCAGTTTGAACTGGTTGAACGGGTCAGGAGTTATGACGCAGGGGTCGACGAGGCGGCCCTCAACAGCGCCTACGTGTTCGCCATGGTCAAGCACGGCTCCCAGACACGCGACTCGGGCGATCCCTATTTCTCCCACCCTGTTGAGGTCGCCGGCATCCTCGCCGACATGAAGCTGGACAGCCAGTCCATCATCACGGGGCTGTTGCACGATACCGTCGAGGATACCAACACCACGCTCGACGAAATCTCCGGCAAGTTCGGACCTCAGATTGCCAACCTGGTTGACGGTGTCACCAAGCTCTCGCGCCTCGAAAGCCAGGCCGAGGAAGGCCGGCGCACCATGGGCAACTACGCCAAGCTGTTTCTGGCCATGTCGGAGGATCTGCGAGTCCTCCTGGTCAAGTTGGCGGACCGGCTCCACAACATGCGCACGCTGCACCACGTGCGGCGCGAGGACAAGCGCCTGCGTATCGCCCGCGAAACCATGGAGATTTATGTCCCCATGGCCGAACGGATCGGCATGCAATGGCTCAAGGAAGAGCTCGAGGATCTCGCTTTCAGCCACATCAACGAGGACGCCCGCAATTCCATCCTGGAACGCCTGCGCTTCCTGCGGCCCGACTCCAACCTTGCGAAGATCGAACGCCATCTCAAGCGCGTCCTCAAGAAGGGCGGTCTCGATGCCAGGGTCGACGGTCGGGAGAAGAAACCGCATGCCATCTGGCGCAAGATGCAGCGCAAGAATGTCTCCTTCGATCAGCTCTCGGACATCGTCGCCTTCCGGGTGGTGGTCTCACGGGTTCCCGACTGCTATGCGGCGCTCGGCGTCATTCACGGTGTCTTGCCGATGATTCCCGATCGCTTCAAGGACTACATCTCGACGCCGAAGCCCAACGGGTACCGTTCCATCCATACGACGGTACACGGACCCGAGGGCAAGCGTCTCGAGATCCAGATACGGACCCGGGAGATGGATGAAGTCGCCGAGTATGGAGTCGCCGCCCACTGGAGCTACACGGCCGGCGAGGACCGTGCCTCGGCGAGCGACGGCAGCCAGTACCAATGGGTGCGCCAGCTGCTGGATTCCATCGACAGCACGTCGGACCCCGAGGAATTCATCAAGAACACCAAGTTGCAGCTCTTCCAGGACAGGGTGTACTGCTTCACCCCCATGGGCGAAATCCATGAATTGCCGCGCAATGCGACACCCGTCGACTTTGCCTACGCCATCCACACGAGGATCGGGGATACCTGCGTGGGCGCCAAGATCAACGGTGTATCCAAGCGCCTTGACACGATCCTGCAGAATGGCGACCAGGTCGAGATCATGAGGTCGCGCTACGCCTCACCCAACCCGTTGTGGGTGCGATTCGTCGTCACCGGCCGTGCCCACTCGCGGATCCGCCGCCACATCCGCATCAAGGAACGCGGCGAGTACATCCGGTTGGGACGGGCCATCATCCAGCAGACATGCGCCTCGCTGCGTCGTGTGGCCGACGACGACCTTCTCGAAAAGTTCTCGGAGGCGTTCGGCAAGCGCACCGTGGACGATCTCCTCGAGGCCGTGGGCCGTGGCGAGATCACCAGTGAGAGGGTCCGCCGTCTCCTGACGTCGAAACGGTCGCCATCGCGCAAACGCCGTCGCTTCCAGTCATCAGGCAAGCATGCCGTCTCGATCGACGGACTCACTCCCGGAATGGCCGTCCACCATGCCGAGTGCTGCCACCCGCTTCCCGGCGATCGCATTGTCGGCATTGTCGAGACCGGCAAGGGTGTCGCCATCCATACCATCGACTGCGACAGTTTGCAGGAGCACGAAGATTCGGTCGAGGAGTGGCTCGATGTCTCGTGGTCGCCCGATGGCGCTGCCCCTGAACACTACGTCGGGCGCATTGCCGTTGACGTCATCAACCAGCCCGGCGCCCTTGGCGAGATCACCACCGCGATTGGCAATCAGGATGCCAACATCACCAACCTGAAGATCAATGCGCGCACCGCCGATTTTTTTGGCATGCTCATTGACCTCGAGGTCCATGACGTCCATCACCTGACATCCATTATTGCCGCCCTGCGATCGATTGCGATTGTCATGGACATATCCAGGGCTCCCTGAACAAACCAAGGGACAGGATCATTGCAACAGTCAGTTCCACCCCGCGCAGCCGCGCCGCGGACGCCCGTCGTCAACGCTCGGGAATGCAACCGGTGAAGGCTGCGTTGCGAGCTGTCATGACCCGGCTGACAGGGATACACGCCGGGGAGGGGTCCTCGTCGGTCCTGCAGATCGTCCTCGCCGTGCTGCTGCTGCCGTTCAGCCTGCTCGGCCTCCTGCTCAGACCGCTGGAGTGGCTCCTGAAGGTGGTGTTCAGTCCCGTCGAACGCCTGCTCCCCGCCGGCCTGAGGGGTGATGAAGGGCTGGTTGGCACCGTCAAGACCATGGTCTATGCGGTCATCATCGCCCTGGCCGTGCGCACGTTCGCCTACGAACCCTTCAACATCCCCTCCGGCTCCATGAAACCCACCCTGCTGGTTGGAGATTATCTGTTTGTCTCGAAGTTTTCCTACGGGTACAGCGACTATTCCCTGGGATTCGGCACTGACCTCGGACTCCTTGACGAACGCCTGTTCGAGGGCGAACCGGAGCGCGGCGACGTCATCGTGTTTCGCCAGCCGACAGACACCTCGGTCGACTTCATCAAGCGGCTGGTGGGTCTTCCCGGTGATCGCATTCGCATGATCAATGGCGTCCTCCACGTCAACGGTCAGGCGGTAAGCCTGGAAGGGGACTCCGTCTTCGAGGACCGCTCGTGTTCCTCGTCAAGGGCCATCGAACGCCAGACCGAGACACTGCCGAACGGCGTGCGTCACAGTGTTCTCAACATTACCGACAGCGGACGGCTGGACAACACGCCCGAATACGTGGTGCCGCAAGACCACTATTTCATGATGGGGGACAACCGCGACAGTTCGAACGACAGCAGGGTCACGCATGTCGTCGGTTTCGTGCCAAGAGAGAACCTCATCGGCCGCGCCGAGTTCCTCTTCTTTTCCACGGATGGTTGCGGCTCGCTCATCAACCCCCTGTCGTGGCCGGAATCGATTCGCTGGGACCGTCTGTTCCGGTCGATCTCATGAGTGCGGGACCTGGCGAACTCGAGGCCGTCCTCGGGCATGCCTTTACCGACAGGAGTCTCCTCAGACGGGCCGTGACCCACCGCAGTGCCGAATGCGCGGTCGACGGTCACGGTTATCAGCGTCTCGAGTTTCTCGGTGATCACATTCTGGGCGCCATCATCGCCACCATGGTTTTCCGCGACCACGTGGAGGCGTCCGAGGGCGAGCTTTCCCGGCGCTATGCGAGACTGGTCGCCAACCAGACCCTTGGCGATATTGCCCTGGAACTGGGGATTGACCGTTTCGTTGTGGTTGGTCCGCACGAACGAAAGGGAGGGATGCGGCGCAATGCCTCAATTCTTGCGGACGTCATCGAGGCATTGATCGGCGCCCTCTACCTTGATGCCGGGTATTGTGCCGCGGAGGCCTTCGTTCGTCGCTCCTGGCAGACACGCCTGCGCCTGGAGGGCGGCAGCGGCCGGGACGACAAGACCCGTCTCCAGGAATGGGCGCTCAAACAGGGCCTGGCGCTTCCCGGATATCACTTGCTCGACATGACAGGGCCTGACCACGCACCACTCATTACCGTGGAAGTCCACGTCGAGGGCTTTGCCGGCGTCAGGGCGAGCGGGCGAACCAGGCGGGCGGCGGAACAGCTGGCTGCCCGCACATTTCTGACGGAGGTGCCGCAGTGACAGCGGAGCGGTGCGGCCATGTGGCCATCCTCGGAGCACCGAACGCAGGAAAATCGACCCTCGTCAACACGCTGGTCGGGGCCAAGGTCTCGATCGTCACCCACAAGGTGCAGACGACCCGGGGGCGTGTCACCGGTGTCTGCAATGTCGGCCGCACGCAGATCGTGCTTGTCGACACTCCGGGCATCTTCCAGCCGAGGAAGCGCCTGGAGCGCGCCCTGGTCAAGACGGCGTGGAGCGGTGCCGTGGATGCCGATGCCACACTGCTGGTGATCGATGCGCGGCGCGGCCTCGATGATGCCGCGACATCCATTCTCTCTCGCCTGACCCGGCACAGACATGTGCTGTGCGCCATCAACAAGATCGACCTGGTACAGCGCGACGCGCTGTTGCCCCTTGCCGGACGCATCGGCGGGCACGACGTGGTCGAGGAGATCTTCTACATTTCGGCTCTGAACGGCGATGGAGTTGACGACGTCGTTTCAGCGCTTGCCGAAAGGCTGCCGATCCAGCCGTGGCTGTTTCCCGCCGATCACCTGAGCGACCAGCCATTGGCCCGCCTTGCCGCCGAGATCACCCGCGAGAAGCTCTTTGTCAGGGTCCATCAGGAACTTCCCTATGAACTCTCTGTCGAGACCGAGTTGTGGACCGACATTCCGGAAGAGGAGGCGGTCAGGATCGATCAGGTGATCTATGTGGCGCGGCGCGGCCACAAGCCCATCGTTCTGGGCAGGAACGGCCACACCATCCGCGAGGTCGGCAAGGCGGCACGCCGGGAGCTCGAGACGTTGCTGGAGTGCAGGGTGCATCTCTTTCTCCACGTCAAGGTGCGGACCGGCTGGCTCGACGATCCGGCGCGATACCGCGAGATCGGTCTCGAGTTTCCGGGCTGACGGCGATGGAATGGCACGACCGCGCCATCGTCCTGAGCGTGCGCCCGCATGGTGAGACCTCCGCGGTCGCCAGTTTGTTGACGACGAGCCACGGCCGCCATGCAGGCCTTGTGCGGGGAGGGCGCAGCCGCCGTCAAGCCGGCGTGCTGCAGACCGGCAACATCGTCGCCGCGCGGTGGCGTGCCCGGTTGCCCGATCACCTCGGGGCCTTTGTCATCGAGCCCGAGGCCCCCGTGGCATCGGTCCTGCTGGGAGATCCGCTGCGTCTTGCCTGCCTCGCCAGCGCCTGTGCGCTTGCCGAAAGGACACTCGCCGAACGCCTTCCCTGCGAAGCGCTGTTCACGGCCACGGAGGTGCTGGTGCGGCAGTTGCGACAGGGCGTCAGTCACTGGGATGCCGCCTATGTCAGATGGGAACTTGGCCTGCTTGAAGTTCTCGGATACGGGCTTGATCTCAAGCGCTGTACGCTGACCGGATCCACCGAAGAGCTCGTCTGGGTGTCACCACGCACGGGTCGCGCCGTCTCGGCTGCAGCAGGAGAGCCGTGGAAGGAGAAACTTCTCGATCTGCCGGGATTTCTGGTTGGGGCGCCGGGAGCCTGTCCGGCTGACGTTCTCGCCGGCCTCAGATTGGCCGGGCACTTTCTCGAGCGCCATGTCCTGGCCGGGGAAAGAACCGGACTGCCTCCGGCCCGACAACGCCTTGTAGACCTTCTGTCTTGACAACACACCACATGTAGTGGTACGCCGGACTCATGACCGAGAGAGTACATGATGGCGCCATCGAACCCGTCGGTCTGGCCGATGCGCTCACGGAACGCTATCTCGCCTACGCGATGTCGACCATCACATCGCGCTCGCTGCCCGACGTCCGGGATGGCCTCAAACCGGTCCATCGGCGGATTCTCTATGCCATGCGGCAGCTCCGCCTCGACCCGAACGAGGGATTCAAGAAATCGGCGCGCGTGGTGGGCGATGTCATCGGCAAGTACCATCCCCACGGCGACCAGGCCATTTACGACGCCCTCGTGCGCCTCGCCCAGGAGTTTGCTGCGCGCTACCCGCTGGTTGACGGCCAGGGCAACTTCGGCAATGTCGATGGCGACAATGCAGCGGCCATGCGTTACACCGAGGCGCGCCTGACCGCGGTGGCGGTGGCCTTGCTCGATGGACTCGACGATGATGTCGTCGATTTCCGCGACACCTATGACGGCTCGGAATCGGAACCTCTGGTGCTGCCGTCGCGCTTTCCCAATCTTCTGGCCAACGGAGCCAGCGGCATTGCCGTGGGCATGGCGACGAGTATCCCGCCTCACAATGTCGCGGAGCTGTGCGCGGCGCTGATCCACCTCGTGGAGTCACCCGAGGCTTCCATCGCCGATCTCGTGGACATCGTGAAGGGGCCGGACTTTCCCACGGGCGGTGAGCTTGTGGACGGCCCTGACATCATCCGCGAGGCCTACGAAACGGGACGGGGATCGTTCCGGATCAGGGCACGCTGGGATATCGAGAAGCAGGCCCGGGGCACCTGGCGGATCGTCGTGAGCGAGATGCCGTTCCAGGTCCAGAAATCGCGCCTGGTCGAACGCATTGCCGAACTCATCGAGGCCCGCAAACTGCCATTGCTGGAGGGAGTGAACGACGAGTCGACCGAAGATATCCGTCTCGTCCTGCAACCGAGAAACCGGTCCGTGGATCCCACCATCCTCATGGAGTCCCTCTTCCGCGCCACGGACCTGGAGTCGCGTTTCGCGCTCAACATGAACGTGCTTGACGCCTCCGGCATACCCGGAGTCATGAACCTCAACGGCGTGCTGACCGCCTTCATCAGTCACCGGCGCACGGTTCTGGTGCGCGGGTCGCGCAACCGGCTTGCCGCCATTGCCCGCCGTCTGGAGATCCTCGAGGGGCATCGCATCGTCTATCTCAATCTCGACGAGGTGATTCGCATCATCCGCGACGAGGACGATCCAGCCGCCGCGCTGGCCCGGCGTTTTGGTCTCACCGAGGTCCAGACGGAGGCCATTCTCAACATGCGTCTGCGCTCGCTGCGCCGTCTCGAGGAGATGAGAATTGCCGGGGAGAGGAAGGAGCTGAAGGCGGAATCGGATGACCTCCGGCGCCTTCTGGAATCGGACGACAGGCAGAAGGAGGCGCTGAGGGCCGAGTTCGCGGATATCGCCCGAAAGTTCGGGGAGGAGAGCGAGATTGGCAGGCGACGCACCGTCTTCGGCCGCCCGCCGCCGGTCGACGACATCCCGGTCGACGCCACGGTGCACCGGGAAGCCATCACGGTGGTGCTTTCCGACAAAGGCTGGATCCGCGCAGCCAAGGGCCATGGCGACCAGGTGGGCGAACTGCGCTTCAAGGAAGGCGACCGCGAGAGGTTGCGTCTCGAGGCCTGGACGACCGACAGGTTGCTGGTTCTCGCTACCGACGGAAAGTTCTTCACCCTAGCCTGCGAAAGGCTGCCTGCAGCGAGAGGTTTCGGCGACCCGCTGCGACTCATGCTCGATATGGGCAACGATGTCGATGTGGCCGCCATGGTGGTCTTCCAGGGCGGACGCAGGTTCCTGGTGGCCTCCTCCGGAGGCAAGGGCTTTGTGGTGAGCGAAGATCTCGTGGAGTCCCGAAAAAGGGGAGGAAAGCAGGTGCTCATCCCCGCCGCCGGTGACGAGGCGATGGTGCTGAAGATCGTCGAGGGAGACCATGTGGCTGTCGTCGGCGAGAATGGCAGGTTGCTCGTGTTCCCGCTCACGGACGTGCCGGAACAGGCCAGGGGCTCGGGCGTCATCCTGCAGCGCTATCGGCAGGGCGGCCTCTCGGATGCGACGGTCTTTGCACTCGATGCCGGTCTTTCCTGGCAATCGGGCACCCGCACGCGCACGCAGCACGATCTTGCACGATGGCTCGGCAAGCGAGGCCAGGCAGGCCAGCCGGCTCCCGCCGGCTTTTCCCGGAGCAACCGCTTCGGTTGACGCCGGGTGACCGGGCCGGGAATACTCACGGGAATGAACCTGCCCTGGTGAGGGAAATGTCACAGCACCATCATCAGCCCCCCTCGGCCATGGCCCTGCGTGTCGCCGCTCTCGAGCAGTTGCTGACGGACAAGGGCTATTGCGACCCCGACACGATCGATCGCCTTGTGGAACTCTATGAGACCAGGGTCGGGCCGCACCATGGCACCAGGGTGGTGGCCGAGGCGTGGAGTGACGCCGCCTTCCGTGAACGCCTCCTCACCAACGCCTCCCGGGCCATGGCGGGACTCGGCATATCGGGCATGCAGGGCGAGAACATGGTGGTTGTGGAAAACACGCCCGATGTCCACAACGTGGTCGTCTGTACGCTGTGTTCCTGCTATCCGTGGCCTGTACTCGGCCTGCCACCCCGCTGGTACAAGAGCGAGCCCTACCGGGCCCGCGTCGTGCGCGAGCCTCGAATCGTGCTTGCCGAGATGGGATGTGACGTGACGGACGATGTCGAGATCCGCGTCTGGGACTCGAGTGCGGATCTGCGCTACATGGTCCTGCCGAGGCGTCCCGCAGACAGCGACGAGATGTCCCGTGAAGAGCTTGCCGGCCTCGTGACACGCGATGGCATGATCGGCGTGGCCCTGGTCTGACGAGAACGTCATGGACGGCATTCACGACATGGGCGGCATGATGGGTTTCGGTGCTGTCACGCGGGAGGCGGATGAGCCCCTGTTCCATGACGACTGGGAAAGGGTGGCCTTCGGAATCCTCCTGCAGGCGTCGGGGCATGTCGGATTCTCGGATGATCACCTGCGCGCTCACATCGAGCGCATTCCGCCTCTCGCCTATCTCCAGGCGAGCTACTACGAGCGATGGACCCGCGCGCTTGAGTCATTTCTCGAGGAACGTGGACTCCTGACACCAGGCGCAATCGAGGCCCGCGTGGAGAAAATGGTGGCGCCGGCGCGCCCCGATGGTGGCCGGGCCACCACTCTCGACGACATTGAGGAGGCCGTGGCGAGAGGAGCATCAACCCGGCGCGACGACGCCGGAACAGCGCCGCGATTCCGCCCTGGCGACCGGGTCCGGGTCCTCAATGAACACCCTTGCTACCATACGCGCGCACCGCGCTACACAAGGGGGCGCACCGGCGAAATTGTGAGCGACCACGGTGTCTTCGTGTATCCGGATACCAATGCCCGTGACCTGGGCGAGTGTCCGGAACACTGTTACACGGTGGCCTTCAGGGCCCGCGAATTGTGGGGGGTGGAGGCACCTGTATCGGATATCGTCAACGTCGACCTCTATGATTCCTATCTCGAGGCGGTTGAAACACCCGCCTGAAGGGTAGGCACAGTGGCAGGCAGACCGTGCATGTATCTCATCGGTGTGCATAATGATGTTTCAGGAAAGCTACAGCTGTCCCTCCAGACGGGCACAGCTATCGTGTCATGTGGAACCTGAAGAACTGGGAGAAGGAGTATCATGAACAGACGCAAATTCCTGGCTGGCACCGGTATCGCTGCGGCAGGCGCCGCGGGCACGGTGGCCACAGCATTTCCGACACCGGCGATATCGCAGGGCCGCAAGACCCTGACTATGGTGACCTCGTGGGGACGAGGCCTCGCCGGCGTCCATGATGCAGCCCAGCGTTGTGCGGACAGCATTGTCGCCATGTCTGACGGCATGATTGAAATCGACTTCAAGGCGGCAGGCGAACTCGTTGGCGCCTTCGAGTGCTTCGATGCGGTGTCGTCCGGGCAGGCTGACATCTACCATGCCGCCGATTACTACTTCGTCGGACAGCATCCGGCCTTCGCCTTCTACACATCGGTTCCCTTCGGCATGACGGCCGAGGAACTGAACAACTGGTACTACCACATGGGCGGCCGCGAGCTGCAGGACGACCTCACCTCGATCTTCAACCTGAAGACCTTCCTTGCGGGCAACACCGGGTCTCAGGCCGGCGGCTGGTTCCACAAGGAGATCAATGGGCCGGATGATTTCGAGGGCCTGCGGTTCCGCATGCCAGGTCTCGGTGGCAAGGCGCTCGGCGAACTCGGCGCCTCCGTCCAGAACATCCCCGGCGCCGAGGTCTACAACGCGCTCTCCAAGGGCGAGATCGACGGTACGGAGTGGATCGGTCCGTGGGCCGACGAGAAGGCCGGATTCTTCGAGATCACGAAGATCTACTATACCTCCGGCTTCCATGAGCCAGGTCCGGGACTCTCGCTCGCCGTCAACCGGGAGGTCTTCGACGGCCTTTCGGCCTCTGAACAGAAGATCATCGAGTGTGCGGCAGGTGAGGCCAACGTGTGGAATCTCTCGCAGTTCCTCGCCAACAACTCGGCCGCTCTCCAGAGACTGACGGCCTCGGGTGTCCAGACCTTCACCTTCCCCGACAGTGTCTGGGATGCCTTTGGTGTGGCCGCCGATAAGGTCTACGCGGAGAACATGGGGGATCCGCTGTTCAAGACGATCTACGACTCCTATCGCGACTCACTCGTCAAGTCGGCGAGCTGGAATGCGCTGTCGTCCGGTGCCTATGCGGAGCAGCGTAACCGCGTCATGGGTATCTGACTTTCACGGCGCCCGCATCGTGACGCGATGCGGGCGCCGGTCCCTGTGCGCGACACATGCCGGACGTCATTCTCTGGCCCCTGCGCCATCTTCTCGACGGGCTGGCCAATCTCTTTTACCTGTTGATCGAACCCGGGGCGTGGCCTGACCCTTCCGATGGCGTGGGCCTGGTCAGGATTGTCTACTTCGGCGCCTCCCTCGAGTTCCTGTTCGTCATCATCGATCTTGCCCTCATCATCCTCGTCATCGGTCTCCTGAGACCCGGATTCCTGTGGCTCGTGGTGCGCGGTATCGAGGGTCTCTCCAATGCCGTCGGCCGCATCGCCGCGTGGGCGGTTCTCGTCATGGTCATCCAGCAGATCATGATCATTGCCCTGCAGCGCATCTTTCTTGTTTCGGAGATCACCGTGGGCCCGTTCGGTGTCGTGTTCACCAGGGATCTCAGCTGGTTCAGTGAGGAGCTCAAGCTCTACAATGCGGCGATCGTAACCCTGTGTGCGGCCTACACCTTCGTCCAGGGTGGTCATGTGCGGGTCGACCTTGTTTATGCATCGGTGTCCTTCCGCACGAAGCGGCTGCTGGACATGTTCGGTTCGGTCTTCTTCGTGATGCCGTTCTGTGGTGTGGTGTGGCTGTTCGGCTGGTTTTTCCTGTGGCGCCATCTCATCACGCCGAAGGTGTCGGCGCTCGATACCCTCGATCTCCTGGAGCGCAAGGCGCAATTGCTGCGCTGGAATGTCGAGACCATCGGATTCTCGCCGAATGGTTTCGATGCCTACTTCCTCTTCAAGGTCCTGCTGATTTCGTTCGCCGGGCTGATGTTCCTCCAGGGACTGGGGCACTTCTACCGCAGCCTGCTGGAGTTCAGGGAAGGGGAGGCATCGGCCAACCGCCACAAGGATCTTGACGCGGTACCGGACCTCGCGCCGGACAAGCCGGCCGAAGGCACAGGGGCAGGCGTGTGATGTTAGGATTTGACGGTGTCGAGGTCGGGCTCCTCATTACCCTGGTGTGCCTGTTCGCCGGGATCCTGTCGGGGTATCCCGTGGCCTTCGCCATCGGCGGGTCCGCCCTTGTCGCCTTTGCCATCATCGCCGGCCTGAGTGAATCCGGTCTGCTGGTCAAGGAAATCATCGACAACCGCAGTGACGACTATGCGGCACTGGTCGGCTCGGGCGTGAAAGATCACGCAATCACCCTCTTTCGCTATCCCGACCTGCCGACACTGACCGTTCCCGTCTTCGAGAAGGGAGTGGATGGCGCCTTCTTCCGCATCCTGACCTTCATCGTCAACCGGATGAACGAACGTGTGCTCGCCGGTCCCTCCATCGAGCTGCTCCTGGCCGTCGCCATGTTCATTCTCATGGGCATCTCCCTGGAGCGCTCGCGGATCGCCCAGGATCTGCTTACGTCCATGGCCCGTGTCTTCGGCGCCCTGCCGGGGGGCCTGGCTGTTTCGGTCGTGGTGGTGGGCGCCTTTCTCGCCGCCTCGACCGGCATCGTCGGCGCCACCGTCGTCACCATGGGGCTGCTGTCTCTGCCCACCATGCTGCGCAACCGGTATTCGCCCGAGCTGGCGACCGGTGTGATTTCAGCCTCGGGCACCCTGGGGCAGATCATCCCGCCATCGATCGTGATCGTTCTCCTTGGAACCCTCGCCGGCGATCTCTACTCGACAGCCCAGGAAGAACGCGCGTTGACAGTGGGGTGCCGCGATGCTCTCACCTATCTCGGCGAGGCGGCCGTGGTCTCCGTGGGCACGCTCTTCAAGGCGGCGATTGTCCCCGGCCTGCTCCTGGCGTTCATCTATGCCGCCTACGTGTTCTGCTATGCCCTTGTTCGCCCCTCCAAGGCGCCTCCCGTGCGTGTCACCGCCGCCGGCCTGACGGATGAGGGTGCCACGCTCAATCATCGCCTCTTCTGGTTCCTCGCTGTTCCAGGTCTGGTGATTGCCCTGGCGGGAGGACTGGTGACTGCCGGCATCGCCGGCCCGCAGACCGTCGACCGGCTGGCTCTTGTCGAGCGGCCTGAATCACCGGAACTGCGCACCAACGTCCCCGACGCCTGCAAGGCATCCATGATCGAGCTTCACGGGCAGGAAAAGTGGGACCGGTCGGTGGCCATGGCGGAAATCGGGGCAGCAGCTGGGTTCATTGCGCCGACGGACGAGGAGCTCGATGTTCTCGAGGCCGAAGCGATCGCCTTCCTGCCTCCGGTTTCCGAGAAACTTCTGGTCGGCCTGGTCTTGCTGGGTCTGGTCATGTCGATCGCCTGGGGTGTCGCGCCATCTGCCTCCCGCCGGCCCCTTCTCGTCGGCGTCGGCGGGATTGCAGCCACGCTGGCGGCCGATGCCTGGCTGGTGACGCCGGTGATGAGCACCGGCACCGCCTGGCTCATCCTCGCCCTGCCGGTCGTTGCCGTGCTCCATGGCGTGCGTCATGCACTGCCACGACTTGCCGAGGTCGAAATCCTGCGCGTCGTGTTTCCGCCCCTCGTTCTCATCGTTGCCGTGCTCGGTTCCATTCTCGGCGGTGTGACGAGCCCGACCGCGGCTGCCGGTCTCGGAGCGTCGGGCGCACTGATGCTGTCGGCCTACCGCCGCCTCTCCGAACGCAAGGACCGCCGCAAGGGCAGGATCATCATCATGTCGGCGTGGGCTACCGTGGTCTTCCTGCTCGTTGGCACCAGTTTCGATCTCAGAACGTCGATCGAGGTGGTCGGTTTCGAGAACTGGCTGGCCTTCATCGTTTCCGTCGTCGCCTACCACGTGGCTTTCGCCGGGCTGGTCTACTCCTGTGTCATTCTCCATCGCGAGAGAATTCTGCGTTCCGTAGTGCGCGACACGGCGAAGGTGACGGCGATGGTGTTTGCCATCTTGATCGGCTCCCAGATGCTCAACCTCGTGGTGATCTCCTATGGCGGCGAAGAACACATCCAGGAGTTCCTGCGCTCATTCGATGACGAGATGGTCGTCTTCCTGGTGGTCATGGCCGTGCTCTTCGTCCTGGGGTTCGTCCTCGACTTCCTGGAAATCATCTACATCGTCATTCCCATTGTCGGGCCGGTGATCTACGGCGGCACACTCGATCCCAAGTGGGTGACGATCATGATCGCCGTCAACCTGCAGACCTCGTTCCTGACGCCGCCTTTCGGCTTTGCGCTCTTTTATCTGCGCGGCGTGGCGCCACCGGGCATTACCACGGGCCAGATCTACAGGGGCGTGGTGCCCTTCGTCATCATCCAGGTGATCGGACTCACACTGATGTGGCTCATCCCCGACATCACTACTTTCCTCCCGGAACTCCTGCCAGAGCACTGATCCTCCGTGACCATTGCCCGGGCAAGAGATCCGGGTTCATGCTCCCCTGATTGCACGACTGTATCGAGCGAAGCGTTGTTCTTGCAGGATCCCGGGAGTTGCAAGGTGCTTGCCTTCGGTGAGCCCGTGGTCACGGTCGGGCGGACCTTGGCGGGAGATCGGTCCAGCCATCGTCGGTCAGGGCCTGCAGCGGACGGAAGTTGCCCTTGTAGGACATTGTTTCGCTTCCGGCGATCCAGTAGCCCAGGTAGACATGGGCGCGGCCTGTTTCGAGTGCATGGGCAATGTGCCAGAGAATGAGCCAGGTGCCGAGGCTCCTACGCGCCATATCCGGATCGAAGAACTTGTAGACTCCGGATAGCCCGTTCTCCATCCAGTCGGTCAGCGAGACTGCGACAAGGACGCCGTCGGCGGTTCGGGCCTCGACAAGGCGGGTATCGACAGGCGTGTCACAGATCATCGCCCTGAAGTCGCCATAATCCATCATCGACATGCCACCCCCCTGGTGTCGCGTCTCGATGTAGCGGCGGAAGAGCGCATGGTGTTCCTGCGAGGCCTGGGGGGCGGCAACGTTGACCTCGAGATCCCGGTTGCGTCGCAGGATGCGGCGTTGGCTGCGTGTTGCCCGGTAGTCTGCCACCGGTATCCTGACCGGAACGCAGGCATCGCATCCGACACATGCCGGCCGGTAGGCCACCTGGTGGGAGCGCCGGAATCCGGCCTGGCTCAGGACATCATGGAGCCGTGCCGGCTCGTCTGCCGCCTGGAGATCGGTCAGCACCATCTGCTCCTCCCGGTCCGGCAGGTAGGAACAGGCGCGCTCCCTCGAGGCGGAAAACAGGACAAGTGGCCGTCCGCTGTTCCTTCGGTCCTTCATGTGAGGCGCCGTCTCCCGCTTTCCGGTTGTTCCCGATCATGGCATGGTGGCGCGATCCGGGATTGAGCCATGCAGTATAGCAGACACCCCTCGGCGGACGGTCCCATACCGGTGATTGACATTGCGCCCTTCCGGACGCGCGATCCGGCGGCCCGTGACCTCATTGCAGCGAGAGTTCGTGCGGCTTGCGAGGATACCGGATTCTTTCTGGTCTCCGGTCACGGGTTTTCCAGGACGCTCCTCACCCGCATCGGCACGGCATCGCGCGGATTTTTCGATCTCCCCCTTGAGGAGAAGAGGCGGGTTGGCGAGAGCGGACCCGTCCCGGGCGGCTTGATGTACTTCGGGCATGGCGCCGAGGCGCTTGGCGCCACCCTGGGTGCGGAATCGATCGGTGATATCAAGGAGACCCTCGACTTCGGACCGCGATTCCATGGTGACGCCTGGCCTCGTGAACCGGCGGACCTGGAACCGGCGTGGCGGGCCTGTTACGAGGCGATGTCGGATCTGGCCCGGACACTGCGCCATGTCTTCGCCAGGGCCCTCGACCTCGACGCAGACAGTTTCGACAGGTTGTTCGAGGGGCACCTGTCGTCATTGAGGGTCATCAACTATCCAGAGCAGACCCGCCCGCCGCTCTCCGGCCAGTTGCGAGCCGGTGCCCATTCGGACTATGGCGTCCTGACGATCCTCGCGACGGATGATGCGCCGGGCGGTCTCGAGGTCCTGAATCGGGACGGTTCATGGTGTGCCGTACCCCATGTGGCCGGCACATTCGTGGTCAACATCGGGGATGCCATGATGCGCTGGACCGATGATCACTGGGTGTCGACGCAGCACCGTGTAGTCAACCCGCCACATGATTCGACAAGGCCCACCCGGCGCCAGTCGATCGCCTACTTTCACAACCTGCCGCGTGACGCCACCATCGAATGCCTGGAACCGTTTCGCCAGGCGGGGCGCGAGCCGAAGTACCCGCCCATCACCTATGGTGAGTATGCGGCGCTCCGCTATCGCCAGGCCCATGGCGACGACAAGAACCTAGAACTGTGACGGAGGTCTCCATGAATTCGTATACGGCGACGGCACTGGGCATCGATATCCGGGAGATTGACCGCCGACTTGCGGAGAACTGGAGTCTGCCCACCCGGTTCTATTCGGATCCGGAAATCTTCAGTCTCGAGCTTGAGGCGATCTTTGCGCGGCGTTGGCAGTTCTTCTGCCCGCTCCACAGGGTGAAGAATCCCGGAGACGCGGCGGTAAGGCAGGTGGGCCGCTTTCCCGTTGTCGTCGTTCGCGGCCGCGACGGCCGCCTCAACGGATTTCTCAATGTCTGCCGGCACCGGGGCTACACCGTCGTCGACAAGGACAAGCGTTCCTGCGTGCGCCTCGTCTGCCGGTACCACGGTTGGTCCTACAATCTCGACGGTTCGCTGGCTCATGCGCCCGACGCCGCCGGTGACGCCGGGTTCCGTTCCGCAGACCTTGGTCTCAGACGAGTGGCGGTCGACGAGTGGGGCGCCATGGTGCTGGTCCATCCCGACCCCGAGGCGGCACCCCTGCGTGCCACCTATCCCGAGATGTTTCGTACGGCCCGTGAGACCGGATTCGACATCGATGCAAACGACTGGATCCCCTACAGGGAGGTCGTCTATGACATCCCCACCAACTGGAAGTTGTGGTACGACAACGGAACCGAGTGCTACCACTGTCCCAACATCCACTCCGCTTCCTTCGGAGATGCCTTCAACGTGGATCCCGAACTGACCACCATCCGGCTGGGTGAAGGGTTCACCTCGTACACCTTCATGAGCAGGAAAGAGAGGTCGTCTAACAATCTGACGGCGAACAATTTCCTGTCCTTTCAGCTATTTCCTGGAATGACCTACATCGTACACGATGATTTCATGCACATGACCGGCATGACCCCCCTGGAGCCCGGCCTGACTCGGCACACAGCCTTCTACATGGGGATGAGGGGAGTTGACGAGGAACGGCTCGACGGCTGGTTCAGGATCTGGGACGACACCTATCGCGAGGACAACGAGGTGACGGCGGTGCAGTACGAGAACCTCAAGTGTGCTCGACAACCCTACAACCGCTATGTCGCCGGACGTGAAGCACCGGCACAGCACATGAATGCCATGGTGTGGAAGGACTGCAAGGCAGCCCTGCTCGCCTGACGGCCAAACCCCGGCTGAGAAATGCCGAACGCCTGAGAAGAAGGAAGGCGATCATCCCGGAGTTGTCTGAAGGAGGACCGTCATGCATGGCACGATCTGCATGGTCGGGTTGGGAACCATGGGCCGTCCCATGGCCCGGCGTCTTGGCTCGGCAGGATGCGACGTGACCGGATGGGACAGCGATGCCGAAGCGAGAGAGGGGCTGGCCCTGGCATCCCTCGAGGAGACAGCGCTCGGGGCCGGCACCGTGATCACCATGCTCCCGGATGGCGGAAGTGTCGCCTCGGTGGTCGAAAGCCTCCTTGAGCAGCGGCAGGATCGCATCTTTCTCGACTGTTCCTCCATTGATGTGGCCACCACGCGCCGTCTTGCCGGGATGGCGGCAGCGGCGGGCTGCGGATTTGTCGATGCACCGGTGTCGGGCGGCCCCGAAGGTGCTCGCGACGGAACCCTGAGTTTCATGGTCGGCGGATCGCACGACCACGTCGCCCGCGTCCGGCTCTTGCTCGACATCATGGGAAAACGGATCATTCATTTCGGCAAGAGCGGGTCGGGCCAGGCCGCCAAGGCCTGCCATAACATGATCTGCGGCATCACCATGCTTGGTGTTTGCGAGGCCTTCGCCCTGGCGGAGTCCCTTGATCTCGATGCCCAAAAATTCCTCGAACTGTGCCGCGGAGCCGCGGCACAGAGCTGGATTCTGGACAACCGCTGTCCGGTGCCGGGACTGGTTCCCGAGGCACCGGCGACCCATGGCTACGCCCCGGGATTTTCCGCACGGCTGATGGCCAAGGATCTTTCTCTCGCCCAGGAGGCGGCATCAACCTCCGGGCAGACAACTCCTTTCGGCGACGAGGCCGCCCGGCGGTTCGCACGCTTTGCCGCATCCGGACATGGCGACCTCGACATCTCCGCCATCTACCGGGCCATCCGTTCTGGGTGATGTCAGGCCTTCAGGCGAGCGTTGCCGGGATCGTAGAAGGGCAGGGGAGCCGGCGCTGCGGGGCAGTCGTTCCCGAGGATCCTGATGGACCAGACGCCCGAAGACGTGTTGGCCCTGACGTAGCCCAGAGCGAGACGCTTCATCATGCGAAAGCCGGTGCCGGCCGATGTCACGTAGCCGACCGGGACGGAATCGAGGAGGATCGGATCACCGGGCAGTGCGTCCGCGTCGCTGTCGGCAATGATGAATCCGGCGAATTGCCAGGTGGATCCGGTCTGGCGCTCGCGCACCACGGCATCGCGGCCGATGAAGTTCTCCCTGTCGAAGGCAACGAAGCGATCCAGTCCGGCATCGAAGGGAGTGTATTCGATCCCGATGTCGAGCCCCCAGGCGTGATAACCCTTTTCGAGACGCAGTGAATCAAGGGCCCATGAGCCGAAGTCGACGAGACCGCATTCCCGTCCGGAGTGCCGCAGGGCGTCATGGACCGCCCGGAGGTCGGCGGAAGCGAGATGGAGTTCCCAGCCCAGTTCGCCGGCATAGGAGACGCGCAGTGCCGTCGTGGCATGTCCGGCGACCGTGACGGGGGCCGCGGTGAGCCATGGCATCGCACTGTTCCCGAGGTCGGCATCGGTCACGGTCGCCAGAAGATCGCGTGACAGGGGGCCGGCCAGCATGAGGGTAGCGTCCTTCGCGCATCCGCGCCTGAGTGTGACACGCCGTCCCGCCGGCAGGGCTTCTCGCAACCAGTCGTGATCACGCTGTTCGGCCAGGGTCGGACCACACAGGAGGTAGCGGTTCTCGCCCAGGCGAGTGATGGTGGCTTCGCTCCAGATCCTGCCCGATGGAGTGAGCATGTAGGCAAGGCGCGTGCGGAACACTCCCGGCATCCGGCCACAGAACACCCGCTCCAGGTATCGCGTCGCGTCCGGTCCCTCGACCTCGAACTTGGAGAAACCGCCGTGGTCCATGATGCCCACGCGATCGCGGACCCCCTCGCATTCACGCCGCACCGCATCACGCCACGGTTCCCGGTCGCGGAAACTCAAGGCGGCATCATCCCTTCTGCCATCGATATCGAACCAGAAGGCACGCTCCCAGCCACCGATCTCTCCGAATACCGCTCCCCTGGAAGTCAGGAGACGATAGAGGGGCGTTGTCCTCATGGGCCGCGATGAGGAGAGTAGGCGCCGGGGGTAGGGAATGGCGTACTGCAGGCCATAGACCTCGACCGCTCGTTCGACGGCCATCTTTCTCGTGGCCCAGTCGCCGAAGCGGCGGGGATCCCAGGCCGCCATGTCCCACTCGGTTTCGCCTTCGCTGATCCACTCCGCGATGGCCTTGCCGGCGGCGGCAGAATGGGTGATGCCGATCTGGATGCCACAGGCATGGAAGAAGTTCTTCAGACCATAGGCCGGACCGCACAGCGGCAGGGCATCCGGGGCGTAGGCGATGGGGCCATTGACGAAACGCCGGATTCCGGCCTCCCGAAGCAGCGGAAAATGACCAAGCGCCTTTCCAAAGGCCTCCGCGATATCATCGGGTGACTCGCTGAAGAGCTGGTGGGCGAAGTCCTGTGGCAGTTCGTCGACGAAGACCGGGCGGCCGGGATGATCATAGGATCCCAACAACACTCCGGCGCCTTCGCGCCTCAGGTAGAACCCGAGCTCGGGATCCCGCACCAGGGGGAAGGGATCATTCGAGTCCATGAGAGCGCAGAGGGGCTCGGTGACCAGGTACTGATGCTTGAGTGTTGCCACCGGGATGGATTGTCCGGCAAGGCGCGCCATGGCGCCACCATAGAAGCCGGCGGCATTGACAATCGTCTGCGTGACGACGTCTCCCCTGTCGGTCGTCACCTGCCATTCTCCGCTGCGTGTGGCTGAAAGGTCCGTGACCCGGGTGAACCGCTCGATTGCTGCACCGGCCTGCCGGGCTTGCCTGGCGAGCGCTTGAGTGAGTTGGGAGGGATCGATGTCCCCCTCACCGGGATCGAAAATGCCGCCGATGACATCCGTTCCGGTCGTGTAGTGGGGATGCAGCGCCTCCATCTCGCCAGGCGTGATCATCACGAGATCCACGCCGGCGGAGGTCGCCAGCCCGGTGAGATGCCGGAAGAGGTCCATGCGGTCCTCGCCGTGCGCCGGCCAGAAAGCGCCGGTATGGTGATAGGTGACGTCTTCGCCAAGAGCGCCATAGAGACGCCGGGCATAGGCGCCGGCACGCATGCCGAGCCAGCTTGTCGCATAGATCGGGATGTTTCCCGCAGCATGCCAGGTCGAGCCGGATGTGAGTTCATCCCTTTCGATCAGCAGGCAGTCAGTGATGCCGGCCTGGGCCAGGTGCCACAGGCAGGACACACCGACAGCGCCGCCGCCGATGACAACGACCCGGGCCGATTTCTGCATCGTCTAGTGTTCTGCCAGGAGACGACCGAAGCCGTCGATCGGGTCCGTGATCCCGAGATGCCGCAGGGTCTGCCAGTAGAGGGCCGCGTTGCAGGCCACCACCGGTTTTCCGGTGAGTGCCTCCAGGGAGGCGATGAGGCTGCAGACCGGAAGTGCCGTTCCCACCTGGAGGATGGCGTCGCAGTCACTGGCGGCGACCTCGCGAAAGGCCGCCTCGATGTCCTCTGGTGGAGTCTCGCAGATTTCCGGCAACGATGGTGCGTCCGTACCGGCCACCGCCGCCACTGTGAAACCGGCATCTGCCGCATTGCCGGCGACAACCCGACTGGTGTCGGCATCGAAGGGGGTGACGATGGAGATCCTCCTGGCATCGAGGCGCCGCAGGGCCGTGTGGCAGGCGGTCGACGCATTGAAGACCGGAACGCCCAGTGACGACGCAAGACCGCGGCAGCGTTCCTGGAGTTTCCTGACGCCACCTGGCCCGGCATCCGTGGTCAGTCCGATCGCCAGGGCTGCCGGGTGACAGTCCATGAGCCTGACGGCCTCGCTGTCGAGATCGTCCGAAATCCGGTCGCCGCCCAGGCGGAATCTCTGCATCTGGTTTGTCACGCCAGGTGGACGCAGGGATTCGAGCTCCGGCTGCACGACGGTGTTCATCGCCGGTGTCATCACACCGACGATGGAGCGATAGCCCAGAGTGTCGGTCATTCAGCTGTCTTCCATCAGCCAGGCGGCAAGCCCTTTCATCCCATCGCGGTAGATGAGGTCGCCGACGATCGTTTCCAGCTTCGCTTCATCCTCCCTGGCACAGTCGAAGGTCCCTTCCCAGATGCCAAGTGTCCAGTTGCCTTGCGTGATCGGGATGAAGCGATGGGTGGAGAGATAGTTGGAGCAGGGCAAGGGCCCTTCGATGATGTCGTAGGTATAGAAATGGTCGACATCGGAGTGCGCCAGGAGCGTTTCGCGAAAGATGGTGCCGTCGACGACGTCGAGATGTCGCACCGACCCGACCGCAGTCGATGTTCCGGTCTCCATGCGGGCGGCCGAAACAGCCGGGTTCCACGAACCCACACTGTCGAATTCCCGGACGGCCGCCCATGTTCTGTCAATGGGCGCCTCGATGATGATGCTGCGAAAGACGTGCATTCACTCGTCTCCAGTCCCTGGAAGTCTGATGGGGAAGCGCGAGCGGATGGCCTGATCCGCTGTCGCCTCAAGGTGAGCCGGCGCCGGGTCGCCGGCGATCTTGGTGACTCTGGATCTTGCCCTTTCCCAAATTGATTCAGGACCGGATTCGATCCACTCGTGGACGCCGCGCCTGTCCCCCAGGCACGGGTAGACATATTCGCTTTTCATGAGCGCAAGTGTCTGCGGTTCGCCAAGGTAGTGGCCATCGCCGCAGACAACGCGCTCCATGGCGTCAAGATCGATGGCCTCCGGCGTAACGTCAACGCCGCGAACCGAACGCAGGATGGCGCCCAGCATCTCGTCGTCGATGACAAGGGCCTCCGGAGAGGCCACCGTGATGGATCCCAGCATGCCTACGGAAAGGTTGATCATGTCTGCCCCCGCGTGAGCCGCCAGGGCAATGGTATAGGCCTTCTCGTACCCGGCCTGGACATCCGCCTCCTTGGAGTCGGTCATGCCGGCGGCGACGGTGGATGGCAGCTGAAGGTGGCGCAGGAGCTGTGCCGCTGCGGCATTCGCAATGGCCGATTCGCCGCCTCCACCACTCATGGCGCCGGTTCTCAGATCGGATATGAATGGCATGAAGGCATGGATGGCGTGGTGGCCGGGCTTGAGGAGGTCCACCACCATGAGGCCGGCGAGAGTCTCTGCGAGGCCCTGGGCGAGGGCGCCCGCGAGCGTGACGGGGCTGGTGGCGCCCGCCTGACCCGCCGAACATGTCTGCAGCGGCATGCCTTCGGCAATGGCGGCACGCATGATGTCGACGCCATCGGGCGCATAGCGAAGTGGTGAGACGGCATGCACCACAACTGCCATGCAGAAGGGTTGCCGGTGAAAGCCGCCTTCAGTTTCAAGCGCGCGGTCGAACATGGACACCACCGGGGCGACGTGCGCGGCATGGGCGAACGACGTGCCGATGGGCTTGCTCGTTCCGGCAAGGCAGGCGTAGGCGGTGTTGATGTCGAGTTCGAAGGTGTCGGTCATGTCCCGTGCCACCAGGGGACGGATGCCGTAGTGCACGTTGGGGCACGCATCGACCACCCGCATGATGGAAAGGAGGTCGTGAAGCGTGGAGTCGCGATAGCGACCGGTTGCGGCATCGAGCACGTCGATGGCAGCGCCACCGGTACCGGTATGGACCAGACCGGAACCCGCATCGATACCCCTGTCCTCGACAAAGCCCGGCACGGCCACGCTCCTGGCTGCCCGCGCCAGCGCCTTCTCGACTCGCGGTCGTGGAAAGAGAAGGCGGCCGTCCCCGCGTCGCCTGGCGCCATCATCGCTTGCCAACCGGATGAACCAGTCCGGAGCCGATGCCATGCCGATCCGCTCGAGAATGGAAAAGGCGTTATCGATGATCGTGTCGCGGGACGTGTCATCGAGTGGCGAGAACCGGCCACCCCATTCCCTGCGGGGAACGGTTGCCGGGAGACTGGCCGATCTTCGGGAATTCGACCGCGCCACTCTCTGGTTGTCAGACCGGCTCATGGACGATTTTTGTCACGCCCCGTCTGCAGGTTCAATTCCGAATGTGGGCGATCGTCCTTGCCATTCGTCTGCGGCGGACAGCAAATCACACCATGGTCATTTGACGGTGTGAGCGGGCCGTCTGTGCCCTGGCGCGGGACGTGTCGGACAGCGTCTCCAGCAAAAATCTGCGGACGTAAGATGAGACAACCGGCAACGTTCGGGCCGCTCGTTGTCGACTCGCTCGTGTGTCGGGTCGCTGGGATACCGCACAGCGGTCACAGCACACTGTTGCTGGCCATGGCTCCCGGGATAGAGTGGCTTGTGCCACCCACGGGACGAGAGCTCAGCTGTCTTCCTGGCGACGGAACGACAGTGAAGAGTGCATCCACCATGGGTCGACAGTTGTGGCTGACAGCCTGCCTGCTCTACATCGGTATCGCCTGGGGCCTGGTGCCGAGTCTGGCGCGTCTGGCCACCAGCGAGGGGGCGGACGCTCTCAATGCGACGTTCCTGCAATCCCTGGTGGGAGGAGTCGTGCTGCTGGCCCTGACGCTTGTACGCGGCAAGAGGTTTCACCTGTCGTGGCGTCACCTGTGGTTCTACACGGTGTGCGGCTTCGCCGGGACCACGATCCCGACAGCCATCGTTTTCGCTGCCGCTCCCGAGGTCGGGGCCGGCATGATCGCCATCATCATCGCGCTCGCACCGATCCTCACCTATTTCGGCGCTCTCGTTCTCGGACTTGAGCCGCACGGCTTCTGGCGTCTTGCCGGCATTGGCCTGGGCTTTGCCGCCGTGCTTCTCATCGTTCTCCCGGATCTCGAGATCGAGGTGGGGTCCCTGACCGCATGGCTCCTCATTACCTTGTTCATTCCAATCTGTTATGCCATTGAAAGCCTGATCATTGCTCTCAGACGACCCCCCGAAGGCGATGCCATGATGCTGGTGGCGGGCATGCTGCTTTCGAGCGCACTGGTCCTGTTGCCGGTGGTCCTCCTTGGCGGCGCAGCGAACGACATCCTGCCAGGGTGGGACACGGCATCGATCGCCGTGGGCAGCATCGCTGCCATCAATGTGACTGCCTACGTCATCTTTCTCTACCTGATTTCGGCTGCTGGCCCGGTCTTCGCGACGTTCGCCGGCTACCTCAACATGGTGGCCGGCGTGATCTGGGGTATCGTTCTGTGGCAGGAAAGCCATTCATCATGGGTCTGGGGCGCGGTCGTCCTGCTGGCGGTGGCGATGTATCTCGTCAGCGAACGCAGGCCTCGGGGGACGTGACCCGCATCTCCAGGTGTCCTGGCAGCGCAAGCGCATGTGTTGAGAATGCGCAGCCGAGTACCGACGTGCTCATGCCGGGACTCCTGACAGATGTCGTGGGCCAAGGGCCGCATTGCATGACATGAAGCTCCTTGTGGCGGTTGGAAGCCTTAGCTGGTACAACCTCAGGGAGAGCATGGGTGATGGCATGAGTCGCAAGCGGACCTTCACCAAACGCCAGTTGCGTGATGCGCTGGGCATGTTCGCAACCGGTGTGACGATCATCACTTCCTCGACACGCGACGGCGAACTCCTCGGAATCACGGCCAATTCCTTCAATGCGGTGTCACTCGACCCGCCCATGGTGCTGTTCAGCCTGTCCCGCGAAGCGCACAGCCTCAACAAGTTCGAGACATCGGACTTTTTCGCCGTCAACATCCTGTCGACGCGTCAACGCGCCCTCTCCGACCGTTTCGCCCGTGCATCGGTCGACAAGTGGAAGGATGTCGCCTTTGAAACCGGCGTGACGGGATGCCCGATGTTCCCGGGTTCACTGGCGCGTTTCGAGTGTTACACGCGGTTTCACTATGATGGCGGCGATCACGTCATCTTTGTCGGTGAAGCCTTTTCGATGATGCTGGGTGATCCGGCCGATCCTCTCCTCTACTTCCAGGGAAACTATCGTTCGCTGACACCCGATGTCTCCGACCTTGAATGGTCCTGAAGCGGCGCGCGGGAGCCGGCGTCGCTGGTGATCCAGTCGAGGGCTGCTGTCACGTACCGGGTGATGAGGTCGGAAACTGACTGAGCGGAGTTGTCGCGCCAGCGCAGGGGCAGGGTCTCTTCCATGTAGATCGCCTGTGAGAGTTCCAGCTGGACGGCATGAACGCCTCGTGACGGCCTGCCGTAATGACGGGTGATGTAGCCCCCTTTGAAACGGCCATTGATGGCAACGCTGAAGGTGTCCTGTTCGCTCAGCGGGGCCACGACACGCTCAAGGAGTTCGGGGTGTGCCGCTACGCCGTCCGCTGTTCCGACATTGAAGTCGGCAAGCCTGCCATCGAAGAGCCGCGGCACTTCGGAGCGGATGGAGTGACCATCGAGGAGGACGATCTGCCGGTGGTGCTTCAACAGCCTGGCGATCTCGTTCGCGAGAGTGTCGTGCCACGGTTTCCAGTAGAGGGCGATGCGCTCCTCGATGGCCCGGGCGTCGGGACGCTGTCCGGGGAGGTAGATCTCCTCGTAATCAAAGGTTGTGAGGGGGACCAGTTCGGAGGTGTCTTCTCCCGGATAGAGGACCCGTTCGTCCGTCGCCCGGTTGAGATCAACGACATAGCGGGAATGGGTGGCAGTCACCACAGTCGCACCGAGGTCTTCGGTACAGGAATAGAGCCTGTCGACATGCCAGTCGGTGTCGGGAAGGTGCCGGGCGATTGGTGTCATCCGGTCGGAGATCGCTGCAGGGAGCCGGGTGCCGACATGGGGGAAACTGATCAGTAGGGGAGCTCGGCCCCGTTTCACGATGGATGTCTGCACGGGCGGGTCCTTTATGGTGTTGTCAGGCTGGCGGGCACGAGGATGAGGTGGTTGGCGGCATGGGCGATCCTGCTGCCTGGAGCAATTGTCACAGGCTGGTTGGCATGCCAGCGCTCCACCATATTGTCATAGTACGGCGAAAAGGGATTGCCTGACTGGCCGGGCATGGTGATGAAGTGTCCTGTCACGGGATCGCCGAGATCGATCACGGCACGCAGGGCCGGACCGTGGAAGGTGTTGAACGTCTCATTTCCGGACGCGAGACGGTAGCTCGTGGCCGAGATGCTGTAGCCGTCACCGCCCAAGGGTACGTTGACGCCAGTCAGGGCGTCGAGAATGGGGACCAGACCGAAGAGCGGATGGCGCAGGTGCATCACGTGGACATCACCCCAGATCCAGCCGGACGGGTCGCCGCCAAGTGCCCTGACAAGGGTGTCCGCTGCTTCGTCGAGGGCGCGGCCGGAGACTTCGGCGCACGTGAGGGTCTCTCCGGCCACGGTATCGTTGCACCAGCCGTGTGTATCATCGTCGAGAGTTGCAAGAACAAACAGCGGGCGGTCCCTCCATGCCTCAGCGAAGAGGTCGCCCAGCTCGTCTGCATAGATGGCCCGCGTGAGAGCGCGGTACCAGGTATGGAAAATCGTGGGCGCAACGAGGTCGGCATCCATGGAGTAGTCCCAGTCCTCCAGGCGAATCTGCAACAATCGCCCGTTCGTGGTCTGCGGCTTCCCGGCGAGGGCATGGGGGACCAGGGCCGAGGCAAGACCCGACCAGGTGTCAAGCTGGAGGCGGGAGAAGCTGGCCGGGTCGTGACGTGTCCCGGAATTCAGAACATCGTGAATTCGCTGAGCCCGCCATTCCGGTTCCCATCGATGACCGAGGAAATAGGGGTAGTCCTTGCCGACTGGGCGGTTGTTGGCGGCCGCAATGATGCCGGACGGCGGATCGATGACGCGGGGCAGTTCGTCGAAGGGGATGCGCCCCACCCAGTCCGCTTCGCCGGAACTCCCGTCGACGGGAAGGCGACCGTCACCGGAGCGGCGCACGGGCACGAACCCTGGGGACAGCATTCCGATGGATCCATCCCTGCCGGCATAGATGATGTTCTGCATCGGACCGGCGAAGTTGCGGCCAGCGCTGTAGAAGGTCTGCCAGTTCTCGGCCGTGTGAAGGAGAAGCGCCGCACTCGCGCTCTGGTCATCGTCATGCAGCATGGTCCAGGCAAGTGCGAGCACCTCGTCATCATCGGTGTCGCCTTCGAGGGAACTGACCATTCCCGTCAGCACGGGTCCGTGTCGGGTTTCGAGCATCGTGACCTGCCGGTTTCTGGAAAACCTGACGGCAATGGTTTCGTTGCGCACCGCAAAAGGCAGTGGTCCGGCGGGTGTCGCGTAGCGACCCGGGTTGTCGGGGTCACGCCGTTCGACAAAGAGATCCTGGGTGTCAGGTCCGGTGTTGGAGAGCGTCCAGGCGATGGCGCCGTTCGTGCCGACGAGAACCAGTGGCAGGCCAGGCAGGGTGGCGCCGGCAACGCTCAGTCCTGGCGCCGCCATGTGGGCGAGATACCAGACCGAGGGGATGGCGAAGCCGAGATGCGGATCGTTGGCGGCGAGCGGGGACCCCGAAACGGTATGCTCGCCGCTCACCGCCCAGTTGTTGGAGCCGTTGTTGGTATCGGGAAGGAGGCGGGCGAAGAATGTGGCGAATGCCGCAAAGTCAATCCCTTCCTCGAGATCGATGATGGTTGTGTCGCTGTCGGGAGACGGGGGAAGAAAGCTCGCGGCCTTCTCCGGTCCCAGTCGTTGTACCAGCGCAGCATGCAGTGCCTCCTCGCGCCAGTTTCCCGAGAGCATGAGGGCCATGACCTTGAGCCAGGAGACGGAATCGGCGGGATGCCAGGGTTCCGGTTCATTGGCCAGAAGAAGCGCCAGTTCCGGTGCCGGGGGTCCGGAGCGTGTGGCGAGCCAGGCATTCACGCCTGCCGCGTAGGCTTCGAGGGCCACACGCGTCTCGGGAGGCAGCGTGGCAAGGGATGAACGCGCCGCCCGGTAGAGGTCGAGCAGGCGCAGGAACCGGTCGTTGTCGATAGCCAGCGACCCCACGAGTTCGGCGATCCGTCCCTGGGCGCCGCGGCGTTGCATCTCCATCTGGAAGAAGCGGTCCTGGGCGTGGGCGAAACCGAGCCCGAAGTAGGCATCCTCGGGTGACCCGGCATGGATATGGGGAATGCCCCATTCATCGCGCAGTATGTCGACCGGCCCGGAGATGCCTTCGACAGTGATCGAGCCGTCAATGTCGGGAAGGGAGGTCCGGAGCCAGAGATAGAGGCCCGCGCCGATGGCTGTAATCATCAGCATGATGATGAGGATCACGCCGGCCAAACGGCGCACGAACTTCCTCATCAGACAGGATCTCTGGAGCGAAGTTCCCGCAGAATGGCCTCGCGATGCTCGTCAAGGCCCGGGACGCTGCCGCGTCGTGGAGGATCCTCGAAAGCGGAAGACTTGATGGGGTTGCCTGGCATTCTGATGGAACCCGCCCGGGCATCCTCGGCGGTGACGATCATGTTGCGTGAGGCAACGTGCGGGTCAGTCATGACATCCGCGACCGTGTTGATGGAGCCGCAGGGAACTCCGGCATCCTGCAATGCGGTGAGCCAGTGATCACCCGGCCTGGTGGCCAGCACCTTCTCCAGCTCCTCATGGAGGGCGTCCACGTGCGCCGCCCGCATGGCGTTGGTGGCAAAGCGTTTGTCATCGGCAAGGCCAGAGAGTCCGAGGACATCACAGAGCTTTATGAAGAGATCGTCATTGCCTGCCGCAATGACGATATGGCCGTCAACGGTTCTGAATGCGTCAAAGGGAACGATTGACGGATGGCGGGTGCCAAGCGGACCCGGGACCTCACCGGTGGCGGCGTGGCGGACGATTGCATTTTCCAGAATGGCGATCTGGCAATCGAGCATCGCCACATCGATCATTGCTCCCTCACCGGTCCCGGCCCTGTGGTGGAGGGCTGACGTGATGCCGATTGTCGTGAAGAGGGCCGCCGCGATGTCACCGATCGAGGTGCCGACACGCGTCGGTTCGCCTTCCGGATGTCCGGTGAGACTCATGACACCGCCCATGGCCTGGACAACCAGATCGTATGCCGGCCGGTGGCTGTAGGGGCCGTTCTGGCCAAATCCGGAGACCGCGGCATAGACGAGGCCCGGATTCCGTTCCTTCAGGAATGCCCACGGATAGCCGAGACGTTCCATGACACCGGGGCGAAAATTCTCGATGAGCACATCGGCGGAACCGAGCAGGGCCTCGAACACCTCGCGGTCACTATCGTTCCTGAGATCGAGAGCGATGCTCTCCTTGCCGCGGTTGATCGAGGCAAAATAGCCCGAAAGCGTCCCCAGGAACGGTCCGATTTCCCTGGCATCATCGCCGGTCTCCGGTTGTTCGACCTTGATGACCCGTGCACCGAGGTCATGCAGCATCATGGTGCAGTAGGGTCCGGCGAGGACCCGTGTCAGGTCGATGACCGTGATGCCATTGAGTGGCCCGTCGGGCATGAACGACAACCCTCCTGGAATGCGGCCGGACAATCACACGAAGCAGGGTCCTTCGTCCATCACAGGCGGCGCGCGAGCTCCAGGGCATGGTAGGTCAGGACTCCGCTGCAGCCGGCGCGCATGAAGCTGACAAGGGCCTCATTCCATACCCTGTCGCGATCGAGCCAGCCGTTACGGCACGCTCCTTCGAGCATCGCGTACTCGCCGGACACCTGATAGGCGAAGACCGGAACGCCGAAGGTGTCCTTCACGCGGCGCACGATATCGAGGTAGGGCATGCCGGGCTTGACCATGACCATGTCGGCGCCTTCCTCGAGGTCGAGTGCTACCTCGCGCAGGGCTTCGTCGGAGTTTGCCGGATCCATCTGGTAGGTCCGCTTGTCGCCATGGCCGAGGCTGACGGCGGATCCGACCGCGTCGCGGAAGGGCCCATAGAATCCCGATGCATACTTGGCGGCGTAGGCCATGATGGCGACACGCGCATGTCCTGCATCATCGAGTGCCCTGCGGATGGCGCCAATCCGGCCATCCATCATGTCGCTTGGCGCAATGATGTCACACCCGGCCTCTGCCTGGACGAGTGCCTGGCGTACGAGAATGTCGACAGTTTCGTCGTTGAGAATCTCGTCACCCGACATCACGCCGTCATGGCCATGGGTCGTGTAGGGGTCAAGGGCGACGTCGACAAGGACTCCGAGATCATCGACGCGGTTCTTCAGTGCGGCGATGGCGCGGCAGACAAGGTTGTCCGGGTTGACCGCCTCCCGGCCATCGGCGCTCTTCACCTCTTCGGGGGTGTGCGGGAAGAGAGCAATAGAGGGTATGCCGAGATCGCGGGCCTCGCGGGCTGTCTCGAGGAGGACATCGATGCTGATCCTTTCAATTCCCGGCATCGAGTCAATCGGTTCACGCAATCCGTTTCCCTCGCGGATGAAGACGGGCAAGACAAGGTTGGAAACCGACACGACATGCTCGCTCACCATGGAGCGCAGCCAGGGCGCCTGCCTCAGGCGCCTCATTCTCGTCGTGGGAAAACTGCCGGGGAAATGCGCCATGTCCCTTTCCCGCATTGCCTCCTTTCTGAGATAGGCCGCAAGTCCCTCGTCTGCAAGGCAAGACCCGTGTTACCTGGACCGGTCGACGGCGGAACGGGACGCAAGATTGAGGTCCCGTTCCGCCGTGCCACTACCCCGTCAGGGCCGCTCCGCCGCCAGAAGATATGGCCGCTGCCGGGATAATCCCGTAGACTTCCGTCGCCGTCGTGTGCCGACGGCGGTGTTTCCGTGATGCTGTTCGGGTAGGCAAGACTGGTCTCCGGTCCCTTCAGGGCCCACGGAGATCCATCCGTGGCGCTTTAGCGGTTGGTGTCGCGGACGCAAGCTGCCCTATCAAATCCCGCGGATCCACCCCAAGGGGGGATCATCAAGGGGCGAAATGTCCCCTTTGTTCCGTTATCTATGTTCTCGGATCGCGATTGTCAACGCTCTCCCGTCAGCAACTTCAGCCGGTGAAGGCCTGGATGCCGGTCTGGGCGCGGCCGAGAATGAGGGCATGGATGTCGTGGGTGCCTTCATAGGTGTTGACTGCTTCGAGATTCAGCAAGTGGCGAATGACACCGTACTGATCGCTCACACCATTGCCGCCATGCATGTCGCGGGACGCGCGGGCAATATCGAGTGCCTTGCCGCATGAATTGCGCTTGATGAGGGAGATCATCTCGGGCGTTGCCCGGCCTTCGTTCTTGAGGCGGCCCACCCTCAGGCAGGCCTCAAGCCCGATGGCAATCTCCGTCTGCATGTCGGCAAGCTTCTTCTGAATGAGCTGGTTGGCGGCAAGGGGCCGGCCGAACTGGGTTCGTTCCAGGGTGTAAGAGCGGGCTGCCTGCCAGCAGTAGGTGGCTGCCCCGAGAGCCCCCCAGGCGATACCGTAGCGGGCATTGTTGAGGCAGCCGAAGGGTCCTTTCAGGCCGCGGATCTTCGGGAAGGCACTCTCCTCCGGACAGAAGACATTCTCCATGACGATCTCGCCGGTCGGACTGGCGCGCAGACTGAACTTTCCCTCGATTCCCGGAGTCGACAGTCCCTCCATGCCACGCTCGAGAAGGAATCCCCTGATGGCGCCCTCGTCATCCTTTGCCCAGACCACCATCACATCGGCGATCGGCGCATTCGAGATCCACATCTTGGCGCCGCTCAACCGGTATCCGCCGGCCACCGCGCGCGCGCGGGTTGTCATGGAACCGGGATCCGAGCCGTGATCGGGCTCCGTGAGACCGAATGCCCCGACCATGGCGCCGCAGGCCAGTGCCGGAAGATACTTCTGACGCTGTTCTTCGGTTCCATAAGCGTGAATGGGGTGCATCACCAGACTCGACTGCACCGAGGCCGACGAACGGTAGGCACTGTCGATCCGCTCAATCTCGAAGGCGATGAGACCGTACGCAACCTGACTGATGCCGGCACAGCCATAACCGTCGATTGTCGCCCCGAGCAGTCCCATCTCGCCCATGCGGCGGATGATTTCGCGGTCTCCGGTCTCCTCGCGAAAGTCCCTCGTCACCCGCTGCGCCAGGTAGTCTTCGCAGAACTGCCGCGTCGAATCGCGGATCATGCGTTCCTCCTCGTCGAGCTGTTCGTCGATCAGGAACGGGTCGTCCCACCTGAAGGAGGGACGGGAAGGGATCGTGTTCACGGTCATTGTCTTTCTGAAGTGACGGAACACCGGCAACCTAATCCGAATTCCTTCTCGCGATCAATTGCGTCGACGCTGCCGGCTGCGCACGCATGACTTTCCCTGCCGGGTTCATGATTCCAGGCCGTGTAATCTGGTCGTCCAGGTGCGTTTCCGCTGAGGAAGATCATGACTTCAGGACGCTCGTCCAGAATCTGTTCGAGGCACCGGGGCCCGGGAGACATCTCGACATCGGGCCAGGACAACGTGACGGATTGCGTGCCGTCATGGCTTTGATCGAATCGCCCTTCTCGATGTGGTTTGTTCTCACTGGCCCCGACCCCGGATGAGAGTTTGCGGAGTTGCTCCATATCCACCAGGGCCGAAGGCAACTTCGTGAAGTTTGCGAAACGCAACATGCGCGGGTTACCTGTCCTTACCGCTGCCTGGTTTTCCGGCTTTCACCTGAAGCCGGAAGGAACGGAGAGGATGAATGACGAAGTGGCTCAACAACGCAATTCGCTATGTGGACGAGTGGCTCGACTTCCAGATGCGCCTGACCCGACAACCGGGTTGTGTCCTTGCATTCGCCAACAAGGGGCGCCTGATCTTCGAGAAGGCCTATGGCCATGCCGATGTCGTGCACCGCAGGCGGATGACTCCGCGCCATCGTTTTCGGGTTGCCTCCCATTCCAAGAGCTTCACCGCGGCGGCCATCCTTCGTCTGAAGGAAGAAGGGAAGCTGCGCCTTGACGATCTGGCGGGAACATACGTCGAAGGACTTCACCCGTCCGTTGCCCGGGTCACGCTCTCTCAACTCCTCTCTCACGGTGCCGGTGTCGTGCGCGACGGAAGGGATGCCGGCCAATGGAGTGACGAGCGTGCGTTCGCCGACAGAACTGAACTTCGTGCGGCGCTTGCCGAACCGCTCGTGATTCCGCCCGACAGCCGCATGAAATACTCCAATCATGGTTTCGGTTTGCTAGGCCTGGTGATCGAATCGGTCACCGGCGAAACCTACGGGTCGTGGATCACGCGTAACATTGTTCGTACATCTGGTCTTCGCGAGACGACGCCCGATATGCCGGTTGCCCGGGGAACGCCCCTGGCACGGGGGCACGGTAGCCACCTTCCGCTGGACAGACGTGTCGTCATTCCCGCCGACAATTGCACGCGTGGCCTGGCACCGGCGACCGGCTTCGTCTCGACGGCGGGCGATCTGGCCCGTTTCTTCGCAAGCCTTGATCCCGACTCCCGGCGGAGTGTCCTCACACCCGAAAGCCGGCGGGCCATGATTCACTGGCAGTGGCGTGACCCTCATTCGTCGGATGATGGCGGTTATGGCCTCGGTATGTGCTTGGGGTTCTTCGGTGGGTTGGAGTGGGCGGGGCATGGTGGCGCGTTCCAGGGTGTCAGAAGCTGCACCGTGATGTTGCCGGGCTCGGGACTCTGTTTTTCCGTGCTCGCCAACGCCACCGACGGACTTGCCGAGCCATGGGCGGAAGGCATCGTGCGGATCCTCCGGGTGTTCCGGGACAATCCACTTCCGGGACCCTCCGCACGTTCATGGACCGGCAGGTGGTGGAATTCCGGTGAGGCTGTCGATCTCGTGGCTTTCGGCAACCGCGTCCTGGTGGCACAGCCGGACCGTCTTGATCCGTTCAAGGCGGCCGACGAAATCACCCTGACCGAAGAGCACCAGGGAACCATCAGCCTTTCCGGCGGCTACGGCATTCACGGCGAGCCAGCAAGACTGGAACGCGGGCGCGATGGCAAGGTGAACGAGGTCTGGTTCGGCGGCTTTCGCTGGGTGGGAGAGCGCCGCCACCGGGCCGAGCTGAAACGGAAGTACATGGGCCGTCATGGAAGTCGACGGCTGTCGCCATGACAACCCGGCACGATCACCCAAGAGCCGGGATTCTCCAGAGGGCAGGTCTGGACACCGCTCCATGAGCCGCAATGCCGGGAAGGCACGGGCCTCGTTGAAATAGTATTGTGAGCCCAGGGGCGTCGCGGCACCGCCTCGAACTCGCCGATAGTGTTGAGGTCAAGCTGCTCTGTGACAGTGCACCAGATCGCGCCTTCCATCACCGGATAAGTGGCAGGCGATCAAGGGTTCGGTGCCCGACGGCAGAGCGCGGGCATCCGGACAGGTGAGGCACCTGGCCCCGGCGACCCGAGCTTTCCCGCAGCACGTGGTTCTCACGATCGCCACGTCTCCGGCATTGGGAGAGTGGCTGCGGTGGACCCGGGGATCATGTAGAATCCGCAAGAACCAGATTGCGGGGAGGGAGAGGAGATGAGTGTCGACACCATCACGACGGTCGATCCCGATACGTCGAGCGAAGAGATCGGCGCCATTCTCGAGCGCGATGGCTGCATCATCGTCAGGGACGCCATCGATCACGCGACGATTGACGCCCTCCTCGGGGATCTCGATCCCTATCTCCAGCGCAAGCCCTGCGGCAACGGCAACTTTGTCGGTTACCAGACAAAACGCCTGCATTCACTCTTCGGAAAGTCTCGGCGGGTCCAGGACTTTGTCCTCCACGAGCGGGTGCTTGACATCATGGACCTGACTCTGTTGCCGTGGTGCGAGAACTACCAGCTCAACTCGAATTCGATCACGGCGATCGGGCCGGACGAGACACCGCAACCGCTGCATCGCGACGATTTGCTCTATCCCCTTGCCCATCCCAGCGAACGCAACGCGACATCCACTGTCTTCTGGGCCCTGTCCGATTTCCGGGAAGAAAATGGCGCCACGCGAATCATCCCCGGAAGCCACAAGTGGGACGATCACAGGGTGCCGCGGGACGAAGAGACCTGCGCCGCGATCATGACGAAGGGGTCGTTCTGCGTCTTTGTCGGCGGCGTCTATCACGGTGGAGGGCGTAATCTCACACCCGATGTCTGGCGCATCGGCATGTTCACGGGCTTCACCCTTGGCTGGTTGCGCCAGGAACAGAACTGGTATCTTTCCGTGACGCCGGAAGAGGTGAGGGAAATGCCCGAGAGGCTGGCGCGCTTGCTCGGCTTCAACATTCACCGGCCATTCCTCGGCTGGGTCCAGGACTTCCAGGATCCCTACGACGTCATCAGGGGCTATGAGGAACTGTCGTCCGGTGGCAATGATCTTTACGCCGAGGGCGCTACAAGGCCGGTGCCGGGAACCGGCGTCAGGGTTGCGTGACCCGGCAAGGCTCGGCGTTCGATGACCAAAGGCTTGCCCCTGTCCATCCGGCGCTTCGGCTTGAGTGCCTCGAAACCGCCACGCCGGTAATCCAGTCCCTGATGGTCTGTTCGGCAATCCAGGTGCGCTGCGACCCGGGATCCAGCTAAGCTCTCGTTCTGGAAGGTGTCTACTGCTCTTGACGTTACTACTCTTTATAGGTAGTATGATCATTAATAGTTAGTAAGAATAAACAAACTGGAGAGGTCTGAGACGAGCCTCCACCGGAACGTTCTCAAGACACATTTGTACACAGATGAAAGCGAAGGAACTGCATGTCGAAGTACGCCCTTCTTGAAGCCCATCTGCGGAAATTTGGTGGCAGGGACGTGCCCATGACTTTCGCCGAGATCGAGGAGGTCATTGGCAATCAATTGCCATCATCGGCTTTCAAGCACCGGCCTTGGTGGTCGAACAACCCGTCCAACAGCGTCATCACCCACGCCTGGCTTCGGGCAGGGTACGTGTCGGCCGAAGTCGACATGGCTGGCTTCAGGCTGGTCTTCCGCAAGTCGAACGCCGTCAATTCGCATACCGATGCGGAGGAATTCGATTTCTCACGCATCTACGGTGCGTTGGAAGGCACGGTGACGATAAGACCGGGGATCGATCTGACAGAGCCTGTGGACGTGGAATGGGACTCGGCGCGGTAGTCGGACAGACCTGTGTTGCTGCTTGATACCTGCGCGGTGATCTGGATCGCGCACGGCGATCCGATACGCAGACCCGCCTCGGATGCCTTGACGGAACCAAGTAGGCCCGACCTTGCGATCTTCGTCTCCCCCATGACCGCATGGGAAATCGCGATGCTTGCGGCGAAGAATAGAATCTCTCTTTCGTTGAACCCCGAAATCTGGTTCGACCGATTCTGCGCCCTTCCGGGAGTAACGCTTGCCAGGATGCCACCGTCGGTGCTTGTTGCTTCCTGCTCGCTGCCGGGTTCGCCGCCTGCCGATCCGGTGGACCGCATTCTCGCTGCTACCGCGCGGGCATTCGGATACACCCTGGTGACCCGTGACCGTCGCCTGCTCGACTACGGAGCAGAGGGCCATGTGCGGGCCATGGAGTGCTGAGAGCCAGTTCGACGCCTTGGTCGAGCAGGGCACGGACCGGGTTCGATCGCCTCGTGCAACCATCCAGATTGCACGGCAAGGCGGTTGGGCCGAGACCTTGACCCAGGCGTTCAGCACCCAGCCTTTGCCGCGCTGAAAACCGCACCTTGATGAAACCGCCGACACGCCTCGTTGGCCGCGTCAGGGATTTCGACAGGGACGACAGCACACGTGACCAGAGGTGGGCGCGCTGGAGCAGCAGGGGAATCCGGGTGTCTTCAGCTGAGATCGGGAAAACTGTCGCGCACGAAGATCGTGTAGCCCTCGTCGCCGGGGTCCTCAAGATCGATGAGCGGGGTGGACGAGAAGACACCGTCGTAGGCGCCTTGCTCAAGTGAATCGTCAGGAGCCGTCGTCATCGTCTTGAATGCATGGTGCTTCTGGTCCGGGAACACTGGAGCGTTGCTGATTGCGTTGTATGAGAACTCGAGGAGAATGCGGTTCCAAGGTGCCCGGTTGTCGCCCGAGGCGTGCACGGTGTTGCAGTGAAAGAAGAGACCGTCGCCAGGTTCGAGTTCGATGGCGACATCCTCGAAACGTTCCAGCATGGCCCTGGCGCGCAGCGGATGGATGTTGGAGTAGGCGTGATCGTCTCGGATGCGATCAACCCTTCCCATGTGGTGCGAGCCCTTCAGTATGTGGAGACATCCGCTTTCCTCCGTCGCCCCGGTCAACGCCACGATACAGGTCAGCATGTCCGGCTTCAGGCACCCGTCCTGGTACCAGCCGCCGAAGTCCTGGTGCCAGACAACCCGGCCACTGCGTCCAGCCGGTTTCTGGACGATCTTCGAATGGTAATGGTAGACGGGTTCGCCGATCAGGGCCTCGGCGCCGTTCACAATGCGGGCGAGACGCGTTGCCGTGCCGAGCCAGTCGTCACCATGACGCACCCAGCCAAGGTAGTCGTGCTGCGTCCTCTCGCTGCCATCGTGAATGGTCGCAAGGCGCCCGCCAATGCCGGGGTCCTCGTTGATCGCCTGGCGAAGCGGTGCCAGTTCCGAATTCGAGAAGAACCCCGGCAGCAGGAGATAGCCATCCCGGTGATATCGGGCAATGTCGTCGGGAGCGAGTGTCATCGTCGAACCGCATGGTGGGTGGGCATCATGGCACCGTAGGTGGCGTGCCGGCCAGCGTCATCGCTTCAGGGTGACACCTGCCTTCTCGCGGTCGAAGGTGGAGGACGTGACACCGGCATGGCGCAGGGCCACCTTCCTGATCTTGCCGGTGGGGGTCTTGGGAAGGCTTGTTGCAACATCGATGTAACGCGGCACCATGAAACGGGCCATCCTCGGCTCGAGGAAACGGACGAGGGTTTCCGGGTCGAGTGTGCATCCGGGTTGTGGAATCACCGTGGCCATCACCTCGTCCTCGGTATGTTCGCTCGGCACGGGAAAGACCGCGCACTCAAGGACATCCGCGTGGAGGTTGATTTCATTCTCCACCTCGAGGGAGGAGATATTTTCGCCGCGCCTGCGGATGGAATCACTCATGCGGTCGACAAAGTAGTAACGGCCGTCGCTCGTCTTCATCATGGCATCGCCCGAGTGCAGCCACAGGTTGGACCAGGCTCTCTCCGTCCAATCCGGGTGGCGCCAGTAGCCCGACATGAGGAGCCAGGGTTCCTTGCCGCGAATGACGAACTCGCCAACAGTGCCGTCCGGCACCTCTTCGTCGTTGGCATCGACAATCCGCGCCTCGTAGAATTCGTCCGCCAGCCTGCCGCAGGTCTTCCAGTCGGGATCGTTCCAGTCCATTCGGTGTGGCGCGGACACTTCCGTTGACCCGTAGGTGGTCTTGATCTTCATGTCGAATCGGCTCGCAAAGCTGCCGGCATCCGGAAACATCGGGACGACGAGTGCGCGTTCGATGGGGACGTCGCCGTCATCGGGCTTCCGGGGCTGGCGCGCCAGGAAGTTCGCCATGGCCCCGAGAAAGAACGTGACCGTTGCTCCGAATCGCCTGGCATCGCTCCAGAAGCGTTCGACACTGAATCGTTCCGTCACTACGGCTGCGGAGCCGGCGATCATCGACGAGTAGCACATGGCCCACTGCCCGGCGATGTGGAAGAGCGGCAGCGGTGCGTAGTAGATGTCGCCTGGCTTGAGGTCCATGAGCTCGAAGTTCCCGTGGGCATAGCCATAGGCCTGGCGCTGGGAAATCATGACTCCCTTGGAGGGGCCCGTGGTGCCCGAGGTATACATCACCGCCTTGAGGTCGTGGTGGCGAGGAAGGTCGCCTGGCGGTGCGTCATGCGCTTCGAGCAGCTGAGGGAAATCAATCCTGTCGAGGTGAGAAAGCACGTGCGGAAGCGGGGGTTGCGCACCCGCCGGATTGAAGACGACGAGGCGCTCGAGATGCTCGAGATCACCGGCCACCTCGCCAAGGCAGTCGAGAAAACCCGTCGCGACGATCATCGTGCGGGCGGACGAATCATTGATGATGTGGGTGAGAAGGTTGCCGCGCAATGCGGTGTTGACGGGTACCTGGACGGCGCCGGTCTTGCCCAGACCAAGCCACACGAGGATGAACTCGACGACATTCGGCATCACCACCAGCACGGCCTCGCCGGACTCGATTCCAAGTTCCGTAATCCCGTTGGCGAGCCTGTTGGAGTCACGATGGGCCTCACCATAGGTGAGGGTACGCCGGTCAGACAGAACAAAGGGCGCATCCGGCGCCTCGGTTGCCCGGTGGTGAAGAATGCGCCCCACGCTCTGCCGGTCAGGGGGATCCCTTTGCGGCATGGTTCACAATTCATGCATCAGCGGGCCGTGGAAGCCCGCTGATGCAGTACGGCCAGGATCAGAAACCGGCCTTGATCTCGTCGAACAGCGCAATGTACTTCTCGCGGACTTCCGGCCTGATCTCGGCGAAGAAGCGGCTGTCCTTCATGAAGGCCACCGGATCGGAGATTCCGAGATCGTCGAGCGTGCTCTGGTCCACCAGATCAAAGGCCTTCTGGTTGCAGTGGCCATATCCGTAGTTGCTGATGATGAACTCACCGGTTTCGGGTGCCGACACGGCATTCAGGAAATCGTAGGTCTTGTCGTCGGACCCTTCGCCCGTGGCGATGTGAACATTTCCACACACCCAGGTGTAAATTCCCTCCTTCGGGTTCATGTACTCGACCTCGATACCCTGGTTCTTGAGTTCGATGACAGAACTGTTCCAGGCATACGAGGCGACGAGTTCGCCCGTCGCGAGGCCCTGCTCGACGGCCGTAATGTCGGTCCAGTACCAGCGCAGGACTTCGCGCTGCTTGCGCATCCACGTGGCCGCTTCCTCGAGTTCCTCGTCGGTCATGTCGAAGGGATCCTCCGCGCCGATGAGGGCGCCGACCACACCGAAGACACCGTCGACCGAATCGTAGATTCCCAGGCGCCCGGCGTACTTCTCGTCGAACAGGATCATCCAGGAATGGTTGTCCGGGCCGGCGTATTCCGGCGCCAGGTCCGGACGGAACAGAACCGAACTGTTGCCCCAGTCGACGGGAACGAAGACCTGGTTCCCCTCGATGACCGCCCCCGTCACGGTCTGCAGACTGGGAAACACGTCGTCCCAGTGTTCGAGACGGGACGTGTCGAGTGGCGCAAGCAGTCCGGCATCCCACCAGCGCTGCAGACTGTAGGTGCAGGGCGCTGCAATGTCGGGCTTGAACCCCGCGCGCATCTTCTGGAACCCTTCCTCTTCCTCGCCCCACAGCGTGAAGGCCGGAGTCGTGCCGTGTTTGTCGATGTAGCTCGTATGGAGTTCCGGAATGTCGTAACCGGACCAGGTGAAGACAGTCAGGTCACTGTCAATGTCGAAATCTGCCGCTTCTTCCTCCTGGGCGTGGCTTGCCACGAGCGGCATGGCAACGGTGGCCACGCCTGCCGATGCCAGTACCCTGTTGATATCCCGGCGCGAGATATCGTGGTTGGCCAGACGTGAGCGAAATTCGTCAACATCCATGATTGGGGTCATTGTGCTCCTCCCATGAGCAGTGGTTGGTCCACATGTGCAGGAACCTTATGCGAATCGACCCAATGGTGAAAGAACCATCATCCCGGGTTGACGCCGGATGATCATTCGTGACCTTTGTCATGCCATGCGATTCAGCTTCTATCTACCGTGCTACTGGCCCGACCTTTCCTACCCGGCGCACCGTCTCTATGAGGACGCCATCGAGGAAAGCGTCCTCGCCGAGGCCCTCGGTTTCGACACCCTGTGCATCCCCGAACATCACTTCATCAACTATCTCACCCATCCCCAGCCCTTGCTGACGGCCGTGAAGGTCGCCAGCCGGACGCGCGCGATTCGCATCATCACGTCCGTCCTCGTCCTTCCCGTCCATGACATGCGACGTCTCGCCGGGGAGATCTGTCAGGCCGACTGCCTGATGGAAGGCAGGCTGGAACTCGGTGTCGGTCGGGGCGCCTTCGCCTACGAGTTCGACAGGTTCAACGTGCCGCCGGAAGAGAGCCGGGAGCGTTTCGATGATGCCCTGGCCCTCCTCGAGGCGCTCCTGTCGGGCCGGGAAACCGGCTGGAAGAGCCGGTGGTACGACTTCGAGCCTGTTGCCATCACACCCCATTCTCTTCAGAAACCCATTCCACTGTGGATCGCTGCCCTGGGCTACGAGGCGATCTACCACTCTGTCCGCCGCGGCTATCATGTGCAGACGACACCGTTGAGGGGCGGCATGGAGACGGTCCGGATGCAGGCCGGCGCCTTCAACGACGCCCGCCGTGACGGAGGTGCGGCATGTGACGGGGCACGGTTTTCCATGCTGCGCATGGTCTACGTCGCGGAGAACGAGGCTGACAGGCGAGAGAAGATCGCCATGGCCCACGACAACCATCGCAGGTTCTGCAACGTCTTCCATACCCCAGGCACTGTGTCGAACGGGGAGATCGTGCCCCTGGATATCGCCGAATCGATGGATGACATTGCCGATGCGCTGCCGATCGGAACCGCCCGGGAGGTGGTGGACAAGCTGGGCGATTATGAGAATCTCGACGTCATGGATCTCCTCTGCAACATGTCCTTTGGCGCCAGTCATCGGGATGTCATGGCCTCCATGGAGAGATTTGCCCGTGATGTCATGCCTCACTTTGAAAGACAGGGAACGCCATGACGAACCTCCACGAACGCTCTCTCGTCATCGACGGTCTCAACTTCCATGGCGACGGTGATCCGGGTGTGCTGCGCCGAGCCGGGGTGACGGCGGTCAACATGACAGTGAGTCACTTCGAGGCCGACTTCGAGGAGGCCATGGATGGCCTGGCGCGCTGGCACGCCATACTCGTGAAACCCGATTCGGGTTGGCGTCTGGTGAGAAAGGCCGCGGACATCGAGACCTGCCACGCGGACGGCACCACCGGTCTCATCATGGGTTGGCAGAATCTCCGTCCTGTCGGCGACAAGGTCGAGCGGTTGGCGATGCTCCACGCACTGGGACTGCGTGTGGCCCAGCTCACCTACAACGGGCGCACTCTCCTTGGAGACGGATGCCTCGAACCGGAGGATCGGGGTCTCACGGCGCTGGGCCGCGAGGTCATCGCCATGATGAACTCCCTTGGCATGGCGATTGATCTTTCCCATGTCGGCCAGAGAACCTCCGTCGAGGCGGCTACGGCGTCAACAAGGCCCGTTTTCGCCACCCACGCGAACGCCCGTTCGATCACGCCGGCCTTGCGGAACAAGTCCGACGAAGCCATTCGGTCCATAGCCGCTTCGGGAGGTGTCATCGGCATCAGCATCTATGGACCGATGTGCTGGGACGGCGACAGCCGTCGACACCCGTCGCTGGATGATTTCATGCGCCATCTCGAACATGTCGTGACCCTTGCCGGAATTGATCATGTCGGCATCGGAACCGATCTGCCCGCAGTGGCCGACAGCAATGCGGTGAACCACATCACCGCCTTCACCCTGGAGAACTATCCGGCCGCCATCAGGGCCTACGCCGAGGCCTTCAGCAACCGTATCGAGGACCGCTACCTTGCCGACTGCCGCAGCCACGGTGAACTCTCCCGCATCACCGACCGCCTTCTCGGGTCCGGTTGGGATCAGGCCGACATCGCCAGGCTCCTCGGCGACAACTTCCTGAGGGCCTTTCGCGCCAACTGGGGGTGATCCTCCGGGCATTCAGGTCAGGCAGGGTCCCGGTGGCCGTCGAGGGTCGCGATCAGGTTGTCCAGCAAGGGGCCACTGACCGGGCGGGCGTGAACCAGGTCGAAGAGACGACGCGTCGCCGGCATGGTGTCGAGGATGTCGAGGGTCGTGTCGAAGCCGTAACAGATCCAGACACTGAGGTGGAGATCCAGCAGACTGAGGCGATCGCCCAGATGGTAGGGTCCGTTTGCTTCCAGCCAGTCCTCGAGAACCTGCCAGCGCTCCGCGGCCATGGCCTGTGAGAGTTTGCGGAAAGCCTCCGTGTCACTGTCTCTCAGCGCCCAGCGCCGGGGGTAGTAGCAATGCTTGAGTGCGGGCTGGATGTCGTTGGTGAAGTAGAAGAGCTTGGAGAGGAAGATGCCGCGCAACGGGTCTGTCGGCAGCGGCGCCATCTCCTCGTTTCCGTGCCTGTCCGCCAGCCACAGGCAGATGGCTGCGGCCTCGTGCAGGACTGTGCCCTCCGGAGTCACCAGGGCGGGCACGTATCCTGCGGGATTGATGGCACGGAACGCTTCGCTGCGGTGCTCCTGGGCCGCAATGTCGACATTGCGCAGTTCGTAGGCGAGCGAGGACTCTTCCAGCACCATCTGGACCGCCAGCGACCGGGTCAGGTTGCCACCATGGAGAATGTACATGGAGCCTATTCCTTTGGTGTCCACGCGCCGAGCAGTTTCGGTAGATCACCAAACCGGGCCACGAGGCTGAAGATGACGACGGCAAACAGGATGAACATCACGGAAGCGGCAGCGATAATCGGCGAATAGCCGGATCTCAGGCTGGCAAGCAGCTGTACCGGCAGGGTGATCGTGGCGTGCTGCCCGAGGAAATACGAGATGATGTACTCGTTCATCGACAGCACGATGACGAAGGCGTAGCCGGCCACCATGTAGGGCAGCACCATGGGAAAGACGATGGTCGTGAAGATGCGTCGCGAATCCGCTCCCATGGTGCGCGCCGCCTCGAGTATCTCATCATCGATGGATTCAAGGCCCAGGGAGATCATGACCAGCGGCAGGGTCACCAGAAAGACACCATGGCCGATCATGATGTTCCAGATCTGTCCGACATGGCCGACCTCGACCCAGAAGATCAGCATGCCAAGCGCCGTGATCACGGGCGGCAGGGCAAAGGGAACGATTCCCGCCAGGAAGAGTGCCTTGGCGTAGAGCACCTTGTGGCGCCACAGGAAATAGGCGATCGGCAAGGCAATCGAGATGGCGATGATGCCCGCGGTAATGGCAACGATCACGCTTGTGGTCAGTGCCTCCAGCCACTGGTTGGTTTCGAACACCGCCGGGTACCACTGCAACGAGAGCCCCTTGGGCGGAAAGAACATGAGCTTCTTTGCGTTGAGCGACACGCCCGCAACGATGAGTAGGGGCGCGGCAAGCATGCCGAACATGGCAGTGATGAAGGCCGCCTTGCTCCAGCGCACCAGGTTCATGTCTGTCCTACCGGATCACCACGGCGCAGTCTGACCGTGATCAGGCTGAGAATGATTGTCACCGCCATGAAGAACATGGAAAGCGCCGCTGCAAACGGAATGTTGCCGCGATTGAGCGCCTGATTGGCGATCAGCTGGGCCATCATCGTGTCCTCGGGGCGTCCGAGCCAGGTCGGGGTGACAAAGGCGCCCATGGTGAACACGAAGAGCAGCACGAGGGCCGCCATGATCGTCCGGTCGAGCAGGGGCAGCACGATCGTCAAGAAACTCTTGAACGGCGATGCCCCCATGGTCTGTGCCGCTTCGGTCAGTTCCCGATCGAGCCTGGTGCAGGAGGGAAACAGGATGAGAACGGCGAACGGAATGTTGAAGAAGCTCAGACCGAAGAGATTGGCCAGATATCCGGGATACCAGGAGCGCGCCCTGTCGATGAGACCGAGCCACTCCACAAAGCTTGGCAGACCGCTCGATCGGCTCATCACGACCGACAGGGAGTAGGCGACGATAACCTCGGAGAGTGTCAGGACACACAGCAGGAAGACCAGCGCAATGACCTGTGGTCGCCTCCGGAACCGGCTTATGAAGTAGGTGAAGGGGACTGCCGCCATGACTGACAGAATGCTGGCGAGAACGGAAAACTGCACCGAGACAAGAAGGTGTGTGGTAAAGAGCGGCGAGAAGAAGCGGGCATAGTGGGTAAATTCGAAACCTGGCTCATAGGTTGATTCCGTCCGTGTGGCGAAACTCACCACGAGCATGATGATGAAGGGAATGAGGAAGAAGACGCTCATCATGAACGTCGGGTAGAGACCGATCGGAAAGCGCTTCAGAGGCAGCAGGAACTGCTCCCTCCAAACCGGTCCGACGGCGTCTTCCTGTCGCCGATTCACGGCGGCATCGCTCATGCCTTGAGGACCACGCAACTTTCAGCCGGCAGCTCGACCTTGACCTTCTCGCCCTTGTGAACGTCCGGTCGTTCCTTCGGTGTCGCCATGGCGATGATCTGCAGGCCGTCACATTCGACGAACGTCTCGACGCTGGCACCCACATCACGCACGAACGTGACGACGCCGTCGAGCTGATTGGCGCCGTCACGGCTTTCCGGGTACACGTGAACGTCTTCCGGACGAATCGAGACAATGACGCTGGATCCTGCGCCAAGCTGGTCCGGCACCCCTTCGGTCCGGCATGGGCGTCCGGCGATGACAACGGTCGAACCGGTGTCCAGACGTGCCTTGATGAGATTGCTGGTACCGATGAACTCGGCGACAAAGGCGGAAGCCGGGTTGCGGTAGATCTCCAGAGGGGGTCCCATCTGCTGGATGCGCGCCGTCGACATGACCACCACTTCATCCGACATCGTCATCGCCTCACGCTGGTCGTGGGTGACCACAACGGTCGTGATCGCAAGGCGTTCCTGCAGCATGCGCAACTCGACCTGCATGTCTTCGCGCAACTTGGCATCGAGCGCCGACAACGGTTCGTCGAGCAGGAACAGTTTCGGCTCCAGGTTGAGGGCCCGGGCGATGGCCACGCGTTGCCTCTGGCCACCCGAAAGCTGCGCGATATTTCGATCGGCAACTCCCGGCAGACGCACCAGTTCGAGGAGTTCCTCGGCGCGCCGCCGTCGCGCCGCCTTGCCGACGCCCCTGATCCTCTGCGAGTAGGTGATGTTTTCACCCACGGAGAGATGGGGGAACAGTGCCAGGGACTGGAACACCATGCCGATGTTCCTGTTGTGGGTCGGCCTGTCGGTCAGATCCTCATTGTCGAGCATGATGCGTCCCGTCGTCGCCGTTTCGAGACCGGCGATCAGGCGCAGCAGGGTTGTCTTGCCACAGCCGGAGGGACCAAGGAATGAGACGAACCGGCCTTCCGGTATCTCGAGGTTGATGTCTGTGACGGCTGTGACGGATCCGAATTTCTTGGAAATGTTGCTGAGTAACAGGCCACTCATCAGGATCCATCCCCGGCTGACGTCCCTTGATAAAGCCTGACCGGATTCACCGGATTTGTAAACGCCCTTCGACCGTGACCGCCACTACAGGGCGGCAAGGGCTGCATCGGCAGCATCGAGAGTCGTGGCGATGTCATCATCGCTCAAGATGGCCGGAACGAACCATGTTCCGCGAAGTGTCACGCGCACCCCGCGGTCCTGCAGTCCCTGGATGAAGGCTTCGCGCATGGGCGTATCGGTCGCCTTGTAGTCGCGATAGTCGACGAGAGGCGGGGAGTCGGTAAAAACGGTCGAGAAGATGGCGCCAAGTCCCTGGACGTGAAGCGGAACACCACGTCTTCGGCCGCACTCCGCAAGCCCGGACATGAGCTGCTGGCCGTCGCGCTCCACCTTGTCGTAGACCGCAGCTCCATCGGCGGCAAGCATGTCAAGAGTGGCGATACCGGCGGCGATGCTTGACGTGATGCCATTGTAGGTGCCGCCGTGAACGGCGCCCTGGGTGACTCCCGACATGATGGCGCGCCTTCCGGCGACCGCCGCGAGGGGGAAGCCGCTGGCCATCGCCTTGGCAAAGACGGCGACATCGGGGGTCACGCGGTATCGCTGTTGGGCGCCTCCCAGGGCCACCCTGAATCCCGTGATGACCTCGTCGAAAATGAGCACTATTCCATGCTGGTCGCACAGGCGCCGCAATGCCTCGAGATAACCGGGCAGGGGTTCGATGACGCCACAGTTGCAGGCCACCGGTTCCACGACGATGGCGGCAGTCTCCTCACCGTGGCGGGACAGGGTCTCCTCAAGCACCGCGATGTCGTTGAAGGGCTGGACAATGAGGTTGTCGCGAATGTTGTCGGGTTGGCCGCTGCTCTGGGCAAGCACTTCCGGGTGGTCGCGGGGTCCGGCACGGTTGAGTTCGGGAGCCACGCTGGCAAAGATGTTGTCCGCCCATCCGTGGTAGTGGCCTTCGAACTTCACCACCCTGGTACGCCCGGTGTGGTGGCGGGCAAGGCGCATCGCGATCTGATCCACCTGTGTTCCGGACGTGTCGAACCGCACCAGTTCGGCACAGGGAACGATTTTCCTGATGCGTTGTGCCAGGGCAATCTCGCCGGCATGGACAGTGGTGAAGGCCTGCCCGGTGTCCAGGGAGGCGCGAACCGCGTCAAGCACTGGTTCGGGACTGTGCCCGAGAAATGCCGGACCATTGCCGCTGACATAGTCGATGTAGCGGTTGCCGTCGGCATCCCACAGGTAGGGTCCTTCGCCACGCTCGATGGCGAGCGGTACGGGAATGGGGTGATAACGGAAGTTGCTCGATACGCCTCCGGCCAGCACCGTGCATGCCTTCCGGTAACGCGCGATCGAGGTATCGTATCGGCCCATGTCGATCTCCTCGCGATGCCCCGTGCGTTCCAGTCCTTGCAGACGGTGGACGGGAAGCGCGACACGCCTCTCCCGGCCCTCTCGAGGCAGTGTGTTTGCAGCAGGCCAGTTCGTGCGTCAAGCGAAGCAACGACGGGGCGTTCATCGTGTCGGCCGCTCTGCGGATGCCGAACCATGACTTCTCAATGAGTTCGCAGAGTCGGCACAGGTCCATCCCGCGGGATGGGATGTTCTGGCTGAGGGGCGGGACTCGCTCACGGCCTGACCCCGCAGCGGGCATCGTCCAGGATCACCTCCCAGCGGGCCACATCTTGGACACCGGATGAGGATGCGGTCGCAGCAGGGTGCCACGTGGGCCGGCACCGGTCGACATCAGCCCCCACCTTCGATGGCAACCATGGAACAATCGGGATGGTGGCACGCAGCAATTCATCCCTGTTGGCGAAGAGGTTACGGACGGTCTGGCGTGTGACGCCAGCCTCTCCGGCGACGTCGTTCATCGTCACAAGCTTCAGGCCTGGCGCGAAAACATCCGGAATGCAGCGTAGCATGTGAAAATCAGGAACCGGGCGCGGTGCTCGTGCTGTAGGCCATTCGAACAACCAGGGAGTCGGCGATGCGAACGAACTTGAGAGTCAACGGCCGCATTGTCGATGTCGATGTTCCCGACGGCATGCCACTGCTGTGGGTTCTGCGTGACGAACTGAAGCTGACCGGTACCAAGTACGGCTGCGGGGTGGCTTCCTGTGGAGCGTGTACGGTGCACGTGGATGGTGTTCCTGTCCGGTCCTGCGTGACGCTGCCCGAGGATGTCGAGGGCACTGAGGTCACGACCATCGAAGGGCTCGCCACGAGGCAAGGACGCGCCGTGCAGCAGGCTTGGGCCGAACTCAATGTTGTGCAATGCGGCTATTGCCAGTCGGGACAGATCATGTCGGCGGCGGGTCTCCTTGCGGAGAACGACCAACCGGATACTGACGGGATCGACGAATTCATGGCCGGAAATGTGTGCCGCTGCGCCACCTACCAGAGAATCCGGGCGGCTGTGGCGCGTGCCGCCGAACTCCTGGAGGACGACAGCTGATGACCGTGACCCTCTCTCGCCGGAATCTCCTCCATGCGGCCTCTGCCGTGGCGCTCGTGGTGGGTTTCTCGCCACGCGGCGCGCTGGCGGTCACGCCAACCGATGGTGGCCACTTCAACCCCTTCGTGAAGATTGATGCGGACGGCCGTGTTACCGCAGTCGTCAAGCACTTCGAGATGGGGCAGGGAACGAGTACCGGCCTTCCTACCCTGATAGCGGAGGAACTTGGTGTCGACCTTGACACTGTGGCCGTCGAGTTTGCTCCCTCCGATGCCAGACGCTACGCCAATCTTCGCTTTCGCACGCAGGGGACGGGGGCATCGACCTCGATGGCCAACTCCTACCTGCAGTACAGGCAGGCAGGCGCTGCCGCGAGGGAGATGTTGCTCGCCGCCGCCGCTCAAGAGTGGAATGCCGATCCGTCAACGCTGTTTCTGTCGAGGGGCATGATCGCCGGTGCCGGGCGCAGCGAACCCATTTCCCGGTTCGTTGGCGCGGCCGCGGCCATGAAGGTGCCGGAAAGGCCGACGCTGAAGAATCCCGGTACGTTCACGTTGATCGGCAATCCGCAGACATCGCGACGGGACAACGGACCCAAGATTGACGGATCGGTCCGGTTCGCCATGGATGTGCAGCTGGAAAACCAGCTTGTCGCTGTCGTCAGGCGCAGTCCCCGCTTCGGGGGAACGGTGGTGTCCATGGATGCTTCGGCGGCCGGTGACGTGCCGGGTTTCGTCAATGCCGCTACCCTGCCGTCCAATGCCGGGGTCGTTGTCTACGCCCGTGACACCTGGTCGGCATTCCAGGCCCGCGAGGCGGTTGCCGTTGAGTGGAGTTTCACGAACGCCGAGAGCCGCAGTTCCGCCGAGATCAGGTCGACACTTCTAGGTGCGGTCAATGCGCCACCCGAATTTGTCGTCAGGGAAGGCCCGGGGATGGACACAGCCGCGGCCGCTCTCGGTCGCTCCGTGCAGACCGTCGAGGCCGAGTTCTTTCTTCCCTGGCTCTGTCATGCGCCCATGGAACCCTTGACATGCACCATCGAGCCGACAGCGGACGGGGTCACGCTCCATGACGGATGCCAGTCCCCGTCCAGTGCACACCGGGCGCTCGCGGCGGTTCTCGGACTGCCAATGGGGAGCATCCGGATCAATACACTCTATGCCGGCGGTTCGTTCGGACGCCGTGCCACCATGACGGCGGACTACATCGTCGAGGCCGCGCAGGCCTTCGTCATGACCGACCGCACCCGGCCGGTCAAGCTCGTCTGGTCACGCGAGGACGACCTTGCAGGCGGCGCCTATCGGCCGGCTGTGGCCCACAGGGTGCGCGTTGGTCTCGATGGAAACGGAGACATCCTCGCCTGGGACCATCGGATAGCCGGCAAGTCCATCTTCAAGGGATCATCGTTCGAGCAGTGGGTTGTCAGGAATGGTGTCGATCACTCCTCCGTAGAAGGTGTGCCCGACACGCTCTACCGCATACCGGGGATGTTCGTCGGCCTGACCGATCTTGAGTCGCCAATCACCGTGAGCTGGTGGCGTTCGGTTGGTCACAGCCATACCGCCTTCGTCATGGAATCCATGATGGACATGGCGGCCAAGGCCGCTGGACGTGACCCTGTGTCCTGGCGGCTTGATCATCTCCGGGATGGCTCGTCGGACCAACGGCGCCTTGCCGATGTTCTGCGGCTGGCCGCAAGGGAGTCGGGCTGGGACCGGCCAACTGAACCTGGGCGGGCACGCGGTGTTGCCGCTCACAAGTCCTTCGGCACGTATGTCGCGCAGGTGGTCGAGGTCTCGCGCGACGCAGCCGGAGCGACAGCGATCGAAAGGATCACTTGTGCCGTAGACTGCGGCCTGGCGGTCAATCCCGATGTCGTCAAGGCACAGATGGAAGGCGGTATCGGCTACGGTATCGGCCACGTGATGCGAAACGAGATCACATTCGACCAGGGCGAGGTCGTCGAGTGGAACTTTCCCGATTACGAACCCTTGCGGATATCCGACATCGACCGCATCGATGTCCACATCATGCAGTCGTCAGCGCCGCCGACCGGGGTTGGGGAACCCGGTGTGCCACCGGCCGGTCCGGCACTGGCCAATGCCATTGCCGTCGACGGCCCGCGGGTGACCATGCTGCCCGTGGCGCACAATGGTGTCCGCTTCGCCTGAACCGGTCCGGGGCGGAGTTGTTTCGCCATGTCAATGGTGGAAGCGTCCGTTGCCCTGCGGTTTCATGGAAGCAGGCGCTTGATGACACCGCTCGATGTAAGACAGGTCCTTTCGCCGACAACGACGTCGCAGGAAACGAAGCTGAACTGCCGGGTGCGGCGGACCACCCTGGTCCGGGTCTCGAGGAAATCGCCGATCTTCGCCCCCGCCACGAAGTTGCTGGTGGCGCTCACAGTAATGGCGCCTTCAGCGGCATCGTGCCAACGCGAGTTCATGCAAAGCGCGGCATCGGCCATGGTCATCATGACACCTCCGTGAACCCACCCGTACTCGTTGGCATGGCGCTCGTCGGCAAGCACACCGACCTCGATGCGGCCGCTGCCCATGTCGTTGTACCAGTGCACACCGATGATACCCTCGAAGGGATCATCCGGTTCGACCGCGACAAACCCATCCGGAATCTCCGTCGGTATGTCCATCGCCTGCTCACGCGCCGCCACGTGCACTCTTTGCCGGAAACAGGCAGCCGCGGTCAAGGATTCGCCACGTTCGGGATTGGCGAAGGTCCGGTCACGGGGTTAGGGTCGTGGCGCCTCCCGCAGGATGCCGATATGGCGCTCGACCAGCAGACCATCGCACAGCTCCTCGATACCTTGTCACGGTTTGTCAGGGAACGCCTGATTCCGGCGGAAGCCGCGGTGGATGCCGAAGATCGCATTCCCGACGACATCATGGCAGACATGAAGGATCTCGGCCTCTTCGGCCTGACAATCCCCGAGCAATACGCAGGGATGGGTCTGACGACGGTGGAAGAGGTCGAGGTGGCATGGACCATCACCCACGCGGCACCGGCCTTCCGTTCCGTCTTCGGCACCAATGTGACCATTGGTTCCCAGGGCATCGTCATGGGCGGTACCGAACAACAGAAGATGTCATGGCTGCCGCGCATGGCGCGGGGCGAGGTCATTGCGTCCTTCGCACTGACCGAACCCGAAGCCGGATCCGATGCCGCATCACTGAGAACCCGGGCCGAGCGACACGGGAACGGATACTTGCTCAACGGTGTCAAGCGGTTCATCACCAACGCGCCGGTGGCCGATGTCTTCACCGTGATGGCACGCACCGATCCGCAGAAGACAGGGGCTGACGGCATTTCCGCCTTCATTGTCGATGCCGCCAGCGACGGCATCCGCCTCGGTCTTCCCTACGACAAGATCGGCCAGAAGGGAGCGCGCGTGTGCGATGTCATCTTCGAGGATTGCCACGTTCCCGCCGAGGCGTTGATCGGTGGCGTCGAGGGCAAAGGCTTCAGGATCGCCATGCAGGTTCTCGACCGTGGCCGCCTCCACCTCGCTGCAACATGTTGCGGACTGGCCGACAGGATCATTGACGAGGCCCTTGACCACGCACTTGACCGCCGCCAGTTCGGCAGGCCCATCGGCGACTTCCAGCTGGTTCAGGCGATGCTGGCGGACAGCCGCACCGAGCACGATTCCGCCTGGGCCTTCGTGCGCGACGTGGCACGCCGGGCAACTGCCGGTGAGTCCATCACCCGGCTGGCCTCCCAGGCGAAGTACCTCGCCAGCGAGATGGTGGGGCGGGTGGCGGACCGGGCCGTGCAGATTCATGGCGGTGCCGGCTACATCAACGAGACAGCAGTGGCCAGGCTCTACCGGGATGTGCGTCTCTACAGGCTCTACGAGGGAACATCCGAGATCCAGAAGCTCCTGATTGCTCGTCACATGATTCGCGAAAGGCGGGAACTCGGGCCTTCCCAGGGTGCTGGCAGATGACGGCCCCACCCGGTCTCCAGGCTCATCCGGAACACGATTGGCAGTGGTTCCGGTCAATTGTTCATCCGGGAGTGTTGAGTCATGCATGAACCTTGCGCGGAAGGAAGACACCTCTTCACCTTTGCTGTCGTCGCCGACTCCCACGTCACCGAGGAGGAGGCCATGGCCATCGGCGGATATGATGCCGACACCGTCCTGCTCAACATCGAGCGATGCCGATACGTGGTCGAGGAGATCAATCGCCGGGCCCCTGACTTCGTGGTCCACCTGGGGGACATCACGCATCCCGGACCCGGCACACCGGCCTACGAGGAGTCGGCCGAGAGGTTCCATCGGGTCTTCCAGGAACTCGAGTGTCCACTCCATCTCGTCCCCGGCAACCATGACATTGGCGAGAAGGCCTTTCCCGGTGATCCCCTGGCTGATCAGGATGCACGACTCACGGTCAACGACGACATGATAGTCGAGTACGAACGCCTCTTTCAGTCCCAGTACCACGCTTTTGAGCACGAGGACTGCCTGTTCGTGGTGATGAACGGGATGATCGTGAACTCGGGCCTTGCGGCAGAGGACCGGCAGAGGAGATGGCTCGAATCGTTGCTCGCCGACAACAGTGGCCGGCGCATCTTCGTTTTCTCCCACTACCCCCCCTACCTGTCGCATGGCGGCGAAACCGGCCACTATGACGCCACCGATGAACCGGGACGGTCATGGCTGCTCGGGCTTTTTGCGCACCATGGGGTGGAGGCGCAGTTTGCCGGCCACGTGCATAACTTCTTCTTCAACCGTCATCACGGGACAAGCATGTATGTCCTTCCTTCGACAAGCTTCCTGCGCCACGACTACCACGAGCTCTTTCGCGCGGCGCCCGGTTTCAAGCAGGGTCGGCACGACACCGCAAAACTTGGCTACGGCGTCGTTGACGTGCACGAGACCGGTCATCTCCTGCATGTCATCCGCACCTTTGGCCGCACGTGCGACGCGGACGGGGAACCTGTAGCGCCTCCCGTCCATGGTCTCGGACCGGGTCAGCGCGGTATTGGCCTCGACCTGCGCCAGCCATGGTGCGAGAGTGCCCACATTCCCACGCCCTGGGGTCTCGACAGCTTCAGGCGCAAGCCCATCCGCAACGATTATCCCCTGCTGGCCCTGTGGGAGATGGGTGTGAACCAGTTGCGGGTGCCACTCGATGATCTTGCCGATCCTGACACCGGTCAGCGCATGACCGAACTCGCCGCCTTCGGCCACCGCTTCACAGCCTTTTCGTATGGGCTGCCCGGGGCAGGCGCGCGCAAGGCGCTTGTGGAACACGGCCACCATCTCGCCTTCTGGGAGGTCGTTGCTCCGGTCCTTGCCCTGCCCGATCTGCTTCGCGGGATCGCCGGGCTCCGGGGCAATGTGCCTGTTCTCTTCAACGCCTTTCGTCCGGAAAGCGGAATGTTCAGTTGCAGTCACGGTCTCGGGGCCGACGAACGCGGTGTCGTGGAGAGTCTCCTATCTCTTGACGGCGCTCAAAGCACCCTCGACGGCGTGGTGTTCGGCATCGACAGGAAGGACTCTCCGGCGAAAGCCATCGAGGGTGCGCAGGCCAGCGTTGCGGGACTGGGTGTCAAGGCTGTCGCGCATGTCCGGTTCACCCGGCATACCCCCCTGGAGCGGGAGGAGGACGCGAGGCTTGATGCGAACCGCGTGGCCGAATCCGTTACGGCGGCCATGTGCTTCGACGATGTTGCGGTGGTGCTCGACAACTTCACCGGGATCGATCGCGGTTACCATTTCAGTGGCGGACTGGTCGACCGTCTCTACAATCCGCAAGTCGGTGCGGCCATCGTGCGCAACCTTCACCGCTCGCTCAAGGCCGGGTGCCGGTTGAAGTCGGTCACGCAGAGGCCGTCGGTCACGCTCCTGAACCTTGAGGGCGCGGCCCGGGCCCTGCTGCTTCCGTCACCCGAAGTGCGCGATGTACCTGTGCCAGAGGTCCGTGGAGTGGTGCGTGATCTCGTCACGGGCGATGCCATATCGGGACGATTGCCGGGACCGGCTCTGGTATTGGAACGGTGACGATACACGCGATCGACCTTGCTCAAGCTGCCTCGGTTGCGCGGCGGGCGGCCGAGGCGCCGTCTTCGCGTCTCCTCGAGATTGCGCGAACGGGGTCGTTCCGGACATCGCTCAAGAACGACGGCAGCCCGCAAACGTCGGCCGACACGATGGCCGAACGCCTGGTGCGCCAGACGCTCCAGGCGAGCGCCTATCCAGCCGAAGCAGCCGTCCTCGGTGAAGAGGAGGGCGAGACAGGAGAGGGCTCAAAGTGGCGCTGGGTCGTCGATCCCATCGATGGCACCATGGCCTTTGCCCGCGATATTCCCGTCTGGGGCACCCTGGTGGCCCTGCAGTGTGTCGAAACCGGACGTGTGGTGGCAGGCGCCATCAGACTCCCGGGCACGGATGAAACCTTCTGGGCCTGGCAGGGAGGTGGCGCCTGGCGCAATGGCGAACGCATTCATGTGTCCACCACTGCAGAGCTGTCCCGGGCAACGGTGGCCGCAGGCCTCCTCGGGCAGTTCCGGACGAGTGGCGTCGAACATTTTCTCGGGCCCCTGGTCGATGCGGTTGATGACCTGCGCATCTTCGGTGACGTGTTCGCCCATGTTGCGGCGGCCCGCGGCGCCGTCGACGCCGTCGTCGATCCCGATCTTTCCTTGTGGGACTTTGCCGCATCCCGCATTCTCATCGAGGAGGCTGGCGGCACCATCCTCGTGCGCCACACGGGCCGCGGCCGCGGACACGACGTGCTGCTCGGTACGCCGGCGGTTGTCAACCGCCTTGCCCTGTTGCTCGAATTCTAGGAAGGGCGGGATCCATTGGAAAGCGGCGAGAAGAAGAGGATTGGTGAAGCCGTCAACAGGGCATTCTCGCAGGAGCGGCGCGGCCGGTCCTCGGCGAGGAACCTTCTCCTCATCGTCGGGGTGCTTGTCATCGCCTTTGCCCTGCGCGAGACAGGTCTCATCGGTGACACGCATCAGGTCAACAGCACGGTGACCGGCAACATAGCCGCCCTGGTGGAGGACCTGCCGCAGGCCAACCGGCTTGGCAACCCCGATGGCGAGACCGTTCTCTTTGTCTTTACCGACTATCTGTGCAGTCACTGTCGTCGCCTGGCTCCGGCCATCGACGAATTCCTGGAGGTGAATCCGGATGCCCGGGCGGTCGTCATCGATCTTCCCGGCGAGGCTGGGCAATCGGTGAGTGCGGCACGCTACGCCCTTGCCGCCGGACTTCAGGGAGCGTGGCCTCGCTATCACCGGGCCCTGATGTATGCCGCTGTTCCGGTGGATGACGCCGGTCTTGCCGGGGTCGGCGAGGCTCTCGGACTTGATCCCGGGCAACTGACCGCCGACGCCGGATCACAGACCATTGCGGACACCCTGGCCGCCAATCGCGATTTCGCGACACAGCTGGGCATCGAGCATGTGCCGACCATCGTCATGGGGGACCAGATGATTGTCGGCTTTGTCGACTCGTCCAGTCTCAAGGACCTCGTCGCCAAGTTCGTGCGCCGATGATGGTCTCGCCAACACCCTGCAGGAAGGGACACGGAGCCACCATGCTGAGAATCGTCGTTGCAGTTGTTCTCCTGTTCACGCTGACGCCGGCAATGGCGGACGATCAGACGATGACCAGGACCGAAGTCGAGGCGATCATCGAGGACTTCCTCACCCGCAATCCGGAGGTTGTCATCCGGGCGTTGGAAGCATGGGAACGCACGCGCGAAGAGCGCGAAGCGGATGCGGCAAGGCAGGCCATTGCCCGTTACGACGATGATATTCATCATGACCCCGACACACCGTGGGGAGGTGATCCTGACGGCGAGAACGTGATCGTCGAGTTCTTCGACTACCAGTGTGGCTATTGCCGCCTGAGCGCGCCCGGTCTTTTTGCTGTCAGGGACACGGTTCCCGGTACCAAGGTGATCTACAAGGAATTTCCGATTCTGGGAGAGGACTCCCTGCGTGCCGCAAAGGCGGCCCTGGCTGCCCGCGAACAGGGACTCTACGAGCCCTACCATCAAGCCCTCATGCTCGAGGGAGAGGACTACACCGAGGCCGGTCTCATGGCGCTCGCGCACGCCGTGGGTCTCGACACCGGGCGCCTGAGCGCCGATATGAACGATCCCGCCATCGAGGCCTATCTCGAGCGGACCCACCAGCTGGCCAGTGCCATCGGCATCAACGGAACGCCGGCATTCATCATCAATGGCGATCTCTATCCCGGCGCCATCAGGCCCGGAGACTTCGAGACCATTCTCGGCATCGAGTAGGTTCCGCCCCTGGTGTTCGCCGGATGAAGAGTCTGCACGATGATCTTCATGTGACTGCACCCGGGCCAGAATCATGCCTGCGGCATTCTACATCCTTGCCGGAAGCCGTCGGCCACTGGTTCATGGCTCGCGGCTGGCAACCCCGCCGGCACCAGTTGGACACCCTTGCCGCGATGACACAGGGCCACTCGTGTCTTGTCATCGCGCCAACCGGTGGTGGCAAGACCATGGCAGGGTTCCTTTTTTCCCTTGCCGATCTCGCCTCCTCCGGAGGGAGCGGACTGCATACACTCTATGTGGCGCCGCTGAAGGCTCTGTGTGTCGACATGGCACGCAACCTCGGCGCCGTCGTGGACGAGACCGGCATCTCCGCGAGGATCGAGACCCGCACCGGCGATACTCCGCAAGCGTGTCGTCGCCGGCAGCGCAGCGATCCGCCCGACATCCTGCTCACCACGCCGGAATCCGTCGCCCTGCTGGCCTCCTGGCCGGAAGCGGGGCACATTTTCGGCCATCTCCGGGTCGTCATCGTTGACGAAATCCACGAACTGGCAGGAACAAAGAGGGGAGATCAGCTGGCGCTCGCGCTGACGCGTCTGTCAGCACTGTCTCCCGGCCATCGCCGTATCGGTCTATCAGCCACCGTGGCCGAACCGATGAAGCTCAGGAGCTATCTCGACGATGGCGCCGGTGTCATGATCATCCGGGCTGATGGCGGGGCGTTCCCCGACATCACCATCATGGAGGCCGGCAACCGCATTCCACTTGCCGGTCATACCGCACGGCATGCCGTGCCGGACATCTATCGCGCGATCCGTGACGTTGGCACCGCTCTTGTTTTCGTCAACACGCGCAGTCAGGCCGAGCGCGTGTTCCAGGATCTCTGGGAGATCAACGACGACAACCTCGGTATCGCCCTTCACCACGGCTCCCTTGCCCGCGAGCAGAGGCTGAAAGTCGAGTCGGCGATGGCCGAAGGATCCTTGCGGGCCGTAGTGGCGACCTCGACTCTCGATCTCGGCGTGGACTGGGGGGCTGTCGATCTTGTCGTCCAGATCGGTGCCCCAAAGGGCGTGGCCCGCATGCTGCAGCGCATTGGCCGGGCCGGTCACCGCATGGATGAACCGTCACGGGCGCTGCTGGTGCCGGCCAACCGTTTCGAACTCCTGGAATGTCAGGCGGTTCTCGATGCCATAGGGGAAGGCGTCCTCGACGGTGCTCCGCGGGAGCGCGGCGGCATCGATGTTCTTGCCCAGCATGTCCTTGCAACCGCCGCCAGCGGGCCCTTCGATCCCGACACCCTCTACCGTGACGTGATCAAGGCTCCTCCCTACGCGAGCCTCGAACGCGGCCTGTTCGACCGGATTGTCGACTATGTTGCCACAGGCGGTTATGCACTCGCGGCCTATGAGCGCTTCCGGCGCCTCACGGCATGTGACGATGGGACGTTGCGCATTTCCAACGAGGCGACGGCACGGCGTTTTCGCATGAACGCGGGCACCATTGTCGAGGATGCCAGGCTGAAGGTGCGGATGAGGAACGGCAAGGTCATCGGCGAGGTCGAGGAACACTTCGTGCTCGGCCTTTCTGTCGGCGAAACCTTTGCCTTTGCAGGTGATGTGTGGGCGCTCGTCGGTATCAGGCAGACCGATGCGATCGTCACGAGGGCGCGTGATCGCGATCCGCGAGTGCCGGTCTATGGCGGCGGTTCCTTTCCTCCCACAACCAACGTTGCCGGATTTCTCAGAAAGATCCTGGCGGAACCGGACCGGCGCGCCGTCCTCCCTGACGACGTGAGGGAGTGGCTCGACATCCAGACGAAATTGTCGGCCCTGCCCGGGGTCGACGATCTCCTCGTCGAGACCTTTCCCCGGGCCGGCAAGATGTTTCTCGTCGCCTTTCCCTTCGAGGGGAGACCCGCCCACCAGACACTGGGCATGCTGATGACAAGGCGCATGGAGCGCATGGGAGCCGGGCCTCTGGGGTTCGTCGCCAATGACTATGCTCTTGCCATCTGGAGTCTCAGACGCGTCCTGGATATCGAGACTCTCGTTGACGAGTCGCTTCTGCTGGAGGATCTCGACGACTGGCTTGCCGGATCCAGCCTCCTGAAACGGTCTTTTCGAAAGGTGGCGACGGTGGCCGGCCTCATCGAACGCCAGCATCCCGGCTATCGCAAGACCGGGCGCCAGGTCACGTTTTCCACCGACCTCATCTATGATGTGCTGCGTCGCCATGAGCCCGACCATGTCCTCCTCGAAGCTGCGCGAAAGGAAGCCATGGACACGCTTCTGGAAACCCGCCGCCTTGAGGACATGCTGGTAAGGGTGAGGGGACGCATTCTCCAGCGCGACCTTGACACGGTCTCACCTCTTGCCCTTCCGGTGATGCTGGAGGTCGGGCGACAGATGGTGGCCTCCTCGGCCCTTGACGATCTCATCGACGCATTTGGTGGCGATCCGTGATCGTCAACGGCACGGCACTGCAGCCGGATCCCACCGGAGTCCTCCACTGGGCTGAAGCGCGCCTGATTGCGGTCGCCGACCTCCACCTCGGCAAGGGGAAGGCTTTCGCCCGTCACGGATCGCTGCTGCCTCCCCATGACACGAACGCCACCATACGGCGCCTGGCTGAAGCCATCACCCGTCTTGAGCCCGAGTGCGTCGTCTGTCTCGGCGACAGCTTTCACGACCGCGAAGCCGTTTCCGGACTGGACCAGGCCTCTCTCGCGGCGCTCGAGGATCTGGCACGCGGACGCGACTGGATCTGGATTGCCGGCAATCACGACCCGGCGCCACCCGCCATGCTTTCCGGGCGCGCCATGGAAGCATTCACGAATGGCGGACTGACATTCCGCCACGAACCGTCATGCGCTATGGTGGCGGGCGAGGTCTCGGGTCACCTTCATCCTTCGGCTGTCATTGCTCCGAAGGGGACGAGAATTCGACGCCGCTGCTTTGCCAGCGACGGGAGGCGGGTGATCCTGCCGGCTTTTGGCGCCTATGCGGGCGGGCTTGATGTTCACGAAAGGGCTTTTTCCGGACTGTTCCCGGCGGGTTTCGATGTCTGGCTTGTCGGGGGCAGGGAGATGCGGCGTATCCGCGGGAATCGTCTGGTCCGGCCCGCATGGATTGAATCGTGACCGGTGAGGAGATGCGGCACATGACCAACGCGCAAGCACATCCGCCGGAACAGCCCAGACGCAGGATATGGGCGCGCCTGCGGGCCTACTTCATCACCGGCATCATCGTCGTGGCGCCCTTGGCCCTGACGGTCTATCTCGTCACGTTCATCGTCGGATTCATCGACGAGAATGTGCTGCCGCTGCTGGGCGAAACCTGGAATCCGGAGAACTACCTGCCGTTTGCCGTGCCGGGTATCGGAGTGGTCATCTTCGTGGTCGCCATCACCTTCATCGGCTGGCTGGCCACCGGGCTGATCGGCCGCACAGTGGTCAACATGGGAGAGCGGTTGCTCGAACGCATGCCGGTGGTCCGTTCGGTGTATTCGGTGTTCAAGCAGATATTCGAAACCGTCTTTTCACACGATTCCAGAGCCTTTCGCGATGTCGTGCTGATCTCGTGGCCACGCCCCGGGTGCTGGGCGGTCGGGTTTGCCACCGGTTCCGCGAAAGGAGAGGTGCGGGACGCCATCGGCGACGACGTGGTCAATGTCTTCCTGCCGACAACACCCAATCCGACGTCAGGCTACCTGCTGTTCTTACCCAAGAAGGACGTGATCTTCCTCGACATGACGGTCGAACAGGGCATCAAGCTGGTGATTTCCGGTGGCGTGGTGACGCCCGAGATGGTGGCCGCCAACACCCGCTGACCAGGACCTCGGCAGCGAGGCCGCACGTCAACCGCTGCGTGCATGTCCCTGTGCTGTTCCATGCGAGAACAACGCCGGACAGGGTGATGTGCCCAGGTCCGCATCTGACCCAAAGCGGCTCCCCTTTGCCGTTACCCACCTTGTCTGTTTTCGCAGGCAATGCTCCTGCATTTCGCCGTGCCGCGCCGCATTGTGATTCGGTCGATCCGTTGACCTCGATTCCGTCAACGCCAAGTGTCATCAACCCGATCGTACGCGCCAACCGTGAGGTCCTCGACACCCTCCACAAGCTGATTCTTGGCAACCTTGTCGTCGCTGGCCGTCATCGGGAAGGACTGAGCGTACGCGAGGTAACGGGGGATCTTGAAGGCGGACAGATGCTCGCCACAATGGGCCAGGACCATCTGCGGCGTGATCTGTCGGGACGTCAGGCCGGACTTCAGTTGCACATAGGCTTTGATTTCCTCGCCACGTTTGACGTCTGGCACGGAAACCACAGCCGCCATGACGACACCTGACAGCTTGCACAGGCAAGCCTCCACCTCTGCAGCGGAGATGTTCTCACCGGAGCGCTTGATCATGTCCTTCAGGCGGCCAACCAGATAGTAGCCACCGTCCACGTCCCGTCGCATGAGATCGCCTGTCCGAAACCAGCGCCCGCGGAAGCTGTCGCGGTTCGCAGCGGTCTTCCGGTAGTAGCCGTGCAAGTGGCCGGGCCCTGCGGTCCAGGCCTCTCCAACTTCTCCGTCGGGAACATCATGGCCGTCGTTGTCGACAATGCGAATTTCGCGCCAAGGCACTGGAATCCCCACCGATCCGCGACTCACCAGGTCCGGCCGGTCGACCGGGACGTAGAGACACAGGCCATTCTCGGTCATGGCGTAGCTGTCCCGAGCAACGACCTCGAAACGTTTCTCGATACGCTCCAGCCAGTCACCGTGGAAGTACCAGGCGTGCACCCACTTGAGGCTTTGCCCCATCTCTGCCGGATGCTGATCCATGATGTGCACGGCCGGAACGGGAAAAGCGCAATAATCGATGGAATAGCGATCGATCCACTCCAGGAACCTGGAAATGCTCGGTTTCGCCGGGCAGTAGACGGTTCCATTGCTGAGCAGCGACACAATGAAAACAGCGTTGCCCTGAATGTAGAACATCGGCTCGTAGATCAGTGTATTGCGGGGTGTGTGCCCGCCCATACAGTAGAGACCGCAGGTGCCGATCTGCAGCCAGTAGCGATGATCGAGTATGCAACCCTTCGGGAATCCCGTCGTTCCGGATGTATAGAGAATAGTCATCACATCGTGCTCGAAGACATCCGCGCGCGGTTCGGGCGGCAACGGCTCGCACCGCTCCAGGTTCTCCCAGGCGCTATAGGGGTGGCGTGCCGCGCCGCCGGCACGCACAAAGATGTTCTCGTCAGGCAGGCGCTCGCTGCGCGCCCGCATGGCCCCGAGCGATGCCAGGCAGGTTTCGTCGACGATCAGGTAGTCGACATCCGAGTCGTTCAGCACGTAATCGAGCTCTCTGCCCGTAAAGTTCGGATTGAGCTGAACGGAGACCGCACCGACCCAGGCCATGGCGAGCCAGGTCACGGGAAACTCCATGACATTGGGAAGCATCATGGCGATGTGGGTGCCTTTGCGGACTCCCGTCTTCACGAGCCCGTTGGCTACACGCCTCACTTTTTCATCCAGCTCCGCGTAGGTGACTGAGACGCCATGATCGAAGAACACCAGGACTTCCCGATCCGGCGTCTTGTCCACCTGGTCGCGGAGCATCTGCGGGATGCTCTTTGGCATGCCCGCAGTCAGCTCATCTTCTCTTGGGTGAGAAACAGTGCAGTCGATGCTCATGTTCCGTCTATCACCTTGATTTCCCCGTCAATGCGGCTGCGGTGTGTCGTCGACCTCTATTTTCTCCATGCGGTCAGCCATTCTCCGACCAGGGCGGGGCGTTCCGTGCCTTCAATTTCGATCTCGACGTCGATCGGAATAATGGTGACCGCCCCCCGTTTCGTGACGCCACATTCAGCGGTCCGGAAACACCCCCGAATCCGTGCCCCCAACGGGATGGGTTCTATCAGACGCATTCGATTGAAACCGTAGTTGAGAAGGTAGCCTTCCGGTACTGCGCTTCCGGAGCCGTCGATCTGCAGGGCACTGGTCATCAGGTCGGACAAGAGCGACAAGGTCAGGAATCCGTGTGCAAACCGCTGGCCATCAATCTGCATGGGCACCGGGTCACGTGTGACGACGGCGAACGCCTGGTTCATGTCTTCGTCGATGACAAGCCAGTCCGAAACGCCAAGACTGGACCCGGCCTGCAGCAACCTTTGGGAAACGCTGGCGGCTGCTCCTGGTGTGCTGTTCATCTTTCGTCAGATCCATGTTCGTCAACTGCGGACTTCGGCGTGGCCGACCGGGGCGCCGAACAGATTGGCGGCCGCGAAGAACAGATCGAGGCGGTCACGCGGCGACCCGCCCGATAGAGGCGGCGGACCCCGAGCCTGATCGGCTTCAGCCGCGGATCGACCAGAACCTCGGTGCGGGTCGGTACGGCGGTGGTGAAGCCAAGTTCATTGGCGGCGATCTTGCCGTCGATGATGGCGCGATAGTCGGATACGGCCTGGCGCCCGGTCAGATCGTTCTTGCGTGGCCGGTCGTAGAGGCCGTGGCGAATGCGGCGAAGCTGGCTCGCGGCGGTGAGGTGCTGCAAGGTCTTGTCGATGTCGGCAGGATCCCCGGGTGTCGAGACCTCGTCCGAACTGGTTGCCGCGCGAGCGAGTAGCCGGGAGCGAAGACTGGTTTCTTGTGCCAGACTTGTCATGTCCCAAATATGACAAGTGTTTCTGACCAAGCAAGTGACGTCCGAGAAATGCTGCAAGCTTCGGACGGGACGGCGGAATCCCGAAGTCGGTTGCACGTGACCAGGTCACGATCGAGAAACCTTGAGAACTTCGACTTGGGGGCGAGAATTGACGCCATGGCTGCCAGCATGCTTGAAGGCGTCGACCGGGAGGAGTGCAACCTCTCGGAGGGCGACGTGATGTTCGCACTCACCCGGGGTCCGATCATGTTGCGGATCAACAGTATCGAACTCGGACTGAAGCACATCCTGGACAGCGAGATGGGGAACTCTCCCCAGGAAGCATGACCTTCGTCGTTCATTGGAACAGCGTCAACTTTATGCCGCGACACGAGTCCGGGCGGGCCACTGGTATTCCCGCCATTCGGAAAGGATTCCTGAATCACGAGAGCCTGACGCCTGATGGATCTTACCCCGATGCGAGGAGTCTGATGGCGTCCTGCCGTTCGAAGAGATGGAGCAGGATCGTGAGGGCGCGGCCGCGTTCGCTCTTGAGGTCCGGGTCGCGGGCAACGATGAGCCGGGCATCGTCGTGGGCGGCCTGGAGAAGGCGTGTTGCGGCATGCTGGTCGGCCAGACGAAACCTTGGCAGGCCGCTTTGCCTGGCGCCGAGCAGTTCTCCCCCTCCTCTCAGACGCAGGTCCTCCTCGGCAATCTCGAAACCGTCATTGCTGTGTCTGAGGATGTCGAGACGTCTGCGCGCTGATTCGTTGAGTGGAGGAGCATAGAGCAGCAGGCACGATGACGGGGTGTTGCCGCGCCCGACCCGGCCGCGGAGCTGGTGCAGTTGGGCGAGACCGAAGCGCTCTGCTTGTTCGATCACCATGATAGTGGCCGCACCCACGTCGAGTCCGACCTCGACCGCCGTCGTTGCCACGAGGACGGCAATGGCGCCGCTTGTGAATCTCTCCATGACCTCGTCCTTGTCGGCGGCGCTCATGCGTCCGTGGACAAGTCCGGCAAGCTCTCCGAAGACTCGGCTGAGATGGCGGTACCGGTCCTCGGCAGAGACCGTGTCGTCGGATTCACTTCGTTCGATGACAGGACAGATCCAGTAGGCCCGCCCGCCACGCCCGATGGCGCGGCCAAGAGCTGCCACTACTTCGTCGAGGCGCCCGGTTGGCATGGCCCGCGTGGTGACCTCCTGGCGCCCTGGCAGGCGTTCGTCAAGGCGCGTGACGTCGAGCCCGCCATAGTCTGTCATCTGCAGGGTACGCGGTATCGGCGTAGCGGTCATGACAAGGGTGTCGACGGAGTGTCCCTTGGCCGCCAGTGCAATGCGCTGGTGAACGCCGAAACGATGCTGTTCATCCACGACGATTAGCGCCAGGTCATGGAACTCGGTGCCTTCGGAGAGCAGGGCATGGGTGCCGACAACCAGGTGGGACGTCCCGTTGGCAACTCCCCGCAGACTGGCGCTGCGTTTTGCTCCCCGGTCGCGCCCGGTGACGAGAACAACGTCGATGCCGGTGTCGCGTGTGAGATCGGCGATGGTGCGACGATGCTGCCGGGCCAGAAGATCCGTGGGCGCCAGCAATGCGGCCTGATGACCGGCCTCCACCGCTGCCAGCATGGCCTGCACGGCCACCAGTGTCTTGCCGCTTCCCACATCGCCCTGCAGGAGGCGCAGCATGGGGAAGGGCGCCTCCATGTCGAGAGATATGTCGCGGATCGCGTTGACCTGTGCCTGCGTCATGCGGAACGGAAGCGCGTGTGTGATCTTCGTGCGCAAACTGCCATCGCCCCTGAGCGAGCGGCCAGGCGTTGAGCGTCGTCTGGCCCTCACCAGGGCCAGGGCGAGCTGGTCGCCGAGGAGTTCGTCAAAGGCGAGTCGATCACGCGCACCCGGGTCTCCTGCAAGTTCATCCAGGTCCCGGGGATGGTGAATACGTCTGACCGCGTCTGACCATGACGGCCAACCGTTCTGCTCCAGCCATGCCCGGTCCTGCCACTCGGGCAGTTCGGGGTTGCGTTCCAGCGCCAGTGAGATGATCCGTTGCATGGTTGGCGCACCGAGACCGTCCACAAGGGAATAGACCGGTTCCAGGTGCGGCAGGCTGTCGCTGTCTCCTGGCGCCGCAACGTGATCGGGATGAACCATCTCCAGGCGGTCAGCAAATTGCTCGATCCGGCCGCTCACCAGCCTCCTTGATCCGGCCGGAAGAAGCTTCGTGAGCCACGACTCGCGGGCACGGAAATAGACGAGATCAAGTTTCCGGCCGGCATCGTCTGTGGTCACGATGCGCCAGGGATGACGTGGTGTTCCGGGTCGCCTGTGGCGCTCCACCGTCACATGGACACTGACCTGGCTTCCCGGGGTTGCACTTTCGAGATCGGAAAGTTGCTGGCGATTGATGATGGACGTCGGAAGGTGCCAGATAAGATCCACAATTCTGGGACCGGCCAGGCTTGAAATCAGGGAAGCGGTCCTGTGGCCGACACGTGAAATAGCGGTCACCGGCTCGAACAGCCGATAGAGAATCTCCGGTCTCATGAGGGAGGAGCATACACCGGCGTTGGAGTGTCCGTGACATCACGTGCATCACGCTGTAGACGGATCCTCCCCGGGACCGGCGTTGGCATGACAGACGACAACAACACTCGCCTGCAACGGCTTCGCTACCGGGCCGCACGCCGCGGTTCCCGTGAGCTTGATCTGTTGCTCGGGCGATATGCCGAATACGCGCTGGAGTCGATGAACGAGAACGAGCTTGAGGAGTTTGGCGCGTTTCTCAGGTGCCCGGATCCCCTCATCCAGGCATGGATCGTGAACGGTGACGATGCTGCCGCAGGGGAGTTCAGGGAGTTGGTAAGACGGATTAGAATGTTTCATGCACATTGATACATTGCAGGGCCATGTCATTGATTCACTGGATCCCGGTGTTCTGAACACGGTATCAGGTGTTCCGGAAGGGGTGGACGCCGTTCTGCTCGCAGGACTGCGTCAACACCATCCCGACCGCGATATCCTGATGGTGCTCCACGACGAGGAACGGGCACGAAGGCTGGTCGGCGCTCTCGCTTTCCTTGGCGCCGGCGGATGCACACGGCTCTTTCCCGCCTGGGACTGTCTTCCCTATGACAGGGTGTCGCCGCACCCCGCTGTGGCGGGAGTCCGTCTCGCCCTCATGGGAGACCTGTGTGAAAGACCACGGGGCTCCAGCGGTCTTGTCGTGCTCACCACGGCACGAGCGATGCTGCAGCGGGTGCCGCCACGCACGACATGGCACGGCCGGCGCCGGCATCTTCACAAGGGTGCCAGGACGGATCCGGCCGCGCTCCTTCGCGATCTCCTCACCATGGGTTACTCCAGGACAGGCGTGGTCATGGAACAGGGAGACTGTGCGGCGCGAGGTGACATTCTCGATGTCTTTCCGCCAGCCATGGCAGAACCCGCACGTCTCGACTTCTTCGGCGACGAGATCACCGGCATCCGTACCTTTGACCCATTGAACCAGCGTTCGACAGGACTCCTGGAGAGACTTTCAATCGATCCGGCGAGTGAAGTGGCGCTCGATCCTGCCTCGATCGAGCGGTTCCGTGATCACTGGCGCGAACTCTTTGGCATGAATGCACTGGCCGATCCCATCTATGAATCGGCCGTCGAGGGTGTGCGGACACCGGGTATGGAACACTGGCTGGGCCTCTTTCACCAGACCCTTGACACATTCCCCGACTATCTTGCCAAGGACTGGATCCTGGTCTTCACCGGAGATGTCGAGGACGCATTGCGCGCCCACCTCGACACCGTTGAGGACCACTACGAGCACCGCGCGTCCGGAAACGGCGATGACGGCGTCGCCTATCACGCTCCGCCTCCTGATGGACTCTATCTTTCGATCGATGACTGGACGGCGATGGCGCGAACGCGCACGGCGATCAAGCTGCTGGCTGACGCCCCTGACACGACGTCCAGCGGAGTGATCGATGCCGGTGGCCTGAGAGCCCGGGACTTTCGGCTCGAGCGGGTGAATGTCCGCATGCAGCTCTTCGATTCAGTTGCCCGGCACATCGCTGACGAGAAGCTGAAGGGCCGTCGGGTCATTGTTGCCGCACTGGGAGAAGCGAGTCAGGGCAACCTGGCGACCATGCTGGAGAGTCACGGTGTCGGTGACGTGGCCAGGGCAGGGGAGGAAGACTGGCTCCGGATGCCGGACTCATCCGTCCCCGTCGTCGTTCTGCCGCTCGAACACGGGTTTGTGACCACGGATCTCAGTGTTGTCGCCGAGCAGGATATTCTCGGCGACCGGATCATGGCACCACGCCGGCGGCGCACGAAGCGCGATGCCGAACGGTTTCTTCTTGAGGTGTCGCAGCTCGCCGAAGGCGACCACGTCGTCCACATCGACCACGGCATCGGTGTGTTCGAAGGCCTTCACACGATCACGCTTGGTGGTGCGCCGCACGACTGCCTGCGCATTCACTACGCGGGCGGTGATGCGTTGCTGGTGCCGGTCGAGAACATCGATACCCTGTCCCGCTACGGTTCGCATGATGCCCGTGTCCAGCTGGACCGTCTTGGAAGCGCTGCCTGGCAGGCGCGCCAGGCGCGTCTTGCGAACCGCATCGAGGAGATGGCGGGAGACCTCCTCAAGACGGCCTCCGAGAGACTCATGCAGTCGGGCCCTGTCATTCGTGTCGACGAGGAGACGTACACCGAATTTTGCTCGCGCTTTCCCTTCCAGGAGACCGAGGATCAGGCAAAGGCCATTGGCGAGGTGTTCGACGACCTGGCCTCGGGTCGCGCCATGGACAGGCTGGTGTGCGGCGACGTCGGATTCGGCAAGACCGAAGTGGCCCTGCGCGCCGCGCTCGCCACGGTTCTTGAAGGATACCAGGTGGCGGTGGTGGCCCCCACGACACTGCTCGCCCGGCAGCACCACGAGACCTTTGTCGATCGATTCAGGCATTTGCCTGTCAACATAGCCCTGTTGTCGCGTCTCGTGACTTCCGGCGAGGCAGCCAGGGTAAAGAAGGGGATGGCGGCCGGAACCATCGACATCGTGATCGGCACTCACGCCCTGCTGTCCCGCACCATGTCCTTTTCCAACCTCGGTCTTCTCGTGATTGACGAGGAACAGCAGTTCGGCGTGGCCCACAAGGAAAGGCTCAAGCAGATCAAGGCCAATGTCCATGTCCTCACCCTGACTGCGACACCGATTCCGCGGACCCTGCAGATGGCCCTGAGCGGAGTGCGCGACCTCAGCCTTATCGTCACTCCGCCGGTCGACCGGCTCGCCATCAGGACGTTTGTGGGTACGTACGATTCGGTCACCATTCGCGAGGCGATCAGGCGCGAGCGCATGCGGGGCGGCCAGACCTATGTCGTGTGTCCCAGGGTTTCGGACCTCGGACGTATGCGCAAGGATCTGCAAAAGCTGGTTCCGGAAGCACGGATCGCCACGGCACATGGCAAGCTGGATCCAGACAATCTCGAGAGCGTCATGACGGCCTTCTACGATGGCCGAATCGACGTTCTGGTCTCGACCACGATCATCCAGTCGGGACTCGACATTCCCAACGCCAACACGATGATCATCCACCGTTGCGATCGCTTCGGCCTGGGACAGCTCTACCAACTGCGAGGGCGCATCGGCCGCTCCCGTGTGCGCGCCTATGCCTACATCACCTTGCCGCCCGGCATGAAGCCGGGCAAGGACGCGATGCGCCGCCTCAAGGCACTCTCCCAGATGGATTCACTGGGTGCCGGGTTTTCACTGGCAAGCCGCGATCTCGAAATTCGCGGCGCCGGCAATCTTCTCGGCCGGGAACAGTCCGGTCACATCCGTGAGGTCGGAGTGGAACTCTATCAGCAGATGGTCGAGGAGGCGGTCGAAAAGGTCCGTGCGGAACAGGATGGGCGGTCGCGGGAAACGCGGCATTCCTGGTCGCCGGAAGTAGGGGTCGGCTCGGCAGTCCTGATTCCGGATACCTGGGTTCGCGACCTTGACGTGAGACTCGTTCTCTACAGGCGCATTGCCGCGCTCGAGGACCGCGCCGGGATCGATGATCTGAGAGAGGAACTGGTCGATCGTTTTGGCGACCTTCCCGAAGAAGCCGACAATCTCCTGCGAATCATTGCCATCAAGGGCGACTGCCGACGTGCCGGAATTGCCCGGCTCGATGCCGGACCGCTCGGGGCCGTGGTCGCCTTTCACCAGGAGACATTCGCCGAACCTGAAGGCCTGATTTCCTGGATCACCGCACAGAACGGAAATGCAAGGATGCGCCCCGACCATACATTGGTCGTGACCGGTTCCTGGGAAAGGGTGAGGGACCGCCTCGACGGTGCCGAGTGCCTTGCATCAGAACTCTCCGCAATCGCCTGCCGTGGTCACGAGACGGTGCAACACCTCGGTTGACTGGGCACCGCCAATGGCAAGGCGGCGGTTGAATACAAAGAAGGGAACACTTCTGATACCCCCCTCCCGCGCCTTCCTGGCATCGTGGAGAAGACGCCTGGTCAGAGGAATGCTGTCGATCCAGCTCAGGGCCTCGACACGATTGAACCCGGCGCCTTCGGCAATGTCCGCCAGGACTCCTGGATCGCCGATGTCCCGCCCGGCGACAAAATGACCCCTGAATATGCCGTCGATCACATCCCTCTGCCGGCCGCTGTCATGGACTCCCAGGATGAGTGCCTGTGCCCGCAGGGCCGAAGGCGTTCTCGAAATGGCACTGAATGCGAAGGGAATACCCTCTGCCAGGCCGTGCCGCGTGATGCGGTCAAGCGTCGTCTCGGCCAACCGGGAGTTGCCGAAGGCACGTGCCAGCCAGGCACTGCGTTCCATGCCGTCAGCCGGCATCGCCGGATTCAGCAGGAAGGCCCGCCACACGATCCGCGGGCGGTTGCGACCGGAAAGACCGGTGAGAGCCTTCTTCAACCGCTGATGGCCGATGTAGCACCATGGACAGGTCGGATCCGACCATATGTCAACGGTGGTTCTCACGGTGATTGCCGGTTCGTCGTTCAGGGCTGGGGCGCCCGGGCGGTGAGTCCGCCATCGCACACGAAGAGCTGGCCGCTGGTGAATGCGGCCTCATCACTGGCGAGGAACAGGGCCAGGGCGGCGATATCAACCGGTTGGCCGATGCGCCCAACGGGCTGATTGGCGTCGAGCGCGCGGGCGGCCTCTGCGGGATCGGGTACGCTTGCCAGGTACGCATCCATCATGTCGGTCCGGATCCAGCCCGGACAGATGACGTTGCAGCGGATGCCGTCCGCGCCATGGTCGACGGCAATGGCGCGTGACAGCGCGTGAACCGCGCCCTTGGTGGCGCAGTAGGCGGCGAGTCCCGGGTCCGCCACGAATCCGTCGTAACTGCCAACGTTGATGATGGCGCCGCCGCCCTGGCGCGTCATGACGGGAACGGATTCCCGGCAGAAAAGGAAGACGCTGCCCACATTGACGCGGAAGATGGCGTTCCACTCGTCCTCGCTGGTCTCGATGATCGTCTTTTCGATCTGCATGGCCGCATTGTTGACGAGGACATCGATTCCGCCGAGACGCTCCCTTGCGGTCTCCACGACGGTGGAGACGTGGGTTGCGGAAGAGACGTCGCCTGGGACCCAGAACATGGAATCGCTGTCCCCGGCTGCCGGTGGCCGCCGCGCCGTGGCGATGACCTTCGCACCCTCACGGACAAAGCTCTCTGCGATTGCCCTGCCGATGCCTCTCGATGCGCCGGTGACAATGGCGCGCTTGCCGTTCAGTCTGCCGCCCATACCTGTCTCCACCTGTCTGATGTCCGGCAGGATATCGCGCCTCCACCATTGGTTCACAGGGGAGGATGCCGGGAAATCCTGCTTCGTCATGTGACGATTGGGGTCCAGGCGCTGATGGTTCCTTCGGAGGTGAACGATGATCTTGTCGCGGCCGCACTTGAGGCCCGCTCCGATCCCTGGCTTGTCAGCTCGAGTTCGGCATCGGGTCTCTCCGGTCCCTACCCATCAAACCGCAATCAAGCGATATCTGTTCCGGCCCCACCAGGGCGGACCGCAATGATAGTGCAAGCCGTTCCGCGGTTTGGTTGCGGTCCTTGCTTTCTCCGCCCTTGGCACGTCGAATCAACATTGGAATGGCCGGATTTCGCAGGTGCTGGGCGGGCCTCAACAGCGCTTGGCTCGCACGCTCTTGTCAGGGCAACAACGAGATCAGCCACGGCCGATCAGCTCGATGGCGGCTCCCCGAGGTGTTCCCAGGCTGATATCGCCCACACTCGAGGGACAGGCGGAACAAACGAGCACAACATCAGTCTCAGCGTGAAGCTCGATGTAGTCGTCGGCCGCTGCAGAGGCCGGTTCATCCATCAGCGAACCATCGGGTTTGACTATGGCATGCTCGAACAGGTTCCAGGGACAGGGAATCGGTCCAAGGCAGACCCCGCGCTCCGCCATGACGCTCCTGAGGTTGTCCTCGCAGTTGGGACGGGGCGACTCCACGCCAAAGAACCGGTTGCTTTCAGCACTGCAGGCAGCATGCAGTGTATCGTGAATTCCTGGAGAGGTGTCGGCCAGGATCGTCAGCATGGGACGAAACCGGGTGCTGACCAGTGTGTCGCCTGGTTTGAACAGGATCCGGTATGTCGCAGACCTGCTGTGCTCCATTGAAAGGGCTTCGAGAGGGTCTGCTGAACAAAATGCCCAGGTGTCGACGACCTGGTGGCCTTCCGTATTGACGATTCGCACGATGTCACCTGTTTCAACAGTGACCCCACGCGCTTCGCCCGGCGGAACTGGAATCAGACGGTTCACGCACTCTTCTCCCCGTAGCGAACATGCATGACGTCCCGCGAATGCTGCCATCCCATGCTCAACGTTTCACCGGTTGGAAAGTGTCCGACGCACGGCAAGTCCGCTTCCGTGGGCCAGATGATCCGTACCGACGCGTCGTGCGAGAGACACGGTGACACTCGTTACTCTGGATCCGGGGCAATGCGCAATGTCGATTGTTGGCGTCAAGGCGCGACCGGGAACGAATCCTCTCGGGGTGCGTTTCCAGGACTCTTCCACCATGCTTTGTGCCGAGGCAGCCACTCCTCTTGTCAGGATGTCGTGGTGAGTATCTATGGCTGGATTTCATTGTGGGGCACATGCAGGAACTTCGTCCGGGCGGGGCATGCTCCACGGCTCCGTTCCGTCAAGAGACGGTTTTCAGTCGTTGGAGGAGCGCGTCAGGAACACCCGTATGTGTCCCAGGCAAGAATGTGTCGACGACTGGATAAACGGTTTCGTTGGCGGATGCCAAGGCTGGCCAGCATGTTCATGCAGGATCGCCATGGGTGACAAATCCAGTGGAAGCTGATCCCGACCGCATTTTCGACGAGGAACCACTCCCGACGTGGTGCGCCTGGCAACGACGTGTCGGGTGAAGACAGGTTGTCTGCTCGATGGTGATCCTTGTGTTAACCCACGGATATTCCGTATGTATCAGGGATCGGGATTCGGAGTTGATCAACGGTCTGCTACTCTGCGATCCATTCGGAGGGAGGTTCGTTGGTTGAGGAAGCCGGACGCTTCAAGACTTGCCCCGCGGTTGGCCCGTCGCGGTGCTTTTTCCGGGCTGATGATCAGTGCGATGCTCGTGGCCTCCGTCGTGCATGAGCTGGCACCTGCGTTTCCGCGGGAGATTGGCATGCTGGCAGCCTGGGCCGCGGGGTGTGCCGTGTGGAACCGGCTGCCATCCCGCGCACAAGTGCAGGTTGCACTCATGTTTGGAATCGGGCTCGCATGCATCGCAGTGGCCATGGCTCGCGGCGGCGATGTCGCGTGGGGAATCGTGACGGGAGGCTCGCTGCCAATCCTCACCGTGCTCGCCGGGGTAGCGTTCTTGCGCCTGATTCAATCTGCCAACGCGATAGCAAGGACGGGCACACCCACGCACCGTGGTTTCGGCGCCTACCTGCGTACGATGGCAGGCGTTCATCTGTTCGGCGCCGTCATCAACATTTCCGCCGTGGTGGTTTTCGCCGAACAGCTGGCCCGGTCAGCACCGCTCACGCGCCGCGAAGTGGCGATGCTGGGGCGTTCATATTCGATGGTTGCATTCTACTCGCCATTCATCGGAGGCGTGGCCCTCGCGCTGGGCCTGGTGCCGGGAGTGCATTTCTCCGGACTTGTGCTGGCAGGCGTCACACTCGCCTGCATCGGCTTCCTTGTTCTCGCCATTATCGGTCACTTCGAAGAAGGCGATGCGCTTTCCAGGTTCGAGGGATATCCGTTTCGTCTGGACAGTCTCTGGCTGCCGTTTGCGCTCGCGTGCACGACAGCAATCGCGCACTGGTTGTGGCCGTCATTGTCAATTTTGTTGCTGGTTGCGTTGATTGCGCCTTCGCTAGTCGCAGCGGTGCTCGTGGCACGAACCGGAACCAGCAGCGCCATGCGGACCCTGAAGCGATTCGTGCTCACCGAATTGTCCGGCATGAGCGGTGAATTCACCCTTTTTCTCGCTGCCGGGGTGCTTGGAGGGGGCCTGACCAGCCTGGTGTCCGCGTACCCCATGATTGTGCCGAGTTTCACGCTCAATCCGGTCACCGGCACCCTTGCGCTCGCCTGCATTGTTGGCGTGGCAATGGCCGGTGTGCATCCGCTGGTCTCGGTCACCACGCTCATCGCTGTAACCTTGCCTTCATCACCGGATCCGACGCTTCTTGCTGCGGTCTGCGTTATGGGGTGGGGCATCGGTTCGGCCGGAAGTCCGTACTCCGGAATCAATCTGGTCCTCGCGACCCGTAGCGGAGTCTCCAGCTGGTTGTTTCCTCTCTGGAATGCACTTTACTGCACTATCATGGTCCTCGCGGCAGGTTCAGTGTTTGCTGGATACACTGCACTGGTGCGGTGATTGGAGATTCACTGATCTTGTACAGGTGGGAATGCGGGCCTGAGCGTGATCGATGTCACGGCCGACGATCCGATTGACCTGGATCGTCCGCACAACGACCGCCAGCCGATCGAAGGCGATCACTGCGGATGTCGGGTAACCCGGGGGTCTCGCATTGTCGGGACCCCAGACCCGAGACGGGCCGCCCGTCGTCGCACATCGGGCCATTCGGATACCTGTCTTGCGTGTGTGGTGTTTGGCGCAGTGGTCGAATGGGTCTATTCTCCGCGCCTTCACCAGGCGTGTTGACGGGAAGGATTGGACATGGGTTGGACTGGTCGGGTTTTGCGGGTCGATCTGGGCAGTGGTTGCTGTGAAGGAGAACCGCTGAATCAGGACTGGGCCGAACAGTTCCTCGGGCAACGGGGCCTGGCATCGAAGTATCTGATGGAATTGATGGATCCGGCGGTGGATTCCCTGGCACCCGGCAATGTGCTGATCTTTGCGACGGGACCACTCACCGGGACCATGGCGCCAACGGCGGGACGTTACTCCGTCGTCACCAAGGGGGCGCTTACCAATGCCATCGCCTGTTCCAATTCCGGCGGCAAGGTCGGTGCCGAGATCAAGCTTGCCGGTTGGGACATGGTCATTGTCGAAGGAGCCTCACCGCATCCGGTGTGGTTATGGATCGATGACGACCGCGCGGAATTGCGGGACGCGCGCCACCTGTGGGGACGCTCGGTCTGGGAGGTCGAGCCGGCCATCAGGGCGGAACTCCAGGATCCCGCCGTGAAGATTGCCTCCATCGGCCGGGCAGGGGAGAGACGTGTCCGCTTCGCCTGTGTCGTCAACGACCTGCACCGTGCCGCGGGCCGGTCCGGCGTTGGCGCCGTCATGGGAGCCAAGAATCTCAAGGCGATTGCCGCACGGGGGAGCCGGGGCGTCAAGGTCAGCGACCCGGCGGCCTTCATGTCCGCCGTTGCCGAGGCGAAGGCAGGTCTTGCCACACATCCCTCCCGCGAACGCCTGGCACGGTACGGCACCCATGCCATGCTCGACATGACGCACAGTTACGGCAGCCTGCCGACCCGCAACGAACGCGAAGTGACGTTTGAGGGAACCGACCGGCTGAACGTGGCCGCCTCACAGCGCCCCCACGGCCCCAAGGACACCGTGAACCTGGTCACCAACAAGGCCTGTTTTGCCTGTACCATTGCCTGCGGCCGCATCGCCACGATCGATCCGGATCACTTCTCGGTGAAGGGGCGCCCGCAGTACCACACGGCATCGGGTGGGCTGGAGTACGAGAACGTCTTCGCGCTGGGTGCCATGGTGGGAGTGGACGACATCGATGCCGTCACCTTTGCGAATTTCGTGTGTAACGAACACGGGATGGACACGATCTCCTTTGGAGGGGCCCTCGCGGCGGCCATGGAACTCTTCGAGACGGGTGTCGTGACGATGGGCGAGACAGGTGTCGATCTTTCGTTCGGTTCCGCCGAAGGACTCGTCGCCATGGTCGAGGCCTGCGCCAAGGGAGAGGGATTCGGGGCCGACGTCGGACTTGGTGCGGCAAGGCTGTGCGAAAAGTACGCGAGACCGGAATTCTCGATGACGGTCAAGGGCCAGGAGTTTCCCGGATACGATCCGCGCGCCATGCAGGGCATGGCGCTTGCCTATGCCACGTCCAACCGGGGTGCCTGTCACCTGCGCGCCAGCCCCTTCGCCTCGGATTTCGCCACGACCGAGCTTGAGGGCAAGGCCGAAATCGTGCGTTCGACCCAGGACGAACGGGCGGCAACGTTCGATTCATCGGGAATGTGTGCCTTTACGGCGGCCGCTGTCTCCATCGAGAAGGTTGCGGCCATGCTGGATGGTGCCCTTCCATCCTCGTGGACCGCCGAGCGCCTGCGCGAGACAGGTGAGAGAATCTGGAACCTGGAGAGACTTTTCAACAATGCTGCCGGTCTCGGGCGACGCGACGACACACTGCCGCATCGCATGTTGAACGTCCCGGCGCCAGGCGGAACGGCGAAAGGCATGGTGGCCCGGCTCGGCGACATGCTGGACGACTACTACGAGATGCGTGGCTGGGACGAGAAAGGCGCTCCACGCGGCCAGACCCTTCATCGTCTTGGATTGTCATGAGGGTGTCGGTAAGGCTCGCCGCCTACGCGGGCGAAACCGTTCCCGACATCGGTGTTGACGGTGTCGGCGAATGGGACCTGGCGGAAAACACGACACTTGCCGGCGCGCTCACCCGGCTCGGAACGTTGCAGGAGCGGCCGGCGCTGATCCTGGTCAATGATCGTGTTGTCAGGGAGGCCTCGCGGTCGGACTACCGACTCGCCGACGGCGACCGCCTGGTCGTCATGCCTCCGATCGATGGAGGGTAGAGGAGCATGGACCAACCACGCCTGACCTGTTGCCTGACCTTTGATTTCGATGCCATGTCGGTGTGGATCGGCTCCTACCGGTCAAGCAATCCCAGCGAGATCTCACGGGGAGAATTCGGTGCTGTCGCCATCCCCCGCATTCTCGACCTGCTCCAGCGCCGATCGATCCTGGCAACCTTCTGTGTACCTGGACACACGGCCCTCGCATGGCCTGACCTGGTCAGGGCCATCCATGACGGCGGGCACGAAATCGCCCACCACGGCTGGGTTCATGAGAATCCGGCGAATTTTGACGAGGCGGGGGAACGGCGCAACCTGGAACGCGGTTTCGAGGCTCTCGGGAAGGCCTGCGGTGTGCGCCCCGTGGGCTACCGGTCACCGGCCTGGGACTTCAGCGAACGTACGGCGGATCTCCTTGAGGAGTTCGGCTTTCTCTACGATTCGAGCCTCATGGGAGACGACTTTACGCCCTACTACATGCGGACCGGGGACAATGCTCCGGCCACCGAGCCTTATGAGTTCGGCACACATCTCGAAATCGTCGAGTTGCCGGTCGCCTGGGGGCTCGACGACTTTCCCTACTTTGAACTCGACGACACTGGCGGTGGCCTCAAGCCCGCCTCCCATGTCGAGGAGATCTGGCGCCAGGAATTCACATGGGCACACACTCATGTGCCAGGCGGCATCTACAATCTCACCATGCATCCCCAGGTGATCGGCCGCGGCCATCGGCTGATGATGCTGGAGCGTCTGATCGACTTCTTTTGCGAACACGATGGCGTCGTGTTCGACACGCTGGCCGGGTATGCCGGCCGCTGGGCCACGAGCAATCCACTGGCGGACTGGATCGATGGTGAATCCCTGCACGTCCGTGGGCCTGCGCGATACCGGAAGACCGGCACATGAGCGTCTGGGGCAAGGTTATCGGAGGCACAGTCGGCTTTTTTGCACTGGGAGGCCCGCTTGGCGCCCTCATGGGGATCGCCGCCGGACACCTTCTTGATCAGACACTGAAAGGAAAGAGACCCGCTGTCACACACCAGGGTTCGTCAACGGACGAACTTCAGGTTGCCTTCACCCTGGCCGTGATCGCCCTGGTCGCCAAACTTGCCAAGGCAGACGGCCGCGTCACACGGGACGAGGTGCAGGCGCTCAAGCGCGTCCTCCCCATACCGGAATCGGCTTCGGCGGATGTCGGTCGCATTTTCAACGCCGCAAAGGAAAGCTCTGACGGCTACGAGTCCTATGCCCGTCAGATCGCGTCCCTGCTTGGACACTCGCGGGCAGTGAGGGAAGATCTCCTCGGCGCGCTGCTGATGGTCGCCCACGTGGATGGCCACTATCACGCCGCCGAGCGCGTCATCATCAACGATGTCGGGCGCATCTTCGGGTTCTCGTCCGCCGACATCAGGCGCCTCGAAGGCATGTTCACGGCAACCGGCGAAACCGTTGGCGACCCTTACGAGATTCTCGGTGTGTCGGCCGAGTCAAGTGATCGCGACGTGAAGGCGGCCTACCGCAAGCTGCTCCAGGAAAATCATCCCGATCGCGTCACCGCCCAGGGGCTGCCGGAAGAGTTCATCGAGGTTGCCAACCGCAAGATGGCCGAAATCAATGCCGCCTGGGACCGTATCAAGAAGGAACGCGGCCTGAACTGATCTCGTCGGGTCCGATGATCGTCAGATGGGGCCATAGAGGCAGGAGAACGGTGTGACAGCCCCGGTTGCATGGTGAAGGGCTGTCGGATATCTAGTCGCCGATGGGGCGCGTAGCTCAGCGGGAGAGCACTACGTTGACATCGTAGGGGTCGCTGGTTCAATCCCAGCCGCGCCCACCATCCCACGTTGATTGATGATCCGCCCTCCGGCACTATCGCCCCGGCAAAACCCGGAGTACCGGAACGTGGCTGACAGGGACGACAAGGCCTTCAGGGGCACACGCAATCTCCATCGCTTGGCGCGCATTTCGCAGACCCGCCAGGAAGAGGAGATCCGGCGGGGGCTGGAACTCGGCCTTGAGGCCGCTGATTCCATCAATGACAGGACCATCTCGCTGTTCAGCCGCGGTCATCTGCCGGCGTTTGCCGGCATCAACACCTTCATGAAGGCGCCCTATTGCGAGGACATCAGGCGGATCGGCGACTACGAGGCCGCATTTGTCGGCATCCCCTTCGACACCGGGACAACGTACAGGCCGGGAACCCGGTTCGGTCCCCAGGCGGTGAGGCGAATATCGGCTGTCTATGACGGCTACAGCGTTGATGGAGGTATCGATCTTCCCGAAGAACTCGATCTTGCCGATGCCGGAGACGTCTTCGTCATTCCGGGAAACATCGAGAAGACATTCGACCAGGTCTCGAAGGCGGTTTCCCACGTCTACACCTCGGGCGCCTTTCCCATCCTCGTGGGCGGTGATCACAGCCTCGGCTATCCCAACGTTCGTGGCATAGCGCCCCATATCGACGGAAATGTCGGCATCATTCACTTCGACCGGCATATCGACATGGCCGACATGGACATGGACGAACGCATGCACACGACTCCATGGTACTGGACGTCGAACGACCACGAGAGCGTCGACCGGGCTGAGTCCCATCATGCCCATACCCACATGCACGATGTCGGTCTCGCCAACTGCCCGCCGAAGAACCTCGTACAGATCGGCATTGGAGGCTGGTACGGCTCCAGGCGAGGCTCCGAGATTGCCCGCGAACGCGGCACCAGTGTGCTCACCATGACCGATGTCGAGGAACTCGGCGTCAGGAAGACGGCGGAAGTCGCCCTCGAACTCGCCTGGAAGGGGGCGAAGGCTGTCTATCTCTCGTTCGACATCGATTCCATCGATCCCGGTTTCGCACCCGGCACCGGTACCCCCGAACCCGGCGGGTTCACACCGCGCGAAGCACTCGAGATGGTGCGTCTGATCGCCCGGGAAGGCCTGTGCGGCATGGAGGTCGTTGAAGTGTCGCCACCCTACGATGTCAACGACAACACGTCCCAGCTGGCCTGCCGGGTCATCCTCGATGCCGTCGGCACCATGGTGGTGGAAGGCAAGCTCGGCCACCGCGATCGTGTCATGATGGGTTGACCGAATCGCTCCTCCTTTCCCGGAACGTGTTTGTTGTCGACAGCAAGGCTGGAGACCCTGGTCCGAAAGATCAGGGGTCCGGCCGCGCTCATCTGCACGTCGGCGACCTCGGTGGAACTGCTTGAGCGCACTCAGGGGTTGATGGCGTTGACCGACGGGACAGGTCGGTGAGTTATCACTCGCGCCTTCCGGTATGCCGGCAAGACCGAAGATGAAACGCAACGGGCCCGCCACCACGACCACATGCGCTGGCACGACGGTGGAGTGCCGCAGTCGGGCCACCCTGCCGAACATCCCCTTCAGGAGATCGGCCTTGACAGTTTCGATCCGTGACTGAAGTCGCGCACGACCTTCGTGATTCCGATGATTGCATTTGGGCAGGGAGACGTAGTGGACATGACAGGCGCAACACTCGCCAAACAGCGCGACTGCCCGGGACAGCGGCGAACAGACAGGTGAGGAACGCCCAGCTGACAGGAGCGGGCGGGATTACAGATCGAGGATGGATTGTGCGTTGGCGCCCAGAATGCCTTCTTTCTCCTCGACCGAAAGCAGGGGCAGGGCCATGACGCGATCGACGGTGTTGTCGAGATCGTACCACGGGTAATCTGAACCCATCATGACACGGCGCGTGCCGATATCCCTGATGAGGCGAGCGAGCTCCATCTCACTGGGACCGTTGGGGCTTCCCGTCCAGTCTATGATCTCGCAACAGTCGAAGTAGGCGTTGGGAAAGGCCTCCGCCACCTCCAGAGCCTGACGCCACGAGGCGCCGCCGAGATGGGCAATCACCACCTTGAGGCGGGGAAAATCCCGCAACATGTCAACGAAAGTCGGTGGATCCGAATACCCCTTTCCCTGCTGGTCGGGACCGGCATGGGCAATGATCGGCAGGCCGCGTTCCTCGCAAGCCCCGTAGGTGGCCCAAAGGCGCCGGTCCGACATCATGCACCCCTGGGCCGGACCATGGAGCTTGACACCATGGGCGCCGTGGGACTCGTGGAGTTCGCTTACCAGAGCGGCACCGGCCTCATCGGGCGCCAGCAGAGGGTCGGTGGCAATGAAGATCGCAAGTTCAGGGTGCTGACGACCGACACCACAGGCCCACAGGTTGAACTGCCGCATCTCATCCGCCATGCGCGCTTCGATTTCTGTGATTGCCTTCTCACGCATGCCCGTGGTGAGTCCGGGTTCGAGTGTGGCGATGGCCTGTGAACGGATCTCGGCCGTGGTGTAGAGATTGACGATGACGGCACGCGAAATCCCGGCCGAGACCATGGACTCCAGCAATTCGTCGACCGTGCCATCGAGGGTGCTCGCCCTCACTCCGGCAAGTTCACCATACTCCCAGACATCGTAACCCGTCTTTTCGGCCCGGCCGATTTCGCGGGTCTCGTAGATGTGGACATGGGAATCGATCTTGAGAGGATCAGCCACGTCTCAACCTCCTTGTCATGCCACAGACGAACTGCCCCGCCCTGTGACGGGAGGGCAGGGCAGCCAATCGGATCCTACATGCCGGAACGGCCAACCCACTTGTTGGAACTGTACGTCTCGCCGAAACCGTCGGCAGCCAGCGACATGATGAGACTGTTGTCGATGCCGTCTTCGGCCGTCGGTGTGTTGTCGGTCACGCCGGCCTCGTGATAGACCGAGGCGAAGATGTCCCAGGTCGAGTTCAGATAACCGGCCTCGCAGTCCTCACCGCCAAACATCTGACCCCAGTTGCTCGGCTCATCGGGAGGCGGCGGTGCCCCTTCCGGAATGCTGGCGCACATTGGTACGCCGCCTTCGACGCCGATCGCACCGAGATTCTGGTTGATGTTGAGCATCACGGTTCCCTGCTGGGTGATCTCGACGTCCTCGACCGGCCAGTCCAGTCCCCGGGCCACGATCTCGTTGCCTTCCGCCGGATTCTCCTTCCACCAGTTCACGGCCTCGAACCATGAACGCAGCAATTCTCTGGCCACATCCGGTTTTTCGGCCATCCAGGTCGTGTTGCAGGCGATGGAGTCGGAAATCAGGCCGCGTTCCCAGGTGCCGTCCGTACGACTGCTCTTGAAGAGATAGGAGTCCTCGCGTTCCTGGGACTGCGTGGAAAACGGGATGAAGTTGACATCGATGTCGAGGGCTCCACTGACGAAGGCGGCGGTCGCATCCTGGGGCAGCATGATCTTGTGCTCCGCGGCATCGAAGTCCATGCCCGCTCGCTTGAGGGTCAGCAACATCCACATGTGGTTGAGAAAGCCGTAGTCAGCGGCATAGGAACGTCCGTCAAAGTCCTCCACGGACTGGATATCGGACGCCACAACCATCTCGTCAAGCCCGTAGGACATCAGCGGCACCGCCACATGCCTCACCGGGATCCCGGCGGCATGGGCGACGACGGTGGAGTCCATAGTCGTCATCATGCACTGAAGGTGACCGGTGGAGAGTCCGGCGTTTCGCGCCGTGATGTCTTCAATAATCTGCACCTCGAGATCGATGCCTTCAGCCATTTCCTTTTCCTGGACGATAAACCAGGGTCCATAGACAGAGACAGGAATGAGGGTAACGGTCACGTCCTCCGCCGCGCGCAGGGGGCTTCCCGCAGTCAGCGCGACCGCCACCAGCAGGCCGGCAAAGAGACCGGTTCCACGCCTTATTAATCCTTGCATGCCATGTTTCCTCCCTTGGTAGACCTTGTTCATTTCTGCTGGATCTCCTCGCGCATCATGGCGAAGAGCTGACGTTCGAGGTCAACGTAACCGGGAAGCGCCAGCATTTCCTCCTTGCGCGGGATACGCCGTCCCTCCTTGAACGACACCGGGATGTCTGCCTTGATTCGCCCGGGTGATCGGGTGAAGAAAATAATTCGATCCGATAGATAAATGGCTTCCTGTATGTCATGAGTGACGGTGACCACCGTGGTGTTCTCGCGTTCGATGATCTCGATCATCATTTCCTGCATTTCCCAGCGCACCTGGGCATCGAGAGCGCCGAAGGGTTCATCCATCAACAGCACGCCCGGGTTCTGCGCCAGGGTGCGGGCGATCGCCACGCGCTGTTTCATGCCCCCCGAGAGGCTCGCCGGATAGGAATCGCCGAAATCATCGAGATGGACCAGCGTCAGAAACTCATCAGATCGTCGACTGCGTTCTTGCCGCGACAGCCCCATGATCTTCATGCCGTACTCGATGTTCTTGCGGGCTGTCAGCCATGGGAACGACGTATAGGCCTGGAAGATCATGCCGCGGTCGGGACCGGGGCCGGTGATGGGTTTGTCAAAGATCGTGAGGTCGCCCATCGAGGGGTATTCGAGGCCGGCGATCATGCGCAGCATGGTCGTCTTGCCACATCCCGAAGGGCCAATGAAGCAGACGATCTCGTTTTCCCGCAACTCCATCGAGACGTCGTCGACAGCGGTGAAGGTGCCGCCAAGATACTGCCGCGTGACATTGCTCGCCGTGATCGCCGTGCGTGATAGCGTCTGATCACCCGGCATGGTCATTCACCGCGCTCACGATTCCATGGAAAGGCGTAACGGGCAGCGAGACGGAACAGGATGTCCGTTGCCACGCCAAGGATGCCGATGGTGAGAATCCCGGCCATGATTATGTCGACCTTGAGGAACCTGCCAGCGCGCATCATGACAGCACCGATGCCGTCCGATGCAGCGACGATCTCGGCGATGACAAGGTAGGTCCAGCCCACGGCGATCATGTTGCGCATGGAATCGACCACGGCTGGCGCCACCGCCGGAACCACGACCTCGGTGACCACCCGGCGTCGTCCGGCACCCATGGTGAGTGCCGCCTCGATCAGCTCCGGCTGCACCGCTTTCGTATTGTCGAGAATGAGCGCCACCAGGAAAAAGATGACGCCGAGCACCAGCAGGGCCAGCTTTTGCGTGTCCGTCGGGCCGAACCACACCAGGAGCAGGGGAATGAAGGAGGCCGCGGGCAGATAGCGGAAGGCGGAGATGGTCGGATTGAGAAGCGCCCGCAGTCTCATGAAACAGCCCATGGCGATGCCGAGCGGAACAGCGATCAGGCATGCCGCAAAGAAGCTGGCGAAGATGCGAAAGCAACTCTTGAGAATGTCGGCAATGTAGTCCTTTTCCACGATAAGGGTGATGAGAGCGCCCAGGACTTCCTGGGGCGCCGGCAGGAACCTCTGGCTCTCTTCCGGGGTGATGTAGTGGCCGACTTCCCAGATGATGAAGAATCCGGTTGCCCCTGCGAGACCCAGCAGGAGGCTGGTTCTGCCGGATAGCACGGTGCGCAGCTCGAAGAGCGATACACTGCGCCTGGCGACCTGATTCACATCCTCGCCATTGCGCCTTCGCAGCCTGATCATGCCGGGTCCCGATCGCCCGGGCGCACACTACCCATGGATGTGTCCTCCCCGCAGGCGTGACGATATCAACAGTCGCACATGCCGATCAAGGAGCGATGCCGACACCTTGAATTAAACGGACCGATATGCGGGAATAGTTCATCTGCAGCCGGATCCGGGAGAAACCCGGTGATCAGACAGTTCGACTATCTGCGCCCCGACAGCATCGATGCGGCGATCACCATGAAATCCCGTCATGGCGAGCGCGCCCGCTACTGGGCGGGCGGTACCGACCTGATGCTCCAGTGGCGTCGAGGAGAGGTGATGGTCGACCACTGCATCGATCTGACACACCTCACCGGGCTCGACGGTATCGAGGCGTTTCCGGGTGAAATCAGGATCGGGGCGATGGCGACCCTCGATGACCTCGACCGTGCCACCTCGATGCATCCTGTCATGGAAGCACTTGGTGATACCGCGCGGTTGATGTGCACGAAGCAGACCCGCACCCTTGCCACTGTTGGCGGCAACATGTGCAATGCCTCGCCAGGCGCGGATCTTTCGCCGCTCTTTGTGGCGCTTGAGTCCCACTGCCTGATCCAGGGTCCGAACGGTCGGCGCGAGGTTTCGATGGAGGATTTCCTCACCGGCGTGAACACGACGGATCTGGGCGCGGAAGAACTGTTGTGTACCATTGTCGTGCCGGTGCCGCAGGCGCGACGCGAAGCAAGCTATCGCAGGGTTGCCCGCACGGTGGTCGACATTGCCCTGGTGAGTGCGGCGGTGTCGTTGACCGCTGACGCCGGCACCGTCACGGACGCGCGCATTGCGCTTGGTTCCGTGGCGCCGATTCCGGTGCGCGTGACGGAAGGTGAGAAGGTTCTTGCCGGCAGGTCCCTGGATGACATTGGCGCGGGGCACCTCGAAGAAGCCGCTGGCCATGCCGCGACTGTCGCGCGACCGATCTCGGATGTCCGTGCCGGCGCCGGCTACCGGGCACGGATGTGTCCTGTACTTGTCCGTCGTGCTCTCGCTGATGCATTGGGGCGGCTTGGAGGACACGAGGGATGATACGCATGACCGTCAATGGCCGGACCGTCGATCTTGATGCGAAACCACACGAGCGTCTTTGTGATCTCCTGAGACGCGCTCTTGGACTCTATGGTGTGCGTGTGTCGTGCAGCGAGGGGGAATGCGGTTCCTGCACGGTGATCATGGATGACGAACCCGTCACGTCCTGCCTTGTCCTCGCCATGCAGGCCGAAGGCCGCGAGATCGTGACCATTGAGGGGCTTGGCAACGAGGACAACCTCCATCCGATCCAGGAGGCCTTTATCGAGGAACAGGGGTTCCAGTGCGCGTTCTGCACACCGGGTTTCATCATGGCCGCCAAGGCATTCCTCGACGAGAATCCAGATCCGACAGAAGCAGAGGCCGCCATGGCCATGAGCGGAAACATATGCCGTTGCGGCGCTTATCCCTACATCGTGCAATCTGTCATGAATGCGGCAGCGCGGCTGAGGGAAGGGGGGTCGGTTTCAAACACCGGTTGACCAGGGGAGAGAGACGATGGCAGCAGCAACTGAAGCAGCGGGACACCGGTCTGCCTGGAGGGTCGCCGGCAAGGGCATTCCCGTGAAGGATGCCCGGGAAAAAGTCACGGGTTCACTGAAATACGCTGTCGATCTTGAAGTCCAGGGCATGGTGCACGGCAAGATCCTGCGCAGTCCCCATGCTCACGCTCGCATCATCTCCATCGACACCACCAGGGCCGAGGCACTCCCCGGTGTACTCGGCGTCGTCACCCATCACGATACTCCCCAGAATGTCTGGGAGAACGCCTGGTTCAACTATCGCGGCAAGATTCTCGACGGAATCGCCCGCTTTCACGGAGACGACATGGCGGCGGTGGCCGCCGTCAGCGAGGACGTTGCAGAAGCGGCGCTCGAACTCATCGATGTCGAGTACGAGGTTCTCGATGCGGTCTTTGATCCGGAAGCGGCGATGCAGCCCGAGGCCCCGCAAGTACGCGAGGAGGGCAACCTTCGTGATCCCTATGTCGTCAAGTGGGGAGATGTCACGAAGGGGGCTGAGGAGGCGGATTTCATCGTCGAGACCGAGATCCGCTTTGCCAGCCAGCAAATGGCGCCGCTGGGCCGCAATGCCTGTATCGCCGAATGGAACGGCGACCGTGTGACCTTGTGGACCTCGTCGCAGACACCGTCGGAACTGCGTGACGGCATCCACGAGGCCTTCGGCATTCCGCTCAGCCGGGTCCGTGTCATCGCACTGCCGTCGGGAAGTTCGTTCGGCAACTGGTGGAGCGCCAACTTCATGCTCATCACGGCCCTGCTCGCCCGCAAGGTGCGCAAGCCGGTCAAGATCGAGCTTTCCAACGAGGAGTGCATGGCGACGGTGAAGCGCCGGCACATAGAAATCTCCCGGGGTCGCATGGGATGCCGCAACGATGGCACCCTGACCCTGGCGGAGTTCGACCACATCATCGACAACGGTGGTTATGGCTTCAAGGATGATGTCGGTTTTTTCTGTGTCGACAACTGGGGCCGCGCTGAACACGGACACTATGCCATTCACGGCGTCAACACGAACCTCCTGACTGCGGGCTGCATGCGTGCGGTTGGTGATGTGACCCTGGGCTCGGTCGTGGAGAGGGTGGCCGACATGTGCGCCATTCGTCTCGGCATGGATCCGGTGGAGTTCCGTCTGAAGAACCAGATCAAACCTGGCGAGCGGCTGCGCATGCAGCACAGCCGGCAGTACATGAAGGGATCGCTCGAGCAGTATCTCGAGGGAATTCCCGAAGAAGACAGGCAGGCGTGGCCGAAGCTCTTTCACCTGTCGAGTGGTTCCACGGATGAAATCCTGCGCAAGGGTGCCGAAGCCTTCGACTGGTCGTCGAAGTGGAAGGGCTGGGGCGTGCCCTATGCCGTGGACGGGCCCAGGCGCAGGGCCGTTGGTGTCGGCACAGGGGCCCATGTCTGCGGTGTCGAATTCGAGGGCAATGTCTCGGCCGTGGTGCGCATCAATCCGGATGGAAGCGCCAAGGTTCACTGCGCTGTTGGCCGGCAGGGCCAGGGAAGCGAGACAACCCAGGCACAGGTGGCGGCGGAAGAACTCGGCATTCCGTTCGACAAGGTGGAAATCGAGACCGGTGACACCGATTCCTGCCCCTGGAGTCACGGTTCGCTGGCCAGCAACACCATGTACCGAGTCGGTTGGGCGACACGCGCCGCAGCCAGTGACGCCAAGCGCCAGTTGCTGGACATTGCCGGCAGGGAATTCTTCGACTCGCCCCGCCACGAACTTGATGTGGTCGACGGTGTCATCTGCTCCAGGGACCCCAACAAGCGGAACATCCGAATCACGGTTGAGGAGGCGCTCAATCACTTCCGTGGCACCGACGCGCTGGGTCAGGCATCGTCGATCACCGGCAGACCGCAAGGTCCCATGCCGCCGGCCAGCACGTTCGCCAGGCACTTCGCGGCGCACTTTGCGGATGTCGAGGTCGACATCGAGACCGGTGAGATCAAGTTGCTGGATTTCCTGGCGACCCAGGACAGCGGCACGATCATGAACCCCCAGGTGATGAAGAACCAGATGATCGGTGGCGCTATCTGCGGGGCGGGATTCGCCATCTATGAGGCGCTGTCCTTTGACGACGATGGCCGGATCCTCAATGCCAATCTTCTCGACTACAAGCTCTTGCGGGCAGCCGATTTCCCGCTGCGCGGTGAGGTGATCTACGGTGACTCCTACGACCCGGTGGGACCCTTCGGCGCCCGCAGCGCCGGGGAAGCACCCGCGGCGGCATCCGGACCGGCCATTGCCCAGGCTGTCTACAATGCAGTCGGCACCTGGGTCGACATGCCCATGACTCCCGAAAACGTCGTCACGGCACTCGACACCCTGCACTGAGGCACGGTTCCCACGAGGCGAGGGACCCCTCAGTCACGCTGTAATCCCGGATCCAGCGTCCGGACTGCGGCGCTGACCGCTGCCCCCGATCGCCGGACCATTGCCGGGGCGGATCGAAGCGGTTCCGGACAATCAGCTCTACGTCCCGCGCACAGGCTGCCCGCCGGATCTGGTCAACCGGCTCATCCGTCTCGCCCATGTCCCAGAACCCTGCTTCTACAGCGTCAGGCGATGCGGCCCCCCTCGACATCCGCCGTATGCTGATATCCTTGAAGTCGTGCTTGGCGCGCAGCACTTCCATGAAACAATGCGGTTCACGGAATGGTCATGCAGCCGGAACCCGGCACCGGATCAGCCCGCCTCTCCGGCAGGATCGTCATATCCAGAGAGATGGCTGCGCGTAGCCGTTGAGAGTCCGCGAAGAAGTGTAACAGGCCGCACCGCAATCCGGTCTGGTGCCCGGGCGAGATGCCACATGCGTCTTGACTCCCAATTGTCAGTTCATTGACTCCCAATTATCATGCTGTACCTTTCCAATCGACGGGAACCGGAGCGTGGCACGCATGTACGAGCGGCTACTGGAACGCAAGATAGGAGAGGCCCTTTCGGACACGCCGGTCGTCCTGATCGTGGGGCCGCGTCGGGCGGGCAAGACCACGCTCGTCCGCAAGATCGGGGGAACGGACCGCGCCTATACCACGCTTGACGATCAATCGACGCTTGACGCTGCGCAATCCGATCCGGCCGGATTCGTGCGCGGTTTGAATGAGGCAACCATCGATGAGATCCAGCGTGCCCCCGAGCTTCTTCTGGCGATCAAGAAGTCTGTGGATGAAGGCTATCGGCCCGGTCGGTTCCTGCTGACAGGTTCGGCTAATGTCATGACCTTGCCTCGGGTCGCGGAGAGCCTGGCGGGTCGTATTGAAACCCTTCGGATGCTGCCGCTGGCGCGCGCCGAAGTCGAGGCCACGGAACCGACATTCCTCGACCGAGTGTTCGCAGGGAAGCTTCGGGGCACCCGGCAAGCGACCGTCGGTGACGAGCTGGTCAGGGTCGCGTTGGCGGGCGGGTTCCCCGAGGCCCTGGCACGGGAAAGCGAGCGGCGGCGGCAGAGCTGGGCCCGATCCTGGCTGGCGTCTGTTCTCACACGCGATCTGAGAGACATCGCCGAGATCGAGAAACTGACCGAACTGCCAAAATTCGTCCGGTTGCTGGCGGAGCACTCAGGAAAGCTGGTCAACTATTCGCGGTTTGGTTCCGGCATCGGTGTCAGCCACAAGACGAGCCAGCGATATGTCAGCCTGCTGGAACAGGTCTTCGTCGTTGCCACATTGCAACCCTGGTACACAAACGCCCTGAAGCGGATCGTGAAGACGCCCAAACTGCATTTCCTCGACTGCGGTCTGCTCGCTGGCGCGCGCGGATTGACCTTCGCCCGGCTGAAGGCGGATCACGGAGAATTCGGCGGCCTCCTCGAGAGCTTCGTGTTCTCGGAAATTCTGAAACTGATGACGGCGTCGGATTTGCAACTGACGCCCTATCATTTCCGGGACCAGGGGATGCGCGAAGTGGACATTGTTCTGGAGCGCGATGACGGCATGATCGCCGGAATCGAGATCAAGGCATCCGCAACCGTGAGGTCCGGCGACTTCATGGGACTCCGGACCCTGGCCGAAGCGTGCGGGGAGCGTTTCAGCTACGGCGTCATCCTCTATGACAGCACTGAACTGGTGCCGTTCGGTGACAGGATGGTGGCGGCGCCGCTGTCATGCCTCTGGGCATGAAGGAAGCGAAGCGGACTTTCCGACGGCCCGGAATGGCTGATGGTGCGATGGGCCACGGATCGGCAAGGATCAAGAGTGGCTTGTTGGAGGAGAACACCGTCTCGTCACGACGGCGCATCCACAGCAAGGATGTCCCCATCGTTGCTGTGGCTGACGCGGGCGCCAGACGCCTTCACCGAGTCGTTGGCCACTTGACGGACCAACGTAAGTCTATCGGTGTCTACATGGTTCGGGAATGATCGATGCGGATGACAGCGATCATCGCGGCACTGCGGTTGTTGGCAAGTTGTCTCAGGCCTTTCGCAAGGACTCTCGTACCGTCTTCCAGACATGCCCGCCCGGACACTTCGCATCCAATGCCCGGACCCTTGCCGACTACACCGTACGATGGCGTCTTGCACCCGGAACCACCGCAGGCGGCAATTACTCCCCTTGACGGCTCGGGCAAACGAGATGGGCCTTCTGGTGATCAACCAGAGGAAGGGCTGCCAGGCGATGCATCTCCACCTGCGTCCCCATCCGATCCCGCTCTGCCCGAACACAACTCCCCTCCATCGCGTCTGGATGTCGAAAATCAGCCTGCTTCTGTTTCCTCAGAAGCCGAGCCCGGCGGGTCGGCCGCGGACGTCTTACCGGCGGATGACGATGAGCAACACTCTCATCCCGAGACCGTCGAGGAACCGGAATCTGGCGAACCAGACGATGTCGCCGCGGGTAGCGCGGGCACAGAGTATTCACCGAACACGGAAAGCGGGCCGAAGGCAGGATGCGTTCAAGAGCGGCGCCATCCACCTTCTCAGCTCGTCCAGCACGTTCGAAGTCGGCGTCGATCTTGGCGACCTGGACTCGGTTTTTCTCCGCAACGTTCCACCGGAGTCGTTCAACTATGCTCAGCGTGCCGGGCGCGCGGGCCGGCGAGACACCCCCGGGCTGGTACTGACCTACTGCCGCCGCAATCCACACGACCTCTATCATTACGAGGATCCCGTCGGCCGGGTGATCGCCGGCGCTATCCACCCGCCGCGTCTGCACATGGCGAACGAGAAGATCGTTATGCGCCACATGGTTGCCGTCGCTCTGACCAAGTTCTTCAAGAAGGACCCGGTCAGGTTCGGGAATGTCGAAACGTTTGTGGCTGGCTGGCATGCGCCTCGCGCGACGAGCAACCTGTGCTTCTGCGAAGCTAACGGAGAACTGAAGGAAACGATGCGCCGCATCGTTCCGCAGAACATGCATGGCCGGGTCGGACTCGACGACGATGCCTGGGTTGTGCACATAGCCGGCGAGGACAGCCGCCTTGCTCTTGCGGAGGCGGACGCAAGTGCGGACTTTACCGAGATGGAGGCCCTTCGCCGGAAATGTTTCGAGCAAGGCAAGGACAGTTGGGTAGGGCGCGTCGGCAGACGCATGAAGACCATCGCAGACGAAGGGTCACTCAGTTTTCTTTCGCGAAAGGCCGTCACTCCGAGATACGGATTCCCGGTGGATGTGGTCGAGTTCGATGTCCGGTCCACGGACGACCAGGCGAGCGGTGTTGCGCTCCAGCGGGACCTGTCCCAGGCAATCGCCGAGTATGCTCCGGGCGGCAAGGTGGTCGCCAACAAGCTCGAATGGGAATCCTGCGGCGTCAAGAAGATCACCGGGAAGGATTGGCCCGTGCGCCATTGCCGGTATGACGACGCGCGCAACTTCAGACAATGGAACGAGGGCGGCCCCGATGCTCCATCTGACGGGCGGAAGTACCTCATTCCCGAATTCGGCTTTGTGACTCCCCTGTTCAAGAAGCCCTCCGAGCCGCAGAGGCGCGCGCAGCGCCTCTACACGACGCGGCCGTTCTTCCGCGGTTTCGACACGCAACCTGAAGACACGAACCTTTCAGGTGTCCAGGTGACGAGGGTGGTCCGCAGAGTGGTGGTTGTCCTGTGCGAAGGCCGACAAGGGGAGGGGTTTTACATCTGCCGCTCCTGCGGTGCTCACATGGTGGAACCGAAGGCGATCCACAAGTCGCCCTCCGACTCGGATTGTCCGGGTACCTTGGAGCGGTTTTCCCTCGGCCACGAACTGGCCACCGATGTTGTGCGCCTTCAGTTTGCGAAGGTCCGTGGCGAGTGGGATGCGTATTCGGTCGCCTACGCAGCCCTGCTTGGCGCAACGGACACGCTCGAAGTGCCCGATACCGACCTCAACGTCACCATTACCGGTGGAGACCGCCCCGGTGAGTCCGCGGTCGTGCTCTACGACAACGTGCCGGGTGGCGCAGCTGGAAAACGAGCAGATCTTCGGCGAGGTACTCGGCGCCGCCACGGAACGCGTGCAGGGCAATTGCGGCTGCGACTCGAGTTGCTACGGTTGCCTCCGCAGTTACTGCAATCAATTCGCACATGCTTAACTCGACCGGATCCGGGCACTGGATATTCTCACGCAAGGAAAGGAAAACGGCCGGTTCTCCGGCGCTGCCGGTCAGGCGTAGTTGGGCCTTTCCGGGCAGTCGGGATCGAGGGGGAAGATGGGGCGGCGCACCTTGCGGAAGGTAAAGAGACTGTTGTCGCTGCTCGTCACGCCGACACCATTGCAGGGAACTTCGGCGGTGGCGATGTCGCTGAAGCCCGCCCGGAAGTGAATGCGTGACTTGAGGATGATGTAGCGCTTGTGGAGAGGCTCGATGCCGACACTGCGCAGGCATCCCGGATCATAGGGCTCGGTCTGGCGCGAGACGACGACGATCTCGACGTTGTCGGTCTGGAGAACGCCTGAACGTCCCATGGACATCGTCGTTCCCCGGCCCATCGGCACCGTGACGGTGAAATCGCCGTCGGTGAGGGAGCGGACCTTCCCGGTCACGGTGAGCGGTTCTCCCTTTCTGCCGATCTCGGGCATGTCGACCTTGCCGCCGAGCTCGATCGTGACCTCGTTGCCGACACCGGCGGCTGTCATGGCGTCGACCGCCACTTCGTCGCAAATGCCGAACATGGCGACATTCTCCAGTCCCTGGCGCATGACTTCCCGCAAGACGGCGACCGTATCCTGTGTCCCCCCGGAGGCGGCATTGTCGGCATGATCGAGGAGAATGACCGGGCCTTCTTCAAGCTCTCCGGCGCGGGCCACGGTGTGCTCGAGTGGCTCGGCTTCGAAGAGCCACTCATCGCGACGGCGCCACGCTTCACCGAGCAGGTGTTCGGCCGTCGCCTGGGCTTCGCTACGGTCGCCATCGGCCACCGTCACAACGGAAAGTCCGGCATTGTGGAAATCGGCCAGGGGAAAGCCGCCAAAGACGCTCACGGCGAGCAGTCCGGCATCTTCGGCCTGGCGGGCCATGGCGATCATCGATCCCATGGGTTCATCGTCATGTCCCATGCGCAGGGTCTGGGCGAGGATGGGGCGCTGTCCCCATGCCATCACCGGGGTCACCCGCCTGTCGAGGGCGTCCACCATGATGCGCCCGGCATGATGGCCGGCCTCGTACATGTCGAGATGTGGGTAGGTCTTGTAACCGACAATCACGTCCGTGTTTCCCACGATCTCAGGCGTGATGTTGGCGTGAAGGTCGAGGCTGATTGCGATGGGAACATCCGGAGCGACATCACGGATGCGTTTCAGAAGACCGCCTTCACCGTCATCGGTCGTTTCGGTGACCATGGCACCGTGGAGGTCGAGGAAGCATACGTCGCAACCAGCCTGAACGGCTTCCAGGATGGCGTCGCACATCACGCTGTAGGCGCGACTCTCGACCGGACCTGATGGGGCGGCGTTGCCGGCGATAGGTGTGACGACTTCCATGCCGGCCTCATCGGCGACATCGAGGAAGGCGCCAATTCCTGTCCCGGTTCCCTTGAACCGCCGATAGACCTCCCGGCCCGTCGGAACGTCAGGCGAGCCGAAACGGGAAAGCGGCGTCGGCACCGGCGAGAAGGTGTTGGTTTCGTGTTCCATCATGGCGACGACAGCACGCCTGGTCATGGCTGACCTCCCGTTTTGATGCCTCAACTATCGCAGCGCGGCGGATTGTGTCAAAACCGCAACCAATGAGGGTCACCCGGAGAGTGGCACCATGCGCAAACGTGGATCCAGGAGCGGTCGGCGGGCGAGTCTGCGCATCTGCGTGACCTGTCGCTGGAGAGCGCTCGACGTCATGCCGGATGGTGACGACCTTCCGGGGAAGCGGCTCCACGACATTGCCTGCGCCATCGCCTCGCCCGCGGAAAGGGAGCGCATTCACCCGATCGTGTGTCTGACCCATTGCCCCGATGCCTGCAATGCGGTGGCCATGCAACGCGGCAAGCCGCCGCTTCTGATGACCAGGATGTCACCCGATCGCGACACCGCAAGGGCACTTCTCGACACGCTCCATGTCTACGACCAGTCGCCCGATGGCGTCGTCACCGGCAGCGCTGTCGAGACGCGTCCGCTGGTTCCGGGCGGAGCACGGCGCCGTAGCTGACACGGCGGAAGTCCAGGGTTTCAACTAGGAATAGTTCCGAGTTGCAAATGGATGATTGTATTTGCGGTTTCCCTGCCGGGGCGTTACCGTTTTCCTGATGTTTCGGTGTCGGCTCAAGGGAGGCTCAATTGATGCAGAAATCTCTGTCCATCGATCCGAACAAGTGTACAGGCTGCCTTCAGTGCGAACTGGCCTGTTCGCTTGACAATGAAGGGGTGTTCAACCCCTCCAAGTCGAGGATCAAGGTCTTCAACTTCGAAGGGAAGGGACGTTTCGTTCCCTATACCTGTACCCAGTGTGACGAGGCCTGGTGCGCGGAGGCCTGCCCGACGAACGCCATCTCGGTTGACCGGGACACCGGCGCCAAGGTGGTCAGCGATGCGCTGTGCGTCGGCTGCAAGGTATGCACTATCGCGTGCCCGTTCGGCACCATCAACTACAACCAGTCGACCGGAAAGGTGATCAAGTGCGATCTGTGTGGTGGCGATCCGGAATGCGCCAAGGCGTGCCCGACCGAAGCCATTACCTACGTTGATGCCAACTGGACCGGTCTCGACAGAATGCGCGCCTCGGCCGCCGTGGCCGACGCTGCAGCGCAGGCCTAGGGGAGGGAACGCACAATGGCATGGGTTGGAAAGTTACTGCGGGTCAACCTTTCAGAAGGCACCTGCGAGAGTGAGCCTCTCAACATGGAGTGGGCGCAGGCCTATCTCGGTCAGCGCGGTCTTGCGACCAAGTATCTCTCCGAGGAGATCGATCCCAAGGTCGACCCCCTGTCACCGGAGAACAAGCTCATCATGACGACAGGGCCCCTTACCGGGACCTGCGCATCGACGGCGGGCCGCTATTCCGTGGTGACCAAGGGCGCCTTGACGGGCGCCATCGCCTGTTCCAATTCCGGTGGTTTCTTCGGCAACGAGATGAAGAATGCCGGCTGGGACATGATCATTTTCGAAGGCAGATCGCCGTCACCGGTCTACCTCATGCTGCTCGATGGCGTCGCCCGTCTCGTCGATGCCTCGAAGCACTGGGGGACATCGGTCTGGGATACCGAAGAAGCCATCAAGCATGATCATGGCGATCCATTGATCCGGGTCGCATCGATCGGTGTCTCGGGCGAAAAGGGCGTCAAGTTCGCCTGCGTCGTGAACGACATGCACCGGGCGGCAGGCCGTTCGGGCGTTGGTGCCGTGATGGGTTCCAAGAACCTCAAGGCGGTTGCCATCCGCGGCACGCTCGGTGTCAGTGTCAAGGATCCCCGCCGCTTCATGGAAGCGACCGCGGCGGCCAAGAAAGTTCTGGCCGACAACCCGGTGACCGGGCAGGGACTGCCCGCCATGGGAACCCAGGTCCTCATGAACGTCATCAACGAGAGTGGCGCCCTGCCTACGCGCAATCACCGTGATGTCCAGTTCGAGGGCGCCGGCAACATTTCGGCCGAGGCCATGGCCGAGGTGCGGGAGACGGATGGCAAGAAGAACCTTGTCACCAATGCTGCGTGCTTCGGCTGCACCATTGCCTGCGGCCGGGTCTCCGAGATCGACCGGACTCACTTCTCGGTCGCCGAACGGCCCGAATACCAGATCATCTCGGGTGGTCTCGAATATGAGGCTGCCTGGGCACTGGGCGCGGCCACCGGTGTTGACGATCTGGAAGCACTCACGTTCGCCAATTTCATCTGCAACGAACAGGGGATTGATCCCATTTCGTTCGGCGCCACGGTCGGTTCCGCCATGGAAATGTTCGAGGAAGGTGTAATCACAACCGACAACACCGACGGCATCGAACTCAACTTCGGTAATGCCGAGGCGCTGTGCAAGGTGGCGGAGCTGACCGGCAAGGGTGAGGGCTTTGGCGCCGAGATCGGCCTGGGTTCGAAGCTGCTGTGCGAGAAACACGGCAGGCCCGAACTCTCGATGTCCGTCAAGGGCCAGGAGTTCCCGGCTTATGACAGCCGCGGAATCCAGGGCATGGGGCTGACCTATGCCACCTCCAACCGCGGTGCCTGCCACTTGAGGAGCTACACGGTGGCGTCGGAAATCCTCGGCATTCCCGAGAAGACCGATCCCCTGGTGGCCGATGGCAAGGCGGGTCTGGTGCGGGCCTTCCAGGACGCCACGGCGGCGGTCGATTCGACCGGCATGTGTGTCTTCACGACATTCGCCTGGACCCTCGAGGATTTCGCGCCACAGGTGGATGCGGCTTGCGAGGGAGAGTGGACCGCAGAACGTCTTCTCGAGACAGGCGAGAGGATCTGGAACCTCGAACGGCAGTTCAACATCGCCGCCGGATTCACCGGTGCCGATGACAATTTGCCGCCACGCCTCCTCAAGGATGCGGCGAAGACCGGTCCCGCCGAAGGGAAAATCAACAGTCTCGAGACCATGCTTCCCGAGTACTACGAGGTTCGTGGCTGGACGCCGGACGGCATCCCGAGCAACGAAACCATTGCGCGTCTCGCGTTGTAGAATCGCGACAATAGACTGAACCAGACGGCCCCTTCCTGATATCGGGAAGGGGCCGCCTGATTCCAGGATCCGAACGTCCCGTTCCCGGAGAATTCCGGTGAGTCTTGACACGCCCTCATGTGCGACCGAAGTATGGCATATCACCCATACTTGAATCCGCAATACGCATCCAGGCAATATGACGGCTGCCTTTTTCTTCCGGAAGGGTGAGAAAAGGCCTGCGGATTCAATTCGGAGCCTGCGATTGTAGCTTTTAGTACATTGAACTTCTTGCTCGAAATCACCCTCATCGGTACCAGCCTCGCGAACGGTCAGAATCAGATGACCACAAGGCTACCGGGTGATACGCGCGCAGATGCAGGAGTGATACCAAAGGCGCAGGCCGATGTCACCGCACCAAAGTGGCCACCCGAATTGTTGGAAATGTTTGCAACATTGGTGCAATAATAATTCTTGCATCTCTTGGCGATCCTCAGCATGTCGTACAAGAGATCGAGAGTTTCGATACTGCTGTATCTGGTGCCTGCATCGGCATCGAGAATTGGATTGCATTGCTGTGACATGCCGTGCAACGAGAGTGCTCATCAGGACCTGGTAGTCTGTAACCTTGCCTCTCGACATCACGGTCATGGTCAGACGCCCAACAATCGCTATCCTCGCGCAACTCCCTGATGTAGCGCGGTCTGCAAGTGCTTTGGAGCGCTTCTATAAGGCTCCCGATGCGTGGCTTGACCATGCCCGGACTTCCTGAGAGGATTGCGCGCACATCATTTGTTCGACACAAGTGCTGGGAGGCACAACAATGATCTCACCCAAACTTTCCCGTCGCAACATGCTGCAGGTATCGGCAGCGTCGGTTGCTGCGGCAACCTTTGTTGACGGTCTTCTGGATCCGTCGAGCGCGTGGGCGCAATCAGGCCGTCCTCTGCGTGTACGCGCCGACAGGACGGTCTCGTCTACCGATCCGGGTTACATGATCGGCGGCTATGAAATGTTCCTGCAGTATGCCTGCCTGGCTCGCCTGGCGAAGTACACCAACAGCCTGACCTCGTGGGATTGGGAACCAAGCGAATATGTGGAAAACATCGACCAGCCAGACCCGCAAACCATCACCTTCGAATTGAAGAAGGGCATCATGTGGTATGATGGCACCTCTCACGAGGTAATCGGCGAGCTCAACGCCGAAGATGTGAAGTTCTCGCTTGAACGCATGCAGGTTTCGGAGTGGAAGGACAAGGCGGTCTCACTGGACCATGTCGAAGTAACCGGAAGCCATACGGGGATCATTCACCTCAATCAGCCCTTCGCTCCGATTTGGCTGACCTGGCTGTGTGACGGAACCGGCTCCATCCTCTCGAAGGTTGCAGTCGAGGCGGTCGGCGGCAAGTTTGACGGACTCTTCAACTTCTACTGCGGTCCCTATCGGGTCTCCGAATGGGTCCTGAAGCAGAGCATCAGCCTGGAACCCAATCCGAACTGGGGTGGAACGCCGCCTGGCATCGAGAACGTGCAGCTGATCATCATCGCTGAGGAGAAGACCGCCGAAATCGCCTTCGAGGCCGACGAGATCGACATAACTCTCGTGGCGACCGATGCCATTCCGCGCTTGCTGGAGAGCGCTCCCGAGGGAGGAATCCTCCGGGCGTTTCCGGGAACCCAGTGGTATTGGATGGGTCTCAATGTCGATCACCCCAACCTTCAGGACATCCGTGTGCGCAGGGCAATCCAGCATGCTGTTGACGTTGATACCGTCCTTGAAGGTGCCTGGGCCGGTGTCGGTACACGAGCTTTCGGCATAGTTCCGCCGGGTCTGATCGGTCATCGCACTGAAGGCAAGTTCATGAAACAAGACCTCGATGCCGCCCGCGCCTTGATCGCCGAGGCCGGCGCCGAAGGACTGAAGGTCACCCTCAAGACAATGAACCTGCAGGACCGCCTGGCGGCGGCCACGATCATCCAGGCCAATCTGGCTGAAATCGGGATTGAAGTTGAAGTCGTGCCTGTGGACGCCGGTCCTTTCTGGAATCTGGGCCTTGAAGCCGAAGGTGACGAATGGAAAGACCTGGAACTGTGGATCATGGCCTACCTTGATTCTCCGGATCCCAGCCAGATGGCGCAGTGGTTTATTTCCGACCAGGTCGGTGTGTGGAACTGGGAGCGCTGGTCTGATCCCGAGTTCGACGAACTCTATGCTGCGGGTCTTGCGGAGATCGATTCCGACAAGCGGCACGAGATGTATGTCCGCATGCAGGAGATCATGGAGGATACCGGTGCCTATGTCTGGTTGATGTTCCCGCCCAGGGGTATTCTCTACCGAGAGGGCCTTGACCCGGTGATCACGCCAAACGGTTACATATGGCAGCTTCAATCCTTCATGTGGTCTGAAGCCTGATATCTGGTGAGCGACCTCCCCACCATAGGGAAGTCGCTCACCACACACATCTCCAACGGAAGCGAGTGACCCGAAGTGCCATTTTGGTCCGCAAAACGGTATTCGAGTGTGTGGACCTGAACCGGCGGAATATCCATGAATCAGCCGGTACTTGCAGCCACGTCACACGGTCTTCAAGATCAATTGCGACTGGTTGACGCGTGCCGTTGAACGCCTGGACACCGCCAGGTCCGGTTCCACCGCCCTTGACCTGTGGAACCATGTCGATGAACCGAGCCTGGTGAGTGGCAGGTAAACCGTATCCGTCGTTCCTCTTGTCGCCACGTTGTCCTTGTTCGGTTCAATTTCATCCGCCAGCAACTCTTCCCATCGCTCGAACCAGAAACGCCAGACTCATGGGCGTTTCTGGTATGGTTCTGCATCTTGGGCATTCCGGTGAATTCGACATCGGATCAGAGTCCAAATTGACAGATTTCCAGTTCCGAAAAGTGAGCAATTTTCACTTGGGATTGACATGCGGACTTCCCGCTCCCGGATAGTTCCGTTGAGTTTTGAAATGAATTCACGTACATCCGAAGTGAATGGCGTCACCCGATTGGATTCGCAATACGCGCCATCCAGGGGAAGAGACTCCTTGAAGATCGCACCATGACCCTGTGCGAAGCGGCCAGCCGGCTTGGCATCGAACACGGTCTATCCGAGCAAGATCGAACGGGCGATGTGCCGCCGCCATCTGAAGCAGTCACCGTCCGTCTTGCGGGAGGATGCGGAAGTCCCCTTGCACTGGTTGCAACGGTCTCCGGCGATTTCCCACACCTCATCCGACAGGTGATAGCGGTACGTCCGTAACGTGAGAGAAGATGGAAGCTGTCGAGGAGATGCCGATGATCGCGCTTGAGGGCGCCCCTCGGGACGTTATGCACTCGGGCAACAGTATGCCAGGAACAGCTGTTTCGTCGTCTCGATCACGAAGCTGTGTCACCGCACCCGCGGAAAGAGAGCGCACTCCATGGAGCCACCATGAACGAGGCCCTCGCCCCGTTGAGGTGGGTCGGTTTCGATGGGCTTGTCATCGTAGGTGACATCGTCGCCGATCCAGTGGGTCGCGAGTGCACGGCGACGGTTCGCAGATGCGAGATTGCCGGGCGCGCTGTGATGGGTCCTGCTGTGAAAGACGAGGCAGTCACCGGGATCCATGGGAGCGTAGACAACTTCGTGATCACCTTCGATGCAGTCCCAGTCAGGCGGCACGGGCAGGTCTTCGGGTCGTGCATAGGCGTCGTCCGGATCGAAGTGAACCGAGCGATAGCGTTGGTCGCGCATCAAGTGAGAGCCGCGAACGAACCGCAGCGCGGTCTCGACCGGGATCGGGTCAATTGCGATCCACTGATTGCAGATCTGTTCGCCGTTGACCGGCCAGTAGGCCTCGTCATAGTGCCAGGGCGTCTTGCGGCTGGTGCCCGGCTCCTTCAGAAGCATGAAATCGAAGTAGAAGATCAGTGTGTTCGAACGCATGACCTGCATGGCGATGTCGGGCGCGTGTGACTCCAGGCAGAATCTCCGGAATTGCCCGATACGCCGCCACATGAAGGTATCGTAGAAGAAGAAGCCCGGCTCTCCCGGCGCTGCAATGTTGAACGCAAGTGCGTTGTCGCCCGCATTCGCGACTGCGATGTCCATACCTTCGGCCAGAAGGTCCACCCAGTCCCGCGAGTAGACATCCCGGAGCCAGACGACGCCATCCCGCTCATAGGCCTGGATCGCCTTCTCAGAGACAGTTGCCTCCGCCACCTCGAATCCCGGGAGTGCGACTGGATGCTTGATGACCGGCAGCCCGGCGGTGACAGTCATGCGTGCTCTCGTCGTGATTGCGATCAGTATGGCGCAGGCCGCGCGGCGGACAAGGCGCCCTCAGGACAAGGCTCGGTCGGCTTCGACAAGGTCGAAGAACGATCTGAAGAACTCCTCGGGCAGCGGCGGGTAACGCCTTGTCTGGATGGTTTCCTCACGGGCACTTGGGATCATCGCGATGGCTGTGGTTGTCCGCCCCTGCGACGAACGTGCATACGACCACGGAGATGACGGCTCCCTCGGATAGATGGCTCAACGCTCTCAATGCCAGAGATCAAGCACTGCACCGTCGGCGCCGGTCACGGGATCGGTGGCGGGCAATGGAACGTTCCGCACGGCTTCGCGCATGGTTTTCCTTGCCATCTCGCCCTCGCGCCTGAGATCGGGGCTCTGACCCGGCGGATAGGCGCCAACCACCGAGAGGCCCGGTTCGTCGTCGAGTCGACAGTGGCCGACGCCGGCAGGAATCAGTGCCACATCGCCCGCCTTGACCGAAAAGACGGGACCTTCAGGTCCGCCGAACTGGATGACCGCGCGACCCCGGGCAATTCCCACCACCTCGTGGGCCTCGGCGTGGTAGTGGTGGTAGGGGTAGATTGCCTGACCCTGCCATCCGTTGCCCCAGCCGTTCGTGCTGAAGGTGCGCTGCACATCATCGTCGGGATTGCCCGTCGTGAACGTCAGCGCGTTTCTGTAGAGGATCAACGGAAGTTTGGGATTGTTCGGGATATCCCCGCTGTCTTCGATGATCCGGTGCATTATTTCAACCAAGATCGCCTCCCTTCTTGATGCAGCTTCCATGGTTCTCCCAATTCCTCGTGTCTGCAAGGCGGTTGCTGGACATCATGGATTGACTTGCCTTCCTCGATATGACTCTGCTCTCAACGGTTCCCGACCTCAACCACGAACCTCGAGGCCAGGGCAGGACAATCCATTGTCTCACGGGTCGCGCCCGTCAGCGGCGAGGCACCCCTGAGCCCGAACAAGGAGAAGCGGGTAGCCGAGCACTCACCAGGAGGCGTCGCGCAGGCTCAACAGGTGGCCCTTCCACCGGACAGATCGAACACGGCGACGGTGGAAAAAGAGCACAGCTGCGAACTGAGCCATACGATCATGGCAGCAACGGCGGTACCGCCCCGGGTCATGGTCGCCTTGGAGAGCATGTAGTCGATACGCTCCTTCGGCACATTGGCCAACAGTGGTGTCTCGCTGATGCCGGGTGTCACGACAGCTGGACCACCCTGCGCCAGGCCCTCGCACTCCTGCAGCGCGCCACGACATCCAGGACGGCCGCACTCTCCATGTGCGCAAGACGGCGCTTCCTGACGACCGTCAGGCCGTCATCTATCACGCCATGGGAATCCCCGCGCCGCCGCGAAACATCCGCAAGACCGTCGTCTGACCCCACCCCCGGAGTAGCCGCCTTGATCGCCTCACGCGCAGCCTCCGGGCATGCCTCCGAGTAACGCCGGCCGAAGGGACAGACCTCGCCCAGCCGATCAGCCCGATGTCGGTCTCGATCCGAAGGATCGCGGTGTCGAGACAGCACTCGGTGCGGCCCGTCGAGAGGTGGAAGGCGTAGGTCATCTCCTGGTCGACGGTGTGGTGATCGATGGCGACGATCCTCATGGCGCGGCGCAGGCGAGAACCACCTGCTCAAGTCCGCTCGGACGTGCGGCAGCGGCGTCCAGAGCATCGCCGACTCGCTCCAACGGGAAGATCCTCTGTCGTACGGCCGATAGATCGAGCACGCCCGAACCAATCATGGCGAGCAGATCCGCGATGTCGCGTCGCTCGAACCAGAGTGAGCCGCGAACTGTGATGTCGTTGCTGAACAGCCAGCCCATAGGGACAGGTAGAGGCTCGGAGGTATCAGCCACCGTGACAAGGGCGCCGTGACGCCGCAGATGCATCATGGCGTTTGCAACCGGTGTGCAATCGCTGCCGTCGATCGAGGTCAGCACCACGTCGACCATTCTGCCTTCGGGCATTGTGGTTGCCGTGCTGACGCGTTGATCGAGCGCGGCGATCTCGTCGAGCACCGCACGGCGGCGTCCCAGCGCCACGACCGAGCATGCGCCCATGGCGAGCGCTACCAGCACTGCGCTGGCGCCGACGAATCCGGTGGCGCCCAGTACCGCGACGTCCTGCCCGGCACACAGGCCGACCTTGCGGAATGCGCCATAGGCGGTGCCGAGCCAGCCAAGCCGCGTCAGCAGCCCGTCGTCAACGTCCACCTCGTCAGGCACGGGGATCAGACATTCGGCCGGCAGCACAGCGAATTCTGCAAAAGACCCTGCGGGCCAGCGCGCAAGATTCGCCGTGCTGTCGTCCCCAATCATGAAGTTGCCCAGGAAGCAATGGTCGGCTGGCGCGCCTGTCCCGTGGGAGCCGTAGTAGTTGTCACAATAGACTCTCTGCCCGGGCTCAAGTCCGGCGACTCCGAAGCCCACTTTGTTGATTCGCCCGACCCCGTCCATGCCAGGTGCGAACGGCCGGGGTGGCGTGTCGAACCCGGCAGTACCGTCGATCAGGCTGCGCTGATAGGGTGCAACAAAGGCACGGGTCAGTGCGACACGTACCTCGCCAGGCCCGGGCTCGGGCAGCGGGACGTCGTCAATCTGGAGCGTCGTTGCCCCATCGTGGAGTTGTGCGGCCTTCATAGCCTGTTTCCTTTCCTCATTGCGCCGCGACGCCATACGCGCGGTCTTTCACCCGTGACTGTTCGAAGAAGATCCAGGTGCCGTCGGGCATCGGCACCGGCAGGCAGGTCGTTGTTGGCGTGGGGATAGGCCGCCTAGTCCTGATGCCAGCCGATCGGCGCGCCGCCCTGGGCCGGCTTGAAGTTGAGCTGTGCGGCATCGAGATCGACGATCTCGGCTGCGTTCGTCCCGTCGTAATACGGCAGGCAAACCACCTCGAGACCGGGCTCGCCCTCGAGATGATTGAAGTTGACGCCGGGATAGCGCAGCCGGCCTTCGCCATCCCAGAACACGCCGGAAGGTCGCACACGAAACAGGTCCTGCCGCTCAGCCCTTGTAGGAGGGATCTTCTCGGTCAAGCATGCGCACCAGGGCGGGCCACTCGTGGACGCCGGGACGGAAATCTTCGGTGATGTCGCGCGGCTCGTCCTCCTGGTTTGTGTAGTGTTCAGCGACGCCCTCCGGCACCTTGGTCCAGGGCAGGTTGGACGCGAGCACCTTCATCTGGATCGAGCAGGCGCGCTCCAGCCAGTACATAAGGACGAAGGCTTCTGGGACTGACTTGCCGACCGTGACCAGACCGTGGTTCTGCATGATCATGGCCCGGTGATTGCCGAGGCTCTTGGCCAGGCGGGTGCGCTCGTCGGTGTCCATGCTGGTTCCCTCGAAGGAATGGAAGCCCATGTTCTTGTAGAAGAACAGGCCTTCCATGCAGATCGGCTGCAGGCCGTCCTCGAGCGCGGCGACCGCGACGCCGTCGTTGGTGTGGGTGTGCATCACGGCATTGACTTCGGGCCGGGCCTCAAAGATACCGCTGTGGATGACGAAACCGGCCTTGGGCACGAGTCCTTCGCCGTCGATCAGCTGGATGATGTTGCCCTCCACATCCACCTTGACCAGCAGCGATGCGGTCATCTCGTCCCAGCGAACGCCCATGGGGTTGATCAGGAAGTGATCAGGATTGTCCGGGCAGCGTGCGGTGATGTGGTTCCATACGAGTTGCGACCAACCAAACCGATCTGCCAACCGAAAGGCCGCAGCCAGGTCACAGCGCAATGCGCCCTCTGCGTCCGAGATTCTCCGGGTATCCAAGGTCACCACCGACGACATGGCTGCCTCCTCTCCTGCGGCGTGAGATAACTGAAAATCGTGACCTTTCTTTCAGTTGCGAGACTCGATTTCAAGCCACTTGAATTTCGCAACGATTGCAGTGAGAGCCGGAGCTCAAGCCTGACAGCGAACCAGACAAAGCACGGCGATCAGCTTGAACACGGCGCATCCTTCAAGCATGACAGAGCGAATCGGCGCGTACTCGCTGGCGAAGAGCGATTGGCATGATTGCCCTGACGAAAGAGACTTCGTGGTCGATCGGGTTGTGGAAGCGATGCGGTAGACTTGCGGATTGGGGATGGCTGTCACCCTTTTCCAGCGTGCGGCTCTGACCCTCGATCGTCAGCACCACCGGGCCTTTGAGCATGCAGCATACGCCTTGTCGTCATCGTGTCTGTACTGATTGTCGCCTCTGCGAAGGACGGATGGCGCCGCAAGCTTCCTTTGAAAAAGAAAGGAAGAGAGGGGCCCACGAGCAGATTCGGAATTTGAATGTGGCGGATGGGGTGGGATTCGAACCCACGAGACGCTTTGACGCCTGCCGGTTTTCAAGACCGGTGCCTTCAACCACTCGGCCACCCATCCGAAGGACTGTCCCTTAAGGGGCGCGTGGTGTCGGGGTCAAGGTGACCGCCGCAGAAAGGCGATGAACAGCAGCGAGGTGGCGAACATGATGAGACTGTAAGTCGCCGCCGGGATGACGACAGGACCGGCACCAAACAGAAGCACGGCAACTGCGATGGCAAGCGTGCCGTTTTGCAGGCCGCACTCGATCGAAATGGCGACCCGTTGTGCCTTTCCCGATGCCAGGATACTGGCAAGGACGTAGGCGAGCGCCATCATGACCACGTTGAGCACGAGTGTGACGAGGCCGGCGTCCGCGAAATAGGGAACGATGTTGTCACGTTCCTGGAAGATGGCTCCGGCCAGAACCAGAACAAAGAGAACCGTCGAGATACGGCGCGCCCACGGTTCCACGGCCTGTGCCAGACCCGCGGCAAGGCGGCGCACGACAACGCCGGCCACGACGGGCACGGTCACGATGACGAACACGCTGAGGGCCGTCTCGGCGACGGAGATGTCACCAGGGTCATCCGTGCCGATGAGATGCTGGTAGGACATGACCACCACCAGCGGAATGGTGATCACGCTGACGAGGCTGATGATGGCGGTCAGTGAAATCGACAGGGCCACGTCACCACGGGCAAAGGATGTCAGGAGATTGGATGTGACCCCGCCTGGAGCGGCGGCGATGATCATGACGCCAAGCGCAAGTTCCGGTGAAAGCGGCCACAGGCTGACCAGGATCAGGGCGACAAGGGGCAGGAGAATGATCTGCGAGAAGGCGCCGGCGAAGAAATCCCTTGGTCGCTTTGCCACCCGTGCGAAGTCATCGAAGGTAAGGCCCAGACCCAGCGAAAACATGATGAACGCCAGGGCAATCGGAAGAATGACGTCAGTGACGATCCCCATGGCACCCTCCATCCTGTTGGCTGAATGCTAGTGGATTGCCAGTCCACGGGCAATGCGACGCTGTCACCGCTTGTCGAAACACGTGGGAACCGGCACACTCTGTCACCGTGGCTGACCTGCCTGGAGAAGCATGCGGATCACCTTCAAGCTGTTTGCCTCGTTGGCACCCTATCTGCCCGACGATGCTCACAAAAATGCGGTTCCACTCGAATTCGATGAAGGCACGACAATCGGTGCGGTCCTCGACCATTGCGCCGTTCCACGCCAAATGTGCCATCTCGTTCTGGTCAACGGCATCTTCGTGCCACCGTCAGCGCGCGACACGCGGATCCTCATAGACGGTGACACCCTGGCCGCCTGGCCTCCCGTCGCCGGTGGGTGATGCCACATCAGGAGTGGTCGCGAAGGACATGGCGACCACTCCCGGGGAATTCCATCGCCTGCTTCCACGGCTTGCCCAGGACATGGCGTTCGTTGCGGAAGAAGGACGTGTGTGCATCGGAGAGGCCGGAAAGAGCGTCGTTATCACAACCAGGGTTCTCGAACCGCGCCGCATTGCCGGCCTTGTGCTGGAGCGGTGCCGGGTGGAACTGGCGTTCAGTGGCATGGATGGCAGCGAGATCGCCGCGTTTCTGGCGCGCTTCGAGCGCGTCTACCACAAGGGGGGAGGATAGTACCCCTACACGAGTCGGCCGAGTCGCACGGCAGTCTTGCCGCGCAGGGGTTCACGAGCCGGCATCACCAGAACGCAGTCAGGGTAGGGGGTGCGAATCGGACGGTCGCCGTCGTGGGCAATCAGCGTTGCCTCTTCGGGGATGACCTCGAATCCCTGGAAGGTGCGCACGAACTGGAAATCGTCGGTTTCGATGGTGACAGGATCGGTCACCTTGACAAAGAGCTGTGGCTCATCGGCTTCCTGAGGCAGGCGGGAGTTGGCAAAATTCTTCGAGACAATGCCAAGGTGCCGGAGAAAACGCAGCGACGTCTCGATGGCGATATCCGTCGCCTTGGTGTGGAAGTGATAGCCGCACTCCACGAGGCAGGCACTTCTTGGACTTTCAGGTTCATCGAATGTGGCAAAGTCCCGCACTCTCTTTCCGGAGTCATGCCCCCGGTCCATGACGACATGACGTGGCTTACCGATGGCCGCCGCCAGGGCACGGCCCTTCGCTCTCTGGCCGGCGAGCAGCATGGCGGGTTGCGGCAGATCGACCGAGTGGATATCGAGGAGATGATCGGCGGTTCCGAACACCTCGCGCATGGCACGGGCACGGGTCAGTTCCCGGCTCTTGCGCGGGCCGTCCAGGGTGCTCTGATCCCACAACCGGTTGAAGTCCTCGTCGATAAAACGGGACGCATAGGGATTGGCCGCATCGAAGGTCTCGTAGGCCGCGACATTGGCAAAGCTCAGGGTGAGCCGGCCCCGGATCGGCCGCACGTCGTTCTCGAACAGGTATGTCAGTGCGTGGGCGCCACACAGTTCGTTGCCGTGGGTCAGTGCATTGACCATCACGTGAGGGCCGGGGAGACCGCTGTCGATGGTGGTGACGTAATCGATGCCGGTGTTGCCCTTGCGGTAGGCCGAGATGTCGCAGGGCAGAAGATGTACGCCCGGGTGGGTTTCGGTGTCGGTGCTCATGTAATGAACTGCTCCTTGAGAATACGTTCCTCGAGATTGTGTTCGGGGTCGAACAGCAGCCTCACGGAACGGTTCTCGTCCGGTGTTACGTCAACCTTCACCACATCGCGAACCTCGACGGAATCCGCAACCGCACTGACAGGCCGCTTGGAGTGATCGAGGATTTCGAAACGAACACCGGAGTTGTCCGGAAGGATGGCGCCTCTCCAGCGACGCGGACGGAAGGCGCTGATCGGAGTCAGCGCCAATGTGTGAGACCCGATGGGCAGGATGGGTCCGTGGGCGGAGAGGTTGTAGGCGGTGCTGCCGGCGGCGGTGGCAACCATGACACCATCGCACATCAGTTCGTCAATGCGCACGACGTCATCGATGCGGATCCGGATCTTCGCCGTTTGGCTCGTTTCGCGGAACAGAGAAACCTCATTGATGGCGACAGCCTCGTGGCGAACTCCCCCGACGTCGATGGCGGTCATGGAGAGGGGTTTCAGGATTGTCGTTCGGGCGGCGTCGAGTCGTTCGATCAGATGATGGGTCGCATAGGCGTTCATCAGGAAGCCGATGGAACCCCGGTTCATTCCGTAGACCCCCACGTCCCTGTCGAGATGGCGATGCAGAGTCTCAAGCATGAAACCATCGCCACCCAGAGCAACGATGACCTTGGCTTCGTCGATGTTCGAGCAACCGTAGAGGGTGACAAGTTCGTCACGTGCCTGTTGTGCCCGGATGTCGGTTGACGCAACGAAGGCGATGTGCGGCCCTTCCAAGACCCTGCCTCCCCGATGTCGTGATTGGCATCCATCAAGTGCCGGCGCAAGCGTTACAGGATGGCTCTTGGCATGTCCAACGAAACAGCGTCCTGCAAAAGGTCGTCCTGCTTCCCAATGAGCCCCGGGCACCATAGGTTTCGAATGCTGTCGCCTCCGGAACTCGATTCGATGCCACGCTTTGCTGCCAATCTTTCCACCATGTTCACGGAAGTGCCTCTTCGGGAACGGTTTGCTCTGGCCGCAGACGCGGGGTTCGAGGCCGTCGAGATCCAGGAGCCCTATGACCTTCCGGCCGGAACGGTTGCCAGGGTGCTGAAGGAATGCGGTCTCGATCTGGTGCTTGTCAACGCGCCAGGCGGCGAGGCGGGACTGGCGGGCATTCCGGGTGCCGAAAGAGAATTCGGCAATTGCTTGAAGGTGGCGCTCGATTATGCCGCCGTCACCGGTACCGGCCTTGTCCACGTTCTCTCCGGAATTCGTCCACCGGCAACGGCTCCCGAAGCCTGTGAAGGAGTGCTCGTCAAGAACCTCCGCCAGGCATCCTCCAAAGCTTCCTCCCTGGGCATCACGCTGCTCGTCGAACCGATCAATGAACGCGACGTTCCCGGGTACATCCTGACACGTCAGGATCACGCGCGGCGCGTGGTCAAGGCCGTGGACCGGGCGAACGTCAGGATTCAGTTCGACTTCTACCACTGCCAGGTCAGCGAAGGAGATCTCTCCCGGCACTTCACGGAACAGCTGCCGTTGATCGGACATGTCCAGATCTCGGACAACCCGGGCCGTCATGAACCGGGCACCGGTGAAATCAATCATGACTGGATTTTCGATCTGATCGATCGCAGCGGATACAAAGGCTGGGTGGGGGCGGAGTACACACCCGCCCGTACCGCACAGGAGGGCCTTGGCTGGTTTGCGCCCTGGCGCGGCCGTCCCGTGACGTGACTCCTACACGGAACATCGCACCGCAGGTGCTAAACAAATGTTATTACATAATAAATGTTCTCTCGTGTTTGCTACTATAGGGGAAAAAGCGATGCCTTGCATCCCCCAATGTCACACAACACGGGAGGAACAATCATGGCCAAAATGTACCTCACCCAGCAATGGGTCGACAGGCTCAAGCCAAAGAAGGCCAACCTGGATGTGCGCGATACCGAACTGACTGGCTTTGGCATCCGCATCATGCCCTCGGGTGCCAGACGCTACTTCATTCACTCTCAGCACGAGGGCCGGAGACTCTGGAAGACTATCGACGATGCCGGCGCCGTGACCGTGGCGCAGGCACGTCAACGGGCACGCACGATGCTGGCGGCGTACAGGAACGGTGACCCTGCAGATCCCGGGATAGAGAAAGACGCACTCTTCGAAACCGTCGCCGAGGACGTCCTTGCCCACTACGAACGGCTCTGGAAGCCCGACACTCTCACAGCCAACCGTATCTATCTGCGCAAGCAGATCCTTCCCTTCTTCGCGGGCCGCATGATCAGCGCCATCACCCTGCAGGATGTCGCAGCCTGGTTCCGCTCCCTTCGTCTAAAGCCCGCGGCGGCAAACCGATCGCACCGATCCTTTCCGTCATCATGCAGAAGGCCGCGTCCTGGGGCTACAGGCCGGAGAACAGCAACCCCTGTGTCGGTATCCGACGCTACCGCGAGACCAGACGCGCCAGGCCCGCGGTTGCTGACTGTCTATGTGGACGGACTGGAGTTCTCCTCCGTCTACGCGCCCTCCAAGCTGGAATATCCAACAGGAACCAAAGTCGAGTGGTTCGAGAGCCTATCCGAGCATCTCACGGCGACGCGCCCCGAGTCCGGCCGACGGGTGATGTGCGGCGATTTCAACGTCGTTCCGGAAGACCGGTACGGCCCGAGGGGATTCGTACGCGGCTCGGACAACTACCACCCGGACGTTCAGGCCCGGTTCGGCACCATGCTGAAGGAGGCAGGGCTGGTCGATCACTACGCCGCGCCGCCATCGAGTTGGAGCGACCGATTCATGTATGAGGGACGTGAAGGCTGGGTCAAGTTCAGCCGGCTGGAGTACGTACTCGGCACGCGGAACATGGTCGCCCTCAACCCTGTCGTTCGGTTCGACATTAACCATGCGATCGTTCGCAATCCGAACTTCTACCGGGTTCGGGCTCCCATCATTGCTGACTTCGATGTTTAGAGATCCTATGAGGCCCCGTTGGGGGGCCGGCGCTACGGTGCCGTCCTTTCACTCTTGACGAGGAGGCCTCGCGATGTCCCCACACACAAGGCACGAAGCCGCGGCGCCGACCGGTGCCGAGATTACCACGTTGTACGTTGCGATCGAGATCAGCCGGAAGAGTTGGGTGGTCGGAATCAAGAGCCCGCTGGGCGAGAAGATCGGGCTGCACACGCTGGGCGCGGCAGATGTTGCGAGCCTCAGGGCTTGCTTGAGCAGCACCGCGTGCGGGCGGAGCGGACGCTGGGTCAGGCGGTGGCCGTGCGGGTGTGAACCAAAAGGTCAACACCTACACTGCGCAAACCGACGATTGACCACCCATATTCCCTCTCGCGAATATTTCACGTTATCCGATAGTTGGCTTGACTGTCAACCGCCTTGTTGCGCGTTCATGATAACCACAAAACATCGCTTCGACATCGATCAAGAGTTGCATTTCCGGATTTAACACCATCTTCAATATATGATACGCATGACGCCTGCTGTTCCGCGTGTTTCAGACGCATTCTCCATCGTCCGTGACCATTCACCCTGGGTTGACCCAAGGTAATGACACGCTAGTCCGGACGCCCTTACGCTCTCACGCTTCCGTTTGTGGCCGCAGATGCCAGACCTCTGAATGGCGACGCCGGCGGCCATCCGGGATCTGATCGCCAGACCACAAAGAGACCACAGAACCGTGAGGCGGCGTGAGTTCCGGAGTGACCACAAGAACACAACAAGCAGGGCCAGACGCAACCGGTCGCGGTGACCACAACCTGACCATAGAACATCGTACGGCGCCACAAGCAATGTACGGTGATGAGCGATATCGCATGACAAGACTTCAAGGAGACCGCGGCGGCCGTCGGCATGCGTGTCCGGGCCTTCGTCATCCACCGCCGTGCTCAGCGTGGCGATGCGCCTGCCCGGGACCTCGACCTTGTGTTGCAGTGCGCCGCGGCTCTTCAGGGGACCCGCCCGGTTGGCGGACGACGGCCCGTGCGGAGCGATGCGCGGACGCAGGGCAGGCGAATCGCGGGGCCGAAGGTACGCCGAAATCCACACGAAATTTTCTGCATCGCACACTGTCATCTCACAATCACTCCATTATAGAATGCAGCTGACAATCTCGCCGGTCCCTTCGACCGGCAGCGGATACGGAGACAGCCGATGCAGTTTCAGCGACCGGAACAGACCCCCATCCGTGCGGCCCTTGCGGCCGTTTTCCTCAGAGGCGGCGGCGTCGACGAAAGCCGCGACGCATCGCCGCCGGGCGCCGGTTCCGGCGCTCCGGCCGGGCAGGCGAATCGACGCTTGACGCCGCCACCGCTTCGCCCGCATACAATTAGCCAGCGGCCAGCGGCCAGCGGCCAGCGGCCAGCGGCATGACGTGCGCCCGGCGCGAGGCTGCCGCGCACAAGCCGGCTCTCTCGACATCGGCTCCCTCGATACCGGCAGAGTCCCCGCACAGGCCTGAGCCGCGCTCCGGGCGCGCCCGCCTCTCCCTCCTCCTCCCCGCGCTGGCGCTGCTGCTCGGCGCGCTCTCGCCGTGGGCCGCCGCGCCCGCCGGGGCGCAGACCGTCACCCTTGTGACCAATTTCAATCAGCACAAGTCAAGTGCTTCACCGCATAATCCCAATCGAAGGCCCGTCGCCCAGGGTTTCACGACGGGAGGCGCCTACCCCTACTTCCTTTCAAGCATCGAGGTGATAGCGCGTTCTTCCACGACCGCCGGGGGACGCGCGAACCTGCGGGCGGAGCTGTGGTCGGCGTCGGGCAACGTGCCGGGCGCCAAGATCGCGGACCTGACGGTCCCGGCCAACGCCGGAGCGGACCGGACATACACGGAACGCCTGAATAGTAGGCAATCGCAGACGGTTACCCATTCGGTGTCGCAACACGGCCAGTTCGTGTCATTCGGGGCGCCGGCAAACACCAGGCTGGAGCCGAACACCACCTATTTCCTCGTCGTGTACGGCGCATCCGGAGACTTCTATCTCGCTTTGGATTTCGCGCGGTTAAACCTTGGGGAGGACCAAATCAGCCTACCTGGCTGGAGCATCGCGAACTCCATAGCTCGCGGCACTACAACTATTCCAGCTACATCAAATTTTTCTGTTTTAGGCAACACCAGTCTCAAAATCAAAGTCACTGGCAGGTCCGCTGCGACCGCCACGGTCTCGCTCTCGACCTCGCCGTCGCAGGTGTGGGAGGGCGGGAAAGTGCGCGTGGATGCGACGCTGTCGCGCGCGCTGCCGCACGCTGTGGACATTCCGATCACGGTGAAGCCGT
>MKWU01000089.1_pt1 | contig 157074 bp, 134 predicted proteins | sample 809101 | NCBI WGS metagenome assembly MKWU01 (sample SAMN05860141, study PRJNA318959) | sponge metagenome | host: Aplysina aerophoba | place: Slovenia: Piran, Adriatic Sea, Gulf of Piran | collected 2013-05-07 | reverse complement strand
AGGTTCGCGGCGCCGCGAACGGAGAACTCGACATCTGGCTTGACGCGCTGTTTTCCGCAGAGGACCTCGACGCTGTTTTCGCAGCCCGGAGCATTCACTGAAATCCGCGCGCCCGTCGGTATCGACCAGACGGGAGAATTCACCCGACGCGGCGCTCGGCGAGTGCGCGCGGACGCGTTTCGGAAATTGAAATTTTGCCGATTAATTCGCGGCCTATTTACGATTCCGGCGCGGCGAGGGACAGTTCGACATTTCGCCGGTCTACTACCGCGGAGAGTATATTGGAAATTGCCGCGTTCCGATCAAGGGCATTGCCTGGTTCGGTGGTCCGCGAGGGACTTGCCCGTCGGTTTGGCCGATATGGGCTCGCGGAGCTCGGTCGAATCGATTTCCGGATCAATTGCGGTCCGAGGCGGCGCCTAGCCGCGCCACTGGCACTCGCCAACACTTGCCGACGAAATTAGGCAGCAGCTCCATTCAACTCGGCAGCGGCCGGTCGCGGTTATCGAAAGGCTGGAACCTGAAGCGAGGGACAAGAAAGCAATGGTAGGAACTATCGCGGAGCAAATTCTTGAAGAAGGCCGAATGGAAGGCGAGGCGAAAGGCCGTGTGGAAGGTCTAAAGGAGGGCAAGGCGGTATCCTTCCTGCGCCTTGCGCGGCTGAAGTTCGGCGAAATCCCACCGGGTCGGGTCGAGCAGGTTCGCGGCGCCGCGAACGGAGAACTCGACATCTGGCTTGACGCGCTGTTTTCCGCAGAGGACCTCGACGCTGTTTTCGCAGCTCGGAGCTTTCACTGAAGTTCGCAGGTTGAACCGGATCCGGCTAGGCAGGTAACACTTCGGTGGCCGTGGCGGCTGACCACCAACGCCATCGCGAGCTAATCTATGCGTTCGATACCGGGGGTCATCGACATTTCCTCGAGCCGAAACCGGCGGTCGAGTAGATTCGCAACTCGGCCGCAGCAGTCGCACTGGAAGTAGGCGCGCTATCCAGGGTGTGCGGCGGTGCGCAGCACCTTTTCGACAGTGTCAACTTCGGCGCAGAACAGTCGAGGTCTCAGCCGGCAGCAGGCAAGCCCGCCGCTAGGCATCAGAGCAACCGGCGTGGACACAGACTTGCCGAAGCGGTCGATCAGCTCCCGCGCCGCTTTCAACTACTCGCCCGAATTGTTCCTCGCCTCGACCACATCCCCCACGCTTAGGCTAAGGATGTGCGCTCCGTTCCGCTCAGCAAATTTCCTGAGGCGGGTCGACGCGAAGCCTGCGTCTAATTCCATCAGTTTGCGCTCAATGCCGGGATCCCGCCCGAGCGCATCCTTCCCGCGTTTTGCCATTCGCTTCTTTGCTTCAACGCCCTTTTCACTTTCTGTGCGGCACGCAAAGAGCTTTAGCAAGGCACCATCAATTGGTTCGTCATTTTTGACGACGCGAATCGCATAACAAGAAAACGGCGGCTCTCGGGATGCGGATTAAATTGCGTGATTAAGTGGCCGCTTGCCACTGGAATGTCTGGGATTCGGTTTTTCAGCTTGCAGCATTGATTCCCCATCACGTTGCCGACATGAAAATTTATCCGCACCTCATCACCAACACGAATTTTTGATGTCTCGCCGCAACTGCGACTACCGGTTACGCGAGCAAATCTGCGGCGCTCGTTGGTAGCAAGAGCGAAGATTTGTGGATGATTCAAAAAACTGATCGCGCGTAGCAAGGACTGATTCCGTGTCAATTGGAAATTGATTCGCTGCCGTAAATTTTTGCCGACTTCACTTTATCCGATTATCATTCATTCTTTTTAGGCAGGCTCGAAGCTTTCGCCGGCTAACACGCGCAGGATTCGACGAATGGGGTTGCCTATCCGGTAATTTTCGACTCCGCCGGCGATAATTGCTGCGGACTCGTTTCGTATGTTGCCCGTTCACTACAATAAACGCCGCGATCAGTACTACCAATGGCAAGATTCATAGAATACGGCGCCATGTGTCGATTGCGGTTGAATATTTCGCGCAAAGGGCACTTTGTTCTTGCATCGTTCGAAGGATATTGATAATACAAGTGATGAACACATGGCGAACATAGCAATTCTTGCCGCCACCCGTCGAATCTGAAATAAGGAGCGTTCTAAGTGACAAGCAACCTCTTGAAATTTGAAAGTCGCACAATGGATAAACAAAAAGCCTTGGCCGCGGCTTTAGGGCAGATCGAGCGCAACTTCGGAAAAGGCTCAATCATGCGCCTCGGGCAGGACACTACGGTCGCAGACGCCGAAGTTACCTCCACCGGCTCCCTAGGGCTCGATATCGCGTTAGGAGTGGGCGGCCTTCCGAAAGGCCGCGTCGTCGAGATTTACGGACCGGAGTCTTCGGGCAAAACGACATTGACGCTCCATGTTGTCGCCGAAGAGCAAAAAAAAGGCGGCATCTGCGCATTTGTTGATGCCGAGCACGCGCTGGACCCTTCCTACGCCAAGAAGTTGGGAGTCAATCTCGACGATTTACTTATTTCTCAGCCGGATACGGGGGAGCAGGCACTGGAAATCACCGAAACGCTTGTACGGTCTGGAGCGGTTTCGGTGGTTGTTGTCGATTCGGTAGCTGCACTTACGCCGAAATCTGAATTGGAAGGCGACATGGGCGATGCGCAGGTCGGTGCGCAGGCTCGCCTCATGAGCCAAGCCATGCGCAAGCTCACTGGAACAATCAGCAAGTCGAACTGCATGGTCGTCTTTATCAACCAGATTCGCATGAAAATCGGCGTTATGTTTGGCTCGCCCGAAACTACGTCTGGGGGGAACGCTCTGAAATTCTATTCGTCAGTTCGAATCGACATCAGGCGTATCGGGCAGATTAAGGATAGGGACAGCGTTGTCGGCAACACGACTCGGGTAAAAGTCGTAAAGAACAAAATGGCTCCGCCATTTAAAACCGCCGAATTCGATATCATATATGGCGAAGGAATTTCGAAAACGGGAGAATTGATTGATCTCGGCGTTAAAGAGGGAATAATCGACAAGTCCGGATCATGGTTTTCCTACGGAAACGATAGAATCGGTCAAGGTCGAGCGAATGCCAAGCAGTTCCTGCTCAATAACAAGGACATCGCCATTGATATAGAATCCCGAATTCGAGCGGCGCTTGGATTGAAGCATGTTGATGCGACGAAAGAGAAGGCTGCTTCGAACAGCTGAAAAATCAACCTGCTAGGAAGTTTTCCATATTCAGAAATTTGGGACCGAGAGAATTCGACATTCGAGTTCTCTCGCTTTGCCTGCCTAGCGCCAGATCGATGGGCCGGAAGAAATAGCTAAGCTCATTCGACGCAGGCAGTTAGAAAATAACCGGAGCCAAAATTCTTAGTCCAAACCTGACGAAAGCGCTTTGAAATCCGCAGGAAAATTCAGGATGCCAATGGTAATTTCGGCAATAGTCAAATGGGAATTATTGCCTTGACCAACGAATTGCCTATCCCTGAACCGAATTAAATTCGTTTGAATTGAATCAATGTGATTAAATGAACACCTATAGAATTGCTGCAAACAGTAGGGCCGCATTTCAGCGTAAATTCATGAGTGCGTTATCCATTTTTTGAGTCCTCTGGATGATGCGCTCCTGTATCTCGGCAAATTCGCTCGAAACAAAATCCATCGCCTCGGCAAACTCTTTGCTCGCGTCGAGTACGTTGTTAGCGAAGTGTTACGATTTGGTTTTTGTAAGCGCCCGGTCCGCCTAGTTCAAATTGAGGCCGTTCGCAGATAGGCGTAGCGAGGAAGGTTTGACCGGTGGCCTCATTTTCTTGGATCGTTTCTGATCCTGGCTCGGGCTGGCTCCGGAAAACCGCATCGAGACGGCAGTCCTCCCATGGACGGATGCCCAAGGTCGTCAACAAGGTCGTGCAGACCTCCGCATGGCCGCCATTCCGGTCCGCAAAAGCCTGATGTCATTCGGCGCCGAGCGCCGCGCTCATGCGGGAAGGGAACATTCCTTCTCGCCGGCGTGTCGCGCATGCCATAACTGCGCTTTACCGATTACGTGCAAAGAGCGACCATGTAGACAGCAAGAGGGGACAAATATAAACGGCGGCTGGCGGATAGCCCGAACTAGGAAGTTTACTGCATGCCAAGCCTTAATGAAATTCGAACTGCGTTTCTCGAATATTTTAGGAAAAACGGCCATGAAATTGTCGAAAGCTCGACACTGGTGCCAAAAAACGATCCTACGCTTATGTTTACGAATTCCGGCATGGTACAATTCAAAAACATATTTACGGGCCTCGAAAAGCGCAGCTATTCCAGGGCCGCAACTAGCCAAAAATGCGTCAGAGCAGGCGGCAAGCATAACGATTTGGACAATGTGGGCTATACTGCGAGGCACCATACTTTTTTCGAGATGCTGGGCAATTTTTCCTTTGGCGACTATTTCAAGGAAGCGGCCATTCCTTTCGCGTGGGACTTGATTACGAAGGAATACGGGATTCCGGCCGAAAGGCTGCTTGCGACGGTCTACCACGACGATCATGAAGCCGCCGAGCTCTGGAGCAAGTACGCCGGCCTAAGCGAGGACCGGATAATTCGCATTTCCACCGCCGACAACTTTTGGTCGATGGGCGCGACCGGTCCCTGCGGACCCTGCACTGAACTATTCTACGACCACGGGGATCACATCGAGGGCGGACCGCCGGGCAGCAGCAACGAAGACGGCGACAGGTTTATCGAAATCTGGAATCTTGTTTTCATGCAGTTCGAGCAATTCGACGACGGCACTCGGACGCCTCTGCCAAAGCCATCCATCGACACTGGAATGGGGCTGGAGCGCGTTGGCGCATTGCTGCAGGGAAAGCATGACAATTACGATACGGACTTAATGCGAGCTCTTATCGTCGCCTCGGCTCAGGCTACTTCGACCGAACCGGATGGTCCTGGTCGGGTTCACCATCGCGTAATTGCCGACCATCTTCGTTCCGCCGCTTTTCTAATTGCGGAAGGCGTCATGCCGTCCAAGGACGGTCGTGGATACGTTTTGCGAAGAATCATGCGGCGCGCCATGAGGCATGCGCACTTGCTGGGTACGACTGATCCCTGCGTTCATCTGCTTGTGCCGGATCTAGTTCGGCAGATGGGGCATGCGTTTCCTGAATTGACAAGAGCCGAATCACTGATCAAGGAAACTCTATTTCTTGAAGAAAGCCGATTCAAATCAATGCTGGACCGTGGATTGGCACTGCTCGAAAAAGAGCTTGCCTCTCTGCCCGACGGCGCCGACCTTCCCGGCGACACTGCATTCAAGCTGTACGACACCTACGGGTTCCCGCTGGATTTAACGCAGGACGCGCTGCGAGAGCGCGGCATAGGAGTGGATTCGGAAGGATTCGAATTCGCTATGCAGCGGCAGCGTATCAAGGCCAGGGCCGCATGGTCCGGAACCGGTGACGCCGCCGGCGAAGCGATTTGGTTTGATCTAGAGGACAAGTTCGGGGCCACGGAGTTTCTTGGCTATGAAACCGAGGTCGCGGAAGGATTGATTCAAGCCGTTTTGGTTAACGGCGAATTAGTTTCGACAGCCATTCCAGGCCAATCCGCTACGCTTATTTTCAATCAGTCCCCTTTTTACGGAGAAGCGGGCGGACAAGTCGGCGATACGGGCATGATTGAAAGCGCGACTGGAACAGCAAGAGTTCTGGACACGAAACAGCGACAGGGAATTTTGCTGCATGTCACCGAAATCGTCGAAGGGCGCATGGAGGTCGATCAACCGGCGCGACTTGCGGTAGACGGTCGGCGGCGAAGCAAGATTAAGTCCAATCATTCCGCGACGCACCTGTTGCATGAAGCTCTGCGTAGGAAGCTTGGCGGGCATGTCGCCCAGAGCGGGTCGCTCAACGACGAAAACCGCCTCCGATTCGATTTTTCGCATTCGCGCGCCATGAGCCTCGATGAGATCGAAGAGGTTGAATTCGAAGTCAATAAATTCATCTCGGCCGATTTCCCCGTCGAAACGAAAATCATGACCACTGCGGATGCGCAGGCTGCGGGCGCGCAGGCATTGTTCGGAGAAAAGTACGGCGAGGAAGTCAGAGTCGTTTCCATGGGACGAACCGAAAGTTCCCGAAACGGTGAGGCCGGGTCAGTTTACTCGATGGAGCTATGCGGAGGCACCCATGTTTCAAGAACCGGCGAAATCGGATTGTTCGTAGCCACCGGAGAAACCGCTTCCGCGTCGGGAGTCAGGCGCATTGAAGCGCTGACCGGCGAAACTGCAAGAAATTACTTGAGGACCCAGGACATCCGTCTGGCCCAGATCGCGCAGGCATTGAAAACGCCCGCGAGCAAAGTCGTGAATCGCGTCATGTCTCTCATTGACGAGCGCAAGGCGCTAGTTCAGGAAATCGAATCGCTTCGCAAAGAACTGGCGCTGCAGAAAAGCACCGCTGGCGACAGTTCAAGCGCGGCTGTGGAAATCAATGGAATTAGATTTCTGGGATCGATAGTCGAAGGCGTTTCAGGCAAGCAGCTGCCGCCGCTGATCGACGATCACAAAGCGAGGATCGGATCTGGAGCCGTGCTTCTGATATCCGCTTCCAGCGGCAGCGCCGCCGTCGCCGCGGGAGTAACGGAAGATTTGACATCGCGCCTTTCGGCGGTAGACTTGGTTCGGGCGGCCGTTTCCCACGTTGGCGGCAGGGGCGGCGGCGGTCGGCCCGACTTCGCGCGCGGGGGAGGAAGCAAGCCTGAATGCGCCGGCGCGGCGATCGAGGCGGCGAAGCAATTTATCGGAGGATTGGAATGAGCGCTCTCTGGATAGCTCTGGTCGATGTGAAGGATGCTGACACCTACGGCAAATATGCCAAATTGGCGACCGAGGCGATCGCCGAGTTCGGAGGCCAGTTTCTGGCCAGAGGCGGAAGGTGCCATCAGCTCGAGGGCAAGGAGCGGCTTAGAAACGTCGTGATACGCTTTCCGAGCTTCGATGCAGCGCTGAAGTGCTACAATTCCGAGACCTATCGGAAGGCGCTGGAATACTCGTCCGTTTCCGCGGAGCGCGACATGGTCATCGTAGAAGAATTGTAGCGGCTCAGTCGCCGAGCGCGACTTCGAGATTCGATGCAACCTTGTCAAGAAATCCGGTCGTCGAGAGCCAAGGCTGATCATCGCCGACAAGCAGCGCCAAGTCCTTGGTCATAGATCCCGCTTCGACGGTGTCGACGACGACTTTTTCGAGCGTTTCTGCAAACCGGCCGAGCTCGGAATTTCCATCTAGCTTTGCGCGATGCTTTAGTCCGCCCGTCCATGCATAAATGGACGCGATAGAATTCGTGGACGTTTCTTTGCCCAGCTGGTGCTGGCGGTAATGGCGAGTAACCGTACCGTGCGCCGCTTCCGATTCGACTATTCCTCCGTCGGGCGTCATGAGTTGCGATGTCATCAGGCCGAGGGAACCGAATCCCTGCGCGACCGTGTCCGACTGAACGTCCCCGTCGTAATTCTTGCAGGCCCACACGAATCCGCCGCTCCACTTCAATGCGCAGGCCACCATGTCGTCGATCAGGCGATGTTCGTAAGTTATTCCGAATTCCTTGAACTTCTCCTCGAATTCATTCTCGAAAATCTCCTGGAACAAGTCCTTGAATCGTCCGTCGTAGACCTTCAGTATCGGATTCTTGGTAGAAAGATACACCGGCTGCCGAAGATTCAGTCCGCAGTTGAGCGATGCCCGGGCGAAATCGCGAATTGAATCGTCGAGATTGTACATCCCCATGGCCACCCCGGGCGAGGGCGCCTGGAACACTTCCTTTTCTATAACCTGGCCGTCTTCGCCCTCGAATTTAATTGTTAACCTCCCGCGCCCGGGAAATTTAAAGTCGGTCGCGCGATACTGATCTCCGAATGCATGTCGACCTATGACGATCGGCTTGACCCAGCCGGGCACCAGCCGAGGTACGTTGCGGCAGATGATCGGCGCCCTGAATACGACGCCGCCGAGAATATTCCGAATAGTGCCGTTCGGCGACCGCCACATTTTTTTCAGGCCGAATTCTTCGACTCGAGCCTCGTCGGGCGTAATTGTCGCGCATTTGACGCCCGCGCCGACTTCCTTGATCTTGTTCGCCGCCTCGACGGTTACTTGGTCATCGGTTCGATCGCGTTCCTCAATGCCGAGATCGTAATAGATTAAATCCAAATCCAGATAGGGCAGGATCAGTTTTGACCTAATGATCTGCCAGATGATTCGTGTCATTTCATCGCCGTCGAGTTCGACGATCGGATTTTCAACTCTAATTTTCGACATTTTATTGCTTCCGATGTAACCGGGGCGCGGCAGGACTCTCAGCTGCCGAACTCCGGCATGCGCAGACTCGCCGCGCCGAGTTCATATTCGGCGCGGCTGCGAGGGGCGAGCATCGATGGCTGCGCCGGCAAGCTTCAAATCAACTCGGAACTGCCGGCGGCTCGCCAATTTATTCAGGCTAAGGCTATTCCGCTGCTTCGCGATGGCCCGCAAGATTCGCTAGCGCGGAGCGAATTCCGTTTCCATACGCGGGGTTGATCTTGTCGTAATGTCCAAGAGCCCTGTCGACGATTTCCTGCGGAACGCCCTGCATCGCCTCCGCTGTATTGCTGTACAGCCGAGCGCGCTGCTCCTGCGTCATCAGATCGTGCAGCGCTCGTGGCTGGCTGTAGTCGTCGTTGCCTACCCGGTGGTTGTATCTCGCCGCGTCGCCGGAAACCCGCAATGGCGGCTCGGCAGCCGCTTCGTCCTGAACCGGCCCGCCAAAGGAATTCGGCTCATAGAATGCGTCCGGAGAACCCGCGCTATGCCCGAAGAAATTCATCAAGCCGTCCTTGTGGTAGTGGCTGACAGGGCATTTGGGCCTGTTGACCGGCAGCGCTTCGTAGTGAGTTCCCAACCTGTAGCGGTGCGCGTCCGCATAGGAGAAAATCCGCGACTGCAGCACCTTATCCGGACTGAAGCTGATTCCCGGAACGATGTTCGACGGGCTGAACGCCGCCTGCTCGATTTCCGCAAAGTAGTTGTCTGGATTCCGGTTTAGCTCGAGTTCGCCCACTTCGATCAACGGGAAATCGCCGTGCGGCCAAACCTTGGTTAAATCGAACGGATTGAATGGCATGTTTTCAGCATCGGCTTCATCCATAACCTGTATGCAGAATTTCCACTTCGGAAATTCGCCCGCTTCGATCGAACCGAAAAGCGCTTCTTGATAGCCTTCGCGCGTCCTTCCTACGATTTCGGCGGCCTCCGCGTTCGTGTAGAATTCGTGGCCCTGCATAGTTTTGAAATGGAACTTGACCCAGTATCTTTCGCCAGCGTCGTTCCAGAGGCTGTAAGTGTGGGAGCCGTAGCCGTTCATGTTCATCGGCGTTTTCGGAAGCCCGCGGTCCGACATTAGAATCGTTACCTGGTGAAGCGATTCAGGCGACAGCGACCAATAGTCCCACATGGCGGTCGGCGAACGCATATTCGAGCGCGGATGCCTTTTTTGCGTGTGAATGAAATCTGGAAACTTGTACGGATCGCGAAGGAAGAAAACCGGAGTATTGTTTCCGACAAGGTCCCAATTGCCCTGGTCCGTATAAAACTTGAGCGCAAAGCCGCGAACATCTCTTTCATGGTCGGCGGCGCCGAGCTCCCCGGCGACCGTCGAGAATCGGGCGATCATCTCCGTTTCCTTGCCGGCTTGAAGAACGCTAGCCTTGGAGTAGCGCGAGATGTCGCCGGTAATCTTCAGAATTCCGTGAGCTCCCCAGCCCTTTGCGTGCACCACCCTCTCCGGAATTCTTTCGCGGTTTTGGTGCGCTAGCTTTTCAACAAGCTGGTAGTCCTGCAGCAGAACCGGTCCGTATGCACCGGCGGTGATAGAATTCTGGTTATCGGGAACCGGAGCCCCCGCCGTTGTCGTTAGGCGATTGCTATCGGCCATAGATTCCTCCTTGCATAATGCCATTAGCCGCCGAGCGGCTTTTTTCCGCATTTTCGTCAGTCAAATTACACCTGTCGCGCCATGCGTTGCTTTCACATATTAGATATTCAATTCCATGTCCTATCGGAACCCCGGACGGATAGATTTTTAAAAAAAGTTTACAATCCTCCCTAACCCTGGCGCCTGCTGAAAATCAAACGCGCCGGTCTTCCCGGTAGAATCGACAGCTGGTCGAACTCAGCTCCATTGAGTCCGAGGCCCAAATCAGCGCCGAGATTCCGGTTCCTCGGTTTCCTATGCCAGGCGGGGGCGGAAAATTTTAAATCATGCTCGGCTATTATTGCTTACGCGCTTCGTTCGCGACTCTTGCTTCACGAGCGAAACAAATGCAGTGCACATTCGCCGGATTTAACGCGGTAGCTCCCCGTGCATGGCTAAACGCAAGCGAATAGAGTTCGTGGAAGAGTTCGAAACGAGCGGCGGCGCCCGGAAGTGCCTCGAATCGCCGGCAAGACTGCGAAGCCCGCAGCGATTCATGAAACGCTGCCGCCGGAATCCGAACGGTTGCCGCCTTGAGGAAAAAACTGCTGAATTGCGATGTCGCGCGAACTCCGCGACGGCTGGAATTCAGCGCCGACACGCCTAGCCGCCGAACGATGGAATCCCAAATTTGAGACGAAAGGCAAGCAAGCAAGTAAGTAAGAGGCGAATGGCTAGAATCACGCGGCATGCAATCCTCCGGCAACCCTCGTCGATTCCATTTGGCCAGGACAACTTCCATGCCGATCGGATAGGTGCGCGCCTCCAACGCAAGTTTAGGAATTTGCGCCGAATCGCGCTAGATTTTGGCCGCTCGCCGGATCGTCGGCTCGAACGATGACAATTCCGCAATTCGCTTGAACGGCAAGCGTTCATTACTCAACTTGAAAATTGGGCCGCCGTAATTCGTCCCGTTTCAAAGTCGGGTAGGATTCGAACGGAATCAATAGATGGACTGGTAGGCTCGGATTTGTTCCTCCAGGTCGAGACGCTCCACGTAATTTCGCTCGGTCTCCTTCATATCCAGATAGCATTGCCAAACAGCGGCGACGCTGATTTCTTGAACGCGTCGCTGCCGTCCAATTCATCGAGGGCCTCCTCTAGCAAATGCGGCAGTCGCTTGACTCCGAGGCCGGCTAATTCGTCGCCGGACATGTCGTCCGGGTCCGATTGAATAAATCGCCGCAATTCGCGGCTAATTTCGATTCCGTCAATTCCTGCATGAACGATAGCTCCCAAATGCAAATACGGCGATGCGGTTGCGTCGCCGATTCGCAGCTCCGCATGAAGGAATTCCTTGGGATCAACGCCAGCCGGCGTCAGGCAGATCCTGACGGCCGCCTCCCGGTTCTGGCTGCCGATGCAGCGATAGGCCGCCGACCAGTGATGGGGCTCTAGTCTTTCAAAGAATACAATTGACGGCGAGGACAAGGCGGCTACGCAGCCGGCGTGGTGCAAAATCCCCGAGCAGATGGACGCAAGATCGTTCGACAGGCCTCGGCAATCTCCGGAGTGCGTCATTGAATGTAGCGATGGAACTGAAAGTCCTGGCAATATTGGACTGACCGAATTCGCAAGGTCCCAGCGCATCCGAAAATACCATACTCCGTTCCACCGAAAACTTCATGAAACAATCGACATGATTCGACCCTCCGCCATCATTCCGATCCATACATTCACGCCGATTCTCCGGTCGGATGGAAAGCCTCGGCCCTGGCACTGCGCCGTACTTTATTCGCAAGCAACCGCCCTCGGCAAAAATTGCATCGAGTTTCTAAGTTCAGTCCAAGGCATAGCCGTCGGCGAAAACACGCCGTATAAAATCGAACCTGAAAGCGACTTCACTGTTCCAATCCACGCCGACCGGCGGAACATTCCTTCAGTCCTGATTGAAATTCGCCAGGATCTCGTTTCGGACTCGAGCGGTCAGCGCCGGTGGGCCGCAATGCTTGCCGAAACGATCGCGGAATGCGTTCAAAGGGACGCTTAACCGATTTTTTCACTTGAGATTTAATGTGGAACCGCATCGCAACGGTCCCATTACGCCGCTCGGACCGGAAGAGACAAACAACGTGAATTTACAGAAAAATCGGACTTCGACGAAGTTTTCTTAGGAGCTTAGATTACGGGGATTATATACAAGAGCGCCATTTTCCGCTTTCCACGTGACCCCGACTCGGATACAGTAGAGTGCCATCAGGTGAAGCGGACATGAGCAAGACGGCACGCGGAAAATCCCATCGTGAAGGCATCAGCCTGACCAAGCTGTTCAAGATGTTTCCCGACGAAGAGGCCGCGCGGGGCTGGTTTGAAAGCCGGATGTGGCCCGATGGTCCGTACTGCCCGCGCTGCGGCACGACGAGCGTCCAGGCGGACATCAAGCACAAGACCATGACGCACCGCTGCCGCGAGTGCGACGGCAAGCCGCGCTTCTCCCTGAAGACCGGCAACATCAAGGAAGGGTCGAAACTGGGCTACCAGGCGCGGGCTATTGCGGTCTACTTGGTCGCGAGCAACCTGGAGATCACGCAAAAGAGCGCCTGCTACTTGGCGCACCTGCTGCGCAAGACCTTCGAGAACGGCACCCCGCTGTTCACCGGCCCCGTGGAGGCAGATGCGACGTACATCGGCGGGAAGCGCAAGAACATATGACCAAGAGCAAGCGCGCAGAGCTGCCGGAGCGCGGCGCGACTCTGGAGGGCTTCATCGTGGAGCGCGCCGTGCCGGGCGCGAAGATCTACTCCGTTGAACATGGCGGCTATCAGGGCATGGACTTCGACCATGAAGCCGTCTGCCACAGAGCCGGCGAGTACGTCCGGGGCATGGCGCACACCAACGGGATCGAGTCTTTCCGGTCCATGCTGAAGCGGGGGAATCAGGGCACCTTCCATCACTTCAGCAAATAGCACTGCGACGGCTACGCGAGTGAGTTTGCGGGCCGCCATAACATCCGGGAGAGAGATACCGAAGATCAGATGGCGCACATTGCCGACCGCATGGCCGGCAAGCGGCTGCGCTATCGCGACTTGGCGGGGCGGTAACATGCTGGCCACGAGGGTGAATGAGACGGGAACAGGGCGCAGAATCGCGCGCCGCCGCTCGAAACGCCTGATCGCCTTCGGCAGGTACGGCGGCAAGTTCTCACACTTGGATTTTCTGCTACCGATTATCCCGACGGATGCTGTGCACTTTTGCGATGTGTTCGGCGGATCAGCCGCCGTTTTGCTGAACATCGAACCCTACGCCGTCGAGACCTATAACGACCTTGATTCCGGGCTCGTCAACTTTTTTGCCACTTTGAGAAACCAGAACGGCAAGCTCATCAAGGCGATTGCGTTGACACAATCTCCCGCGAGGAACTGGTCAACGCCTGCACGCCGGCAGAAGGGTTGTCCAAACTGGAGCGGGCGAGATGGTTCTACATTCGCGCTCGCCAGCCGCGGACGGGCTTGGCACAGACCAGCAGTGAGGGGCGGTGGGCGCATTGCGTTCTGACTACACGCGCGGGCATGTCCGGCGCTGTCTCCCGGTGGCTTGGCTCGGTCGAAGGGCTGTCGGAGATCGCGCAGCGGCTCCTGCGCGTGCAGATCGAGAATGCGCCGGCGGTCGAGGTCATCCAGCGCTACGACACGGCCGAGACTGTGTTCTACCTTGATCCGCCATACGTCCATTCGGCCCGAGGCGATGCAGCGGCCTACGGCTACGAGATGACCGACGACGAGCACGTTGAGCTATCCGAGGTTCTTCATGCCATCCGAGGCCGGGCTGTGCTGTCCGGCTATCGCTCGGACCTCTACGACCGACTTTACAGCGACTGGCGTCGGGTGGATGCGCCGCCGCGCAATTGCCATTCCGTCCGGCGCCCACGCCAAGAATTGGCCTGGCTGAATTTCTGACCGATGACCCATGAACAGATGCGGCAATGGCTTGATGCTGCGTGGGCTGAGGTCTTGGAGGCGGGGCAGAAAGACCCCGATGACGAGGTTGATCGACTGGTCAACTCAAGACTGGTTTCGATCCGACATGCCTTCGTAACCCAACTGCTAGGCAAGATCGCTGATCCAACCCGCAGTCTGATGGCCTTCCAGCTTGGAGAGCAGGAGGCGGGGGCGGGGGCGTGGGACGCGCGGAGCTTCTGCACGGCCGTGGTGGTGCCGTGGGTTGCGGAGAATCACAACGTTATGGGGACAAGTCCCGATCCCTACGTGATCAATCCGCTGCGTCGGCCCGGCTCGAACGCGATGCGCCGAACTTCAGACACCGAGAAGAGTGGAATGCCCTGCACGACTTCTTTAACCGCTGGACGATGCGCCGCCGGAAGTGATCGAGGCGGTTTTCAGGCGCTGCCTTGCGAGCTTTGCTCGCCGGCTCGCCGATCAAGCGTTCAGATATCAGATTCCGGTTCGCGTGAGCCTGCCCGCCTTGAGCGAAACGCTCGTTGCGTATCTGAGCGAGCCCAGCGGCGGGCATCGTCCATTGGCGGTGGCAACCGCCATAATGCGGGTTCTAGGCGAAGGGTTCTCGATATTCGCTCGTATCGAGGCGCAGGGACTGAATGAGGCTGACGCCGCTGGCGGCGCTCCCGGCGACGTGATGTGCTACGACGACGACGACCGCATGGTGCTTGCCGTCGAAGTGAAGGATCGGGCGCTCACGCTCGCGGATGTTCGTAGCTCGACTAGGAAAGCGAGAGAAGCACCAGTCGTATTGACCAATCTTCTCTTCGCCGTTCCTGGCATCGGAGAGTCGGCGGCTATCACCGCGGCAAAGGGCGAATGGGCTGCTGGCCTGAATGTCTATGTGGTCGATATTGTCGAGCTTGTCCGCGCGACATTCGTTCTACTGCCCGAAGAGAGCCGTCCGGCCTTGCAGCGTGCCATTGGCGCTGAGCTGGACAACCGAGGCGACCATGCGCATCGCCGTGCATGGCACACCGCTCAGCTTAACATGGGGGAGGATCAACCATGACCGACGACAAGCCCACCGTGCGGGTCAAGCCGCAGGCTACCAGCCGTCGAAGGCAGAGTTAGAGGAGCCGATCATACTCCGCAAGCCCGATGGCTCAGCTCCCGCGGTGGACGAAGTAGTCTCGGATGTCCTGAGCCCCGTCAAAGTAATCGAAGATCCAGACGCTTAGGCGTCGCCGTGGCACACTTAATATATAGTCTCGTAAAAAATTACTCCAAATTGATTTATTTTTACCCTTTTCATTTTCTATCTTGTGGCCCGACAAATCATGAAGCAGCAAGGCGCCAACTGCGCCCGGCTTAACAAGGACAAATATGTCCTCTCTTTGCCCTTATTAAGTTGCCGCCCGCGGTCCCCCAAGAGTACATCCGCTTTAAGACCACTTCGAGCAGAAGTAGCTCGAATCGCGTTATTTTCCGCCATCGACTAGTGCGCCTCTTGGGCCGCCTAATTAATGGAATTTAGGTGCAAAGGGCATTCGAACCGCCTGGAAGCCAATTGCAATTCAGTTGATTTGTTTTCCACCTAAAACTTAAGAATTGTTAAGATATCCACCGTGTAAACTCTTACGAAATAATCTTAATTCATTCTACAGGATTCTATCAAATCCATGGTTATAACTATTCTGCCAAAGCTGGAGCGAATCCGCCAAGTGTTCAGTTTGTATCTTAAACAGCAAAGGAACGGTTCAATCGTGGCTATATTTTACGCAAGGATCTTGCCCTGCAAACGTGCAAAGCAATATGGAGGATCTTTCGGTCTGTACGATTGAACTCGATGATCCCCGACGGAAGTCGAGCTCTTGGCCAATGGTAAGTGCATTCCTGGCCCTGCCAACTTTGAAGCCATGCCGCGGAAAAATCGGGCGATAATTTTGAGCGAGGATTAATGGAGAAATCTCATCCGGCGCAGGCATGGCTAATTATGAGAGGCAGCGCTTTTCTGCATATCATGCATCTGCCCAAGGAAGCACCAGGCAAAAGCTAAGCAAGCGCGAGTCGAGTATTCGGGGTGCGAAACGCGAAACTTCGGATTTCCATACTCGTCATTTTGAATGACGGTAACACGCTTCCAGCAGTCTTGGCGGTTCAACGAGAGCAAGCCACGCGACTTATCAGTTCAACGGGACAAGGAAGTTATTCGAATTGCGCCGCTGTCGTGCGACCAACGAGTGCAACTGTTTCGCAATTGCGCGATAGGCGCCTCGGAGTCTCCAGATTCGGCCATAGAATCGGCAAAACCTGCGAGCGACCACAAACGAAGTTGGTACGGAAAAAATTACATGATCACGCCGTCGCTAGCTCTGGAACAGACCGTGGACTAGGTTGTTCAGCCAGCAGCATCGAATCGCCACCGCGCTATCGGCATGAAAAAAGAAATGGCCAAGTCTAGAGGCAATCCGGGAAGACAAGCCTCGCTCCGCGCAGGGATACCGGGAGTTTAGTCTCAGGCGGCGGGGGCGGCCGACCGGATTTGCCGGGCGGCAATTGGGAACACGGACGAAGAGTTCAAGTTGCTGAGGACGGACGCGGTTACGAGATTGGATGGTTGCGCGGGAATAATCATCCGCCTAGATGCTCGTTATTGATGTCGTATCGTCATCGTTAGGCTGATAAGTCATATAAAATTTTCCGTCTATAAAATGGAATAATCGTGATTTTTTCTCGCCACGGATGCATTATGATGCTTAATATTCCGTGTTAGTAGCGGAAATTCCGTTATCATGCGTAACGAGAATTCAACCTTATCGAGCTTTCTCAGCTCTATTTGCTTTCCGCGCGCCTATCTGCTTTAACGGCCGAGGCGTCCGAAATGACCCTCGGAATCGCCATGGCGCATTCCTTGATGCTGCCGAGAGGCTACGCCCATGGCAGGGCTCTTTTTGTCGTTGTTCCCTCGCATTCTGAGCCGGTCTCTAAGATTGAATTCGACCTTTGGACAGTTCTCGACCGACGATTGGTAGGCTCGCGGACGGAAACGGGCGCATTTCAAGGGGAGCGAGGTCGGAATCGGTGGCGAAGTTCGGGATTATCCAATTTTGCGGCGCGGGTCGGTAAATTGTGAATAACTCTCCGGAAATTACCGGGCGGGCTTCCGAAAAATGCGACTCTGAAGAATGGCATGTGTGATGGCCTGATTCGGCAAGCAGCTTACAATGAAACTTGAGCCTTGATTCCAAAGTTTTTGCTTGCAATATGCTGTTGGACGGCGATCAATTTCGCTTTCGCGGAGGAATAGTTCCATGCAAAGCCACACGGTCCACAAGGAGTGCGGCCATTTCGGCTGGGATAACAGCTTGGATCCGGTCTTGTCTGCAAAACCGGGCGAAACCGTCGAAATCGAGACTGTGGACGCATCCGGCGGGCAGTTGAATCCCAAGTCCGATCCAGCCAGCCTAATTGATCTGGATTTCGCTAAAATCAATCCGGTGACCGGCCCGGTTTTTGTCGAAGGAGCGGAACCTGGCGACGCGATTGCAATCAGTTTTTTAGAATTCGGCCAGGCGGACTGGGGTTGGACGGCATTGATTCCGGGTTTCGGGCTGCTAGCGGACGAATTTCCCGACCCGACCCTCCTTATCTGGAGCATTGATACGCATTCCACGAATCCCGCATTGTTCGGCGACTGCGGAAAGATACCGCTTAAGCCATTTTGCGGCACCGCCGGGCTTGCGCCTGCCGCTCCGGGATTGCATTCCGTCGTTCCTCCTAGGAGAGTAGGGGGAAACCTCGACATAAGGGACAACTGCGTTGGAACGACGCTTTATTTGCCTGTGGAAGTTGAGGGAGGGCTCTTATCGCTCGGTGACACTCATGCGGCGCAGGGCGACGGGGAAGTCTGCGGAACGGCCATTGAATCGCCGATGTCCGTCTCGATCAAAATCGACCTGATCAAATCAGCCAACTACGCGTTTCCGCGCTTCGAAACCAAGGGCCCGGTAACCCGCAACGTCGACAGCAAGGGATATATCGCCGCGACCGGCATCGGAACGGATTTAATGCAGGCGGCAAAGGATTCGGTTAAAGGGATGATCGATTGGCTTTGCGCCCGGCAAGGTCTTTCCGACGCTGATGCCTACATGCTTTGCAGCATCTGCGGCGACTTGCGAATAAGTCAAATTGTCGATGCGCCGAACTGGACGGTTTCCTTTTATTTTCCAAAGCAAATTTTCGATTGAGCGTTACGGAGTTGGCTCCATGCCAAGGCTGCGCAAAAGTAACTTTATTGAATTTTTTCTGGAACCGAATTTTTTTCTGGCAACGCAACATTTGATTTGAAAAGCGCCTTGGCATGCAAGTTTCCGATTCGAAAAGAGGCGAAAATTTTTCGCGCGACGTAACGGTGCGGCCGGTCCGAGGCTTAGCCGAGCAGCAGCGATGGGATGCCCTTGCCGCGTGCCACCACTATCTTTCCTTCAAAAAGTTCTACGGCGGCGCGCTTCGCCACGTGGCGTTAAGCGGGGAGGCCTTGGTTGCTCTGATCGGCTGGCAGGCGGGGGCATTCAAGGTCGGCGCGCGACGCCTGGATCGGCTGGACGCGCGATCAGCGGCTCTCGTGGCTTCATCTCATCGCGAAAAACACTCGCTTTGTCATTCTCGGCGAAGGCCGGGTTCCCAACTTGGCTTCGCGGGTGCTTGGGCTGAGCCTGCGGCGCCTGTCCGACGACATGCTGGCGCTGCACGGCTATCCTGTGCCCGTCGCCGAGAGCTTCGTGGACCCGTCAAGATTTTCGGGCACTTGCTACCGCACTTCGAACTGGCATGCGCTGGGTCCGACGCGCGGCTACTCGCGCCGGTCCGGCGGGCCCGCGCGGTTCACCCACACGGGGCAGCCAAAGGACATGGTCGTGGTCACCAAGCTCGATCGCCTGGCGCGCTCAACAGCCGAGTTGCTTCGCATAGCCGAAGTGCTGAATGAGAAAAGCGCAGGCATACAGTCGCTTGACGAGCCCTGGGCCGATACAACCAGCCCGTCCGGAAAGATGATCATGACCGTCTGCAGCGGTATCGCCGAGTTCGAGCGATCCCTGATCCTGGCACGGATGCAGGAAGGACGAGAGGCGGCCATGGCCCGCGGCGTCGCGTTCGGGCGGCCTTCGAACCTTCAAGACAATCAGAAAAAGCTTGTCCTCGAACTCGTCAACACCGGCAAGTCAATCTCTGCAGTCGCAAGGACATTCAATGTCCATCCCGCGACAATCTATCGGTGTATCAACGAATATCGGTCCTTATGACGTTCTACCGTTCCTCTCAGCCCTGAGACCCGGACTTGCGAAGACTTCACTACCCAAGCGTTTAGATTTCTGCTAGACTCATCCAATACCGACTGTCTTGAGCCTCGATGGACTGAGGGTGGTGATTTATCTGAATGATCACAGACCTGCCCATGTCCATGTGACCGGGGCAGACGGCGAGGCTGTATTCATCCTGAACTGCCCGGACGGACCGCCTGAGTTGCGGGAAGTCTACGGCCGCTTCAACAGACGGAAGCCGGGCGGGATCCAGAACGATCTGGCCACGCACCTGTTTGGCCTTTGCCAGAAATGGAGCGAGATTCATGGCCGTTACTGACGCAGATTTTGCCTTGGCCCAGGCAGCTGGCGTAGCCCTGCAGCGGAAATTTCGTGTCACCAAGGCCCGCTATGACCGGAAAACTTCCCACCTGATCGTCACCCTGCACAATGATGTCGAGCTGGCCGTGCCTGTACACCTGATCGAGGGTCTGGCGGGAGCTGATCCTGCTGCCCTCTCCGATATCGAACTTTCTCCTTCCGGCCTTGGCCTCCACTGGCCGGCCCTTGATGTCGACGTCTACGTGCCTGCGTTGTTCGATGGCGTGTTCGGTTCCCGGTCGTGGATGGCATCCATCCTAGGTGCGGAAGGCGGTAGGGCGACCAGCCCGGCAAAGGCTGCCGCCGCCCGCGCCAACGGGCGGAAAGGCGGCCGGCCGGCCAAGCGGACACGGATCACGGGCTGAGACGATGGTCGAGGTTCGGCCGTGGTTTCTCCATGATTATTAATACTTAATTGAAATTGGATAAAAAGAAACGAACAGCAGGCGATAGGCTGTATCCAAAAATACTTAGGAAGACCAAAACGCATGCCGCTACCGTAATTACGACAATTCTAAATTTCTCAAGGCTATTTAATTTTGTGGTCAACTTCTCGTTTGTATCCTTAATTTCCTTTTTGATTCCTTCTCTGTCTTTCTTGATATTCTTGCCGTCTTTTTCAAGTCGGTTCAGAGCTTGCATGATCCATTGGCTTTCACCTTTCGGCGCTCTAGTGGCATGGTCGCCCGCCGCGCCTGTCCCGGTTTCGTTCATTATTCCAGCCATTCCCAAAGGGACTTGGCTGCATAGCCTTGGAAATACTCTACCCTAAGAATAGCTCCGTGCCCCTATTCATTATCGTCGAATCCAACAAAATCTGCTAGTTCCTTCACCGACCCATCAAAATCTACAAATAAGGCTGATTCTTGATAATTATTGCTGTAGATTCTAACGTCTACGGAGGCTAATTTATCTATGATCTTCTGGGTTTTTCCTTCGGTAAACGGAATTACAGCGTATTTCATAAAGCCCCCTTTATTCGCAACATAATCAATAGATATATGCAGCTACAAGCTCCGAATACCTCTGCAATATTTTCGTCAACGGTAAATTGTTATTACAGTTCCCGACATCCAATTCTGGGCGTGGGTCGGTCTTGTTCCTTAGGTCGCTTTCTTCTTCTCCGCCCAATACGTCCCGAAGTCGTCGAATGCGCTGGATTCGACAGCACAGCGCAGCACCAGAATCTTGCTGAACAATCCCGAACTTTTTCAGTCGCTCGCAGCCGACGCTACGGCAGCCCCTTCTACCACGCCGGACCTGATCGGGCGACTATCGTTTTATTCTCCAGCCCTTGCTCGCGGACTCCACGCCCCTGTAGGCGCACGGGCGACGCTCCATCGCTTACCCGCCGCCAGGCGCGAGCGGTTCCACAGCTCCGTCTCCGCCTCCTCGAAGTCCACGGCATCGACGCGGCCGGGGACCAGATCCGCGACCATCGCCTCGATCCGGTCCAACGGCGCCCGCCCAGAATCTTGCGCGCTTCGCGCAGTTCCTAAACCGTCGATTCCAGAACGTCCCGCGCCACCAGATCCTCCAGCGCGCGGTCGATATTCGCCAATGCGCGGCCTTGGGCCGCGTTAGGCGGTTTTGGACTCTTCATAGTATTGCTCTTTTTCTTGGTTTCCGTCTCGCCTCATTAGGGCTCAGGCCGAATCGCCGCGCATTACGGCTCGGAAATTTTTTTGACCCTGGCGCTGCCATGTGCCTGCTTGATCGGTGCAACTCTATCATCGGGCGACCAAAAATGCGCGGCTGCCTCTAAACCGGCGCATTTCGCGGCGCTCCGGCTAACTTTCCGGATTTCGCTCTCGAAGTCCTCGGCGTCGTCGGTTAAATTCGCGTCAATTGGATTGAACGAATGACCCATGGAGTATAGATCCCCAAAAAGCTGGAATACCTTTGAAAATTTCGTCGAGCATGAAAAACAAGCGGCAATGACTAAAGACTTAACCGTACCGAGCCTGAGGCACCCGGAAAAGGCCAACAATCCGGACCAGAAGCAGTCGAGGAAGCCCAAGTGGATTCGGGTCAAGGCCCCCGTCTCGGAAGGATTCAAGAAAACCCGCGAAATTATTCGAGCCAACGGACTTGTAACCGTATGCGAGGAAGCCGGCTGCCCGAATGTCGGCGAGTGCTGGAGCCAGGGTCACGCAACCATGATGATCATGGGCGATATCTGCACGCGAGGCTGCACATTCTGCAATGTAGCGACCGGACGACCGGACTCTCTCGACGTATTCGAGCCCGCCAGGGTTGCGGACGCCGTACTAAAACTAGGGCTTAGGCATGTCGTTATTACGAGCGTCGATCGAGACGACCTTGAAGACGGCGGCGCACTGCATTTCGCCCGAACGATTCGGGCGATTCGTCGCAAAAATCCCGCCACGACCATCGAAGTGCTAACCCCGGACTTTCTTAAATGCGACAATTCAGCGCTCGAAACGGTCCTTGAAGCCGGTCCGGATGTCTTCAATCACAATCTGGAAACCGTTCCCGGCCTTTACAGGGAGGTTCGTCCCGGAGCGCGCTATTTCCATTCCCTGAGGATTCTTCAGCGCGCCAAGGAAAGCAGGGCGGAGATCTTTACCAAGTCCGGCTTGATGGTCGGACTCGGGGAGAATCGCCAGGAAGTCCTGCAGGTGATGGACGACATGCGGTCCGCCGGCGTGGATTTTCTAACGATCGGGCAGTATCTGCAACCGACATTGAAACATCATGCGGTCATGCGCTGGGTATCGCCCGACGAGTTCGCGTCCTATCAGAAAGCCGCCTACGGCAAGGGATTCCTGCTCGTTTCGGCTTCGCCCTTAACCAGGTCAAGCTATCATGCGGATGACGACTTCAAGCGTCTCCAGCGGGCAAGGCGCGATGCCGCCGGATCGCAGGTCGTGTAGCGGTCCAATTCCATCAACCGTCGTGCCACCGAATTCCGCGGCCGAGATTTTCAAGACCTCCGCCCCGATTCTCTCGGGGTTCGAACGTCGCTAAATTCGCTTTATTTCCCGCCCGGTCCAATGATGGTTTTTCGCGGCGGGGCGGGGGCAAGCGGACTGCTGTCGGCTTTCGGCAGCTAGGCCGGCTAACCGGGAATTGCGCGGCTAACCCGCAGCCTCGCCGCACGTGGGATTGCAAGCGCCGCCGCCCCGGCGCCCGATTCATGCGCCGAGAGCCCCCCGCAAACGAGGAACAACATCGTCGGCGTGCCTGGCGACCAACGCGCCTGCATCTTCCAGAATTTCGCATTTGGCCCTAGCGGAGCCGCCCTCTAGTACCGACAGCGTGCCTGCGTGGCCCATTCGCCTTTCGTCAGGCGCATGGCGACCGACGATAAGCGCGGCAACCGGTTTGCCGAATTGCCCGTCGGCGATGTATTCGGCGGCTTCTTCCTCTTCCAATCCGCCGATCTCGCCGATTAGTATGACGCCTTCCGTATCCGGGTCCTCCCTGAATAGCTCTAGGCAGCGCCGGAACCCGATTCCGTGAATCGGGTCGCCGCCGATACCGACGATGGCGGACTGGCCGAGTCCGGCCATAGAAGTCTGCGCGACGATCTCGCTCGTCAATGACGCTGAGCGGCTGATGATTCCGACTTTTCCCGGCTGCGCGGCGGATGTGGGCACCACGCCGATCTTGCATTGGCCCGGAACGAGCACGCCTTGGGAATTCGGACCGACGAGCTCGGACCGGGATCCGTCCAGAACGTGCTTCACTCTGACCATGTCGTGAATCGGCACTCGCTCCGTGATGCACACGATAAGTCCGATTTCGGCTTCAATGGATTCGATAATCGCCGAAGCGGCTTGGTAGGCGGGAACGACCACCAGCGAGGCATCCGCGTTCGCTGCTTCGGCCGCTTCCGAGACCGAATTGAACATCGGCAAGCCCAGGTGATGCCTGCCGCCTTTGCCGGGTCTCACGCCGGCAACGTACTTGGAGCCGTACCTTATCGCCGCATCCGAATAGAATGTTCCCGCGCGCCCCGTCATGCCTTGAACGATGACGCGAGTTTTGGAATCGGCCAGGATGGTCATTTCCCAATTCCCCCCCTTGCAACTTCGACCGCGCGGGCGACGGCGGCAAGCATGCTGTCGAATTCTTCAAACGGCAGCGCCCGGTCCTTCATTATGGAGCGCGCCCAGGATGCGTTCTGGCCCGCGGCTCTATAAATGATCGGTAGTTTTCGGGAACTGCGGGAGTATGCGAAATTGAGGGCCTCAGCGACCGTGTCGCATACCGTCATGCCGCCGCCGTGAATGTTGACTAGCAGAACGTCGATATTCCGGCGTTCAATCAGCATCTGAACCACCTTGGCAATCTGGAAGCTGCCGGTCGTCGTTCTGATGTCCATGAAGTTGGCGGGCTTGCCGCCATGGTCGATGATCATGTCGTGAGTTGCTAGTCCAAGACCGGCTCCGTTGACCACGACGCCGATATTGCCATCCAGCATCAAGAAATTTACGTCGTTGTCCCGAGCGAGGCGTTCCTCGGGCTTCATGGAATCGACAAGGTCAAGCCGGTCGAGCAGGGGATTTCTCGGGACGGCGTTGGCGTCGATGATAATTTTCGCGTCGACGGCCACGGCTCTTTGATCGGGCGTGATAATCAAGGGATTGATTTCGATGAGAAGAGCCTCGTAGTCGCGAAAGGCGCCTATGCAGATTCGGGCTTGCCGAGCCGCGTCTTCGCAAGCCTCGCCTCCGATGCCGAATTGGCTCAGAAATCTCTCGATCTCGCTTGCCGAGGCGCCTCCGTCGGAATCAAGCGTCAGCGTCTTGACCATATCCGGATTTTCGCGGGCCGATTTTTCGAACTGATTTCCTCCGGATCGAGCGGCAAGGAGGGTCGGGCGCGCCGACCTCTGATCGACGACGACCGCGATGTAGAGTTCCCTCTCCGCAAGCAGCGCAGGTTCTACAAAGACTTGGTCGACCAATTCGCCTTCGGGTCCCGTCTGCGAGGTGACGAGTCTGGATCCCAGCATTTCGGCCGCGAGATTTCGCGCTTCGCGCGGCGTCGAGGCGAATTTCACGCCGCCGGCCAATCCTCGTCCGCCAGCGGCGATCTGGGACTTGATGACGAATTTCTCGCTCGACAGGGACTTGGCGATATCTTCGGCCTTGCCCGGCGTGTCCGCCAAGCGCCCGCCGGGGACGGATACGCCGCGCTCCGCAATTAATTCCTTTGCCTGGTGCTCCAAAAGATACATTGCCGTCCCTCCTGTCGGGCAGCCCGGGACGACAACATACGAATTGCCGAAAAAAATCAAGCCCGAGCAATGGCATTTTGTATTCCAATGAGCCAAATTCGCATTGTTTTTTTAATACCACGGGTATTTTCTACAAGTTCGATCTTAAATTCCGCTATTAAACGTCTTCATCTTGATCTCCCTGGAGATTTTCAATATGGTATGCCAGATATCTGCTACCGGTGATTCGCCTAGCAAGCTTCATAGCCGCGAAGATTTAATGAACGCATGATTACTCTAAAGCCGTTGAATTCACAGGCGTCGCTGAAGGACCGGATATACGGAGTCCTGCGCGAAGCGATCCTGGATTCCGATCTTTACGACGAATCGGCGTCCCTCAAGATGGACGAAAGGCACATGGCGGCGCAGCTCGGCATATCTCGCACGCCCTTGAGGGAAGCGCTCACGCGCCTCGAGAACGAAGGCCTTGTTGAAATCCAGGCTCGCAAGGGCGTCTTCGTTAAACGATTGAGCCTTAACGAGATCGTTGAAACGATCACGGCGTGGGCGGCTCTGGAAAGCATGGCGGCATGGCTGGCCTGCGAAAAGGCTTCCGACGATGAAATCGAAGCGCTGCGCGTAATCAGCGCTCGGTTTACAATTGATTCTGCGACCTCGAAGCTGAACGAGTATTCCGAATCGAACATTGAATTCCACCGCACTATCATTCACATGTCGAAATGCTCGAAGTTGCAGGAGATCAGCGAAGATTTGTTTTCGCAGCTGCGTCCGGTGCGCAGGAGGGCTCTCCGGAATTCGGACCGGGCGTACACATCGATAGGCGAGCATGCAAAAATAGTCGAGGCGATAGCGGCCAGGGATGCTGATCGCGCGGCAAATCTAGTTCGGGGTCACACGATTAGGCTCGGCGACTACATCCGCGAGACCTGGATTTCGCTGGATAAGGATGGAATGGCAATTGGAGACTAGAATGCAAACGACTTCCTCGACCGCCCATGACACGCTGGCGCAGAAGAGCGCCGACCACGGCATAGTCTCAGGCGGCAGGCTAGTGGCCAAGGCCCTTAGGAACGAAGGCGTCGATACCGTGTTCACGCTCTGCGGCGGCCACATAATCGACATCTACGACGGATGCATCGACGAAGACATTCGCATCGTCGACGTTCGCCACGAGCAGACGGCGGCGCATGCCGCCGACGGATACGCCCGGCAGACGGGCAAACTGGGATGCGTGGTTACAACGGCGGGTCCGGGATGCACCAACGCGGTCACGGGAGTCGCCACCGCCTTCCGCTCGGAAAGCCCCATACTCCATATCGGGGGACAATCCTCCCTGACGCAGCACAAAATGGGATCGCTCCAAGATCTTCCGCACGTGGATATGATGACGCCGATCACCAAGTTCGCTTCCGGCGTCTTCTCGACCGAAAGAATCGCGGACATGATCTCGATGGCCGCTCGCGAATGTTTTTCCGGCGCCTACGGGCCAAGCTATCTCGAGATTCCCCGCGACATTCTCGACGCGGAAATCCCAATTGAAAATGCGCGCATCCCGAAGCCGGGCCATTACCGGGGTTCCGTAAAATCCATCGGAGACCCCGGCGAAATCGAGAAGCTAGCCGACATTCTCGTCAATTCGGAACGGCCGGCCGTACTGTTCGGCCAGCAGGTCTGGGCATCGCGCTCCCACGACGCATGCATCGAGTTTGTCAGGGCATTGGACATTCCCGCCTATATGAACGGCGCCGCCCGCGGCATGATGGAGCAGGGCGACCCGCATCATTTCGACCGTACACGCTCGGACGCGTTCAAGGGCGCGGACGTCATCCTCGTCGTCGGAACGCCATTCGATTTTCGCATGGGCTACGGAAAAAGGATTTCCGCTCCGACCCTCGTGCAGATTGACCTCGACTACCGGACGGTCGGTAAAAACCGCGACATCACGCTCGGTCTGAACGGGCACCCGGGCGCCGTGCTGTCCGCCGTTGCCGACGCCGCGACGGCGAAGGACAACAAATCGGCCCGCCAGGCAAGGCTCCAGTGGATGAAGCACCTTCGGGAAATCGAAGCAAAAAAGCTTGAAAAGCTCATGCCGATTTTCAAGTCCGACACTTCGCCCATACACCCGTATCGACTCGCCTGGGAAATCAACGAGTTTTTGGAAGACGACACGATCTACATCGGCGACGGCGGCGACGTCGTAACGATTTCCGCGCAGGCCGTCAGGCCGAGGAAGCCGGGACAGTGGATGGACCCCGGCGCGCTCGGCTCGCTCGGAGTAGGAACCGGATTTTCCATGGCCGCGAAGCTGGCGCACCCCGAAAAGGAAGTCGTTTGCCTCTACGGCGACGGCTCGTTCGGAATGACCGCCTTCGACATGGAGACGGCGCAGAGATTCGGCGCTCCGTATCTCGCCGTTGTCGGCAATAATTCCGCCATGAACCAAATTCGATTCGGCCAGATTGCCAAGTACGGCCAGAACCGCGGCGATATCGGAAACAAGCTTGGCGACGTCGAATTCGGCAAATTCGGCGAAATGATCGGCGGCTACGGAGAAGAGGTGCGGGAGGCGTCTCAAATCCAGCCGGCGCTGCGGCGCGCTCGCGAAGCCATCGCCAGAACCGGCAAATGCGCCGTTGTCAACGTCTGGATCGACCCCAACGAATACGCGCCGGGAACGAAGGCGCAAACCATGTACAAGTAGTCGCATGCTCGCAATATTCACTCGACTACAAATATCCGGATAAATCGAAATGAAAGCTCTTGAAGGTCAAAAAATCCTGGATTTCACTCACGTTCAGTCCGGACCGACTTGCACGCAGCTGCTGGCGTGGTTCGGCGCCGACGTCATCAAGGTCGAGCGCCCGGGAGTCGGCGACGCGACTCGCAAGCAGCTGGTCGATGTCCCCGGAGCCGACAGCCTGTATTTTACCATGCTCAACCACAACAAGCGTTCGATTACCATCAATACCAAGAGCGAAACGGGCAGGGAGATTCTCACCCGGCTGGTTGAAGAGTGCGATGTCCTTGTGGAAAACTTTGCGCCCGGGGCGCTGGATCGAATGGGATTCGGCTGGGACAGGATTCAGGAAATCAACCCGCGAATGATCATGGCCTCCGTCAAAGGATTCGGCCCGGGGAGGTACGAAGACTGCAAGGTCTACGAGAATGTCGCCCAATGCGCGGGAGGCTCGGCCTCGACGACAGGATTCCCGGACAACGTTCCGATGGTGACAGGAGCGCAGATAGGCGATTCGGGAACCGGATTGCTGCTCGCGCTAGGTATCGTCGCCGCGCTGCTCCAGCGCGAAAAGACCGGGCGAGGGCAGAGGGTGCTGGCGCCGATGCAGGACGGCGTGATCAATCTGTGCCGCGTGAAGCTGAGAGACCAGCAGCGACTCGCCGCCGGACCGCTCGAGGAATATTCGCAATTCGCCAAGGGAATTCCGTTCGGCGACGCCACGCCGAGAGCGGCCAACGATTCGGGCGGCGGCCAGCCGGGACGCATACTCAAATGCAAGGGCTGGGAATCCGACCCGGACGCCTACACGTATTTCATAACCCAGGCCGCGGTCTGGAAAAATGTCTGCGACTTGATCGGGAAGCCCGAATGGAAAACGGATCCGGACTACGCCACGCCTAGCGCCAGGCTTCCGAGGCTGGACGAAGTATTCGACGAGATCGAAAAATGGACGATGACCAGAACCAAGTTCGAGGTCATGGACGAATGCAACCCTCTTGATATTCCGGTCGGCCCGATCCTGTCGATGAAAGAGATCGCCGAAGATCGGGAATTGCGCGAGTCCAAAACGATTGTCGAAGTCGACCACCCGGAGCGCGGAAAGTACCTATCGGTAGGCTGCCCTGTCAAGCTGTCCGACTGCTACGTGGAAGTTACGCGCTCGCCGCTGCTCGGCGAGCATACCGAGGAAATCCTTTCGGAGCTTCTTGGATTCGGCGGCCAGGACCTGGAGCGCATTTTCAGTTCGGGAGCCGTGGGCGACCGCGCCGCTTCGACGAAGTAGGCGGGCGACCGGACGATGCATTCGGGATCAGGCGCGACAGGCGGGAAGGAGTTCTACCGATGAAATTAATCGTCATGGGGCAGCAAGCGTTCGGCAAGGCGGCGCTGGAGAGAATACTTGAAGCCGGCGCGGACGACGTTGTCGCGGTCTATTGCGCTCCCGACCGGGAAGGCCGGCCGGTGGACCCGCTTAAGGAAGCCGCCCGGGCATCCGGTCTTCCCGTCCACCAGCCGCCGAATTTCAAGGACGAGGCTACGCTCGAGCTCATGAAGTCGCACGATGCCGATCTCATGATAATGGCGTACGTAACGATTTTCGTTCCAGGCGCGGCCCGCGACATTCCCCGCATGGGCTCGATTTGCTTCCATCCGTCCCTGCTTCCGCTACACCGCGGACCCAGTTCCATCAATTGGCCCATCATCGGCGGTTCGGCGCGAACGGGGTTTTCGTGGTTCTATCCTACGGACGGACTCGACGAAGGAGATATCCTCCTGCAAAAGGAATGCGAAATCGGCGCGGACGATACTTTGGGCGATGTCTATTTCAAAAAGATTTTTCCCGCCGCCATCGATTCGGTCGTCGCGGTTTGCAACCTCTTCAGGTCGGGCTCGCCGCCGCGAATTCAGCAGGACGACAGCAAAGCGACCTACGAAAGCTGGTGCCGCAAACCCGACGCGTTGATCGACTGGTCCAAGCCGGCATCGGACGTATACAACCTCATTCGCGGCACCAATCCCCAGCCCGGCGCCTGGACGACCGTCGCGGGATCGGAAGTAAAGATTTATGATTCCCGCAGAACCGCCGGTGACGGCGAGCCCGGGCGGGTGACCGCCGTAACCGAAAGCGGGGTGGAAGTTCAGGCGACCGGGGGACGAATCGTGGTACAGCGCGTTAGGCCCGCCGGAAGCGGGAAAATTCCAGCCGTCGAGTGGGCGTCGGCGAGCGGAATCTCCCCCGGAACAGTTCTCGGCAATTGAAGACTTAATCAAGGCAGGTGATCCAATATGGCAACCGACATAGAAATCGCTAGGGAAGCGAAGAAGCAGCCGATTCTAGATGTCGGCGCCAGGCTCGGCATTCCCGCTTCGGACTTGCTTCCCTTCGGCCACGACAAGGCCAAGGTTTCCTCGAGTTTCATCGAATCTCTCGACGGTCGCGCGGACGGCAGCCTCGTCCTGGTCACCGCCATCAATCCGACCCCGGCGGGCGAGGGGAAAACGACGACGACCGTCGGATTGGGCGACGGGCTGAATAGAATCGGCAAGAAGGCGGCCATATGCATTCGAGAGGCGTCGCTCGGGCCCTGCTTCGGAATGAAGGGCGGCGCCGCCGGCGGAGGATATGCGCAGGTCGTTCCCATGGAGGACATGAACCTCCATTTCACGGGCGACTTCCATGCCATTACGTCCGCGCATAACTTGCTGTCGGCCATGATCGACAATCATGTCTACTGGGGCAACGAGCAGGGCATCGATACGCGCCGCATCGCATGGCGCCGCGTCATGGATATGAACGACCGGGCGCTTCGCCAGATCACCTGCAGCCTCGGCGGCGTTGCCAACGGCTACCCGCGCGAAGCGGGCTTCGATATCACCGTCGCCTCGGAAGTCATGGCGATTCTTTGCCTGGCGACGGATCTCGACGACCTCCAGAAAAGGCTTGGAGATATCATCGTCGCCTACAGGCGCGACCGCTCGCCCGTCTTTTGCCGGGATATCAAGGCGGACGGCGCGATGACCGTCCTGCTTCAGCAGGCGATGCAACCCAATCTCGTCCAGACCCTGGAGAACAATCCGGCCTTCGTGCACGGGGGGCCGTTCGCCAATATCGCCCATGGCTGCAATTCCGTAGTCGCTACGAAGACGGCTCTCAAGCTCGCCGATTTCGTCGTTACGGAAGCCGGATTCGGCGCCGATCTCGGCGCCGAAAAGTTCATGAACATAAAATGCCGCAAAGCGGGACTCTCGCCGAAGGCGGTCGTAATCGTCGCCACGATTCGCGCCTTGAAAATGAACGGCGGGGTCGCCAGGGCCCAGCTCGGCAGCGAAAACGTCGATGCCGTCGAAAAAGGATGCGCGAATTTAGGTCGCCATATCGAAAACCTGAAAAATTTCGGCGTGCCCGCGATTGTTGCGATAAACCACTTTACGACCGATACGGACAGGGAAGTCGAATCCGTCAGGCAATACGCTCAATCCCTCGGCGCGGACGCGATCCTTTGCAGGCACTGGGCTCTGGGATCCGAAGGAACGGAGGAATTGGCGCGAAAAGTGGTGGAGGTCGTGGAAGCCGGGACGGCGGATTTCGCACCGCTTTATCCCGACGAAATGGGGCTGCTGGAAAAAATTGAAACGGTCGCCAAGCGAATCTATCGCGCCGGCGACGTTGTCGCCGACAAGAAGATTCGCGATCAGCTCGCCCAGTGGGAGGACGCCGGATTCGGCCGCCTCCCGATCTGCATGGCGAAAACTCAGTACAGCTTTTCGGTCGATCCGGACCTTCGCGGCGCTCCGGAAGGGCACTCGGTTCCGATTCGGGAGGTTCGGCTTTCTGCCGGCGCGGGATTCATTGTCGCGATTTGCGGCGCCATAATGACGATGCCCGGCTTGCCCCGCGCGCCCGCCGCGGAGGCGATTCGCTTGAACGATGCGGGCCAAATCGAAGGACTGTTTTGATTCGGAGGCAATTCGTGTAGGGTCGAGATCAAGTGTACTGCGCTTCGCGCGAAATGGTTAGTTGCGTAACGAGAGCCGCTCCGCCTCGCGAATGCGGCGGGCAGGCACCCCGTCGGGGCAATAGACGAGCGAGAAATCGCTTGAGAAGCCGCTTGAAGCGGACGAAACCAAGCAGTCCGCGCAGTAAACGGACACGCAATTCAATTGGAGAAGAAAGATGAATCTTGTATCAAAAATTTCGCTAGGCGCGATCGCGCTTGGCTTTGCAGTTTCGGCATCCGCTGTCCAGGCGTTCGAACCGGTCAAGCCGATCGATTTCGTCATCATGGCCGGCAAGGGCGGAGGCGCCGACAGAATGGCCCGTCTCATGCAGTCGATCGTGGAGAAGAACGGGATGGCTGTGCGCCCGCTGGTTCCCACCAACAAGTCCGGCGGCTCCGGCGCGGAAGCGCTCATTGCGCTCAAATCCGCGACGGACAAGGATCACACGATCATGGTCACCCTCAACTCGTTTTTCACGACGCCGCTGCGCCAGCCGGGTCTCGAAGTCGATATACTGACCTACGCGCCCATCGGTCGCATGGCCGAAGACACGTTCGTGCTCTGGGTTCACAAGAACGAAGGCATCAACACCTTTGAAGAATTCGTGGCCGAAGCGAAAGCGCGCGGGTCGGACTGGGTCATGGGCGGCACCGGCAGCGCCCAGGAAGACGAAATCATCACGAACTTCCTGAACGGCGCCTACGATCTCGAAATGAAATACATTCCCTATAGCGGCGGCGGAGCGGTCGCGCGGGATCTCGCGGGGGAGCAGATCGATTCTTCCGTCAACAATCCGTCGGAGGCGCTTGGCTTCTACGAGTCGGGCGACGTCATTCCGCTAGTGGCCTTCACGGACGAGCGGCTGCCGTTCTTCCCGGACGTTCCGACGCTTAGAGAAACCGGCGTGCCATTCGCATACTACATGCAGCGCTCGGTCGTCGGCGCCCCGGGAATGTCCGACGACGCGGCGGCCTACTATACCGCTCTGTTTTCGGATGTTTTCGAATCCGAGGAATGGCAGACATATCGTACCGACAAGTCCATGCTCGGCGATTTTCTTTCCGGTTCGGACCTCATGACCTACTGGGAGGTTCAGCGCGAAAGGCATGAAACGATTCTCAAGTCTTCCGGCGACATAAACTAGCCGAGTTGCTCATGGTATTCGGGGGGGAGGGCTCCCATGCGACTTGCAGAACTTGTAACCGCGATCGCTATTGCGCTCCTCTCCATCTACCTCATGTGGAAAAGCGGCGAGGGTCCCTCGTGGGACCCTACCGCCGAAAGATTCGCAAATATCGGCATAAATATAGACGGCCGGGGACCGGGAAGCGGATTTTGGCCGTTCTGGCTGTCCGCCGCGATGCTTCTTTCGTCGCTGGCGGTTGTTGTCAATTGGGCAAGAAGAAGAACAAAGCCTTCGCGCTCGGACAAGCCCTACCTGGACTACGAGGGCAAAATCATTCTGGCTCAGATCGGCGGCGGGCTTTTCGTCTTCCTGGGCCTAATTCATTTCCTAGGCTATTACGGAGCGATATTCCTGTTCCTGGTCTATTCCATCTACTTCCTGGGCCGGCACAACTGGCGGCTTACGCTTGCCGTTTCGATAGCCGTGCCGGTGTTCTGCTTCTTCTTTTTCGATATTGCGATGCGCATCGTCCTGCCGAAGGGATACCTCGAGCCGCTGTTTCTGCCACTTTACGACATTTTTCTCTGAAGCGGCCGCGCGGCTGCCACGTCGCCGCGACGAACCGCCGAATTCGCGTCTGAATAGGAACTGGTCCCATGGATGTCTTATTGCATCTTGCCGATGGAATTCTTGTCGCCTTGTCTCCAATCAATCTGGGACTGGCGTTTCTCGGCGTCGTTATCGGATTGTTCGTAGGCGCAATGCCCGGGCTCGGGTCCGTCAACGGCGTTGCCATCCTGCTCCCGTTCACATTTGTCATTCAGCAGATCACCGGAACCGCGACATCGCCAATGATCTTCCTGGCGGCGATTTACTACGGCGCGATGTACGGCGGCGCGATTTCGTCCATTACGCTCGGCATTCCGGGCGCGTCGACCGCGGTCGCCACCACATTCGACGGACGGCCGATGGCGCTCAAGGGCGAAGCGGGAAGGGCGCTGGTGATTGCCGCTCTGGCGTCATTCGCGGGCGGCACCGTCGCCAATGTGATCTTCACCGGCGCCGCGCCGCTGCTTGCGTCGGTTGCGCTTAAATTCGGCAACCCCGAGATTTTTGCTCTCATGCTGCTGGCGTTCGCGACATTCGTCGGACTAGGCGGCGACGATATCCCCAAGACTATGATTTCCATTTTTTTCGGGCTTATCGTCTCCGCGGTCGGCTTCGACATCATTTCGGGCACGCCCCGCCTTCTGCTGTTCGACTCGACGGTATGGTTCAGCCGGGGAATTCAGTTCCTCGTCCTCGCGATCGGGGTCTACGGAATCGGCGAAATGCTCTGGACGATCAATGCGTACCGATACGATATGGAGATGACCAAAGCCAAGATCACGTTGAAAGACGTCGGCACGTCGATATTGAGGTTTCGAGAGGCCTGGAAGGGCACGGCCATCGGCTCGCTTCTCGGATTCTTCGTAGGCATACTTCCCGCGGCGGGCGCGACGCCCGGGTCTCTCATGGCCTACGGGGTTTCGAAAATGACCTCGAGAGACAAGAGCAAGTACGGCAGGGGGCACCCGGACGGAATCTCAGCGCCGGAATCGGCCAACAATTCCGCGTCGACCGGCGCGATGCTGCCAATGATGACCCTCGGAATTCCGGGTTCGCCTACCACGGCCGTTCTTCTGGCCGGAATGGTCATCTGGGGGCTCCAGCCAGGACCTCGGCTATTCACGGACCAGCCCGATTTCGTGTGGCCGCTTATCGGCTCCTTCTACGTATCGAACGCGATCGCGGTTGCGGTCAACCTCGCGTTTATTCCGGTGTTTCTTTGGGTGCTTCGCATGCCGTTTACGATCCTGGCTCCACTGATTTTCGTTTTGTCCGTGGTCGGCATCTACGCCGCCTACCAGAACATCTACGATGTGTGGCTCATGCTGTTTTTCGGAATCGGCGCGTTTCTGCTTCGAATACTCGACTACCCGCTAGCGCCGGCCGTGCTAGCGATCGTGCTGGGACCCATCGCCGAACCCACGCTTCGGCAATCCTTGATACTTTCCGACGGCAACCTTTCGATATTCATAACAAGGCCGATCGCGGGTCCAATAACGATTGTCGCCATCATCCTTATACTGCTTCCGCTTTACGGGATGATTCGCCGCAAGCTAAAAAACAACGGACGCGGCGGCTTGACGGTTTAAACCTGAATCCAGGCGGGCAGGCGACGGCCGATTCAAAATGGCCGCACCGCGTTTAGCTGCGATTGCGGGCGATTTGCCGCGCGCGGTTCCAAACCTTCGCGCGACGGCATCTCTCCCGTTGATCCGCGCGGCGCGGCGGCGCGGGGCCGGCCAAGTGCCGCCGGCGTTTTTTTTTGCTCGCTAGCGGCGACGTTCGCGGTCTCGACATGCCAAAATTCGAAGAACATAAAAAATTGCCCTATTCGGCCGAACAGGTCTTCAACCTTGTCGCCGATGTCGAGGCCTATCCCGAGTTTCTTCCCTGGTGTTCCGGACTTGCCGTCAAAGGACGCACTGCTTCGGGCGGCGAGGAACTGTTGATCGCCGAAATGACGATCTCTTTCAAGATCTACCGGGAAAGCTTTCTTTCACGAGTCAATCTCTCGCGCGACAGGCGGACAATCGCTGTCGAATACCTGGATGGGCCGTTCAAGTTCATGAACTGCAGATGGGAATTCAGCGACCTGCAAAACGGATGCGACGTATTTTTTTCAGCCGAATTCGAGTTTCGGTCCAAAGTGCTAAGCTCCCTGATCGGGACGCTTTTCACTCAGGCGGTACAGCGCATCGTGCGCGCCTTCGAAGAGCGAGCGCGCTTCGTCTACGGCAAGCCGAAACTGAAGCAATAAAATGCGTGCCCGCCAGATGCGCCGCCCGTCGGCGGACGGAAAGCCTAGCGGGTTTTTTCCGTAAGCCGGCGAGCTACGTAGTCGGATACGTTTTTGTTAAGGTTCTCCATATAGCCGTTCGAAAAAAAGTGCCCCGCGCCTGCGACGGTCATATGGGTAATGGTTATGCCCTTTTGGTCGTTTAGGCGATCGACGAACGATTTGACATCGGCGGGCGGCACGACCGAATCGGCTGTGCCGTTAATGACGAGGCCCGAAGACGGGCAGGGCGCCAGGAACGAAAAATCGTAGAGATTGGCGGGCGGCGCGACGGCAACGAACCCCGTAAGCTCCGGTCGACGCATCAAGAGCTGCATCCCCACCCAGGCGCCGAACGAAAATCCGGCGACCCAGCAATTCTTGGTATTCGGGTGCTGGGATTGAATATAGTCGAGCGCCGCAGCGGCATCGGACAGTTCGCCGTTTCCAAAATCGAATTCGCCCTGGCTGCGACCGACTCCGCGGAAATTGAATCGCAGCACCGCGAAACCCAGCCTGTAAAAGCAGTAGTGCAGATTGTAGGTGACCTTGTTGTTCATCGTGCCCCCGTATTGCGGATGCGGGTGCAGTATGATCGCTATGTCGGCGTCGATGCGGTTTTGCGGATGGTATCTCCCTTCAAGGCGGCCTTCCGGCCCGGAAAAAATGATTTCTGGCATATTTTACTACTTCTCCGATTCGGACCAAGCGCCCGCCAATTCGCGGGCGACCGGGGGATTTCCTGTAGATGATGACTTCTGACTTGGGATTGCATTGCGCACTTTGTCAATACCGCGTTGCTTCCCGAGTGTGAACCGAATTCGTTCTTGAGCGCAGATTCGGCGACGTTCTGGAAGAGCGTCAAGCGGGACAATATGGACCTATAGCCGCGTTGCACCCTCGAATTCCACGCCTTTGACGACCTCCGAGAGTATCTGGCGGAGTGGAAAAAGCGGCCTGAGGAACAAATCCGATCCGCGCCTTGCTTCCTCGGGTCGGCCGGAAGTCAAATTTTTGCAGGATTCGGTGCAGGTCGCCGCGATCGCTTGCCATATCGGCCCGCCGCGCAAGCTACCAGCTTCGCGGAGTCTCTCGTCCGATGCATCGCCGAATTGACATGGCCGCTTCGTGAGAATAGCTTGATTCCGCAGCCTCCGCGCCGGGGATGCGGTTGCCCTGCGCACCGTTTGCGTTTGTGTTCGCGCTTCATAATTCAATCGAACCGCAGTCGGATTTGACATGAAATTAAGTACAAAGGGCCGTTATGCCGTAGTCGCGCTCGCCGACATCGCCCTGCTAGGCGGCGACGGCTACACGTCGTTGGCCGATATATCAACGCGGCAGAATATCTCGCTCCCGTATCTGGTGCAGCTCTTCGTCAAGCTGCGCCGAGCAGGCGTCGTCGTCGCCGTTCGCGGACCGAGCGGCGGCTACAAGCTCGCCAGGGAACCCGAGGAAATCAAGATTTCGGACATTCTCGAAGCCGTCGATGAATCTATTGACGCAGTCGAGGCGGGTTTCGCGCTTCCCGGAACAAATTCCGGCACGCGAGCGCAAGCGCTGTCGAATAGACTTTGGGAGGGTCTTTCCGCGCATGTCTACGTATTCCTGCATAGGTGCGCTCTAGCCGACATCGTGAACAACCGCCTCGCTCCCTGCCCGGCAGTGCCCAACCTGCTTGCGGTCGTCGACGAGCTGTGACCGCTCGAATCTACCTGGATTGGAATGCCACGGCTCCGCTCCGCCCCGAAGCGCGGCGCGCAATGGTGGCCGCAATGGACATCCTCGGCAATCCCGCGTCGGTTCACGCCGAGGGCCGCGCGGCTCGCGCCATCGTCGAACGGGCGCGCATGCAAGTGGCGGCAGCCGCCGATGCCGACCCGGAAGATGTCGTCTTTACCTCCGGAGCGACCGAATCGGCCGCCGCCGCGCTCTTTGGCCGCGACATCGATTCCGGGGGAATTGAACATCCTTCCGTATTGAACTGGACCCGGGCATCGCTTCGCGTGAGTTCCTCCGGGAGCGTTGAAGTCGAAGAACCTGCGAGAACGGCGCTGCAGGTCGCAAGCGGCGAAACCGGCATCATCCAAAACCTTCCGAAAGGAATTGCCGTCGCCGATGCGACGCAGGCATTCGGAAAAATACCGTTTTCGTTTCGCGAATCAGGAGCGGAATGCGCGATGGTTTCGGCGCACAAAATTGGCGGGCCCAAAGGCGTCGGCGCTTTGCTAACGCGCAAAAGCGCGCCTGCCGAGCCTCTGTTCCGGGGCGGGGGGCAGGAATCGGGGCGACGATCCGGAACTGAAAACATCGTTGGAATCGCTGGATTCGGAGCGGCGGCCGAAGCGGCCGCCGAAGACTTGGAAGGCGGCGCGTGGAGCGGAGTCGAGGAGCTGCGGGACTTTCTGGAAAGCGCTCTGCGCGAAAACGCCCCCGAGATTGCGTTCATCGGCGAAGGCGCCATGCGCCTGCCGAACACTTCGTGCTTTGCCGCCCGGGGCTGGAAGGGCGAATCGCAGGTCATCCAGATGGATATCGAGGGATTCGCCATATCGGCAGGAGCCGCGTGCTCCTCGGGAAAGGTCGGTCCGAACGCGGCTCTGCTGGCGATGGGAATCGACGATTCGCTCGCGAGGTCGGCAATCAGAATTTCAATCGGCCCGTCGACTTTCCGCGAGGACGTATCGCAATTCGCAAAAAAATGGATTACATGCTACAAGAGGCGTCAGATGCGCGGACGAGCAGGAATACTGCGAACCGAAGCGCAGCAAGCGTGATGCCAGCGATGCAACAGGAGCTGCCCCATGGCCGAAATGCTCAAGATACGCGAAGGCGTTGACGAGGAGACTGTCGCCACCGTTCGGTCGGTCGGCGACCGCTACAAATACGGGTGGCACACCGATATTGAAACCGAATACGCGCCGAAGGGGCTGAACGAAGACATCGTAAGGCTGATTTCGGAAAAGAATGCCGAGCCAGAATGGCTGACGGCGTGGCGGCTTCGCGCCTATCGCCGCTGGACGCAGATGAAGCAGCCGAACTGGGCCATGGTCGATTTCCCGTCGATCGATTTCCAGGACCAGTACTACTACGCCAAGCCGAAAAGCATGGACAGGAAGCCGACATCGCTCGACGAGGTCGATCCGAAATTGCTCGCCACCTACGAAAAGCTGGGAATACCGCTGCGCGAGCAAATGATCCTGGCCGGCGTCGAGGAGACCGGCCCGCCTGCGGACGGGAGAAAAGTCGCGGTCGACGCGGTATTCGATTCCGTTTCCGTGGGAACGACGTTTCGCGACGAGCTGGCCCGCGCCGGCGTAATTTTCTGTCCCATTTCCGAAGCTGTTCAAAAACATCCCGACATCGTTAGGAAATACCTCGGCTCGGTCGTTCCGATTTCCGACAATTTCTACGCTACGCTGAACTCGGCGGTCTTTTCGGATGGATCGTTCGTCTACGTGCCGCCCGGGGTCCGCTGCCCGATGGAGCTGTCGACCTATTTTCGAATCAACGCCGAGAATACCGGGCAATTCGAACGAACGCTTATCATCGCGGACAAGGGATCCTACGTCAGCTACCTGGAGGGCTGCACCGCCCCGCAGCGCGATACGAATCAGCTTCATGCGGCCGTCGTCGAACTAGTTGCCCTAGACGACGCGGAAATCAAGTATTCCACCGTGCAGAACTGGTATCCCGGCGACGAGAACGGCAAGGGCGGCATCTACAACTTCGTAACCAAGCGAGCGGATTGCCGCGGCAGCCGGTCGCGAGTCATGTGGACGCAGGTTGAAACCGGCTCGGCGATAACCTGGAAGTATCCTTCCTGCATTCTCCGAGGAAACGATTCGCAAGGGGAATTCTACTCGATCGCCATCACCAACAATTGCCAGCAGGCCGACACCGGCACAAAAATGCTGCATATCGGAAAAAATACGAAGTCCCGAATCGTATCCAAGGGAATTTCCGCGGGACGGGCGCAAAACACCTACCGCGGCCTGGTCTCGGTGCATCCCAAGGCTACGGGATGCCGAAACTATACGCAGTGCGACAGCCTGCTAATCGGCGAAAATTGCGGCGCGCATACGGTTCCGTACATCGAAGTGAAAAACAATTCCTCGCGCGTGGAGCATGAGGCAACGACATCGAAGGTCGACGACGACCAGCTATTCTATTGCCGCCAGCGCGGAATCGGCGAGGAGGCGGCGGTCGCGCTAATTGTAAACGGATTTTGCAAGGAAGTGCTGCAGGCCCTGCCTATGGAATTCGCGATGGAGGCTCAGCAGCTCGTCGCGATTTCTCTTGAAGGATCCGTAGGCTAAGCCGAACGCCGATTTTTGCCGCGTCGGCACTAAATTTTAGCGCCAAGCACGGCCCCAATTATGCAATAGGATCGACAAGAATGACCGAACCCGTCGTAAACATTCATAGTATGGAGGGCTATAGCCGCGACCCCGAAGGATCAACGCGATTCGGCGCGACAATTGCAATGGTAGGCCAGCGCCTTGAGCTTGGAGGCCTTGGCTGCAATTTCGTCACCGTAGATCCAGGAAAGCGCGCCTTTCCCGCGCACAACCACCTAGGCAACGACGAACTCTTCGTCATTCTGGAAGGAGAGGGCACCTACAGATTCGGGAATGCCGAATACAAAGTGGCGGCGGGCTACTGCTGCGCCGCTCCCAGAGGCGGTCCGGAAAAGGCCCACCAGCTGATCAACACCGGAACGTCGCCCTTGAAGTACTTGGCGATCTCGACAAAACAGGATCCGGATGTGATCGAATATCCGGATAGCGGTAAATTCGCAGCCGTCGCCGTATCTCCAGGCGCGAATTTCATGAGCGCGCACTTGAAATTCGTGGGTCGCAAGGATAGCGCCGTGGACTACTTTGACGGCGAGCAAATGACGTAGGAAATTGCCCGACACAGCCGGGATTGTCCATTTAGCGTTATGCGAATATAGGCGATTGTCCGGAATCGTCTCTCGGTGCTCCGCCCCCGCCTCGGCGGATAATGGCAAACCGCTCTCTTGCGAATGTCGACGGTTTCGGGAGGGCATGCTTCCGTGCCGGAAGAATAATTTGCGGCTTTGGAACTTGCGGAATTTGTTTTCGACGATGCTTCCAAGGCAGGAATGGAGTTAGAATATATGTTGGTAATCAAGAATTTGCACGCGAAATTAGAGGAGGAGGACAAGCCGATTCTCAAGGGCGTCGATCTTGAAGTCGAGAATGGCGGCGTGCACGCGCTGATGGGTCCTAACGGTTCCGGAAAGTCAACGCTGTCATACGTTGTCGCGGGTCGTGAAGGCTATGAAGTAACCGCCGGCTCGGTAGCGCTTGACGGTGTCGACCTGCTTGAACTTGAACCGGAGGAGCGCGCAGTCGAGGGGCTGTTTCTTGCATTCCAGTATCCGGTGGAAATTCCGGGCGTGGGCAACATGAACTTTCTTCGCACGGCTTTAAATGCGAAGCGAACGGCTAGATCAGAGACGGAGGTGTCCGCCGCGCAGTTTCTGCGCCTGATCAAGGCCAAGGCGAACACGCTGAACATCCAGGACGACTTGCTCAAGCGACCGGTCAACACCGGTTTCTCCGGCGGCGAGAAGAAACGCAACGAGATTCTTCAAATGGCGGTGCTCGAACCGAAAATGTGCGTTCTCGACGAGACCGATTCCGGACTCGACGTCGACGCAATGAAGCAGGTCGCGGCGGGAGTGAACGCGCTGCGCGACGCAGACCGCTCGATACTCGTCATTACTCACTATCAGCGATTGCTGGATCATATCGAACCCGACAGGGTGCACATCATGGCCGACGGGCGAATCATCAAATCCGGAGGGCGGGAACTCGCTTTCGAAGTCGAAGAGAACGGATATGCGGATTTGCTAGGGGAGGCCGCTTGATGGCTCAGCTCGGCAAAGAGGCCGAAACGGGCGGCATGAGCGACGAATCCGCGTGGGCGCGGGATGCGCGTCGAGATGCCGCTGACAGGCTCGATGCCACCGGATTGCCGAAGCGCAAGGACGAATACTGGAAATTCACCAGGCCGGACGGGTTCATGACCCCAAGCGTCGAAGCGGACTTGCTCGGAAAGGAAACGAGTACGGTCTACAGGGGCGTGGACAGGGTCAAAGTAAAATGCGTCGACGGCAAGTTCAAGATACCGGCGAATGGACAGAAGCACCTGCAGATGCAGCGGTTGAGCGAAGCATTGCGCGACGACGGCCATTGGGCCGAGAGCCTTTTCGCGAAGCTCGAGTCCCGCGCGCAGAAGTATGTTCCCAGGCCGTTCGCCGTGCTGAATACGACTCGAGCAATCGAGGGGCTTGCAATAAGAGCGTCTGGCCCGGTCGCCAATCCCGTCGGCGTCAACTACCGCCGCAAATCCCGTTTGTCCGACGTTTTCGTAAGGCATGTGATTAAAGTTGAAAGCGGAGCCTCGCTGACATTTCTGGAAGCCGGCCCGGCGGCGGCCAGGCTTAACAAAGTAATCGAAGTCGATATTGCCGACGGCGGGACTTTTCGGCACGTCTGCATCCAGGGCAGGGACCACGAACGGTTTCACGCCGGACACGTTTTTGCCAGGCTCGGGGAGTCGAGCTCCCTCAAGTCATTTACGCTGACGGCGAACGGAAAATTGACTCGCAATGAATTCGTGGTCGAGCTTGACGGCGACCGCGGCAGGGCGCACATTTCAGGAGCGGCGATTGGCGACGGAGAATTCCACCATGACGATACGGTCTTCGTCGAGCACACGGGCGCTCACTGCGAAAGCCGCCAAGTTTTTAAGAAGGTGCTGAGAAATGGGGCAACGGGCGTTTTTCAGGGCAAGGTTCTTGTCAATCCCGGTGCCCAGAAAACGGACGGATATCAGATCAGCCAGGCGCTATTGCTCGACGAAGACAGCCAGTTTCTGGCCAAGCCGGAACTGGAAATCTATGCCGACGACGTCGCGTGCTCGCATGGCTCGACATGCGGCGCGCTGGACGGCGACGCGCTCTTCTATCTGCGATCCCGAGGAATTCCGCTCGCCGATGCTAAAAATATTCTGACGATGTCGTTTCTGGCGGATGTCCTTAGTGAAATCGACGACGAGAGGCTGGCGACTGGAGTTGCGGAGTTGCTTGAGGACTGGCTGTCGAGACATCGGTGATGTCGATTGCCCTGGATATTATCGAGACGTACGGAAATCCGCGCCGAGCGATTCGAAAAAAATTAAATGGCAGTACGGGGGAAGGCCGGGCGCTTGCATACCTCTTGGCGGCTTGCCTGCTGCATTTCTGCTCGCGGCTGCCCATGCTGCCCCGACAATCCGCCTCCCTTGAAGGCGGCCCGTCTTTCCACGCGCTGGCTTCGGGGCAGTTCATAGGAGCTGTCTTGATCGCACCGCTTGCATTCTACGCGCTAGCTGCCGCGAGCCGCCTTATCGGCCGCGCCTTCGGAGGGCGCGGAAACTGGCGCGATTCGCGCATCGCCCTTTTTTGGGCCCTGCTATCGGTTGCGCCGATCGGACTTGCCGCAGGGGCGGCCGCGGCGCTTCCTTTTGAATTCGATCAGGCGGTAGCGGACGCGCTGTCTCTGTTCGCCGCGGTCGCTTTCGCGGTCATTTGGGCATTCGGAATTTTGGAGGCGGAGGTTCCGCCCAAGAGCGCGCGCACTTGATGAAATTGCAACGAGTCTTGTAAGAATTCCCGCTTGCGGGATCGAACTACTTGCCGCCGCACATTCAAATCATTAATTGAAAGTTGAATATCCTAGTCGGGATACCGGTACAAATGCTCAGCTACGTAATGCGCCACGCCTGGCTTTCGGTTACAGATCCGAAACATGGCGCCGTCATGGTTCTAAAGCTCGAACCGAGCCGCCGTACTTTAATCGAGATGGCCGCTCTCGTAATCGTGCTCAACGTTTTGGTTTCGCAGGCGTTCGCGATAATGATTCCCTCTCCGGCGAGTGGCTCTTTGCTAGCAGCATTGGCGACTCCCGTGCCAAGTTTGATTGTTCACGCAATTCTGCTGGTCGTAATCACTTTCGCGACGTTCGGCATTGGTCGAATGCTGGGCGGCGAAGGAACTCTCGACGAAACTTTTCTGCTATTGATTTGGCTGCAGTTTATCATGCTCGTTGCGAATCTGCTTCAAATCGTCGTCGCAATACTGTGGACGCCGCTCGGAGCATTGGCCGCACTGGTTTCATTCGTTCTTTTCTTGTGGCTCTTCGTCAATTTCGTGCTGGTTCTTCACGGCTTCAGGTCGATTTTGAAGGTGCTTCTTGCCTCGGTCGCCTCGTTTTTCGCTCTCATTTTTCTAATAACCGCAAGTATATCCCTATTCGGTTTAATCCTTTAAGGCTAAAGAATGTACGATGTTCAGGCGGTTCGGCGCGACTTTCCGATTCTTTCACGCGAAGTGAACGGCCAGCCGCTGGTCTATCTCGATAACGCGGCATCCGCTCAAAAACCCAGGGCGGTGATCGAGGCGGTCAACCGAGCATATTCCGAAGAATACGCCAACGTTCATCGGGGACTGCATTTTCTTTCAAATCTAGCAACAGAAAAATACGAGGCGACGCGAGGAATTATAGCCAGGTTCCTGAACGCCGGCGAAGATGAGATTCTGTATACGACCGGAGCTACTGAATCGATAAACTTGGTCGCCTACAGCTGGGCCATGCCGCGATTCGAACCCGGCGATGAAATCGTCTTGTCGGTTATGGAGCATCACGCCAATATCGTTCCCTGGCATTTCCTGCGCGAGCGTCAAGGGGCGGTTCTCAAGTGGGTGGACACGCGGCCCGACGGCAGTCTGGATCCTCAGCAAGTGGTCGATGCCATAGGCGACAGGACGAAGCTCGTTGCGATCTCGCAAATGTCCAACGTGCTCGGTACGCGAGTCGATATCGCCGGTCTGGCTAGGGCCGCGCATGCCAAAGGCGTGCCGGTACTCGTCGATGCGTCGCAATCGGCTGTTCACGGCAATTTAAACGTTCGCGAAATCGACGTGGATTTCTTGGCGATTACCGGTCACAAGCTCTACGGGCCATCGGGCTCGGGAGCCCTGTTCGCCAAGAAAAGCCGGATATCCGAAATGCGGCCCTTCAAGGGCGGAGGCGACATGATTCACGAGGTAACTCGCGACAGCGTTGCGTATAACGAACCGCCGCACAAGTTTGAGTCCGGCACTCCGCCGATCGTGCAGATGATCGGATTCGGCGCCGCGCTGGAATATTTGATGGACCTTGGCATGGATGCGGTCGAGGCGCACGAATCGAAGATTCGGGATTATGCGCAAGAGAGATTTGCATCCCGCGACTGGCTGGAAATTCAGGGCAACGCGCCGGGCAAAGGCGCTATTTTCTCATTTACTCTCGAGGGCGTCGCGCATCCGCACGACATTTCCACGGTATTGGATCAGTCCGGCATCGCGGTCAGGGCAGGGCATCATTGCGCGCAGCCGCTTATGGATCACCTCGGAGTTACAGCGACTTGCAGGGCCTCCTTCGGCCTCTACAACACGCGGCAGGAGGTCGACAAGCTCGCCGAAGCTTTGGATTTCTGCCGCGATCTCTTCGCATAGGATTTAGGCGGCATTCGCCAAAAATAAGTACGAATTGCTTTCGAATGTCGATTCAAGTACTCGCGAATCCACTCGCACCCGTAGCTCAGCAGGATAGAGCGCTGCCCTCCGAAGGCAGAGGTCAGAGGTTCGAATCCTCTCGGGTGCGCCATTCGCCGCCGGGGCCGGTTAATTTACGGGCATTGATGCGGCGGCCTGCCGGGCGACGAAAGCCGATTAGTTGCGGTCGCGCCTTGCGAAACCTAATAAAGGCAGATTGCCGGGCCGGAAAATTCAAGGGTTTTCGTGACGAATTTGATTGAATTTGCAGAGGGCATCCTTAACGGGATACCGAACCCGGTTCTTGTCGTCGGCCAGGATCATCAATTGCTCGCTTTGAATGCCAGCGCAAGATCTCTCTTTGGCAATCGACTAACAAATTTAAGCTTCGAGGTTGTGTTCCGCCAGCCTGAACCGCGCAAGTGCGTGCTGGCCGCTTTGAACGGCGAATCGGACCTGAAAAGCACGGAATGCCGGCTGGTTTTGGCGGATGAAGTTTCCGATACCGTATTCCGGTTGACGGCGAAGCCGCTGGCTTCGGAAAGTTGCGGCTTCGACGGGGCCTTGGTTTCGCTCGCCGACATTTCGGAATTCGACAAGAACGAAAGGATGCGCCGAGACTTCATAACGAATCTTAGCCACGAATTGAGGTCGCCGATTACGTCCATAGCGGGATTTGTCGAGATGCTGCGGAAAGGCGACTGGGAGAATGAAATTGCGAGGACCCGCTATCTAGACATCGTTGCGAGCGAATCAAGCCGAATGACAAAGCTTCTAAGCGACTTTCTTGCTCTCTCGAGCATTGAATCCAGGGAAAAAATTCGTCCGACCTCTCATGTGGACCTTGCCGAAATCGTTCGCGAATCCGCTGCTTCGCTTCTCCGGCTTGAAAAGACCAAAGGCGCTAGAATTCGGTTCAAGCCCGGTCCTGAAAATTGCAGAATCGTCGGCGACGGCGATCAGCTTCGCCAAGTATTCGGAAACATTCTCGAGAATGCCATTAAGTACGGAAGCGAAGGAAACAGGATCGATATCGCTATTAGCTGGCAGGATTCCTCCCCGGAATTCGCCAAGCCAGCGGCAAGAATAGAGATTGCGGATTGCGGAGAAGGATTCGACCCGGTCCATATTCCTAGGCTGACCGAAAGGTTTTTTCGCATAGATCGCGCCAGAAATCGGGAGACCGAAGGAACAGGATTGGGCCTTGCGATCGTTAAGCACGCGCTAAACCGCCATGGGGGCAAGCTCTTGATCGAGAGCGCGCCGGGAGCAGGAAGTAAATTTACGGTGCTGCTTCCGGGAAACGAGTGATCGTTCCGGGTCTAAACGCCGGCATTGTCATGAAACTTTTACATAATCCTAAAACGCTTGTGATAAATTCCTTATCTATATCGACGAAGCATGAGCCGGCCTTGCCTAGAATTTGGGCGAAGGCAACGCCGGCGCGCGATTTAAATTTGGCCGAATGGGCGCCGAATCGAATTCGGCTATCGGGAGTGTTCCAGAATGGATTCGCATGGCAACGGCGGAAGCGAAGGCGCGGCTATCAAAATTCTTGCGCGTGAAGTCAACGTCCATTACGGTGACAAACAGGCTCTCTACGACGTGAGCGTAGATGTCGAAGACAATTCCGTAACTGCGTTCATCGGGCCGTCGGGCTGCGGAAAATCGACTTTTCTCCGCTGCTTGAATCGAATGAACGACACTATCGAATCGTGCCGCGTCGAAGGCCGAATCGAACTCGACGGCGAAAGCATTCACGACAGGTCTCTCGACCCCGTGCAGCTGCGAGCGCGCGTTGGAATGGTTTTTCAGAAACCGAACCCGTTTCCCAAGTCAATTTACGACAACGTTGCCTATGGTCCTAGAATTCACGGACTGGCTGCCAATAAGCATGAGCTCGACGAGCTGGTCGAATCATCTCTCCGCGGCGCCGCGCTATGGGCGGAAACCAAGGACCGGCTGCAGGAGCCGGGAACGGGATTGTCAGGCGGACAGCAGCAGCGGCTATGCATCGCCAGGGCCATCGCGACATCGCCGGAAGTGCTGCTGATGGACGAGCCTTGCTCGGCCCTGGATCCGATCGCGACTTCGCAGATCGAAGAATTGATTCACAGCCTCCAAAAGAAGTTCTGCGTCGTAATCGTAACGCATTCCATGCAGCAAGCGGCTCGCGTTAGCCAGAAAACGGCATTTTTCCATCTCGGATGGCTCGTAGAATTCAACGATACCAACGAAATTTTTACCAATCCCGCGGATGAGCGAACCGAAAGCTACATTACCGGGCGGATTGGATAAAGGGCAGGATAGGGCGATGATCGAAAAAGACCACATCCATTCAGCATTCGACCAAGATCTAAAGAACCTCCAAGCGTCGGTCATGCGAATGGGCGGACTCGTCGAGGCTTCGATTATCAACTCCAGCATCGCCCTTGCCGACAGCGACGAGGAACTCGCCCGGAAAATCGTCGAGGACGATCACATGATCGACAGTTTGGAAACGGAAATCAACCTGGCCGCATTGGAATTGTCCGCCCTTCGGCAACCGATCGCCCAGGATTTGCGATTCGTTTTCGCCGTATTGAAAATCGCTACGAATTTAGAGCGGATCGGCGACTATGCGAAAAACGTAGCTAAAAGAACGACTGTACTGCTCCAGACGAGCCCTCCGGACGGGGCGACGGCTTCAATTCTGCGCCTTGCCCGCAGCGTCCAGGTTCTGCTCAAGGATTCTCTCGACTCGTTCGCCGAACGGGATGTTGAAAAGGCAAGGGAGATAATCGTTCGGGATCACGACATCGATTTGATGTACAATTCTCTGTTTCGCGAATTTCTAACCTACATGATGGAGGATCCCAGGTCCATCACGCCGTCGATGCACTTGCATTTCATGGCCAAGAATCTGGAGCGTTCGGGGGATCACATTACAAGCGTCGCCGAGCAAGTCATATTCCTAGCGACAGGGGAGATGCCAAAGGACGACCGTCCGGTCGGCGACACGACGCCGTTCGAATCCGTTGAGTCGAAGCCTTAAAGTTGACATTTGCCTTTCCGCCGAACGCCGAAAAGTTAGACTTCCGTGTTTCAAATGAACATTAACTGATTGTTTTTTAACGTCTTGTGATTAAGGAGCGATCATGACGAAAAAATCGCACTCGCCAATCGTAATGGTCGTGGAGGATGATCGCAACCAGCTTGAATTGCTTAAGTCGTCCGTTATGTCGCATGGATTCATTCCATTGCCGGCGAAAAGCGGCGAAGAGGCGATGGAGCTACTATTCGCCGAGACCCCGGATGCAGTTATTCTTGATTGGATGCTTCCCGGCATATCCGGGCTGGAAGTATGCCGGCGGATTCGCGCAAGCAAGCTCATGCGAAATCTGCCGGTTATTTTGCTATCGGCTCGCGCAATGGATGACGACAAAGTTTCCGGGTTCAAATTCGGCGCCGACGACTATGTTACCAAGCCGTATTCGATCGAAGAGCTCATGGCTCGCGTAAGAGCCTGCCTAAGGAGAACCATGCCGTCGGCGGTGGGCGAGATTATCGAATTCGGCGATATCCGACTGGATGCCGAGCAGTATCGCGTTTATCGAAGCGGACGGCAGCTGCACTTGGGATCGACGGAATATAGGCTATTGGCCGCGTTGATCGAGACTCCCGGCCGGGTATTTACGCGAGATCAATTGCTAGACAGAGTTTGGGGACGGCGGATTTTCGTCGAAACAAGAACGGTCGACGTCCACATTGCCAGGCTTCGAAAATCTCTGTGCTCGAACGGCGAAGGCGACCCGATACGAACGGTAAGAGGCGTCGGATATTCAATCGGCTGAGCCAGGCCCGGTCGCAGATCTTCAAACTCGAACGCCAGCATTCGATAATCCGTCCGGCGGGAGATGACCGCCTCACCGCGGCTTTAACGCCGATAATGTATATTATGTTAATTTTTTTGCAGTGAAATCCTATTTTCTTTGGCGGAACTTTGCCGTACAGCGACATTTGCATTAAAGGATTGAACCCTCGGCGCGATTCAAGCCGGCGCGCGCCGTTCAAAAAGCCAGCAGTCACTGCAAGAGCGATCCAGCCATGACATCAATACTCGTATTAAACGGGCCGAATCTTAACATGCTTGGTTCCAGAGAACCCGAGATCTACGGTTCGAATTCTCTTGCGGCCATCGAAAAAATCTGTCGCAAACGAGCCAAGGAGCTCGGCATCGACATTGAATTCCTTCACAGCAATCACGAAGGCGCGCTGATCGACGCCATCCACGATGCTTCGGAGAAAGTCGATGCCATCGTTATCAACGCGGCGGCGTATACGCATACGTCCGTTGCGTTAATGGATGCGCTCAAGTCGGTTCCTCAACCCGTTGTCGAACTTCACCTTACAAACACTCATCGGCGCGAATCCTTCCGCGCCAAATCGTATATTTCACTTGCGGCCGACGGAATTATTTGCGGATTCGGAGCGAATGGCTACGCGCTGGCGCTGGATGCCGCTCTTGGATTGATCGATGCAAAATGAAGCGGCCGGCAAAGGAGCCGGCCGTTTCCGAGAATTTTTATAGCGAGGCCTGCATCGAAGGCCGCCTTCTTCCGCGGCAGTCTAGGCCGGGCGCGCCTACTTTTCTATCCCTTCGCCCACTTCGAACCTTAGGAAATCGACAATTTCAATGCCTGCTTTCTCGGCAATCGAACGAACTGTAGAGTCCTGATCAAAAATGTATTTTTGATTTAGCAAAGTAACCTCTTCAAAGTACTTTCTCAGGCGCCCGGCAATCATTTTTTCGATCACGGCCTCGGGCTTTCCGGATTCCCGAGCCTGGTCGGCGAGCACGTTGCGTTCCCGTTCAAGAGCTTCCGCGGGAATATCGTCTTCCGACAGCGACATGGGTTTCGACGCCGCAACATGCAGAGCTATCTTGCGAGCCGTTTCGCCGTCCTCGCCTTCGTAGGCAACCAAAGCGCCGATCTTGCCGAGATTCGGCGCAGGCGAATTATGCACGTAGCCGACAACGCCGCCGCCTGCTATCTTTTCCATCCTGCGCAGGGATAGGTTTTCACCGACGGTCGCAATTTTTTCCGTAACAACATCATTGACGGGCTTGCCGTCAATCTCGCAGTCCCGCAGAGACTCCAAGTCGGAAGCTTCAAGGGCCAAGCTTAAAATATCGGTAACAAGATTTTGAAATTCAACATTTTTCGCAACGAAATCGGTTTCCGAATTCACTTCGACTATTACTCCGGCTCCGCCGTCCATGCGTATGCCCACCAACCCTTCGGCCGCGATGCGACCGGCTTTCTTGGCCGCCGTGGAAAGTCCCTTTTTCCGCAGCCAGTCGACGGCCGCCTCGGAATCGCCATTGTTTTCGACGAGCGCTCTCTTAGCGTCCATAATTCCCGCGCCGGTCATCTCGCGGAGTTGTTTGACCATCGCAGCTGTAACAGCCATTGGATTTCTCCCTAGGAAGTCGATTCTTTTTCGGATTGCGGGGATTCGGCCTTTTCGCCTTCAGTCGGAGTTTCCGCTTCCGAGTCTTTCGTCTCTTCAATCACCGGTTCCGATTCGAGAGAATCCGCGAGTTCGCCGACATCGACGCCGGCCTCGCCCATGTGCTTGGCCATTCCCGAAAGCACGGCGCGCGCGAAGAGGTCGCAGTAAAGCGCTATGGATCGCGATGCATCATCGTTGCCGGGCACGAGATAATGAATTCCGTCGGGCGAGCAATTCGTATCCACAACGGCGACAACCGGAATTCCAAGCTTTTTCGCTTCCGCGACTGCAAGAGCTTCCTTTTTTACGTCGATGACAAACAAGATATCGGGAACGCCGTCCATGTCGCGAATCCCGCCCAGCGACGCCTGAAGCTTGGCCTGTTCTCTCTCAAGCCCCAGTCGCTCCTTTTTTGTCAAACCCTCTACGCCCGCCGACAATTGCTCGTCGATCAGCTTCAGTCTCGATATGGAGTTTGAAACCGTTTTCCAATTGGTTAAAGTTCCGCCCAGCCAGCGATGATTGACGAAATATTGAGCGCATCTTTCGGCGGCTTCGGAAATGGGCTTCTGCGCCTGTCGCTTCGTTCCGACGAATAGGACCTTGCCGCCTTTGGAGACGACATCCTTGACCGCATTCAAAGCGGTATCCAGCATCGGCACTGTAAGCGTCAGGTTGATAATGTGGATTCCGTTTCGCTTGCCGTATATATATTCGGACATTAGCGGGTTCCATCGCTGAGTCTGGTGCCCGAAATGCACGCCCGCTTCCAGAAGCTGGCGCAAATTAAAGTCTGGTACTGTCATGGCTATTCCTTTCCGGTTTGTGCCGCGGCGGAACCGCATGGAGTCAACCCAACCGGCGGACACGCGAATGTCGCATCGCGCGCCCAGGTTCCACCTGAGAATTTCTGCTTGACAAATAATCCATTCGAAGCCCCGCCGCAAGTCGGAATCGGAAATGCGTCAAGAGAATCGACCTACGGCCGGAAATTTTTGCCGCGACCGAATGCGATTTGCATCGGTTCCGTGCACTGGGACTATATCGGCATGGCCGCTGCGGAGCATTCCGGCGACGTGCCGGGCACAATCGAGCGAAAGCCGGGCGGCGTTGCGCTAAACGTAGCGGCGGCGCTGAATTTTCTCGGCGTCGCCACGAATATTCTCGGCGCCGTGGGCGGCGACAGCGAAGGCGTCGAGCTGATCGAGAGCTTGACTCGTATTGGAGTGGGTACCGATCTTATCTCAAGAGTTCCGGATTCGCGGACGGACCAGTACATTGCTATTGAAAATCGGAGCGGACTGGTTGCGGCCGTTGCCGATACTCGGACCTTGGAAAGCGCCGGGGCTAGGATTGTCGAAACATTCAAGGATATCGACGCCTCGATTCGCGAGCAGGTCAAGGCTATAGTCCTGGATGGCAACTTGCCGATCGGAACAATTAACGAGCTAAATTCGATTTCAAAACCGTCGCGCGCAAAAATTGCCTTGGTATGCGCATCGGGCGCCAAGGCCGCTCGGCTAAAAAATGTCGCTAGCCGTCCCGAATCGACAATCTATTTGAACATTCGCGAGGCGAACAGTTTGCTAGGAGCAAGCTTTTGCGATGCGCGCAACGCCGCTGAACAGCTTTGCGAACTAGGATTCAATCGGGCCGTCGTTACGAACGGGTCGAAATGGGCAGCCATGTCCACGGCAAGGGAAAACCTCGCTTGCCTCCCTCCGCAAGTCGAAGCCGTCCGGGCCACCGGTTCGGGCGATGCCTTCGCCGCGGCGCACATTGCGGGCGAGCTGGCGGGCGCAAGCGCCGAGCTGGCACTTGAAAATGCTGCTTCATTCGCTTCTTCTTTTGCCGCAGGGAAAATAGAATTTTGAACTTGCCACTGGACATAAGCCCTAAAGTTGATTCCGCGCTTAAATCGGGCGCGCCGGTCGTTGCGCTGGAGTCTTCGATAATCTCGCATGGACTCCCCTGCCCCGACAATATCGAACTCGCCGTGGAAACGGAACGGCTGATCGAAACATCCGGAGCGTGCCCGGCTACGATCGCCGTAATGGACGGCCGGATTCGCATCGGCTTGAATTTGGACGAGCTGGAAAAGCTTTCTTCCGGCGACGACATAGCGAAACTAAGTCGTTCCGATATCCCGGTAGCGCTGGCCAAGGGATTAACCGGATCGACAACCGTGGCATCGACGATGATTTGCTCGCGGCTGGCGGGCATTGAAGTATTCGCTACCGGCGGCATTGGAGGCGCCCATAGAGGAGCCGAATTGAGTTTCGACGTTTCGGCCGACTTGACCGAACTGGCCAATAGCCCCGTTATCGTCGTGTCCTCGGGCGCCAAGGCCATTTTGGATATACCGAAAACTCTGGAAATTTTGGAAACCCTTGGCGTACCCGTGATCGCATTCGGTCAGAGTGCATTCCCGGCATTCTGGTCTCGAACATCCGGATTCGACGCGCCGCACAGGCTCGACTCGACCCGCGAAATTGCCGCTGCCTTTCATTTTATGCGCGAACTGAATCTTCCTGGGGGATTGCTCATTGCCAATCCCGTGCCGGAAGGCAGCGAATTGCCTTTGCCGGAAGTAAACCGCTGGATTGATCGGGCTTTGCTGGACCTGGAAAGGAATACTATGCATGGAAAGGCAGTCACGCCATTTCTTCTCGATCGCATCGTCGGACTTTCCGGCGGACTTTCCTTGAAGGCGAACAAGGAATTGGTCAAGGGCAACGCCGCGCTCGCGGCGCGTATAGCGCGCAGCCTAGTCCGGTTCCGCGCCAGTATTTCGGCGGCCCGCCGGAAATTTTAGTAGGATTTCCGCTTGAAGGCACAAGATTGAATGTGCAAACTGATGTTTTTCTTGCGAGGCGTTAATATTGGATCAGCCACAAGAACCAGACGACCGGAGCCGCCCTGTGAATTCCCCTAGATCCGGCTGGCTGCTCGGAGCTCTGCGCGCGAACTTTCTCACGGGGCTCGTCGTCCTAGTACCCGTTGGCTTGACCGCGTACATATTCTGGACGGCGATCGGCATAATAGATTCCTGGGTGCTGCCGTGGATCCCGGAAAGATACAATCCGTCGGCCTATATCGGCGCGGATGTCCACGGAATCGGCTCCGTCATATTTCTGGTGTTCTGCGTCGTCGTCGGCTATTTCGCCAAAGGTCTGATCGGTCGATGGATACTGCGCTGGGGCGAGCTCATCGTCGGCAGGATGCCGCTGGTTCGATCCGTTTACCAGGCATTGAAGCAAATCGCCGAAACGGTGTTCCAGCAGGGCGAGACGACGTTCGACCGCGCCTGCCTGATCGAATATCCTCGCAAGGGCCTGTGGGCGATGGCGTTTTACTCAACTACGACCAAGGGCGAAATTCTAGAAAAAACTCCTGATGTCGGCAAAATGATCAGCGTGTTCCTGCCGACGACGCCGAATCCAACATCCGGATTTCTTCTGTTCGTTCCGGAATCGGACGTCATTTTTCTAGATATGTCGGTCGAAGACGCCGCCAAACTCGTAATTTCAGCCGGCTTGGTCTATCCGGTGCCCAAGTCGAATGTTCCCGCCCTGCAGGGCGGGAACGAGGACAGATAGCTAGCGCCGCCGGTCGCCTCGGTCTTTGAGTTACGGGCTCGGCGAATCGTCGTGCCACCAAATGTCCGGAAGAAAGCCGGCCCAGTCGCCGTAGACCGGAATCGTTTCGGGATATTTCAGCTCCGACTTGTGCGCGAGGCGTGAAAAATTCGAGAACCAGACGGGGATGACGAAGCGATAGGACGTAAGCACCCTGTCGAGCGCCCGGACGCCCGCTATGAAATCCTCCTTTTCTCTTGCCTCGAGAATCGCGGAAATCATGGCTTCGATGGCATCGCTGGATACGCCCATCCAGTTGCGGGTTCCGGGAGTGTCGACTCCCTCGCGGCCCCAGTACAATCTTTGCTCATTGCCGGGGCTTAGCGACATGCTGCGTTGGTACCAAGCCATGTCGAAGTCATAGTTGTCAGTCCTTTCCCGGTACTGCGAACTGTCGACCAGCGTAATCACGGCGCTTATGCCGAGACGCTTTAGCGATTCGACGTATATCTCGGCTATGCTCATCGTATCGTGAGCTCCCTGCACGACCAGGATTTCGAATTCGAATGGATCCCCGTCGGAATTTTTAAGAATACCGCCGGAATCGACGATCCAGCCCGCGGATTCGAAAAGGTCTCTCGCCCGCAGTATATTTTTTCGGTTGCGTTCCGAGCCGTCCGAAACAGGCGGTTCGTATCCCGTAAATGCGTCCGCGGGAATCTCGTCCTTGAATGGCAGAAGAAGCTCCAGGACCTTTCCCTCGGCGGGTCCCGGCCTCGCGCCTAGGACTGAATTCGAAAAGTAGGTCTTTATTCTTGGAAGCTTTCCGTCATTCATGATCGCGTTTGTCAACTCGAAGTTGAATGCGTGAATCAATGCGTCTCGAACCCTGATGTCTTTGAAATTCTCGCGTCTTGTATTGAAAACGAAGCCTCGAATTCCGGATGGCCGCTGATGGGGGATTTCCGATTTAACGACCGCTTTCGATTCCACGGCCGGAAAGCTGTAGTTCGAGTCCCACTTGGCGGCGTTCCATTCCCTGTAGGTATCGATTTCGCCGGCTTTGAAAGCTTCGAACACGACTCCGCCATCGCCGAAATATTCGTAGACGATCTCGTCGAAATTGTGCCTTCCCTTGTTGATGCCCAGGCCCCAGCCCCAGTAGTCTTCGTTTCGCGCGAATCTAATGAAACGCCCGGGCTCAAATTCCTCGATGGCATAGGGTCCGGTGCCAATAGGAATTTCAAGCGAGCTGTCGCTAAAATCTCTTCCGTCCCATTGGCTTTTCTTCAGAACCGGGCGAAGTCCGAGAATTAACGGAAGTTCGCGATCCACGGTATTGAATGTAAATCGAACGGTTCTTTCGCCGACCTGCTCCGCGCTGGCTACTTTTTTCCAGGAAAGGCTGTACCGCGGATGGCCCTTGCTTCCCAGCGTTTCGAACGACCAGAGAACGTCTTCGATCGTTACGGGAGTATTGTCGGAAAACCGCGCCTCCGGCCTGAGCGTGAATTCAACCCAGTCTCGATTCGGACCGGTTTCGATCGTTTCCGCAAGGAGGCCGTAGAGCGTGAACGGTTCATCGTAGCTCCGCCCCATCAAGGTCTCGTAGACGTGGGATCGGATTTCCCAGGGCGCCCGTCCCTTGACGATCCACGGATGAAGCGAATCGAATGAACCGGATCGCCCGTAGGTTATGCTGCCGCCCTTGGGCGCATTCGGGTTGGCGTGCGGAAAGGATTCAAAACCCGGCGGAAGTTCCGGCTCTCCGTACATCGCAATTCCGTGCGACGGCATCGCGGACGCCGCGCCCATCCCGAACCAGAAAATTGAGACAAAGCAGGTGAATATAAGTGCAACGAGATTTTTTCGTGGCATTTTGGCAACAGCCCTCCTGTTAGAGTATGTTTTTTTCGAAAGTGCCATCCAAATTTCGAATTAGCACTTGCTAGCCCCCCCAATATTCGTTATGACAATCGCACTGCTCGATAGGTTTCTTGCCTGTATGAAACCTGCCTCAACAACTTAGCGCCCGCTTCGGCGGGCGTTTTTTTACGCGGCGCTGCAGCATCACGCAGGCATTTCACAGATGAAATTGACTTCAACTCAAAATATGGACAGATTGCAAGCCCCAATCCCCATATTTCGATAATTTTTCTTGTCGCCCGGCGACGGGCAAAGGATAGTTTAGTTCACTGAACTATCCGCCGCCGCCGCTTTTCTTGAAGCTGACCGAGATGCGCGCCAATTCCGATGCGATTTCAAGCGCGCCGCGCAATCTTGCAGCCGAGTCGGGCCAGGTCCTCTGGACGACTAATTTGTCCGATTTTAGCTTCGCGCCGCCCTTTTGACGGCTAATGTATTCGGCTAGGCCCTGCGGGTCGGCGAACTCGTCGTTGTAGAACTCGACGGTGGCGCCCTTGGGACCGCCGCTTAGCCGGAATACGCCGGCCAGTTTGCAGAGAGACTTGATTCGAATCAGCCTCAATAGAGTAACCGCCTCCGGCGGAAGCTTGCCAAATCTATCGATTAGCTCCGCCGCGAATCGTTCGATTTCAATTCTTGTGCGGAGAGTCGACATTCGTCGATACAGGTGCATGCGAACATCGAGGTCCGCAACATAGTCCGGCGGAATCATGACTGTTACGCCGAGATTGATCTGCGGCATCCATTCCTCTTCCCGCAACGCCGTTTCGACATCGGCGCCCGCCCTGATTTTCTTTATCATTTGCTCAAGCATTTTTTGGTAGAGCTCAATCCCGACTTCGGGAATTCGGCCGGACTGCTGCGACCCTAGAATGTCACCGGCGCCTCGAATGTCGAGGTCGTGCGACGCGACGGCAAAGCCGGCGCCGAGAGAATCAAGATTGCTCATAACCCGGAGCCGACGGTCGGCCTTTTCCGAAATTTTGCTTCGGCGATTGTACGTCAGATATGCATAGGCTCGAATGTGGGAGCGCCCTACCCGGCCTCTGATTTGATAGAGCTGAGCGAGGCCGAACAGATCGGATCGGTAGATGACGACCGTATTGGCCGTCGGCACGTCCAGTCCGGCGGCGACGATCGTAGTCGACAGCAAGACACCCGCCCTGCCCTCGAAAAACTCGGTCGTCCGCGACTGGAGCAGGCTCGCGCTCATCCTTCCGTGCGCTACGACAAAGGAAACCTCGGGAATCTGGTTTTCGAGAAACCGCGCCATTCCCTGGAGGTCGGAAATTCGGGGAACGACGAAAAAGCTCTGGCCTCCTCGAGCATGCTCTCGCAAAAGAGCCTCCCTGACCGTCACTTCGTCGAATTCCAAAACATACGTGCGTATCGCCAGCCGATCGGCGGGCGGGGTCCCGATCAGGGACATGTCCTTGATGCCCGAAAGCGACATTTGAATGGTACGCGGTATGGGCGTAGCCGTTAGCGATAGCACATGAACTTGCGACCGAAGCGACTTCAGCTTTTCCTTTTGCGCGACTCCGAAATTCTGCTCCTCGTCGATAACCAGCAGCCCGAAGTTCCGGAACTTGATTTTGTCTGATAGCAGCGCATGCGTGCCGATAGCGATATCGACCATTCCGGTTCCGATTTCTTCGCGAATCAATTCCGAATCCTTGGTTCCGACCAACCGCGAAAGATGCCGGATATTAATCGGAAAGCCTTTGAATCGGTCCTGGAATGTCTTGTAGTGCTGCCGCGCCAGCAGAGTTGTCGGCGCAATTACGCACACTTGCCAGCCTTCGAGCGCCGCGACGAACGAGGCGCGCATTGCAACTTCCGTTTTTCCGAATCCGACATCCCCGCAAATTAGCCTGTCCATGGGCCTGCCCGATGCGATGTCGCTAAGGACGTCTTCGACCGCGGTCCCTTGATCCTCGGTTTCCTCGTACTGAAACCGGGTTAGAAACGAACCGTAGGCATGCTGGTCGGGCACCATCGTGTTGCCCTTGCGAATTTCCCGTTCCGCTGCGACCTTCAAAAGGCTCTCGGCCAAATCGAGTATGCGCTTGCGCATTCTGGCCTTGCGCTCCTGCCAGTACGGCGCGCCAAGCCGGTCCAAGCGGGCGGTGTCCTTTCCGTAGCTGGAAATGAGATCTATATTTTCAACAGGCAGGTACAGGCGGTCGCCGCCATCGAATTCCAGTACGATGCAGTCGTGCGATACGCCGGATGCCCGAAGAGTCTCCAATCCCCTGTAGATCCCTATCCCGTGATCGACATGCACGACTACGTCGCCGGGCAGGAATGCGGCGGCATCCGCTAGAATTTCGGATACCAGTTTTTTCCTTTGCTTGGTTCGAACAAGCCGCTTCCCGAATACGTCCTGTTCGGAAATCACAACGAATCCCGGCGCGCTAAATCCGCTTTCAAGCGCCCAAGCTACTACGCAGACTTTACCGCCAAGTTCTTCCAGGTCACGAAATCCCTCGATAGTACGGATTCCATCGATTCCAGAATCTTCCAGAAGTGTTTTTAAACGGAGTCGAGAGCCGTCGGTCCAGCAGGCCACGACCACATTGGACTCTTTTCTTACCTCCTGAATCTTTTTAGAGAAGTGGTCTAGGCGCGTTTCGCTATCGCCGCTTTCGGACCCGATTGGAAAATCCAGTCCCGCACGGCCGCCCGAATCGATAATGCCGGGGCCTGGCGGCAGCCGGCCGGCGCGAAGCCGGTAGACTTTCCTGCTCGACAGCAAGCTATCGAATTCTTTAGGCTTCAGATACAAAAGCTCGGGCTTGCACGGAGGCGCGAAGCTTTGCTGCTGCGCCTTCCCGACCGCCTCCGTTCTCGCCTCATAGCGCGACAAGACAAGATTCCATCTTTCTTCGCGAAGAAATTCATCCCGTTCGTCGAAACTGATTCGAGCGTTCGGCAAATAATCGAATATCGTTTCCAGTCTCTCGTAAAAGAGCGGAAGCCAATGCTCGATGCCTTGCGCTCGCTTGCCTTCGGATACCGATTCGTAAAGCGTGGCGCCTAAAGGCGAAGTTCCGAATTCGGCCCTGTACCGCATCCGAAACCTCGCTACCGATTCTTCATCCAGAAAAAGTTCGGAACCGGGCGCCAATTCCAATTCGCTCAGCTTTCCCGTCGTCAGCTGCGTCTCGGGATCGAATACGCGAATTCCGTCCAGGATGTCGCCGAAAAAATCCAGCCTGCCCGGGCTCGTCCAGCCAAGAGGAAACAAATCGATTATGCCGCCTCGAACTGCGAATTCGCCGGGCTCCATTACCTTGGAACGACGGCAATAGCCCGATTCAGCTAGTCGTTCCAAAAGAGCATTTCGATCGATCCTTTGCCCGATCGATGCGAAAAAGCTGCGCTGCCGGATCGCTTCTTTTGGCGGCAAATACTGCGTCGCCGAATTTACTGTCGCCAATACGACCATCGGCCCGGAAATCATGCCGTTCGCAAAGCCGGCGAGAAATGAAAGGCGATTGGACGCGATCTCGGCTCTCGGCGAAATTCGATCGAAGGGCATGCAATCCCATGCAGGAAAGGAAATCACCGGGCATCCCGGGGAAAAGAACTTTATTGCGCTCTGTATCTGCGAAACCCGCCTGTCATCCTTGGCGATATGAAGAATAGGTCCGCCGTGGTCGTTCGCCCAGTTCGCAAGCAGCCGGCCGTCAAAACCCTCGGGAGCGCCCCCAACTATTATTTCTCGAATGCTAGTAGAATCAGTTTTCATCATTGCGCCTTGCTAGCTAGGCGCCAGGCTATAATTGTCAACATCAACCAATCGCCGGAATCCAATTAATCCTGTTTGGGAGACAGGTGATGCTGTCGGATATTGAATTCCCTCAAGTGTAAATCGACTGCAATTCGCCCAAACTGCTGCAGAATGAGTCAATTAATGCACAAAAGTTAGGCGGATAATTTAACACAAATTATGCATCTCTGATTAAGCGCAACTTTAACGACTCCAAGTCGTATTAGCATTGTATTTCAACAATTTACTCTCGAGTATTTGGGCACTTTTCTTCACTCCGTGTAAAACTTGTTAAATCGACCGCCTCCAAAATTTGCTAAATGCCCAAGTTCGTCGCAATCCGTTGACGCGACCGTCGGCCGTCCGCACAATTTTTAATCCAAATTGTCAGAAAGTTAATAGGATATATTAAAGAATTTGTCACATGCTAACGAAAATTCTCGATTGCCTAGCATGCCCGAATTGCGTAACCGCCTCGTTTTTCCTTGAGACTTGATTTGACCTTAAAGAAATGCGATTTGGCTCAAATTTGGACTGATGCGCGGAAAATCAATAAGTTAATTATAATTTTTGCGAGTCTATTTTAGTTGCGGGCCGAACCTGAATTTTTTTGATAGTTGCCGAAATCCCTGCGTTCCGCTTCAAGCGGATCATGTTTGCGTATTCGCCCCGGGATAGGTTAATTGTCTTAAAAATTGCTTTAACCGGAACTGCCTAATGCCGTCCAATTTTCCCATGGCCCGCGCCCGTCGACTGAGGCGAACAGCGGCTCTTCGCGATCTTGTCCGCGAGAATTCGCTTGTTCCGGCAGATTTAATTTGGCCGATTTTCATTTGCGAGGGACGCGGAATTTCCGAAGGCGTTTCATCGATGCCAGGCGTTGCCCGGATGTCGGTAGATCGCGCTATCGAGGCCTTGAGGCACGCATTCGATCTCGGCATAACTACCGCAGCGCTTTTTCCGTATGTCGAAAGAGAAAAAAAATCATCCAATTGCGAGGAAGCGTGGAATCCGGATAATCTGGTAAACAGGGCAACGAGACAAATTAAATCGGCGTTGCCCGATATGGCCGTACTGGTTGATGTCGCGCTTGATCCATACAATGCCGACGGGCATGACGGCCTGCTGCGCAATGGCGAAATCCTGAATGACGAAACCGTCGAATGCCTAGTAAAGGAAGCGATATCCCATGCCGAGGCGGGAGCCGATATTCTAGGGCCGTCCGACATGATGGACGGGCGAATCGGCGCCATTCGAAAATCGCTTGAAAACCATAAGTTTCAAAACACGGCCATAATGTCTTATTCAGCCAAGTACGCGTCGGCATTCTACGGACCATTCAGAAATGCGGTTGGCTCCGGCGAGCTCCTGCGCGGCGACAAAAAATCGTATCAAATGGATCCGGGCAACTCCATCGAAGCGTTGCGCATGGTCCAGCGCGATATTGCCGAAGGCGCCGACATCGTGATGGTCAAGCCCGGCATGCCCTATCTAGACATTTGCCGACTCGTCGCATCGTCCGTTTCGGTTCCTACTTTCGCCTACCAAGTCTCGGGCGAGTATTCCATGCTTCAAGCGTCTTCCCTGAACGGATGGATCGAACTCGATGCCGCGGTGGCGGAAAGCCTGCTGTCTTTCAAGAGAGCCGGGTGCCGGGGCATTTTGACTTATTTCGCTGTCTACGCCGCTGAAAAAATTTTAAAAAACAATTAATTAGTTAGGGTATTTTATACGCTTAACTAGCCAAAGCACCGTCCGGTCTATGCCTGCCTGGTTTCTATACATCGGACTTCCGCAGAGTCGGGTCGGGTTTCCTTGCTGCGAAGAACATGGCGCGGGCCACGCGCTACGGGCTGGCGTTGATCTTCGGTATTGGCTTCCGCGGGCGGCCCGGCCCGCGCCCGGTCTTGTTGCTTCCTAGATTGGTAGTTGTGCATCCATCCATGAGCTGCAAGGCTTGATCCGGACGGGGGTCGCATTTTCGTTTCGGCATTGCCCAACCCCTAGTTTGAGTGATCTTTGAAGAATTTGATCCACGATTTTGCCGGGATCCCTCGCACCGACTCGTTCATCATCGGATTTATGTAGTCATTCATAATTCCGTAGCGCGCCAACCTTCCAAAATTTCCGCCTGAATCATTGTTCGCCTTGTCGGAAATGCGGTCGCCCTTCGCCGGGAAGGGGCTGACATTGTCGGGTTCCGCAATCCCGGTGTCACTCGTGGAGTTGCGTTCATGCTGCCAGTAATAGTTGCGCTTCTCTGCACAATAAAGTGCGGGCCGGACAAATGGACGCATGAGCATGGGAGAGCCTGCCAGAACATTCGATAGCACCCAAGGGACGACAACCAGTAGGTCCCATGGATTGCAAACCGCTCGCGTCGCCGTGAAGCGGTAAGTTGGAGCCTCCTCCTTGGACAGGAGATACCAGCCCTTCAACTCTATACCCATGAGCGGTTCTATTCCGTTGTCCACCGATTGCAGTCGAACATCAGGAAAAGTCTGCGGCTGACGTACAAACGAGTATGTCTGATACTTGGACTCCGGATCCCAAACAGGCCGCAGATCATTAAGGGTCTGAACGACGGATTCCTCAATCGTTGCCGCAAGCGGTGCATTGAGCGTGAAGATGTCTGTTGCGAGCAATCCCTCGATCGATGTTGACGTGGTGAAGTGGCTCGGTACCGAGAAAAGTGCGCGCCTGATCCGATTCCAGAGCCAGTAGTGTTCCCAATTGGAAGGTTCGGCCGGTCGGGGCGCATCAGGCATCCGCAAGCCTCTTGATCGCGGCATGAATGAATTCCGGTATGATTTCCGCGCTTCGGCAGGCCCTCCCGGAACGCCACGAACTCAAAGCGGCAGGGCACAAACCGCCGAATGGTTCCCAAACCATATCGCCCGGGTCAGTACAAATCCCGATAGTCATGTCCACAAGCGCAAGAGGCTTCTGGCTGCCATGAAGGCTCTTGAACTTCCAGCGCATCGCCGTTCGTTCGCCGTTGACCCGCTCGGATCCTCCAACGTGCGGGTGTTGCCAAACGTTTGTTTTCCCGACCGGACAATTGAACTTGGCGCGTTGCCGCGACCATTCAGATGCCGTGAACGAGCGAATGCCGTCACCACTGAAATAGGGACGTCCAGCCGGATTTCCATGGGCGTTAGCGTAGCGGGCCAACGCCGCGAATGCGTCGGGAGGCGGATAATACCAGAGATGGTCCGCCGTGAGGTACTTCCGGGTTGCAGCATTGGCGACCCCGCATGCCTCATTGGCCAGGCGGAGCGGCAGTCCGGAGCGCATCCATTCACTCCGCAGCCATGCCTGCATTGTCATTCCGTCAAATCTTGGCGCCTTTACGTATTGAACACATACCTCCGTTGTGACCGGCAGTTTCCGAAGGGTCCTTGTATTGGCATTGCCGGCAATGTGACCCAAGCCCTTGTCCCAGACATGGCAACTCCGATATTCCCAACCGAATGATTGAAGCCTGGGGTGTACCGTTGCCCATCCCAGTTCCGTGTTCCAGAACCAAAGCGTTGTCTGCGGTGTCGCCTTTTCTGTCCATGCGCGAATGTGCGGAGTGTACCACTCCGCCAAACCGTCCGTTCCCGTCAAGTCTCCTGGATATCCGCCAACACCATACGGACCATCGCAAATTATGCAGACCGGCTCGGGCCATTCAAGGTAGAAGGATTCGGCAGGACCGAAGCAAACTTCTACCACTCCGCGCCGGAAACGGTTTTGTTCAATCCGCTCTGCCCCTGAAGTAGCATCCTGGTCATGAACAATTGTCGGCACAACGTTCATCGCCTCGCTCCTGACGGCAAGCCATTGTCGGCTATGAGTTCACTGTAGCGGAGCCGCTTGCCGACCATGCCCTGCGCCAAGACGGTCATCGGGGTGATGGTGTCAAGATCCCGGATGTTGTGCCTTCCTGCAAATTCCTGAACGTAGCGGTTGAGGTGCTTCGGCGACATCTTGTGGAATGTGCCACGATAACCGCGCTAGAGCAACGCCCAAATGGACTCTAGCCCGTTCGTGTGCACCATGTCCTTGACCTACTGCCCCACCGAATAATTGACGCTTTTTTGCCTGAATCCCATTCCCCTGCAGGCCGCTGCCCCGTCCGTTTAGACCGCTGCGCCTTCGTCGGCCCGATCGAATACGAAACCTTGAGGGGCCTTCCTATCAGCGTTCATCACGACCGCTGAACTGATTTTCCAGGTCGCACGGTCCTTTTCCGGGCGACGGCCGTCTTCCCGACCGTGCCGCGCCCGGCGTTCGGCTGCTTGTCGGCGTGCTTGTTCTTCTCCTTGCCGCCCATGCAGGTTTCATCAACCTCGACGGGACCGGGGAACGGCAGGTTCTCGCCCATGTCGAACCCCTCGCGGATGCGCTGCATGAGAAACCATGCCGTCGCCTGGCGGATGCCGACCTTCCGGTACAGCTTCATGCTGGATGTCCCCTTGATGCCCGTTCATCATGCAGAGGGCGATTGCCCACTTCTTCAGTCCAGCCTTGCTGGACTGCATCACGGTGCCGTGCTTGACGGAGAAATGACCCCGGCAGTCCCTGCAACGGTAGGGCATGGGTTTGCGGTTGGATTCTTCGCGGGTGTTGGCCGACCCGCAATGCAGGCAAAAGCGGCCTTCCGGCCAGCGTTGCTCCTCGAACCACTTTTCGGCGGCGGTTTTGTCGGGAAACAATTTGAGCATTTCCATGACAGTGAGTCCCTGCCTTGGCCACCGTCCGGGCACCTTTTGCGCCATGCGATTCATTGCCTTGGTCATGGCTAGCTAAGCGTATAATTCCCATAAATTAAAAGCCGCGGATAGAATCTAGTCTTCGGCCGATGAATTTCTTCGCGGCTTCCGCTCAAATCGCGTTGCCGTCCGCTCCCCTACTCTGCCGCATTGGCGAAAAACCCGGCATGCGCGCTCAAAACCCGGCGGATGCTCGCCCGAATCAATTCGGAATCGGATCGGCGCACTAATTCCGGGGGAAATTCGGGCGGTCGGGACCGTAGTGCTTAGCCAAATAGTCGAGGATGATCGATCTTTCCCGGTCCTCGATCGGCTCCATCCCCTGCTCCTCGGTCATCCAGACCAGCGCCTCGTCCCATTGCTTTCGAGTCAAGCCCTGCTGAGCCACGATCAGTTCCGAATGGCAGGGCGTACAAGCGTCAATGGTCTCGGACGCGCCGGCAGCCGGAAACAGGATGCCGACATCATCTTGATCCGGCAGCCGAGCGGCGGGATTTTCGAGAGAAACCGGCGCGAATTCGACAGAATTGTCGCTCATTTCATTCAGGAACGCGATAACATCGGCGCGGTCATTCGCGCGCTTCAGTCCGACGAAGCTCATGGATCCCCCTTTGACGAGCGCCGAGGGATTGGCCAGGTAGTCGTCGAGACGCCGCAAGGTCCAGCTTCCGCCGAAACCCGCCATCGCGCTTGAATACCTGAATCCTTCTCGAACTCCGACGAAAGAGCCGACGATGCCCCAGAGGTTCGGCCCAATTTTGCTACGTCCGCCCTTGTCGACCGTATGACAGGCTGCGCATTTGCGAAAAATCTTCTTTCCCCGCGCGGAGTCGGCCGTGGCGAAGCGCGCATCGAGGTCAACCGCAACAGCAGGGACCGCCAGCATGCAAGCGAGCGGCAGCAGCGCCGCTGCTAGGCAGGAACGCACTCGACCCAATGATCCCGCCTATCCGCGTTTATCCTACGCGCAGCGCAACTCGGTGCAGCGTATTGTTGAGATACCCCTTGGGATTCCAGTCGATGGCGAAGGGCTGCATTTCGCCCGCGCTGTCTGTCGCCCGCGCCCAAACCTCGTAATAGCCGGCCTCCGGGAAGGATGCCGAAAGGCGCCAGTTCTGCCATGCCCCGGGGTCGACGGGATCGTCCAATTCGGCCGCCATCCAGCTCTTGCCGAAATCTATTGAAACATCGACCGCGGCAACCTTGCGGTCGCCAGACCAGGCGTGGCCTCGAACCTCGACCGCCCGGGATGCCGAGCTGCCGCTTGCAGGCGCAGTAATCAGTGACTTCACGGGCATTCTCTCGATAATCACGAAGTCCTCCGTCGGAACCTCGTCGCCGGGCGCGACCGGGTAGCGCGGCACCCTGTAGGATGTGCCGGTCATCTTCGGTCCGTCATGCACTCTATCGCGGAGCTGGATTCTGTTAAGCCATTTCTGCGAGCAGGAGCCGGGCCACCCCGGCACGACCAAGCGAAGAGGCGCGCCGTTCTGCTTGTGGAGCGGTCCTCCGTTCATCGCGAACGCAATAAGTACATTGTCCGTCAAAGCCTTTGCGATGGGCACGCCGCGCGAGATGGGAAGCTTACCCTCCTTGCCGGAAAGATGGGTATCGGCGCCGTAATGCGCCGTGTATACGACGCCCGGCTTAAGCCCGGCCTTCTTCAGCACGTCCGCGAGCCTTACTCCGGTCCACTTCGAGCAGCCCACCGCGCCGAATGTCCATTGGTTGCCACGCGCCGGCGGATCGAAAAATGCCCTTCCATTGCCTCCGCATTCTATAGCCAGAGCCATGGATACCACTTCGAATTGCGAGCGCAGGTCCTCGATAGTCAACTTCATCGGGCGTTCAACGAGGCCGTCCACGGCCAGAATCCAGTCATCCGAAGAAATATCGTCCGGCGGCAGGCCGTTGTTGCGAATAAAGTGCCTGGCCGTAGGCGTAATCGCATCGTCAAGCAGATGCGGCGGCGTTTCGGCATTGATCGGCCGGTCGTTGAGAAGCGTCAGACCGTCCTTGCCCACAAGCAGGTCCTCGGCGGCAAAAGCGGCGGGCACCAGCTCCAGCGGCATATTGGCGTAGAAGGGAATCGCCATGCCCAGATAGCCGCCCGCGGCCGCCAGGCCGGCGGTAGTGAAAAATCCCCGTCGGCTCGTTCCTGGCTCAGGCTCGAAAAACTGCCGGTGCGCTTCAATAGGATTTTCTGCGAAGTATGCATGCAGTCCTTTGAATTCCCGAGATTCATTCTGCATTTGATCCTCCAAGAGTCGTTCGACGGCACCTCGCCAATCGTATTCGGCAACTTCTTAGCATCACCCGAATGAACTTTTGAAGCGCGGGTAACTGTATAACTCGGCTTTGTGCTGCAAATAGATTGAGGCGGTCCCCGGAATTGCAGAGATAAAGCTTTACGACCCGGACGGAAGCTGGCGCTTATCCTTTTCCGCAGCTTCCTTCTCCGCCGAATTGTATTCGCGGTCCGCGCGCGATAGTTTCCAAAATCGCCTAGTCGGTTGCTCGGCTGAAAAGGCGCGATGCCGCTATCGCCAGAAAGCATCGGGCCGAAGCGAAATAGCTCTTGCCGGGAATGCGGCGGCCCGCGAATTGCGGGAGCCGCCTCTGACGCTTGATTCCCCGATGATGACTCATACGATTCGGCGGTGTCGCCGCTATGTCGAGTGATAAAGGCCACGCCGTTCGAGATAGAACTAATCGAGATCGAATTTGGTCGCCTCGATTTCGGTCGAAGAGATTTCATGCTAAGATTTGAAGCGTCGATCGGCACAGCCGATCCCATGTCGAGGGCCAAGATTCCGAGTTCGGCCGGTTCGGCAATTTGCGCCTCGCTTAATCCAATGTTCAGACTAGCTGCGTTCCTGCGAGGGCCTGCAATCGCAACCGATTCTGAATGCGCTTCATTTTATTTTCCGTCCGGGAACGAGAAAAATTCCATGACAAGATTATAGCTCTAAGATATATGGGAGACATTGCAAATAATGATAATTCCGAATTCAGCGAGGTGAGCAATGACACACATATCACGTCGAATTCTTGTAGTTGGGGGGGCCTTCACTTGCATGGCAGGGCTTGCAGCGGCGCAGTCAAGGTCCACCGTTCCCAGCGTCAGGTTCCGCAGAATAGAAAGTCAAGTTAAATCCGCATTGGACTTCATGACAACAAAAATTCCGGGCACGCAGGAATTGCTCGAGCAGGCTTACGGCGTTTTGGTCATGCCGCTGATTACCAAGGCTGGATTTACATTTGGCGGAGCGTTTGGCGAGGGGGCTCTCAGAATCAAAGGCGTTACCGTCGACTACTACACGGCCGTGCAGGCGACTTTCGGCCTTCAATTCGGAATACAGCAATATTCGCACGTTTTGTTCTTTATGACGCCCGAAGTCCTTGAAGGATTTCGAGTTTCCAGCGGTTGGCAACTCGGAGCCGATATAGAATTTGTCGTGATCGAAGAATCGAACTTCGTTGGCGTCGACACGACGGCGCGGTTGCCGTCAGTAGTCGGGGTCGTATTCGGGCAGGCAGGTCTATTGGTTGGTGCAACCATAGAAGGCACCAAGTATACGCGAATCGCCAATTGAACCGATTTCCCGAACGAATGCGCCAAGAGTGAAACCGGCACAATCGACGAAGAATTCGCTAGACGCGGCACCCGGGCCGGATTCTTCGAGTCCGCCCGAAATCTACTTGAGATTCGTAAAGAAAAGACATGCCGTCAAATATCCGATGGACACCGCTAAAAATTATCCGATGGACATTGCTAATAACGACCCGATGGACACTTCGAATAACTGCAGTAGCGGTTTCATTGGGCATTTGCGCTGTTTTAATAGCCTATTATATCGCGTCGGGATCGCTTCCCGACTACGATGCCGACTATAATATCGACGGAATCCATGGACCGGTTGAAATCGTCCGCGACAATAGCAACGTCCCCCATATATTTGCCGCCAACGACGAGGACGTTTTTTTCGGCCTTGGATTTGTTCACGCGCAGGATCGGCTATGGCAGATGGCGTCCTTAAGACGCGCTGCGCAAGGCCGACTGTCCGCGCAATTTGGAAGCCGAGTATTAAATTCTGACAAGTTTATTCAAAGCCTGGATCTCTATGGATTAGCCGCGGCTTCCGTCGAAGATCAAGACGAGGAAGCATTAGCGATTCTTGAAGCCTATGCTCGCGGAGTCAACGCCTGGATCGATATCGTCAATCGAAACGGCCTTGGACGAGGCGCACCGGAATTCTTCCTGAAGAGTGCGCCGGTTACGCCTTGGCGGCCGGTCGACAGCATTGCAATATTGAATCTGCAAGCCCTGAAACTGTCCGGTCACCTCACTAGGGAAATCCTTCGCGAAAGAATCGCTAGAGTATTGCGCAAGGAAAAATACGACGATCTATTCCCGGATGAATCTGAAGTTCAGTCTTCTTCAACTTTCGACAGCGCGTCGGCCGCATCATTCCGGGAAATCCCGGCGTCTGGCGCCTACGCTGGAAACGACCCGCTAAATCCATTGCGCCCCTTTGAGTTTTCCGGTGCGTCCAACGCTTGGGCGATTGCTCCGGATCGCACGGCGGCCGGCGGATCATTGCTTGCGAACGATCCCCATCTTGACTTTTCAGCGCCGTCGATTTGGATGCTCGCCCGGCTGGAACTTGCCGGCGGTGGCTTGATCGGCGCAACCATTCCTGGAATGCCGGTCATTGTGGCAGGACGTTCCGACAAGATCGCCTGGGCGGTGACTTCGTCCTATCTGGACGACTTGGATACATTTGTCGAAACTTTGCATCCGAAGGACGAAAATCTTTACTTGACGCCGGATGGCTTCAAGGAATTCAAAAAGAAAAAGACGACGATTTACGTCAAGGGCGAGGATCCCGTAATTCTTGAATTACGATGGACGGAGAACGGCCCGGTAATATCCGACCTTCTGCGCGATGCGGACGAAGTTACGCCCGACGGAAGCGTAATGTCGCTGGCCTGGACGCTTCTCGACCCGGATAATTCGACAATGTCGGCTGCAATTCGGTTGATGAAGTCGAAAAGCGTGGACGAGGCTTTCCGCGCGGGTAGTCTGTATCGATCCCCGCCCCTGGTGATGACAGTCGTCGAAAAAAACAAAATTGCGATGAAGCTATTCGGCTCGATTCCGGCGAGGCACCGGCTCCACGAAACTCAAGGCCGCCGACCGAGCGACGGCTGGAAGCGCGTCAACAGGTGGATCGGCCTAAAGCCGTACGACGACAACCCGGAAGTCATAAGTCCCGAAAACGGAATCCTCGCAACCACGAACAACAAACTCGTAAACCGAGAGTTTCCGGATCACATTAGTTTTGACTGGGGCGACTCTCAGCGAATCAACAGATTGCGCAGCAAACTGGAAACTCAGAATACCCACTCTCGAGACAGCGTCGTCGAAACGCAGCTGGATACGATTTCCTATACGGCCAGAGCGCTTGTGCCGCTTTTTGCGCGAGAAATGTGGCACGTCGCAGGATCGGCGTCGGGAACCGATGCCGCCGCAAGGAAGGCGAAAATTCTAGACATGCTTCGAAACTGGACAGGCGAAATGAGCGAGCATCGACCCGAGCCGCTTATTTACGCGGCTTGGACAAGAAAGCTGTTCCAATTGATCGCCAGAGATGAGCTGGGCTCGCTGATTTTGAAATTCCGGCACCCCGATCCGGTTTTTCTCGAGCGCGTTTTCCTGGACCGAGACGGGGCCGCGGCCTGGTGCGACGTGATCCAATCCCAGGACGCTGAAACCTGCTCGGAAATCGCGGACATAGCGCTCAACGAGGTGCTGGACGACCTTTCGTCGCGGTACGGAACCGATCCAAGCCGATGGCGATGGGGCGACCTCCACGAAGCTGCGCACGACCATCCTGTACTGGGAACGCATCCTCTTCTCGCCTGGCTGGTCAACATCCGCCAATCCACTTCGGGCGGCGACAACACATTGAACAAGGGATCTACTCGCGGCAGCGGCGCTAATCCTTATGCGAATGTTCATGGCCCCGGATACCGAGGGGTTTACGATTTTTCCAATCCCGACTCGTCGCTGTTTATCATAGCCACGGGGCAGAGCGGCCATCCGCTGTCCAAGCACTACGACGACCTCGGTCAATTGTGGAGGCGGGGAGAGTACATTCCGATGGCGCTCGACCCGGAACTGGCTCGCGCATCTCCTGTAGGAATAACAAGACTTCTGCCTTTGAAAACCGACTAGGCCGCCCGAGGCCGAATCTATCTGCGCGGCTTCCGCATATCCTGTTCGAATAGACTAAATTCGCATTCGGCTAGCCGCATCACTCGTCCTCGGCGAATTCCTCGCCTTCTTCAATATCATACATGGACACGGGCTTCGAAGGCATGATCGTCGAAATGGCATGTTTGTAAACGAGCTGCGACTGACCGTCGCGTCGCAGCTGGAGGCAATAGATATCGAATGAAATGATACAGCCCTGAAGCTTAACGCCATTTGTCAAAAAAATCGTTACAAAGCTTTTTGATTTTCTAACGCTGTTCAAAAAATCGTCTTGCAGGCTGTGCTTGACGGATGCCATCACTCGTATCCTTCGATTTTGTTCTTATGAACTTGCTCTATTATTAAAGCGCCGCAGCCATGTCTAGATGCCAAGCACCAAGAAAAATTCAATGCGAGCGGCCTATTTTTGCTTCGCGCCGTCATGCCGATACTACGTCCGCGCCGTCTCGGCATGGTCAGGATTGCCAGAAATACGGGTTTAGCAGCGCAATAACGGCCAAGAGTTCCAGCCTTCCTATCACCATCGTCGCGGCAAGCACCAGCTTTATCGACGTATCGAGTTCACCGAAGCTGAACGATTCGCCAAGAGCTGCATTGGCGAGCGGACCGACCGTCGCGAGGGAAGAGACGGCAAGCGCAAGCGACGACTCGAATTCCATACCGAGCGCCGAAAGGCTCATCATGGTCGCCGCGATCGCGAGAACGAACAGCATGAAAAATATCCATGCGATATATGCGCCTTGCCTGCGCATTCTTCGTGCGCTGGCTCCCGCGCCGCTAACGGAAGAAGGATGCGTTAGCTTCGTCAATTCGCGCAAGCCGTGCACATAAAGGACGTATATCCGCAGAAGCTTGATTCCGCCGGCCGTAGTCGCCACGCCGCCGCCGGCGCACGCGAGGCCGATTAAAATCAATTCGGGAGCCTGAAGCCCCGAAAACTGCCTGGCATCGTCCCACCATGCGCTTTCGAACCCGGTAGTCGTAAGAAACGAAAGCATCGTAAAGGACGCGCCCCAGTAGGCCCGCAAAGCGCCGACCATTCTTTCTTCCATGCCCGGTTCCATAATCATTTGCGGAAGCACCAGAGCCAGCGGAAGCGCCAATGCGCAAAACAATGCGAATTTCAGTTCCGGGTCGTGCATTGGCCTGAATATCGGCGCGGTATCGCGAGCGGCATCGAAAACAAGCCTAGTCGCGGCCAAAAACAAAAATACGAACACGATGGCTTCGACCTGAAAAAAATTACTCCCGCCGGCTCCGAATTCAGCGTGCTGAATCCCGCTCGTGGCAATTGTCGACATCGCCAGTATTGCTCCGCCGATCCAGGATTCCCCTGCGAAAACCAGCATCAGCCAGAGAATCGCGGTCGCTCCCGCATATACCGGCAGCAGCGATTTCGCAAAATTCGCCATCCTGTTGACAACAATTGCGTCGCTTAATTTGGACATTCCAGATCTTGGATGTCTGCCGGAAGATCCGACGACTTCGAAGCCTCCCAGGTTTAGAGGCTCCAGAATGGCGAATGCGCTCAGCCAGACCAAAAACCCGCCCGACCAGGCGATAATCGCTCTCCAGAAATGGATGGTCAGAGAAATTTCGCCGGCATCGTCGAAAATCGTCGCTCCCGTTGTCGTCAGGCAGGAAACCATCTCGAAGTAGAGGTCGAAAAATCCATAGCCGGTCAGCAGGTTTCCGACAGGAACGGCGAGCAGCGCAGGCAGCAAGACGAAAACCGCGAGCAGCCCCGCAAGCCGCTGCTCCGCCAGCTTTTTTTCCGGCTGGCGCTTCCAGGTAGCGATCGCAATCAGAGCGCTCAGCAGCAGGACGATAAGCCCGTGATAGAAAAACACGCGCGATTCGCCGTGGTGCTCCAAATACGAGGCGATCCCGGCTGAAATAATCATCGAAAATCCGGTCCAGCCGAGAACCACGACTAGAAATGGGAGGCTAGTCCAGGTTCGCATCCGTCCTAAGAAGTTCCACAACCGCCCCGACATCGCTTGCCGTCGAGAAAAAAACGACGGTGTCGCCGGCGTCGAATTTGGTATCCGGCATGACGGGATGGAGCTTGCCTCCCTTGTTGATGGCGCCCAATAGCGCGCCTTCCGGCAATTTCGCGGCGCGAAGAGTCTTCCCTTGAATTTTGGAGCCGGCCTCGACTTCCAGTTCGATTATTTCGGCTTCCGCGTCGCCGATGGAGTAGATCGAGCCGATTCCGCGCGTCCTAATGTGGGGAAGAATCGACGAAACTGTCGTGGAGCGCGGGTTTAGAATCGCATCGATGTCCAATTGGCGCTTAAGCGATTCCAGCGACGGCTCGTTTACCAAGCTGATTGCGATCAGGTTGCCGCCCGCGGTTTTAGCCCGAGTGGCGGCTAGCAGGTTGGTCTTGTCGTCGGCGGTCACCGCGATCACGGCATCCGCGCCCGATACATTCGCCTCGTCCAGAATCTCGGCATCCAACCCGTCGCCGTGCAGAACAATGGTTCGCGTTAGCATGTCGGCGGCGTTTTCGGCTCTCGTTCGATCCAGTTCTATGACCTTGGCCCGAATCTTGTTGCCCCTTGAATCCAGCGCCTTGGCGATAGCCAAGCCGATGTTGCCTGCGCCGATAACGATGACGCGTTCGCACGCTTCCGTCTTTCTGCCGAATATCTCAAGCGTTCGATTCAGGTCGCTCGCGGCCACGAACAAATAAATGTCGTCGCCGACAAACATCTGGTCTTCGGGCGCCGCGGCCCGCAGGGTTCCGCTCCTTCGATACCCCACCACAACCGCCATGAGGCCAATGAAGAGTTCGGATAGCTGCCGCAGGGGCGTGTTGACCACCGGACAGCTATCGTCCAGGTTGATCGCGACCATCAGCGCCTGGGAATCGAGAAAGCTGCGCCTGTCAAACACCGTCGGCGTTTCGAGAAGCCTGAGGACGGCCTGAGCAATTTCGTATTCGGGAGATATTACGACATCGACGGGGCTGAAACTTCCCGCCGCGAAAAACTTGCCGAACTGAGGGTCGCGGATCCGGGCGATTGTACGCGCCTTCGAACCGAGACCCCGGGCCACCATGCATGCAAGGACGTTGACCTCGTCCGTAGAGGTTGCGGCGATTACTACATCCGCTTTCGCGGCTCCCGCCTTCACTAGTACGTCGGGGTGCGATGCGTTCCCCGCTATTCCTCGAACGTCGAGTTGGTCGGTGGTAAGGCGAACGAGATCGGCGTCATGGTCGATTATCGTTAAGTCGTATTCCTCGGCGGAAAGGTGCTTGACGATCTGCCCGCCGACTTGGCCGGCGCCGCAAACGACAATTCTCATCCCTGCTGTTCCTCGGTCAAGTCCTCGCCGAGCTCGTCGCCTACGATCGCCACGCGGGATCCTGCGGACTTCAATGTCGTGATGCCGAGCCCCTTCAGCTTTCGATGCAGCGCGGAGCGCTCCATCCCGACATGCTTGGCAGTTTCCGAAATGTTGCCCGAATACCTGTTGATCTGGCTAATAAAATATTCTCTTTCGAATATTTGCCGCGCTTCGCGAACCGGCATGGCCAGCAAATTCGCGGGCAAAAGCGTTTTTCGGTAGCCGTCGGCGCCGGAATGGGCGGATTCGATTTCCTGTTCGTCGATCGGCTCTGTCCTAGGACCTAGAATCAGGGCTCGTTCCACCGTGTTCTTGATCTGCCTGACGTTGCCCGGCCATGACATCGACGACATGGCGACCTTCGCTTCCGGCGTCAGCAATCGGTTTGGCAGCCCTGAAAACTTGTGGAATTCCATAATGAAATGTTCGGCGAGCTCCGGTATGTCGCTGCTACGCGCCGCGACTCCGGGAACCTCGATATTGACGACGTTGAGCCGATGATAGAGGTCCTCTCGGAATCGGCCGTGCTTGCACTCGCCGATCAGGTCCCTGCTGCTACTCGAAATAACTTTGCAGTCGATTCGCACGTCATTGACGCCTCTAGCTCTCTGATACTTGCCCTGTACGAGCATGCGCAGCAATTTCGTCTGAACGTTCATGGGCAGATCGGCGACTTCGTGAAAATAAAGTACGCCTCGATGCGCCGATTCAATAAGGCCCGGCGCGATTCCGCTGCCCGGAGATTCCGCTCCGAAAATAATTTCTTCGCACTTTTCAAGGTCGACGGACGCAAGGTTGACGGATACAAACGGCGCCTCGTTCCTAGGGGAGCGCGCGTGCACGAATCTCGCCGCGGTCTCCTTTCCAGAGCCGGCGGGGCCCACGAGCAGGACGCGGCAGTTGTTTGTCGCGACTTTTTCCAAGTTCTGGCGAAGAAACGACATTGCGGAGGACGATCCGATCATCTCGGCGGGTGCGGAGTGCCTGGATTTCAATGCGGCGTTTTCGCTGCGCAGGCGCGACGTCTCCAGCGCTCGCTTGGTTACGGAAAGCAGCGGATTTCTCCGAAATGGCTTTTCAATATAGTCGTGGGCGCCGAATTTCATTGCATTCACGGCGACTTCAAGACTGCCGTGCCCAGAAATTATGACGACGGGGATATCCGGGTCGTTCTGCTTCAGCTCCTTGAGAATGTCGAGGCCTTCCCGCTTGTTCTCGCCGGCCAGCCACAAGTCCAGGATTACGAGAGCTGGCGGCGACGCGTTGACCTGCAGCATGCATTCTTCTTTTCCGGGCGCCTCCCTAGTCGACAAGCCGACATCTTCGAGTATCATCGCTATCTGCTGCCGAATCGTGGCGTCGTCGTCGACAATCAATACATCACGTGTCATACGAGATTTTCCCTAGAGCCTTCCTGCCGCCGCGGCGCGGCCGCCTGCTGCTTGTCCATGTCCCTTCGCGTCGCGTCGCCGACTTCGCCGATTTCCTCGAACGCCTTGAAATCAAGGTGTTCATCTTCGCTAATTTCGGCCCTGACCTGCTTGACCGGAATGCGGATGCATGCCTCCGCTCCGTCCATGTCGCTTCTTTCTAAAGCGGGCGCATCCGTCAATGCGAACGTTCCGCCGTGGGAATCCGCGTAGTGGCGAACGTTCAAAAGACCGTACCCTCTGCCAATCCTAGCTTTCGGAACATCTGTCTTCGAAGACTTGCCAAGGCCCATGCCGTTGTCCGTTACGCGAATAATCGCGTACGCTCCAGCGCTTTCCACTTCCACCGCGATGGACGGGCGAAACTCGCCTTCTCGCTGATTTTCCTTAAGGCGGAGCTTCTTCAGACGCAACGATTCGTCCGCATTCTTTAGCAAATTCGTGAGCGCCGCGGAAATCATGCTCGAATCAATGTCGGCGTAGACGGGCTCGTCTGGCGCCTTTACGATAATCTGAACGTCCCTGTTCCGCAGATCTTCCAAAGCGACCTGGCGATGAACGACATCGGAGAGGTTCGCGCGAACGAATCGCGGAGCCGCCATTTCCGCATATTGCCTGAATCCCTTGATCCGCCTCTTCGCGCGCTCGCTTTCGTCGGCAATTATATCGCACTGGAGCTTGAGCCTTTCCAATTTCTTGTCGTCCATCCGGGACGACATGCTTTCCTTGATGAAGTCGGCCGCAAGCATGATCGGCGTGATCGGATTGCCGAGATCGTGCGCGAATCTTTGCGCCGCCTCCTTCCAGGCGGCCTGCTGCTGGAGCTTGAGCAGGTCGGTAACGTCGTCGAAAGCCACGACGAATCCTTCCGTTTTGCCCTCGTCATCGCAAATTCTTGAAACGCTGGCCCGAATATTCGCGCTTGCGTCGCCGCGAACGATATTAAATAATTCGCCCTCCGTCGCGGATTCGATGGATCCCAGGCGTTCCAGCAGCGACGCCATTTCGGGAGCCGCATTTCTAAAGGGCAATTGATACTCGGCGCCTCCGGCCGGATCTTCGATTTTCAGAAGCTCGCGGGCGGCCTGGTTGGCAAAGACGATTTTTTCGCGGGCGTCCAGTCCCACGACGCCGGATGTCACGTTCGAAAGCACGCCCGCCAATACTCTTTCCCGTTCCGCCGCTTCTTCATGAAGCAAGGCCAGTCGCGAGGCATTCAGATGCAGGCGGCTTGTCATTTCCTTGAAGGCGATCGCCATCGTCCGCACCTCGTTGTCGCCCTGGTAGCTCAGCCTAACGTCCTTCAGTTCCATATCTCCCGCCGCGACCTGCTTGGCGATGCCGGAAATTTCTCGCAGCGGCCTGGATAGGCGCCCGGACAGGATAATGCCGGCCCAGGCCACCATCGCGGCGGTCGCCACGGCGAATCCAAGGAAAAGAATCGAATAGCGCGAAAAAATCGTTCCCCAATTCCGGAACAGAGCCTGAGAACCCGCGATAGCCCCGCTGCGGTCGTCGCCGACGGTCGCGTGCAGATTGTTGATCGAAGGGATGGCCTCTAGGGTCGTGTGCAGATACCGATCAACGGTCGAGGTGATAGGTACGACGGCGACATAATAGTGCCGCGCTTCGCCGACCTCGAAAATTGCTCCCAGGATTTCGCCGTCCTCGAAGAATTCATACCTTCCCAATTCTTCCAGCTTCTCCGGGCAATTGGTTACGGCGGAAAACGCGCCCGTTCCGAGCGCTCTTTCCCGCAAGTCATCGATCAGCGCGGCCTCCGGCAGCAGGATATCGAAACTGTAGCTGTTCGACCCGCGCGCTATCAGGTTGCACGCCCCGTCAATCAGAAACACATGCTTCAAGTCGCCGCCGACTTCCGCCTGCTCCTCGGCCAGTACTTCCCGCCGGGAACCCGCGTCCAGAAACGGAACTTCCAGGAATCGGCGGTTCAGCCCCCGCGCGATTTCGGCCGAACTCACGGCCAGGTTTCTCCGCATTTCCTTGTCGTAGTCGTTCGCGGCCACCAGGGCATCGTCGAACGCCCCGGCGACCTCGCTCGAAACCCACTCGTTGGTTTCCACGCCAATCGTTCTTATCGCCGCAATCGAAACGATCGCCGTGGGGACCAGAACCGCGTAGGCGACGATGTGCGCCAGCCTAAGCTCCAAGGGCCGGCCGAGACCGCGAGACCTGGTCACGGCCAGCAATGCCAACTCGCACAGGAGCAGCACGCACAGCGTGTCCGCGACGAGAAGCCAGGCCAGATAGTCGGGCAGATGACCGGCATTCATCGATCTGAATGCATCCGCCGTAATTTGCCCGAGGAAAGGCACGAGTACCGCAAGCGCGAAAATAAGTACCGCCATGGCGAAAGGCCAGACTCTTACCATGACTGTCCTGCGCGCGCCGCCAGCCGGAAAATCTAGTTTATCTGCTTCCATTATCCTTGATTTCGGCCGCGATCAGCGCTTGAGCCCCCTTCGAAATTTCGGCTCGCCGTTTATAGCAGTTTTCTGTTGCGCTTTGCGGAAATCCCGTGATTTTCTATTTTTCGACGCAAAGTATTTCTGTTTATCCCAAGCAACGTGGCGCATTTCGCCTTGTTTCCGCCCGTGGCTCCGAGCGCCAGGCCGATCATCGGCTCCTCGACTTCCCGAAGCACGCGGCGATACAGACCGCGAGGCGGAACTCCGCCATGCAGTTCGAAATGCCTTTCGAGATACGATTTGACGGCCCCCGATAGCGTCAATTCCGAATCCGCCGAGCCGCCCGGAGCTGATGGCAGCGATGCAAAGGCGTCGTTCACCGTCGAGCCGCTAATTTGCATCTCGGGGCTGATCGCCGCCAGCTGCTTGCAGAAATTTTCCAGCTGCCTGACGTTGCCGGGCCAGCCGTACCGGACAAGCGCCGCCAGAGCTTCGTCCGAAAACGTTCTCGCCGCGAATCCTTGCCGTTCGGCGCGCGCAAAGAAGTGAGCTGCCAGAAGAGGAATGTCTTCGATCCTGTTCCTGAGCGTCGGCACCACGGCAAGTATTCCGCACAAGCGAAAATAGAGATCCCGTCGAAACTCGCCGGTCTCGGTTTTTCTCTCCAGGTTTTGCTGGGATGTCGTCAGAATACGCGGTCCGCCTCCGGCGACAGCATCCAGCGCCTGAGTCAGCCGCCGCTGCGCGGCGGCGCCGAGGTCGCCGACTTCCTCGATTACGACCGTCCCGCCCCGCGCGTTTTCAAGCAATCCGCTAATTTCTTCGCCGTCCCCCAGAAGACAGGAAGCCAGGGAAACGAAAGGCATCGCTCGTCGATCGCCAAAGTCGTGCACCGATCTCGCGACTAGAGTCTTTCCCGTTCCGGATTCGCCTTTGATATGAACCGGAATATCCGTATTCATGACTTTCGCGAGCAACTGGTACAGCTTCTGCATTTCAGGCGCCCTGCCGACAAGCGGCAGATCTTCGGATTCGAACGCCGCCGCCGATTTGGACTGGTTCCGGAATTTCAGCGCATCGCCCGCCCGGCGAAGCAGGTCGTAAAGATCGAATGGCTTAGGGAGATAGGCGAATACATCCTCCTCTTCCGCTCGGATCGCCGTCATGATCGAGTTTTTCGCAGAAATCAGAATTATCGGCAATTCCGGGCGCAACTTTTTCATTTCCGGCAATTTCTGCAAGCCGTTCCCGTCCGGAAGAGCGACATCCGAAACGACTAGATCGCCTTTGCCTTCCCGGATCCACCTCATTAGCGTACTCGCCAGCGAGGTGGCGTGAACCTTGCACCCGGCCCGCGTAAACGCCTGCGTCAGCACTTTGCGAACTGCATCGTCGTCGTCGGCTATCAATATGGTTCCATCCATGAGGATTCCCCTGCGAACTAGTCCGCAGCCTCCAAAGAGAGCCGAACGGCCATGCGACCCGGCTTTGAATCAAGCGAAATCCAGCCGCCGTGATCCGAGATTATCTTCGAAACCAGCGCAAGTCCGAGTCCGGTTCCGTTTTCCTTTCCGCTGACGAATGGTTCGAAGACATGATCCGCGATGTGCGCGGGAAGGCCTGGGCCGCTGTCGATGATCTCCACTTGAATCGGCAAAGTCTTCTTGGTTCCGTCTTCGGCGCTTACGCTCAATTGACTGTCGAAATAAGTGCGAATCACGATACTTCCTTCGCTTCCCGCCGATTCAACCGCATTTTTCAGGAGATTAAGGAGTGCCTGCAACAATTGATCGGAGTCGGCGCGCGCGAATGGAAGCGACGGGTCGAATTCACAGCGAATCGTCGCGCCGGCGGCGAAACCCATCAAGGCGAGTTTCCGGGCCTTTTCCAGCGTATCGTGAATATTCATGGCCTTGGCGTCCGGCAAGCCGTAGTCGCCGAACTGCTCGACATTCTCCAGCAGCGACAGGATTCGCCGGGTTTCGGCAAAAATCAGATCCGTCAACTCGCGCCGCTCTCGATCCAAGCCCATTGAAAGAAGCTGCGCCGCGCCTGAAATGCCGGCGAGCGGATTCTTGATTTCATGGGTGAGCATGGCGGCCATGCCGACGGCTGAATTCGCCGCGGTGTTCATGCGCTTGCCCGGGTTCATGCGATTTACCATTTCCCTGGATTGCATGCACAGCAGCATTTTGCCGGGCAACGCGTGAATATGCGCGATCTGGACGCTGACAGGTATTGGATTCCGGCCTCCCGCCCTGATCCTGACATCGTTCATGGAAACCGCAACGCTGCCGGTTCGGGCTCGGCGAAGCCCCTCCCTGGCTTCTTCGTCAACAAATAGGCATTCCGCGACATCGCGGCCCGCCATCTGCCGCGAGGACGAGTTCAGGACGGCTTCGGCCGCAGGGTTCATATCTTCCACGGCATCCCTTTCGTCGACTATAAGCGCGGGAAACGGGAGCGATGACCAAATTTCGTTATCGGTTAGTTCCAAATCCGAGGCAACTCCCTGCCAGGCTCCGCCTGCCGAAAGCCGAAATTGATAGATTGCAGGCGAAAGAGTCGAGAAATAATTCATCCCTCCGAATATCCACACGGCTATTCTACCATTTCCGGGAAAAAACCAACAGCCGACCGCCTAGAGGCGGCTTTGCAGTGCCGAATGCCGCCTGCCGGGCTCGGCGACAACTCCGGAGGCACGGCGGCGAAGTCCAAACTCGTTCGGGCATGCCAAGGCATCCCGGGCAATTCGATGCGCCAGCGAATTGCTTCGTTCGCCATGACATCGCGAAAGAATGCCTGCGCCGGCAATTGAGACCGATTCGAAAAGATGCCCAAGGCCCTTCGGTCGCAGGCGGAAGCATTCCTTCGCATTGGTTCGCACTCCCCTAGCGAACTTCGCCGCGAATTTCCGGTCGACATGGGAAAAGCGCATTCGAAAGCGAGAATCTTTGCTAGCGGCGGCTCGGGCTGATCAAGGATTTGGGGGCGCGCGGCCCATCTTGTCGCATCCAATTTCGGATGGCTCGTCGATTCCATTCAATTGCCCTCTTTAGGTCTAATTGGAACTGTCGGGGCCCGCCGCGCGCATTCGCCGCGTCGAGCCTCGCTCTCAATCTAGATGTGAAGCCCTTGATCGGCATTCAACGCAGCACCGGCCGGAATCTCCCTGTTCTCAATTCAGTGCCGTGGACAACTTCGCAGGGCCTCGGAAACCGCCGACGGACCGCGAGAGCGTTGTTCGGGCGGGAATTTCCCCGCACCCGTTGCGCGCAATTGGCGATTCGGCGCCCCCGGACGCCGCCGGCGCTGGAATTCGCGCCGAATGTCGGCGCGGTTGACGAAGAACGGCCGATGCAGGGCACGCCGCGGCGAGGATCGGCCCGAATGAAATTGGCGCGCGGATTCGATGCCGAAAGCCGGTGAGACCGAACGCCGACCGGCGACCTTCCTTACAATCGCCGCCTAATGAATTGCGAAATTTCCGCCTTGCCTTTAGTCTGGCATCAGAAGCAAGGCCAACAGGTGGCAGGACATGAACCTCGTCGCGATCGTTCCCGCAGCTGGACGGGGTGAACGAGCCGGTTCCGGAAAACCCAAGCAGTACAGGGACCTGGGCGGAATGCCAATTCTTGCTCGAGTAATCGATTCTTTGATATCCCATCCGGCAATATCCGACTGCACCGCGATAATTTGCTCCGATCACGAGCCGCTGTTTGAAAACCTCGTCGAACCGCGACTCGGAGCGAAAGTCAAAACCGTTTCGGGAGGAACGGAACGGCAGGTATCCGTACGCAACGGGCTGGCAACGTACAAGAACTCCGACGCGACGCACGTATTGATCCACGACGGAGCCCGCCCGTTTCTTTCCGCCGCGTTGATCGATCGCGTCGTCGATGCATTGAAAAACCACGACGGCGCGGTACCTGTGCTAATGGCATCCGATGCTCTCTGGCGCGAAACCGGCGGCTTTCTCGATAAATCGGTGCCGCGCGCAGGAATACTCTGCGCCCAGACGCCTCAGGGATTCGCTTTTCCCGCGATACTCGACGCGCACGACAAATATTCCGGACCTGCGCATGACGATGCCGCCGTCGCGGTGCGGGCCGGGATGCGAGTGGCGGCGGTTCGAGGATGCCCGGCCAATGAAAAGATCACGACGCGGGAAGATTATTTCAAGGCCAGCCGCGCTATGGAGAAAGCTCCGGATTTCCGCGTCGGCCAGGGGTTCGACGTTCATAGATTCGGACCCGGAAGCTCCGTCGTCCTTTGCGGAGTTGAAATTCCCCATTCGCGAGGGTTGATCGGGCATTCGGACGCGGATGCCGCCATGCATGCGATTGCGGATGCGATCTACGGCGCTCTTGGCGCGCGCGACATAGGTCATTGGTTCCCGCCCGATGATTCTAAATGGAAGAACGCGTCGTCGGCAGTGTTTCTGAACCATGCTTGCGAGCTTGCAGCGGAAAAAGGATACGCGGTGTCGTCGCTCGACTGCACCATCATCTGCCAAGGCCCGCAAATCGGCCCGCATGTCGACGACATGAAATTGCGCTTGTCCGCTTGCCTCGGCATCGACCCGCAGCGCATCGGAGTGAAGGCGACAACCGCCGAAAGACTTGGCGCCATCGGCCGCGAAGAAGGAATCGCGGCCATGGCGGTCGCGACGCTGAAGTCGAAATGAAAAAATTAATTGCAACGTTGTTTGGCGCGGGATGGTTCCCCTGGATGCCCGGAACCTTCGCCTCGGCGCTCGCAGTGCCCTTGGCTGTGACAGTCCACGTCATCGGAGGCTTCCCAATTCTGGTCGCAGCCACGATCGGATTGTTTCTGGTCGGCTGGTGGTCGGTGGCTCAGCCGGGCGCAAATGATCCGGCGGAATTCGTGATCGACGAACTTGCCGGGCAGTTCATCGCGATTTGGCCGTACTCGGCCTGGCTGTGGATGCGCGAGATCGGCGTTTCCGCGAATCATTGGCCAATATTAATTTGCGCCTTACTTTTGTTCAGGTTCTTCGATATCGTTAAGCCCTGGCCCATCAGCGCCATCGACGAAAGGCACGATTCATTGTCGATCATGCTCGACGACATCGCAGCCGGCATTGCAGCGGCCGCTATCCTGGCGGCTGCCCTGCTCATACTGGAAGTGACATGACCCGCGATTCCGCTCGATCGCTGCTTTCGGCTTGCCGCGCCGACAACATCAGGATCGCAGCCGCGGAAAGCTGCACGGGCGGATTGCTTTCCGCGCGAATTACGAGCGTTCCCGGAAGCTCGGACTATTTCGACCGCGGCTTCGTCGTATATAGCAACGACGCGAAATGCGAACTCCTCGGGGTCCGGCGAAAGACAATCCTGGAATACGGAGCGGTTTCCGAAAACACCGCCCGCGAAATGGCGGAGGGCGCTCTTGCGCGCTCCAATGCCGATATCGCGGTTTCGATCACCGGCGTCGCCGGCCCGGGCGCGTCCGGAAAAAAGCCGGAGGGACTGGTTTGCTTCGGGATTTCGCGTATAGGCGCCGAGACATTGACGGAGTCGAAAAATTTCGGTTCAATCGGACGGGAACAGGTGCGAGAGAAATCAGTGCAGCATGCGCTGCATCTGCTGCAATCAGGCGCAGCAGCTGCCGGCGTTCCTTGAGCAATGAGCGCAATAGGGACGGCCTTGAATCGGCGCTTGCAGCGAATAGCGGCTATTGCGGCCTCGCGCTGCAAAAGAGATTTTGACATTGATTTTCCGGTAAATCTAGCAAGGTCTTCAAAGCCGCACCTTAGGCAAAAGGAAAAAAGGAGAAAATGATGAACGGAGCAGATACCGCCTGGATTATTGTCGCGACGGCGCTGGTTTTATTTATGACGCTTCCCGGACTTGCCCTGTTCTACGGCGGTCTGGTGAGGGCGCGGAATGTACTTAGCACGTTCATGCAATGCTACTCGATTGCCTGCCTTATGAGCGTGCTCTGGCTGGCAATTGGCTACTCGATCGCTTTCGGCAGCGGATCGACGGCCTTTTGGGGCGGTCTCGGTAAGATGTTCCTTTCAGGAGTAACCGCCGACTCCCTGTCGGGGACATTGCCCGAAATCCTGTTTTTCGCTTTTCAGATGACATTCGCGATTATCACGCCGGCGCTAATCGTCGGCGCATACGTCGAACGCATTAGCTATGGATTCGTTCTGATTTTTTCCACGCTATGGATGCTGCTTTGCTACGCTCCGGTCGTCTACTGGATCTGGGGCGGCGGGATGCTTTCCGACGGCGGAATATTCGGCGAAACGGGCGTCAAGGATTTCGCAGGGGGAATCGTGGTTCACGAAACGGCGGGGCTGGCCGCGCTCGTCGTCGCATTTTTCCTCGGAGCTCGAAAGGACAAGAACAAGCCGCCCCACAATCCGGGCCTGGTCATGGTCGGCGCGGCGATGCTCTGGGTTGGATGGTTCGGATTCAATGGCGGCTCGCAGCTAGCGGCTGACGGGGGCGCCGCGTCGGCGATAGCGGTTACGCATATATCCGCGGCGGCGGCTTCGCTGACCTGGGTTCTCTGGGAAAGAATAAAATACGGCAAGGCTTCCATGGTCGGCATGGTCACCGGAACCATTGCGGGTCTTGCCTCGATTACGCCCGCTTCAGGATTCGTGGGCCCGGTCGTCGCGCTTGTCATCGGCGGCATCGCCGGCATTCTTTGCCAGGAAGCCGTTGGATTCGTGAAGAATATTCTAAAAATCGACGATACGCTGGACGTATTCGCCGTACACGGCGTCGGCGGCATATTCGGAACGATCATGATCGCGATATTCGTTGCGGACGCTTCATGGGCGGCGCAAGTCGGTTCGGTCGCAATCGTCGGGATTTACACCGTTGCGGTTACGGTGATCCTGGTAAAGGTCATCGACATGGCCGTAAAGATGCGCATAGGCGAAGAGGAGGAATACACCGGCCTCGACCTGGCGTCTCATGGCGAGCGCGCCTACGACACGACTTCCTAGTCGGGCCCTGCCCCGCCGGCGGCGCATTGCGCCGTCGGCGACTCGGTTCGATTAAGCGAAAGCGTCGGGCATCGAATTCTTTCTTTTGGAAACGAAGGCTACGAGAGAATCCTCCACCGACGCATCGAGCGCGGGCTGTTCGTATTCGCGCAATAGCCTCGCCGCGCGCTGCGAGGCCAATTCAACCGTGTCCGGAGAGCCGTCCTCCTGCCAGGTTTCGAAGGGCCTGTAGTCGAAAACCCCGCTGCGCCAGTACGCCGTCATGTAGTTCGCCTGGGTGTGGGCGCACCCGAGAAAGTGAGAGCCGGGGCCGACTTCCCTGATCGCATCCATGGCCTGCCCGTTCGCATCCATGTCGACGCCTTGTGCGAACTTGTGGAGCGCGCCTAGCTGATCGGCGTCGATAACGAATTTTTCAATCGACGATACCAGCCCCCCTTCCAGCCACCCGCACGCATGAAGCATGAAATTCACGCCGGCCAGAAGCGCCGAATTGAGCGTATTGGCGCTTTCGAACGCCGCCTGCGCGTCGGGCAGCTTGGAACTGCACAGGCCGCCGCCGGATCGAAACGGCAGGTTCATGCGGCGCGCCAGCTGCCCGGCTCCGAAGAGTATCTGGCTCGCCTCGGGCGAGCCGAAGGTCGGCGCGCCGGAATTCATGTCGATCGACGTTACGAATGCGCCGAAAATCACCGGGGAGCCGGGGCGAATCAGCTGGCTGTAGGCGATGCCGACCAGCACTTCCGCCAGAACCTGCGAGAGGGTGCCCGCGACGGTCACGGGAGCCATGGCGCCGCCGACGATGAAGGGCGAAACGATAGAGGCCTGATTGTGGCGGGCATAGACCTCCATCGCGCCGACCATGGTCGCATCGAACGTCAGCGGCGAATTCACATTGATAAGCGAAGTTATGACGGTGTTTTCTTCGACGAACGAGGGTCCGAATAGAATCTTCGCCATATCGACGGAGTCCTGGGCTCGCGAAGGCTCCGTAACCGACCCCATGAACGGCTTGTCCGTTAGAGTCATGTGGGCGAGAAGCATATCTAAATGCCGCTTGTTCACGGGAATGTCGGTCGGCTCGCACAATGTTCCGCCCGAATGCTGAAGCCATTTGGACATATATCCAAGCTTAACGAATTTACGAAAATCCTCCATCGTCGCGTATCGGCGGCCGCCATCCTTGTCGCGAACGAAAGGCGGACCGTAAACGGGCGCAAGAACCAGGTTTCTTCCGCCTATGGCGACAGATCGCTCAGGATTTCTGGCGTGCTGGATGAACGAGGACGGCGCCGTCGCGCATAGGCTCCTCGCCAAGCCCTTCGGCATGCGCACGCGATTGCCGTCGATATCGGCGCCGGCGTCGCGCCAGCGGTCCAGCGCTGGCGGATTGTCGGTAAAATCCACGCCGACCTCCTCGAGGATCGTCTCCGCATTGCTCTCGATAATTTCAAGCGCCTCGTCGTCGAGCAGATCGAAGTTCGGCACGTTGCGTTCGATATACCGCGCCGTTTCGATATCTACGCCGGCTCTCTCGGCGCGGCGCGCGGCGCCGCCTCCCGATCTGGCTTTTCGCCTGCCGGCGCTTCGACTCGCTTTTTTTTCGCCATTGTCGCGCATATTAGTCCAACACCTTTCGAATTGCCTCGAATTGCCAATTCGGCCTTGCCGGTCCGTCGGCCTTCCAAATTTCCCGCGCGGCTTGCCGCCGCCTGAGCCGTTCGACCGCCGAGTAGCATAAATCGTTTCCAAGCATCGGTTTGAAATACCCGCCTAGCCGCCCTAAAGCGACATGCGCGCCCGCCGGCTTGCAAGCCCCGGGTCGGCTGCGCCGGCCGGCAAGCCCGGCCAAGCGGGAGTTGAATTGCCGGGTCGAACAATCGTAGATGCTGAGCTGAATCGAAAGCTTTCGCAATGCCGAAACGAGGAAGAATGCCGAAACCAAACCGCGAGACGATGCTTATTGTCGATTTCGGGAGCCAGGTAACGCAGCTGATTGCCCGCCGCTACCGTGAAGCCGGCATCTACTGCGAAATCCGGCCGTACCAGCGCGCGGGCGAGGAATTCGCCGACGGCTCCTGCCGTCCGAAAGCCGCAATTCTTTCCGGCGGACCCGGAAGCGCGGCGGATAAAGGCTGTCCGAAAATTCCCCAGGCGATTCTGGATTCTGGGATTCCGCTTTTCGGCATATGCTACGGACAGCAAATTCTGATGGCTCAGCTAGGCGGAACGGTCGAGACCGGAGCGCACCGCGAATTCGGCCGCGCCCGGATTTCCGCCCTCCCCGCGCACGAGGACGATCCCTTGTTCGACGGGTTTCTGGCGTCCGGCCGTGAAGATGTCTGGATGTCGCACGGCGACAGGGTTTCTTCGGCGGCTCTGGGGTTTTCCGTAATCGCGCGCTCGCCAAACGCGCCGATGGCGATCGTCGCGGATTCAAGGAGAAGATACTACGGCGTTCAATTCCATCCGGAAGTTCATCACACGCCGAACGGCGCTCGCCTGCTGCGGAATTTCGCTAAAATCGCCGGATTTTCGTTCGACTGGAGCATGAGTTCCTTTCGCGACGAGGCGATCGCGAATATCCGAAACCAAGTCGGCTCGGAGAGAATTGTCTGCGGGCTGTCGGGAGGAGTGGATTCGTCGGTAACCGCCCTTCTTGTCCACGAAGCCGTCGGCAGCCAGCTGACTTGCCTGTTCGTTGATCACGGCCTGCTTAGGCAGGGAGAGGCGGAAGACGTGCCCGGAATGTTCAAGAGGCACTACAACATTGCAATCGAAGTCATAGATGCCCGGGAGCTATTCCTATCCCGCCTCGAATGCGTCGACGACCCGGAGGCCAAGCGAAAGATCATCGGCGAGCTCTTCATCGACGTGTTTCAAGAGCGCGCGAAGTTGCTGGGGAATGCGGGATTTCTTGCCCAGGGCACGCTGTATCCGGATGTCATCGAATCCATAAGCGTATCCGGCGGGCCGTCGTCGACGATAAAGTCCCACCACAATGTCGGCGGATTGCCCGAAGCTATGAATCTCGAAATTGTCGAGCCTCTGCGATCCCTTTTCAAAGACGAGGTGCGGAAGCTAGGCCGCGAGCTCGGGCTCCCCGACTCGTTCGTGAACCGGCATCCCTTTCCGGGACCCGGATTGGCCATTCGCTGCCCGGGAACCGTCACCCGCGCAAAACTCGACATTCTTCGACAGGCCGATGCGGTCTTTATCGATCAAATCCGCTCCCATGGCCTATACGACGAAATCTGGCAGGCGTTCGCAGCCCTGCTGCCAGTGAAGTCCGTCGGCGTTATGGGCGACGCCAGGACCTACGAATATACGTGCGTTTTGAGGGCTGTAACGAGCGTCGACGGCATGACTGCGGACTACTATCCGTTCGGTCACCGATTTCTCTCTGAAACTGCGAACCGCATCATCAATGAAGTTCCCGGGCTTAATCGCGTTGTCTACGACATTACTTCCAAGCCGCCGGGAACGATCGAATGGGAGTAATTCAGGCATGACGGCGATTCGCATCGAGGCGGATGTTCCGCAAAGGCAATTCCGGCGAAAACCAGCACTTTCAAGGGACTATATCCTATCGATGTTTCCGGGCGCATATTCGTGAATTCGGTTGATCCGGGAGACTGAATTTGCATTGCGAAAAAATCGCCGGCCGTCCAAGGCTTCCGCATCTGGAATGGCGGACTGCAATGAACTCCCGGCAGACCCGCGAAGTCGCGCGACCGGGCGCATGGCGTCTTTCGCCGATCGCGGTTCGGCAGCAGGGGCCGCCGGATACGTGAGCTGGAAAAAATCACCTCCGATTCGCGCCGCGGCGTGGATGACAGGTACCTTGATGTCATTCACGCTGCTTGCGGTCTCCGCCCGCGAGGCGAGCTTTGAGCTCGATACGTTCGAACTAGTTTTCTATCGCACTTCTTTGAGCCTCATTATTCTTATCCTTGTCGCGAAAGCTAGCGGCAGGCTGCCTCGCATGGGCTTTAATCAGTTTGGACTGCAATGCGTCAGAAACTCGTTCCAATTCGCTGGAATGTGCTGCTGGACCTTTGCGATTTCCACCATTCCGCTGGCGCAAGTATTCGCCTTCGAATTCACGACTCCCCTGTGGGTCGCGGTTATGGCCGCAATTTACCTGAAGGAATCATTAACTCGGATACAAGTATTCTCGGTCGTGCTGGGAGCCTTGGGCATCTTAATCGTAGCAAGGCCCGGGCAGCTTGAATTCTCGCCGGGAACGTGGGCCGCGCTTTGCTGCGCCATCGGCTTCGCCGGCTCGGCGGTGACCACGCGGAAATTGACTCGCTACCAAAGCACCGTGGAAATCCTCATCTGGATGATGCTTATGCAATCAGTCGCCAGCGGCGCGGTCGCTGCGTGGGATCTGCAAATGGAAGTTCCTTCGATAAGCGTAGCCGGTCCCATATTGATCATGAGCATTTCCGGAATTTCGGCGCATTTTTGCCTCACGAAAGCGCTTAGCATCGCGCCGGCGGCGGCGGTCGCGCCAATGGACTTCTTTAGGCTACCTCTCATAGCGGTAATCGGAATGCTCGCTTACGGCGAGCCGCTTGAGCTGGCGGTTTTTGCAGGCGCCGCGATTATATGCATGGGAAACTACCTGAATGTTCGTTCCCGCATCAAAATCTAGGTCCTAAATTTCCCGAATTTTCCTGCGCCGCCGAAAGCGGATGGAGAGATAAGGGAACATCCATGATTCGGGGCATTGCGTCCTACGCGATCAAGTTTATGTTTTGCTTGGAATTTGCAATATTGCCTAGCCGGCGGATTTTAGCGGGGCGGACATGATCTACGAAAGTGCGGAGCAGTGGCGGGCCTGCGAAAGAAAAAAGATTCTGCTATTCGGAATGTCGGGCGTTGGCAAAACCCATATCTCGGACATTCTGCGAAAGTCGGGCGAGTGGTTCCACTATTCCGTCGATTACCGCATAGGCACCCGGTATATGGGCGAATACATCGTAGACAATTTCAAGCGCGAAGCCATGAGAAACGAGTTTCTAGCCGGATTGCTCAAGTCGGATTCAATCTACATCGCTTCCAACATAACATTTGACAACCTGGCGCCCTTGTCCACTTATCTCAGCAAGCCCGGCAACCCGGAACTCGGCGGAATTCCCTATGAAGAATACAAACTTCGCCAGGATCAGCACTGCATTGCGGAAATGGCTTCCCTGAGAGAATCGAAACTCTTTATCGAAAAAGCTCAAAAAATCTACGGCTACAGGAATTTCGTTTGCGATTCGGGGGGGTCAATTTGCGAAATCGTCGATCCGGACGACAAGAACGACGACCTGATGAACGCGCTGGCGGAACAGCTATTGCTTATCTGGATCCGCGAAGGCGAAGACCATGTCCAGCAGCTGGCCGAGCGTTTCGACCAGGCTCCCAAGCCCATGTACTACCATCCAAGCTTCTTGGAGGAGATGTGGCAGGAGTATTGCCGGCTAGAAAGCTGTAGCGCGGACAGGGTTGATCCGGATAAATTCGTACGGTGGATCTATCTTAAAGCTGTAAGGCGGCGGATGCCTCGCTACCGGGCAATGGCCGAAAACTGGGGAATTCAATTGCACGCGAACGATGTGAGGGAGGTTGCGAGCGCCGAGGATTTCAGCGAACTTGTCGCCGCCTCTTTGGACCGTCGACGATAATGGCAACGCGCCTGAAAGGCTTGAGAGCATGCCAATAAATATTCCGGAGAAACTTCCGGCATTCAATGTTCTTCGCGGCGAAGGCGTCATGGTCATGTCGACCGAAATGGCTTCTCGACAGGACATCAGGCCGCTGAATATCGGCCTTCTGAATCTCATGCCGGAGAAAATTAAAACTGAAACGCAAATCGCTAGGTTGATCGGCGCGACGCCGCTACAGATCAGACTGACGCTTCTGTCGATGAGTTCCCATAAATCGAAAACGACATCCGCGGAGCATATGGAAGGGTTCTACAAGCCGTTTTCAAAGGTTCGGAACCAGAAATTCGATGGGCTGATTATTACGGGGGCGCCGATCGAACACCTGCCTTACGAAAGAGTTACGTATTGGAAGGAACTTTGCGAACTATTCGACTGGGCTGAAACCAGCGTTCATTCGCTTTTCGGAATATGCTGGGGCGGGATGGCGATGCTCTACTATTGGCATGGCATCGAGAAATTTGAACTGAATTCCAAAGCGTTTGGATGCTATTCAATGACAAACCTCGCTCCGTCGTCGCCATATCTGCGGGGATTCTCGGACCAATTCGTAATTCCGGTGAGCCGCTGGACTGAAATCAGGGACTGCGACATTGCGCGGATTCCCGAACTCAGGACGCTCCTAGGATCGGTGGAAACCGGACCATGCCTGGTAGAAGACCGGAGTCGACGAGCGTTAACGATATTCAATCACTTCGAGTACGATAGCGAAACGTTGGATAGCGAATACAAGCGGGATGTCAGCAAAGGCGTTCCTATTCAAGTCCCTACGAACTACTATCCCGACAACGACCCTGCAAACCCGCCTAGCAATCGATGGCGCAGCCACGGCCACCTTCTCTACGGCAATTGGATCAACGAAATCTATCAGACCGTGCCGTTCGATCGCGATTCAATTGGCCGGAGCGACTCGCATTGAAAAGTTTCAAGAATTCGGAATGCACCGGCGAAGCGAACATATGAAGCCGAAGCGCAAATACCATCACGGAAATCTAAAGCAGGCTCTGGTCGACGCAACGCTAAAGCTGGTCGAGGACAAAGGTCCCAATGGATTCACTATGGCCGAGGCCGCCAAGCTGGCCGGCGTGTCGACCGCCGCCCCCTATCGCCATTTCCGATCGCGGGAAGAAATTCTCGGCGAGGCGGCTCTCCAGGGATTCGAGATTTTTGCCGATTTAATGGAATTCGCCTACAATGACGGAAAGCCTTCGCCGCTTGCCGCATTTGAAGCAACGGGACACGCCTATCTCGCCTTTGCGCAAAAATATCCGGGCCACTACATCGCCATGTTCGAGTCTGGACTTTCCTTTAATATGAACTCCGAGTTGGCGCATGCGGCCCTGCGCGCCAAATCGGTGCTTCACCGCGCGGCCGAAGAACTCGTTTCGCGCATCCCGCCGGGCAAGAAACCGCCTTCCAGCATGGTCAGCGACCATATCTGGGCTATGAGCCACGGAGTCGTAGAACTTTATAGCCGGGGCGAGCCGGGCAACCGTTCGATATATTCCGCGGAAAACCTCCTTGAAACCGGCATTGGAATTTATCTTCGAGGGCTCGGCCTCCTGGAGCCCGACAAGTGATGCCGTCAAACGAATTCACGCCTTGTCGAGATGCGAAAACCGTTGCGTTTATAAGAACGGAACGAGATCCGTCGACGGCGATCTCTTTCTGGACATGGCGCTCCGCCCAAGCCAAGCAATCCCGATTCGCGGAATCATTGCGATCGAGGGCATCGCGCGTCCGGACCGACTCGAGGCGCGTTGCGTAGTCGGGCCGTTGAGCTTGGCCCGAAGACATCCAATTTGCGAGGCGGTCCGCCTCCGGCGTTTGCCAAAAGGATTTCGCGCAAGTTGATTTGCCATTCCGAAAGTTAATTTACGAACCGTCCGGCAATCGCGCTTCGACCGCCTTATGAAATTCGGGCCGTTCCCGATTTTGTTTGTTTGCAGAGCATGAACGATTAGGTATTCCATGGAATGCCGCCCGCGCGGGCAATCCTATGATTCTAACGGAAAGCAATTTCTTGGATATACTGTGTTTCGGTGAACCGCTGTTCGAATTCAACGAGCAGGAAGGCGGACTGTTCCTGCCCTCGCATGGCGGCGATACCTCGAATTGCGCCGTTGCCGCCGCCCGCCAGGGAGCTTCCGCGGCCGTTCTCGCGCGGGTCGGGAACGATCATTTCGGAAAAAGCTTCATGGATTTCTGGCGCCGCGAAGGCGTCGACACGACGGGCGCTACCGCGGTCGACGGAGAATTTACCGGGATCTATATAGTGACGCACGGCGCTTCGGGGCATGAATTTACATACTACCGGGCTGGCTCCGCCAGCTGTAGCTGGACGCCCGGCGACCTGCCTCGCGACCTGATAATGCAGACGAAGATATTTCACTTTTCAGGAATCAGCCTGGCGATTTCCGAAAATTCCGCCGACACGGCGTTCGCGGCGGCGCGAATCGCTCGTGACGCGGGCGCAAAGATTTCGTTCGATCCGAACTACCGCTCCAAGCTCCTGAGTCCCGAACGCGCAAAGAGCCTATTCCGGGATGCATTCCAGATCTGCGATATCGCCTTGCCTGGAATCGACGACGTCAAATTTCTGCTCGGCCACGCCGACCCCGATGCGGCTATCGGATACTTCCGGTCGCTAGGCTGCGAAATCGTCGCTCTGACTCTCGGCGACCAGGGCGCCATTGTTGCAACCCAAAGCCAGTGCGAGCGGATAGCGCCCTATCGCGTGGCTTCCGTCGACGCGACGGGCGCAGGCGATACATTCGACGGCGCGTTTCTAGCCGAATTTTCAAAGGGCTCTGACCCATTTTATTGCGCTCGCCACGCTAACGCCGCGGCCGCAATCTCGACGCAGGGCTACGGCGCCACGGCCGCTATGCCGCTGCGGAAAGGCGTGATAGGATTGCTTGGCGCACAAGCAACATAGACCGGCGCGTCCGCTGCCGATCCAACCTATTCGGAATCGCGGAAAGGAGCCGGGCAGCGGGCTTGAACACGACAAATCCAGTTCAATCCGTCGCACCGAATTTTTTTTGAAATCGCCCATCATCGGGCTTGATTCCTTCACTGAAGAAACTATCTAGTGATTGTTAATGTTAGTTACATTAACATAAAAACCAGATGAGGAGCAAAAAAAATGAGTTCAGCAGCTTCCTGGCCGTCCGCCGCCGTAAATTGGCTTGATGAACGCGGCAAAGGCGCTTGGATAGCCCTTATGGTGCTCGGCTTCATATTTTTCTGGCCGGTTGGCCTCGCAATACTGGGCTACATGATTTGGAGCAATCGAATGTTCGCAGGAAAGAAATCGAAATTTGTCGGCAAGTGTTCGGGATTTGGGTTCAAGTCTTCAGGCAACGTGGCCTTCGACAATTACAAGGCGCAGACAATCCGCCGATTGGAAGAAGAACAAGACGCGTTCAACGAATTCGTGAAAAGGTTGAGAGAAAGCAAGGACAAGACGCAATTCGACCAGTTCATGGAAGAAAGGAAGCGCAACGCCGCCTCAAGCCAGCAGCCCACCGAATAAATCGACTATCTACCTACGCGGGGGGCGCCAATAGGCGCCCCAGTTTACTTTGCCAAATTCCATTCGAGCACGGCCGCTTTTTATAGCGGTCGCGCTTTTTTTGGGTCTACAAAAATCAGGCGGGAAATTTACGGCTTTCAATTTTCTGGCGCTTCGCCTACTCGTCCCGGCAGTCCGCCGGGAATTTGGAAATATTGACAATGTCCAATGAAATCGGTAGTGAGTCGGCAGCAGTCGCTTCTCGCAAATAGACTTCAATCCGTTATGAGACTTAAATATTTTATTTCGGAGCCGTATCCCTGTTCCTATCTTGCCGACCGATTTGAACGAAAGTATTTCACTCGGATTTCCGGTCACGATCCCGATGGTTTGATTGACCTGCTGGCTCAGCACGGATTTCGCCGCTCCCGCGACATCCTGTACACCCACGCCTGCCCTACATGCTGCGCATGCGTTCCCGTCCGAATTCGCGTGAGAGATTTTTCGCTGTCGAAGTCCCAAATCAGGACCGCGAGGAGAAACTCTCGCCTGAAACGGCTAATTCACCCTTCGGAACCGACGGAAATCCAGTACCAGCTGTTCAGACGCTATCTGAAATCGCGTCATAAGACCGGTGGAATGGAGGGCATGACTTGGAAGGATTACGTTGAAATGGTCGACGGCAGCGTAACGCGCTCCTCGCTAATTGAATATTGGCTGCCCGCCGAAAATTCACCTGCCGGTAAGGAATTGGTCGCCGTTGCCCATGTCGACTATCTCGACAACGGGCTTTCGATGCTGTACTCGTTTTTCGACCCGGATCGTTCGAAGTTGTCCCTCGGAACGTTCATGATTCTCGATACCGTGAACTTGGCCAAGGAAATGCAACTTGACTACGTGTACTTGGGATTCTGGGTGCCAGGCAGCCAAAAGATGAGCTACAAAGCGAATTTTTCAGCTTTGGAATCACTTAAGTTCGGCAAATGGTCGGACATCGGCGACCGAGCGTCTTATGATTTGATGCGAAACCACCCGAACGGAATTGGCGCCCAAGTCCGTTGGAACCAAAAAGTTTCGGAGCGCAAACCCGCTCTCTCGCATGCGTAGTGCGATTGCTTCGATTTCCGCCTCAAATTCACGGTTTTGGCAAATTGCATCCACATCATGTCGCTGCGAATTGCCTGATGTCACGGCCCGCACTTTTGCGCAGCCGTTGGCGGATTTTTACCGAATGCTTAGGACCATGCCGCCGTCGCCATGATTCGTTCGCCTGCCGCCAGCCGGAGCGAAATTTCCGCGAGGGCTTCGCGTTCGCTGGAAGAAAGCGTCTTTCAGCGGCGCATAGCCGAACCTAAATCCGTGCCGATACCGGATCTCGGGGCGGATACGCGAACCTGAGGCCGATGCCGCGCCATAGCGGCATTTTCCTTATCTTGCATTAATCGAAATCTTTTCGATTCAGCGTATCTTGAGGAGTTGAAAAAAATTAATGCTGTTGCACTCCTTCGCTGCAATTGCCGGCCAGGATCGAGCAACAATCGGCATTTGCGGAAACTAGGTTTCGTTAAAGCCGGGATTCGCAATTCGACAATATTCTCGCTCGCCCGCGATTTTACGCGAAGCGCGCTTAATCGTTCGATTAGTTCCCGGCAGGCCAAGATAGGGATCATGCTCGCCCCAGCCCGATAAACAAATTTCTTGACAGATCAATTCCGGTTAATTATCGTCCAGCCGCAATGGAAAATATTACTCGTAATAATGCACATAAGCTCGTGAGCTCGCGGCGGGCCGGAACCTGAGTTACTCAGGTTAAGCTCGCTACAAACCCCTCGTGAAGGGGTTTTTTTTTGCTATGGCGGATGTTTGCCAGGAGGCCGAATAAAATGACCCGTTCAATGACCGGCGCAAAGATAGTCATTCAGGCATTAATCGACCAGGGAGTGGATACTATATTCGGCTATCCCGGAGGCGCGGTTCTGCCGATTTACGACGAAATCCTGCTCCAGAACCGAATCAAGCACGTTCTGGTGCGGCACGAGCAAGGAGCCGTGCATGCGGCGGAGGGCTATGCGCGGTCGACCGGAAAGGTCGGCGTGGTCCTTGTAACATCCGGTCCCGGCGCAACCAATTCCGTGACAGGAATAACCGACGCTCTTATGGATTCCATCCCCATCGTCGTCATTACAGGGCAAGTTCCCACTTTCATGATCGGAACCGATGCGTTTCAGGAAGCGGATTCCGTTGGCATCACTCGTCCCTGCACGAAGCACAATTGGCTGGTCAAGGACACCGATAGGCTTGCTGAAACTATTCATCAAGCCTTCCACGTTGCTCGAACGGGGCGTCCAGGCCCTGTTCTGGTCGACATCCCGAAGGATGTCCAGTTTGCAAGCGGAGCATATTCCGCAAAAAACGAGTCGCGCACCGGACACTACAAGCCTAAAACTCGGGGAGATGCAGAAGCCATCCTGGAGCTTGTCGAAAAATTGGAAACCGCCGAGCGACCGATATTTTACACGGGCGGCGGGGTCGTAAATTCCGGCAGGAAGGCTTGCAAGCATTTGCGGCAACTTGTCGACGAGACTGGATTCCCGATTACGTCCACTCTGATGGGACTCGGCGCCTACCCGGCCTCGGGTCCGAATTGGATGGGCATGCTCGGCATGCACGGAACTTACGAATCCAACCTAGCAATGCACGGCTGCGACTTGATGATCAATGTCGGAGCAAGATTCGACGACAGGATAACCGGCAGAATCAGCGACTTCAGTCCTAATTCATTCCGAGCGCACATCGATATCGACCCGTCGTCGATCAACAAGGCCATTCAGGTCAATATTCCGATAGTCGGCGACGCGGGAAGCGTTCTTAAGGACTTGCTTGGAATTTGGAGAAGCCGCGGCAGCAAAACCAGCAATGGCGCCGTTCGCGAATGGTGGCAGCAAATCAAGGAATGGCGCAAGGTCGACTGCCTATCCTACAAACCCTCGACCGCAACGATTAAGCCTCAATACGCCATACAGAGATTGGAAGCTCTCACGGCGGACGCCGACAGGTTTATAACGACGGAAGTCGGCCAGCATCAAATGTGGGCGGCTCAATTCATGGGCTTCCATGAGCCGAATAGGTGGATGACGTCAGGCGGCCTTGGAACCATGGGATACGGGCTTCCCGCATCCATAGGCGTTCAAATCGCGCACCCCGAAGCTCTGGTTATCAATGTCGCGGGCGAAGCAAGCTGGCTCATGAACATGCAGGAAATGGGCACGGCGGTCCAATACAGGCTTCCCGTTAAGCAGTTCATTCTGAACAATGAGCGCCTCGGCATGGTTCGCCAATGGCAGGAATTGCTTCATGGCGAGAGATACAGCCACTCGTGGTCGGAAGCTCTGCCGGATTTTGTCCGACTTGCCGAAGCGTTCGGCTGCAAAGGAATTTCGATTTCCGACCCGGCCGATGTGGACGATGCGATAATGGACATGCTGAACTATGACGGCCCCGTCATATTCGACTGCGTCGTCGAGAAGCACGAAAACTGCTTCCCGATGATACCGTCAGGGGAACCGCACAACAAGATGCGGCTAGGCGAGGACTCGGAAGCCAAGACAATCGACGCGTCCGGCGCGGTTCTAGTCTAGCGGAGAAGGCCAAATGAATGAATTGCGAATAAAATCGGGAACATCTCGCAAGTCGGCCTATGATTTGCGCAGCCCGGTCATCGAGGACCATGAGACCCATACGCTGGCTATTATCGTCGACAACGAAGCAGGCGTGCTCGCGCGCGTCGTCGGACTATTTTCCGGCCGAGGATATAATATCGAAAGCTTGACGGTGGCGGAGGTCGATCATGAAGGGCACGTGTCGCGAATTACGATCGTAACGAACGGCAAGCCTGCGGTTATCGAGCAAATCAAGAACCAGCTCGGACGAATAGTATCGGTTCGCAAGGTGCTGGATCTGACGACCGATGGACCTTCGGTGGAGCGGGAACTGGCTCTCTTGAAGATCAAGGGAAAGGGCCAGAATCGAGTCGAAGCTCTTCGCCTCGCCGACATTTTTCGAGCCAAGGTCGTCGATTCGACCCTGGACAGCTTTACATTTGAATTGACGGGAACACCGGACAAAATCGATGCGTTCGCAGAACTTGTTCGCCCCCTTAAGCTCGTGGAAATCGCGCGTACCGGAGTCGTCGGAATTTCGCGAGGGTAATGTCTTGCTAACGCCTTGGTTTCCAAGCCGGCAATCAGGTCTCCGGATTGCTGTCGCTCGCCTCGAATACTGAGCTGCAATCTCCAAGCTGCCAATAAATTCGCAAAGTTATTCCCGATGCGTCGAAAATCCATCCGGATCATAGAGGCGCGATTCTTGTTGACAGGCATGCTCCCGCGCAATATTTGGCCGTTGTGGTTTCAATTCGGAGAAAGGCGAATTGGATTAAAAGGGGAATACGGTGCGGTCGACCCGATCTGGGGACCAAACCCGTAGCTGTCCCGCAACTGTAGGCGAGACTGTTCGGACTGCTGGCAATAGCCTCCGAAGTCATCTCGCGAGCCAGACACCCTGCCGCTGACAATGACTCTCGAACACGGGCGAGGAAACCCGGAAGGAGGCAACTATGTTTTCGATTTCGAACGATTTTCTTGACGCCGCTCCTTGGTAGCCTCGTCAAGCCCCGTTGCCGTTTCAGCCAATCGCCGCAGAACCGCCTGTCCAGCATTCCGTATCGCCGACGAGTCGGTTTGGCGTCGGTCCCCATATAGGCGAACCGATTCGGCACGGCTTGAATCGCTGTTCCCGCGAGAAGTTCAAACATGAACTCGGTTTCCGTTGCGGTGGAAAACCTTTCCTGGGGTCCTTCAGGCGGGCGCTTTCCAATTCTCAGAAACGTTAGTTTCAAGGTTGACGCCGGTAAAATGCTCGCTGTCGCCGGACCCAACGGCGCGGGCAAATCGACGCTGCTACGGATTTTGTATAGGTACCGCCGCCCGTTAACGGGTAAAGTTTGGCTTGGTGACGACGACCTTTGGAGTCTGGCGCCTAGGCAGGCCGCCTTGCGAGTTGCCGCGGTGCCGCAGGAAGTCCCTTCGGGATTTTCGATGACCGCCCGTGAAATCGTTGCTTTGGGCAGGACTCCTCATCGAAACGGCCTGTCCAGCCGGAGCGATGCGGATGCCGCCGCCGTTGACCGAGCGATGGCTAAAATAGGCGTGGATAAATTCGCCGGAAAAAAATTCGAGTCCCTGTCCGGCGGCGAACGCCAGTCGGTGATGATCGCGCGTGCGCTGGCTCAGGATCCCGCAGTGCTGGTGCTGGACGAGCCGACCAGCCATCTCGACATACGGAGGCAGCTTGAAATCCTGACATTGCTTCGGGATGCCGGACCGACGGTCATATGCTCTTTGCACGATCTATCGCACGCCGCTGAATTCGCCGACGAGCTGCTCCTGCTTTCGAACGGTGAGATGTTGGCATCGGGACCAATTGCGGAAACGCTTTCGGAAGGGCTGATTGAATCGGCTTTTCGCGTCTCCGCCCGAATCGAGCATGTCGCAGAACGAAAGATATTCGCCTTTGGACTACTGCAGCCAATGGAACTAAAATGAAACATGCCGCTATTTCAATGCTTTGCGCTATCATCTCCTGCCCTGCGGCCGCTTTCCCGGTATCGGTGGAGTCGTGCGGACGAGCCGTGTCGTTTGACCTGCCTCCGTCTCGAGCCGTTTCAAGCGATGTGAATCTTACCGAGACCATGCTCGCGCTGGGACTGGCGGACCGCATGGTAGGCTATACTCGAATTTCGGAGCAGCGCATGGTCGACCCGGAATTTCAGGCAGATCTAAGAGGACTTGAATCGCTCTCGCCCGGCTATCCGACACGGGAACTGCTGCTTGGGGCGAGCGCCGACTTTCTTTTCTCGGGCTGGAACTACGGCCTGAGGCTCGGAGGCGAAGTTACGCCCGATTCGCTAAAGCCGCTGGGCATCAAGGTCTACGAATTAACGGAATCCTGCATCCATGTCGGCGGCAAGCCGAAAGCAAGCATCGACGACTTTTTCAACGATATTCGCAATTTAGGAATAATTTTTAACGTCTCCGAACGCGCGGATGCCCTGATTGATCGTTTTCGTTCCGAATTAGGCTCGATAAAGGCGATGATTCCACCAGATGGTTCGCCGGTCAAAGTCTTCGTCTACGATAGCGGCGAGAATTCGCCGCTTACTGCCGGTCGATACGCGATGCCGACAGCCTTGATCGAGGCGGCCGGCGGCGAAAATGTGATGGGCGACATTGAAAAAAGCTGGGCTGCGGTCTCGTGGGAGGAAGCCGTCGCGCGCAATCCCCAAATAATCGTAATCGTGAACTACGGCAGCGTCTCGGCGGAAGAGAAACGCCAATTTATCCTGTCTCATCCTGCGTTTGCAAATGTCGACGCAGTTGTCAACGACCGTTTTATTGTTCTCGATTACGGCGACGCGACGCCCGGCCCGCGCAACATTGGCGCCGTTCGAAGATTGGCGGAAGGATTCTGGGCAAAGTCAAACCGATAGCAGCGCTATCAATTTCCATCTAGCAGGAATTCGAATCGATTCATGGCCCTCGATGCAAGAAGCCGGAACAAAGTCGTCTTGCAAGCCTTGTTTCCGCTATTGATCCTGGTTCTTATTCTGGCCTCTGCATTCGCTGCGATCGGCATTGGCGCGGTTTCCATTCCGTTGGCGACGGTATTTGACATACTCGCGCACAAAGTCGCGCCAGCGCGTATCGAGTCCTACTGGGCGCCGGGGCAGGAAGCCATTGTCTGGCAAATTCGGCTGCCGCGCGCAATTCTTGCCGCTACCGTGGGCGCAGGTTTGGCGGTCGTCGGCGCAGTGCTGCAATCCGTTACGAGAAACGAGCTTGCGGACCCGCACCTGCTTGGAATTTCATCAGGAGGCGCATTCGGCGCAATTCTAGCGCTGCTCCACACCGGGCGCTTCCTAGGTACATTGACCGTGCCATTCCTAGCTTTCCTGGGAGCTCTGGCGGCCACATTCATTGTAGTCGCGATTTCCCGGTTCACTAGGTCGTCCAGCGCCGCCCGATTCGTCCTCGCGGGAGTCGCCGTGTCGTTCATAATTTTAGCGTGCGCGAACATGCTGATTTTTTGGGGCGATCCTCGCGCGACTCATACGGTTGTTTTCTGGATGCTCGGAGGATTCGGACGGGCGGAGTGGCAGCAATGCTTCTATCCCGTCCTCGTGCTAATTCCTTGCGGTTCCTGGCTGTGGGTCAAATCGGGAGAGCTAGACGCCATGACGATAGGCGATGAAACCGCCTCGACAATGGGAATAACCGCCGAACGATTCCGTCTTGCGGTTTTCACCGCGTGCGCTTTGGTGACAGGCGTCATGGTGGCTTTTTCCGGGCTCATAGGATTCGTCGGCTTGATGATTCCCCACGTCGCGAGATTCATTCTCGGCGGCAGCAATTCGCGAGTTGTCCCGCTATCCGCGATGCTCGGAGCTATTTTCCTAATTTGGGCCGATACCGCGTCGAGAACATTTTTCGCTCCCGAAGAAATTCCCGTCGGCATCGTTACCGGCCTCTTCGGCGGCATATTCTTCGTTTGGCTTTTAGTTAGGGCAAGGTGATTCGATGGAGAGAAATGACTGCATTTGGCCTGCTAGTTCGTTTCAAAGCCCGACCGAACCCGAACGGTATCGCGCCGCAGCCCGCATTCCCGGCGAAATTCAAATCAGCCGCAACCCGTCGAAGCGGCGCAGGTCGTGCAAAAAAGGCAGGTTCCACTGCGCACAAGAGTGAAATTTCCGCATTCGCTGCAGGCATCGCCTTCGAACCCCTTCACTTTCGCGCTTCCCGCTTCGTTTTTGAGCAAGGAGAGTTCGCCGGAAACGGAGTCTCCAACCGACGATTCTTCGTGCGAAATCGGGTCGTCGATCATCGGGTTGCCGCCGAATACAAGCTCAGCTTCCGCAACCGGCGAATTCTTGCGATCAGCACCCAAGCGGCGGTGACTACCGTTCGAAACATTTGCCGGCATGCGATTGCGGAAGTATCCCCTGGATCCCATGTACATGACGGTATCGCGAACAATATTCTTATCGTGTCCGCCGTCTTCTTCCGGATCAATGTGATGCTCGCCATGTCCAAGGTCCGTGATCATGTCGCCTTGGGGCACGACATGCGCGAGGTCCGTGCGGTCAAGATAGCTAACCGCCAGTTCGCGAAAGATGTAGTCTAGGATCGACGACGCGTTTTTAATCGAATCGTTGCCTTGAACGAATCCGGAGGGCTCGAATTTCGTGAATGTAAAGGATTCCACGAGCACGTCCAATGGAACGCCGTACTGCAGGCCCAAGGATATCGCGATGGCGAAATTATTCATCATCGCCCGAAAACCCGCACCCTCCTTGTGCATGTCGATAAAGATCTCGCCGAGCGATCCGTCCTCGTATTCGCCGGTTCGGAGATAGACTTTGTGCCCGCCTACGACGGCCTTCTGCGTATAGCCCTTGCGGCGGGTGGGAAGATTTCGCCTCTGCGCCAAATTGTCTTTGGACAAAGCCGGCGCGTAATGCTCCTTCCAGCTTCCATTGGCTTTTGCCGGAGGCTGCTCGGCGGTTTCGACTAGCTCGTCGTCCTCGTCTATGCCGTCGTACAGCATCGAAGCCAGCGGCTGGCTCAGCTTCGAACCGTCTCTATAGAGAGCGATAGCCTTTACGCCGAGACTCCAGGAAAGTTCGTATGCCTTCTTGCATTCTTCGACGGAAGCGGAATTCGGCATGTTAACCGTTTTTGAAATAGCTCCGGAAATGAATCCCTGGGCTGCGGCCATCATTCGAATATGGCTATCCACGCTCAAGCATCTCGTCCCTGTCCTGCCGCAAGTGCTGGCGCAATCGAAAACGTGCAAATGCTCATCCAAAAGATGCGGCGCGCCTTCCAGCGTCATCGTTCCGCAGGCGTACTGGTTTCCGGCTTCAATCTGATCGTTCGAAAAGCCTAGGCTCGCCAACATATCGAAATCCGGGTGCGACATCTCTTCCTTGCCGAAGCCGAGAGCGGACTTGCAGAATTCATAGCCTAGATTCGACGGATTGAAGACAAATCTAATGTCAAAGGCGGAATCCAGTTTGCTTGCGACTTTTTCAATCGCGTCTTTTGTAAAGCCCCGCTCTTTAAGAAGCTTGTGATTAACGCCCGGCGCGTTTTCAAGCTCGCCGCGTCCGACCGCGTAGGTCACGATATCGCGAATTTGAAGTTTGGAATAACCGAGTGCTTCCAGAGCCGCGGGAACCGATCTATTGATTATTTTGAAATAACCGCCTCCCGCCAGCGTTTTGAACTTCACGAGCGAGAAATCCGGCTCGATTCCGGTCGTGTCGCAGTCCATGACGAGCGCGATAGTGCCTGTCGGCGCAATTACGGTCGTCTGCGCGTTTCGGAAGCCGTGCTTTTCTCCGAGCTCCAGCGCCTCGTCCCAAACTCTTCTCGCCAATTCTACAAGTTCGGTGTCGGGGCAGTCGTCCGCGACCAGCGGCACCGGCGGCACGGAAAGCGCTTCGTACCCGCGCGTCTCGCCGAAGGCGGCGCGCCGGTGATTGCGAATAACCCTAAGCATGGACTCCGCGTTTTTCCCGTATCCCTCGAATGCGCCTAGCTCGCGCGCCATTTCGGCCGAGGTTGCATACGCGGTTCCGCACAAAATCGACGTCAAGGCGCCGCATACGGCGCGACCCTGATCGCTATCGTAGCCAATTCCCATGTTCATCAGGAGCCCGCCGACGTTGGCGTAGCCGAGGCCGAGCGTCCGAAAGCGGTGCGACAGCCGGGCGATCTCCTTCGACGGGAATTGCGCCATCAGCACCGAGATTTCCAGGGCGATGGTCAGCAATCGCGTCACATGCCTGAAGTCTTCCTTGAGGAATTCTCCGTTTTCGTAAAAGGACAGCAAATTGACAGATGCCAAATTGCAGGCCGTGTTGTCTAGGAACATATATTCCGAACACGGATTCGAAGCGCGAATCGAACCGTCGCCTGGGCATGTGTGCCAGGAATTTATCGTGTCGTGATATTGGATGCCAGGATCGGCGCTCGCCCAAGCCGCGTGCCCGATGTCTTCCCAAAGCTCTTTAGCGTCGACCACTCTAGCGACGGAGCCGTCTGTTCTCCGCAGAAGCTTCCAAGGCTTGCCGTTTTTGACCGCCGTTAAAAACTTGTCGGTAACGCGCACCGAATTGTTTGAATTCTGCCCGGAAACTGTCGCGTACGCTTCCGACCTCCAGTCGGTGTCGTAGGTTTCAAACTCCAGGGACGTGTAGCCTTGTCGCGCATATTGAAGGCAGCGGCCAATGAATGACTCCGGGACCATGGCGGAGCGAGCATCCTTGATCGCGGATTTCAGAGGCCGGTTCTGGGTCGGGTCGCAGGCGTTCAGCCGCGAGCCTTCCCATGAATTAACCGCCTTGAAAATTTTATTCAGCATTGTTTCGATCGACCGGGAACCGGCTACCAGAGCCGCGACCTTTTGCTCCTCTCGAACCTTCCAAGAAATAAATTCTTCGATGTCCGGGTGGTCCATGTCGCAAATCACCATCTTGGCCGCGCGCCTTGTCGTGCCGCCCGATTTTATCGCGCCCGCCGCTCGGTCGCCGATTCGCAGGAAACTCATCATTCCGCTCGAACGTCCTCCGCTGGACAGCGGTTCGTTCTCGCCTCGTAAATTGGAAAAATTCGTTCCGGTTCCGGATCCGTATTTGAACAGCCGCGCCTCTCGGACCCAAAGATCCATAATGCCGCCGTCATTAACTAGATCGTCGCACACCGAAAGGATGAAGCAGGCATGCGGCTGGGGCCGTTCGTAGGCGCTGCTCGACATCTGCAAATTCCCGGTTCGGTAGTCGACGTAGGAGTGGCCCTGCCCCGGCCCGTTGATCCCATAGGCCCAGTGCAATCCGGTGTTGAACCATTGCGGCGAGTTCGGAGCCGCCTTCTGCGTCGCTAGAATGAAACGGCATTCGTCGAAAAATGATCGAGCATCCTCGTCGGAGTCGAAGTAGCCGCCCTTCCAGCCCCAATAGGTCCAAGTGCCCGCCAGCCGGTCGAACACCTGCTTCGCCGATGATTCGCCGCCATATCGCCGATCCTCCGGAAGGTCCCGAAGAGCCTCTTCGTCGGGCTCGGAGCGCCGGAGAAACCCGGGCACGCCCTTCTCGGGGACTTTTCGAAGCTTCGCCGCCACTCCCGCCTTCCGGAAGTACTTTTGCGCCAGCACGTCAACGGCGACCTGGCTCCACAGCCGAGGCATTTCGATACCCGATAGACTGAATACGACCGAGCCGTCTGTTCCTCGAATTTCCGAATCTGTCGCGACGAAATCGATTCCGCTATACGGGTCTGATCCCGCCTTCGTATACCTACGCGAAATCTTCATGCTCGACCCCTCCACAATTCCGACGAGCTCGCGTCGGTATTGTCCGATTGATTCCGCTTCGGCGATTCCACATGTCGCGGCTTGTCGAAGCGAAGCCCCCTAAATAAAGCGTTTGCAGATTTTTGTCAACAAAAAATAGCATTTTGTCCCCATTGATCAAGCCCCAATTTTCGGAGCTGCTCGCCCGATATTCGCACCGTTAACTCATCCGAGCGGCGTTAAAATCCAGGTTGGCTTTTGCCTGCAAACCCTTGAGAATTTTAATTCGTCGCCATCCGCGCGGCGAGCGCTTCGCAAGATTGCCGCGCTGTAGATTTCAAGCGCCCGCATGCCGGATTTCATGCAAGCAACCGAATCGGAAATTTTTTAAAATTTAATTTTTGCAAAAAATGGCGATCGCAGCGAAGGTCGGTAGCCGCTCCCGCGTCCGATTCGCGGAAATCCGCCGCCGGCGTGCAGCCGCCGAGAATGCCCGCGGATTTGCTGCGACCGCGTCAATGTCCGCGTGCCACGCTACTGCCGGAATATGGTCGGGGCGATTGGATTTGAACCAACGACCTGCGGTTCCCAAAACCGCCGCGCTACCAAGCTGCGCCACGCCCCGCCAAACTTTGCGGCCATCGCTACACTGTCATATCGCCCATACGCGACTTATTGGCAAACCCATAATGCCTTCGACTGCGGCAATCCCGGGTGCCTCATCTCAGATCCGGCGCCCAGACCCAGCTGTTCCGCCACGCCGCCGTTGATTTCGAGCACCGCGACAATATCGTCGCCTCCTCGAATCGAGGCGAGGCTGCCGGGCTTCGCATTCGGATGTACGTGGCGTATTTCGCCCGATTCACTTACAAAAACGATGTCCAGCGGGATAAAGGTGTTCTTCATCCAAATGCTAACCGGACCCGGCTTCTCGAAAAGAAGCAGCATTCCGCTTTGAGACGGCAGGCTATCGCGGTACATGAGCCCGCGGCTCCTTTGCTCCGGAGTGTCCGCGACCTCGACGCGAAACCGCGCAGACCCCCAATCGCCTCGTACATCCGCGACTCCGGCAGCGCATGCGCCCAAAACGGGCGACACGGGCCAAATCGCGAAGAATGCGGCTACGGCGAAGAACGTCGCCCTGGCAATAGGACCGGCAATTCGATGCTTTCGCGGCACTCTATTCCATTTCCGAAATTGCGGCCTCCCAATTCCGGATTTCCGCGGCCATCTTTCCGCGCGGCCCTTCGACCACGCGTATGCAAAACGCTTCGCCGGACTGCAAGTCCGAAAACCCGCTTTGCCGCACCGTTTCCATATGCACGAAAATGTCTTCGGGATCGCCAAAAACATTTGCAAATCCGAATCCGCGAAGCTTGTCGAACCACTTGATCCGCGCAGGCTCGAGAGGCGCGTCAATCGTTGCCGCATCCGAGAAATCGATTGCTCGCACGCTGTCCGCGATCGGTGCGTCGGCAGGCGGCGTAATCGACAGAACCTCCGTCGCCTGAATTCCCCTGGGAGTTTGCTGCGTAAAGATTTCCACGACGGCCCCCTCCGTAACGGAGCCTTGACCGAAATTTCTGAGAACGTTGGCGTGCAGCAAAATGTCGGGGCCGACATCGTCCGTGACTACGAATCCAAAGCCCTTCGTCGCGTTGAACCATTTTACGCGACCCGTTATCTTGTCCTGATGATCCACTTTTTCAACTCCAACCCGCCTGGAATCAGCCAAGCGAATATTTTACAGGCATTGTTAACATCTTTGTCTCCTAATTTTATAAATAATACAAGAAAAATCGTATTCTCGAAAATCATTCGGCCAATTTGAGGACTTTTTGCTCCATCCCGTCGGAAGACTGGAAATCCGATTAACGCGCCGCGAGTTTTTCACGGCGGGTTCCCCCATGGCCGGTTGGAAGAGCGGCATGGGTTTCCGACTTGCGCCGCCGATTCGACGCGAAGAGCGAACCGGAATTTTTTCGGTCCGAAAGGCGCGTAATTCGTCGATCGCCGACTCCGCGCGCCGGCGAGACCGCAACGCTTCGGTATTGAAGAAATCCGTCCTATATCTTAAATGAAAGGCGACTGGGAAATTTGCGTGGTGCCAAAAATGCCTACTCATCTGTTGGAAGGCAAGCGCGGCCTGATCATGGGCGTAGCCAATAACAAGTCCATTGCCTGGGGCATCGCCAAAGCCTGCGCCGACCACGGCGCCGAGCTTGCGATTTCCTATCAGGGAGAAGCTTTCAAAAAGCGGGTCGAGCCGCTCGCGAAGTCGCTCGGCAACGCATCGGTCATGGAATGCGACGTAAGCAGCGAATCATCCATTGACAACTTGTTCGAAGAACTTGGCTCAAGGTGGGGGCGCCTCGATTTTCTTGTCCACGCGATCGGTTTTTCGGACAAGAGCGAACTGCGCGGCCGGTACGTCGAGACGTCTCGCGCTAATTTCCAAATGTCCATGGACATTTCGGTTTATTCTTTCACGGCCGTCGCCCGCCGCGCGGAAAAACTCATGACCGACGGTGGCTCCCTGCTCACGCTTACATACTACGGAGCCGAAAAAGTCATGCCGCACTACAATGTCATGGGAGTGGCGAAGGCGGCGCTGGAAGCGTCGATCATGTATCTCGCCGCCGACCTGGGAGGCGGCGGAATCAGGGTGAACGCGATTTCCGCCGGCACAATCAAGACGCTGGCAGCGTCGGGAATTGGCGATTTCCGCTACATAATGAAATGGAATGAGCTCAATTCCCCTCTCCAGCGAAACGTAGATCAGGACGAGGTGGGCCGAGCGGCCGTGTTTCTACTTTCAAGCCTCGGTTCCGGGGTTACGGGAGAAGTTGTGCATGTCGATGCAGGCTACCACGTCGTCGGCATGAAGCGACCCGATGCACCGGATATCGACGCAGTTAGCGGACGAAAGACATGAGCGAAGGCGAAGAATTCGAAAAGAGCTTTTTGGTCAGCTGGGATCAGCTGCACCGCGATGCGAGAGCCCTTGCCTGGCACCTCGACAACAAGAACTCCGCCGGGTACGATTGGCGCGCGCTTGTCGCGATCGCTCGCGGCGGCATGGCGCCCGCGATGATTATCGCAAGAGAACTGGACATTCGGACAGTCGACACGATTTCGGTCAAATCCTACGACCATCAAAGTCGGACCGAAGCAGAAATATTGAAATACCCCGACAAGACCGTCGTCGGCGACGGCGAAGGCATTCTAATCATCGACGATTTGGTCGACACCGGGAAAACTCTCGAGGTCGTCCGCAGTCTTTTTCCATCGGCGCATTATGCGACGATTTACGCCAAGCCCATGGGCCGTCCGCAAGTCGATACCTACATCACGGAAGTCAGCCAGGACACTTGGATATTTTTTCCGTGGGACACGGGCCTCAAATATGTAAAGCCCGTCAGGATGGCATCTTGATAGCTTGATCGCCGCGATTGAAAATTGGCTTGCGGCGCCGGCCCGGCAGCGATATCGAGCGTCTTTCAGCTGATTTCAGGGCGGAGAAGCCAATAGAGCGAACTCAATACGGCGACAAGGAAGCTCCTCCCCTCGCCTTCGAACCGTTTTGACCTGGGCAAGGCACGAGGGCCGGATGCAACTATCAAGAGGATTGTCCTTTCGCGAAAATTTCCGGCTCTCGACAAACTCCGAAAGCCTCGAGCTTTTCGCCTTCCGCGGTGCCGAAATTGGCTCCGAATCGCGCGTTCCATGCGTCTTCGCCGCGATAATCCCGAAAAGTCGCATGAATTTTGTCGCCTTGACGGATTTGAACCGAAATCAATTTGACTGCAATTTCCATCTCGCTAAATTAAGATGCATGCCCCTGCGCTTCCGCATTAAAAAGAGGCGGCGACAATGAAAGACCGACCGGCTATGGCCACGCAAACCGTAATGATTAAAAACGAGCGAGTCCGAGTTTCCGAATGGAGATTCTCGGACGGCGCCGAAACCGGCCATCACAGGCACGAGTACGATTATATCGTAGTTCCGATGACGACCGGCGATTTGAAGATGGTTGAAAACGACGGCAGCGAAAACATTGCGTCGCTCGCGAAAGGGCGGCCGTATTTCAGAAGCAAGGGGGTTGAGCACAATGTGATAAACGCCTCCGGAGGCGATTTCGCGTTTATCGAGATCGAACTCCTGTAAATTGAATACCAGAGGGCGGCGAGCGGCATTTCTCGATTCAAAGGCCGGTCCAGGAGTTTGCCGAACAATTTAGTGCGCTAGGCATTTCGACAACGCGGCAATCCGAGTCGCTTGGAAATCCGGGCTAGACCGGCATCTTTATCGCAAAATATCCTCAGACCCGCGAAGTCGCCTCGCCAAACCCCCGGCCGGTTCCGTAAATTGGAATAATTATGTGGTTAAAGGATGAACCCATCCCATTGCCCGATTTTGAAAAGCTAGTTGTCGCCGACAAGTTTCGCTGGCACGCCGCGTCTAGCGTACGTGTTGGGCATGGCGAGAAATGCCTGCGCAAACCTCCCGTTCCGACCAATCCCGCGGCTCGCCGTTCCGGGAGGAACAGCCCGATTTTCATTAGCGACTCGAATCCTGCGAATGCGCTTGCTCATGTGTTTGCGGCCGTGCACCAGAATAGACCCTTCGGCTTGGTGCCAGCCGAGCGAGAAGCGGCGAGCAACAATTTCGAGCCGGCATTTCTTGCCGCCGCTCCAAAAGGAAGCGGACAAAATCTATTTTTGTGCAAGAGTTCGGGCAGTTGCGGGTCGCCGAGGTGGATTTGCCGCGACCATAAGTCCTGGATTCGAAGCTTCGAAGTCAATGCCAGGCTATGGGGCATCGACGCGAACGCCGAATTTGCCGTATTCGGCCGGCTCGGTTATTCGCTTTCCCTTTTTTGCGCACTAGAGTCGCTGCATCACGGCGCAGATCTGCTGCTACTCAGCGGACTCCGTCCCACCGTCCAATTCTCGGCTCTCCAAAAAAGAAGCGTTTCGCACATTTACGCAACGCCGACGCAGCTGCGGCAAATCGGCGATGCCTATCGCGGTTCGGGCCTACGAAGCATTATGTCCGTCTCGCGCGTTTTCGTCGGCGGCGCAAAACTCGACCGCGCAACGAAAGAGATCGCCGTCGATGTTTTCCCTCAAGCGGAAATTTCGGAATTTTATGGCTCTTCGGAAACGAGTTTTGTCGCAGCGACAAGCAAGCATTCGCCGGCCGGTTCGGTGGGGCCGCCCTACCCCGGCAACGAAATTCAAATCCGCGACCAATCGAACGATTCCGTTCCAGCCGGCAGAATTGGCGAGATTTGGGTTCGAAGTCCGTACCTCTTTGTCGGCTACGCGGACCGTGATTCGAAGGACACGCGCGGAGACGAAAACGGCTTCATAACAATCGGAGAGCTTGGCTATCTGGATGACGGGGGCAATCTCTATGTCGTCGGCAGAAAAAATCGAATGGTGACCATTGCCGACCGAAACGTCTTTCCCGAGCTTATCGAAGATTTCTTGCTCGAAGTCGACGGAATCGAGAGAGCCGCGGCCGTTCCGATTGCCGATCGCGTCAGAGGAAGCCGGATTGTGGCATTTGTTCTCGGTCCGAGCAGGAGGCCGGGCAATGACGTAATTTTGAATCGTTGTCGGAAGGAATTTGGCCCGCTCGCCGCGCCAAGAGTGATCTTCGACCTAGAGAACTGGCCGATGCTGCCGTCGGGAAAGACGGATTTTCAATTCCTGGAGCAACTAGCGGCCGGCAATAGAATTTGACGGATTCGAGTTATATCGTCGCGGCGCGACGAACTCCTGTCGCTCCGCGCAACGGAGCGTTGCATGGGGCTGAAATCCATGTGCTTGCCGCGCCGGCAATCAATGCCGCTCTTGCCGACGCAAAAATCGCGCCCGCCGACGTGGATGAATTGATTCTCGGAAATGCGATCGGAGGCGGAGGCAATCCGGCGAGGATGGCGGGATTGCTTGCAGGCTTGCCCAAAAGCGTCGGCGGCATATCGTTGGACAGGCAGTGCTGCAGCGGCTTGGACGCAGTCCTGGTCGCCGACGCCTTGATTAAGAGCGGCGCAGCGGAAATCGTTTTGGCCGGAGGCGCCGAAAGCTACTCGCGGCGGCCGATTCGAAGCAAGACATTCCTAGACGGTAAAACTCCCCTTCCCTACGACCGTCCGCCGTTTTCACCTTGGCCGAGCGAAGATCCGGATTTGGCCGACGCGGCCGATCAATTGGCTTGCCGTCTAAATTTATCGCGGCGACAGCAGGACGAATGGACCGTGAACAGCCACAGGAAGGCTTTGGCATCGATTCAGCGAATGCGGAAGGAAATCGTCCAAGTTCCCGGAGCATCGATTGAATTTGACAGCTATTCGCGCAACCTATCCATGGCGACGTGCGCGCGAGCCGGAATAATTTGCGGAACTGTAACTACGGCGAATACGGCGCCTTCGGCGGACGGCGCCGCTGTCTGCTTGGTAGTTTCAAAAAGAATTGCCGCGAATTGCGCTAAAGCGGTCCGAATCGTGTCCTCGTCCATACTCGGCGGCGAGCCAAAAGAACCGGGAATAGCGCCCGTCGAATCGATTCGTCGCTCGCTGAAGAAAGCAGGCTGCGACATCGAAGAATTGCATGCAGCGGAAATCATGGAGGCGTACGCAAGCCAGGCGATAGCCTGCGTGCTTAAATCGGGCTTGGATGCCAGAATCGTAAACCGACGCGGCGGTGCGCTTGCTAGAGGCCACCCTATTGGAGCTTCGGGAGCGATCCTGGCCGTCCGCCTGTTTCACGAACTCGACGAGCCGAACATGATGGGATTGGCAGCGATTGCAGCCGCTGGAGGGCTTGGCACGGCGATGATTGCCAAGGCCGTGAAATGCGATTCGCCTAATTGAAACTCTTTCGAAAAATGAATTCCAACCGAGTGGTTAACATTCCTTCAATTCATTCAAGCTTTGGGATCATCCGGACAAATACTGGCTCCGGTTCCTCGAGGCGAATCGACGCGTTGCATGGCGGAGATTCCGGTCGCCGACACGATTCGCTGGAAAAACTTCATGGAACGCAAAGACGCATGGGTTGAACGAGTCGAAGGCAAGTTCCAAACATTTTTCTGCATTCCGACAAGAACGCCCGTCGGTACCGGCATTCATCAAGGCCGGAGGTTTTTGGCCATGCCGAAACAATCGCACGGTCTCAAAGGCGGCGAATATCGCGCACTCGGCCAGCAGTCGCGGGCATTAGGCAACCAACGACAAATCAACTAACGTTTGAAATGTCGGTTGCGCCTGGACAAGACGCTATCCGGTCGCATTCGCGCCAGCGACATGGTTATAAATCCGGCAAGTATAGCTTTCAGGATATCTCCCGGTATGAATGGAAGCGCTAATAGGGAAGCTTCGCCAAGGGATTTTTCAAGTGAAAGAGCCATTCCCGCAATTCCGAACGCATATAGCACGACCACGCCCCCCGCGACCGCCCCTCCGGCAGCCGCCCAGAATGCGTTAACGGACCTGGCTCTTTCAACAATCCACCCGATTGAAAATGCAGCCACGGGAAACCCGATCAGGAATCCTGCCGACGGTGAAACAAACAGGCCTAGTCCGCCGCGTCCGCCCGCCAGCAAGGGCAAGCCCATTGCAACGAGCAAGACGAATAGCCCGGCTGCAGCAAATCCTCTTACTGACCCCAGGACCGTGCCGCAAAGCATTATCCCCAAGCTCTGGGCCGTGATTGGAACTCCCGAAGCCAGCATTAGCGAAGGAACTAGACCGAGAGCTGCCACTAGAGCTGCAAACAGCGCGATAAGCGCTATATCTCGTTCCGCAAATCTGTTTCTAGCACCCATGATCTAGCTTCCGCGACGTGCGCGAATTGCCTCCGCTACCCTTTCGGCATCGTCAATTGCCGACAATGTCAATGGAACCATTATTCGCCAATTCGTTCTTTTGCAGGAACGCGCTCTCCACGCCGTTGCGAGCGACTGGCCCTTTCGCAATAGAGAAGGCGTAAAGCGCACGACGAGCGCGACGGCTAGATCCAGCCCGCCGGTTCGAATGCCGAACCGAAAAAACGGCAACGTTAATTTTCGCACGACGCCTAGAATGTCATCGAGCCTTGTGGTCATCGTAACCAAATTCGCAAGCCCGACAGCAGCCAGCAACTTGGCCGCGATTCCTATGCCGGTAATCAACGACCCGGTTATCGCATGCCATACGGCGAGCACGGCGACAAAAGGCCAAAGCGGCAAGAGACCGCGAACGCCCGCGCGAACAAATCTTGATCCCCCCAGCGCGTATAGGAAGCCGATGCCAGCTACGGCGGACAGGTGGACAGCAAGCGAATCAATGGAAAAAAGAAACACGGTCAACACGCAAAGCGACGCCAATTTAAAACCGGCAGGCAAATCGTGGTAGCGGGTCCTATGCGGCGAAGTCAGCGTAATCATCGGTTTCTCCGCGACGCTCCATCGTTCTCGCGAATTCATCCAGCACTAAACCGGCATCGCCATCCATAAAAACTTTTCCCGATTCGATCCACACGACCCGGTCGAAGTCGGCCAGAAAGGCAACGTCGTGTGTAATGAGCAGAACCGACTCCTGCAAGGATCGGAGATATCGAAACAAACGACGAGTCGTCGGTATGTCCGGTCCGGAAAACGGTTCGTCCAGAACAATCAACTTCGGTTTCATCGCCAGCACCGCCAGCAGGCATACAAGGTGTTTTTGACCTTCCGAAAGCGAGTGAACCGGCTTGTCGGCCCAATTCTCCTTGCCAAACAAGTTAAGAAAATCTCGGGCTTTACGCCTCGCTTCAGAGTCGTCCCGCCCGGTTTGCGACAGGCCGAAGGCGATTTCCTCTTCAACGGTTGGAAAAATGATTTGGTGATCGGGATTCTGGAAAATTATTCCGACTTTTTCGATTGCGGATTTCCGGTCTTTCGACACGTCTGCGCCGTCGACAAGGATTCTACCCGACGACGGGCTGACCAAGCCGCAAATCAGCCGTGCCAGCGTCGATTTTCCAGATCCGTTGCATCCTACCAATCCAATGCGTTTTTCATTTAGGCTTAGCGATATGTTGTCGATTATCGTTTGCCCGTTAAGCCGGTAGACAACGTTGGACAAAACCGCGAGCGGCTTGTTCGTATTGTTCATTTCGAATTCACTGCGGCGATCGCTTCCATAGAATCACTGTCCTGATTGCAATCGGATTTGAGACTTGGATACTTAAAGAAATTTCAGCCCGCCATCTTCCCGATTTTTCGCCATTTCGCCGCTTCCATGCAAGCGTCGCAATAATGCGCGATAAGAAATTCCAGTGTAGACCAAAATTCCCGTATTGCTTCAATCGTCCGAAAAATTTGATCGCCCGGAAGAGGATTTTTCTTCTGCTCAATTCCGCATCATGTCTTGAATCCGCTTGACAATGCCGCCTGCTGCGGAAATTCGGCGATCGCCCGGCTCAACGGGTTACCGCTAATCACGCTGCCAAGAAGTAATCGAGATTCGTTCCGCGACGGCGGCAAGCTTCGCGCCGAACGGCTGGCGCCGCGCGCGTGAAACGATCCTGGCCATGCGAGCAACTTATGAAAATGAACTGAATGCGGTGAATCGCGATGATGGAGAGCCCCGGCCCAGTTCGCATGCGCATGTCAATGTAGCCTTGTTCTGAATTTGGTCGATTTTTTCGGAGCATACTTGCGCCATCGCCGGAAACTGCACATATGGATGTCGTATAGCAACGCTGGGGTAGTCGCTAATGGAAAGTTTCAAGGACAGGCAGGATGCCTTTGAGAAGAAATTCGCTCGGGACGAAGAATTGCAATTCAAAGTTCAGGCGCGGGGAAACAAGCTCGTCGGTCTCTGGGCCGCAGAATTGCTGGGCAAGTCCGGACCTGAAGCCGACGCCTATGCTCGCGAAGTAATTATGTCGGACCTGGAAGAAGTCGGGTTGGAGGACGTATACCGGAAACTAGCTGCAGACTTGGGCACCCTAGCCGACGAAAAGGAGATTCGCAGGCGAATGGAGGAATGCCATGTCGCCGCCAAGGAGCAAATCCTAAACGATAGCTGAAATCTTGCGGAATGAGCTATTCCAAACAAATTATTCTATTTCATGCGGGGCAGTGTCGTTCAATTTGATCGATCGCTTTCATGTTGCGGGCAATCGAAAACTCTCGAAAAAATGAAGTCGACGTTTTTGAGATGGAGATCCGGGTCAAAACACGCTTCCAGTTCCGGTTTTGTCATCCATCTGGAAACGAATTCGTCGGCAACAAGCTCATCCATGAATTTGCGCCGCGTTGTCCAGGTATCCATGGCAATGCGCTGAACAGCGTCATAGGACTCGCCGCGACCTAGCCCTTTGTCGACCAGCGCAAGCAACACATTTTGCGAATAGATTAAACCGCCAAGCCGGTCGAGATTATTTTGCATGTTGTCGCGATTGACTACAAATCGCTTAACTACCGCAGCTAGCCGCGCTAGCGCGAAATCCAGCGCAATGGTCGCGTCCGGCGCGATAATTCGTTCGACCGACGAATGAGAAATATCCCTTTCGTGCCACAAGGCGACATTCTCCGCGGCCGGAATGAAATAGGAGCGGACAAGGCGGGCAAGGCCCGTTAAGTTTTCCGACAGGATCGGATTCTTTTTGTGCGGCATCGCCGATGAGCCCTTCTGACCTTCGGAAAAACTCTCTTCGATTTCCAGGATTTCCGTTCTTTGCAAGTTTCTGAGCTCCACGGCCAGCCGTTCAATTGAGGAGGCGATTACGCTCAGCACTGCAAAAAACATGGCGTGACGGTCGCGCGGAATTATCTGAGTCGAAATCGGTTCCGGACTCAAGCCGAATTTGTCGCACACATACTTTTCTACTTCCGGGTCAACAGTGGCAAAATTGCCGACGGCACCGGAAATTGCGCCCGTCGACACTTCTTCTTTTGCGGTGCGCAAGCGCACGAGGTTTCTCGACATTTCGGCAAATGCAAAAGCCATTTTCAAGCCGAAAGTCGTTGGTTCCGCATGCACGCCGTGGCTGCGTCCTATGCAAACCGTGTTCTTGTGTTCAAAAGCTCTCTTTTTTAATGCCGCGAGCAAGTCTTCCATATCTTTGATAAGAATATCCGCGGCGCGATTAAGCTGGATGCTTAAGCAAGTGTCGACTACATCCGATGATGTCATGCCTCGGTGCAGAAACCGAATGTCGCTCGCGCCCGCCTTCTCAGCAAGATATTCAAGGAATGCAATTACGTCGTGCCGAGTTTCGCGCTCGATTTCCTCGATACGACTCAAATCGAAATTTGTATCAATTCGGCGAATTGCCGCAGCGTCATCTTCGGATATCTTGCCTAGCCGGGCCATCTCTTCGCCTGCGTAGGATTCAATTTCCCACCAGATTTTGTATTTCGCCTGCGGCGACCAGACCGCTTCCATTTGAGGACGAGCGTAACGCGGAATCATTTCTTTCTCCCTAGGAAACTAATTTTCCGAAAAAATGTTTTGCCCTATTCGCTTCAAAGAATGCGACATCGCTTCGCGCCGAATGGATTTCTTGGTTTCGCGCCAATGCGCCGGAAATTCGCGCAGAGTCGAAGCGGCAGGAATCTCCCTTGGCCCCTCTTTATCCAATTCATTTTTCAAGCGTCTACGTATTGCTTCAATGCCTTTGCTGTTGCACTGCATGTGACAGGAGTTCGGCTCTCCGACAACCTTGCCGCCAAAATAACCTTGCCTCAAGTTTACTCTCGCTACACGAACTACGCCGCATGTTTAAACCGAGCAATGGACTTCGAAGATCCTCGCTACCAAGGGACATGCCCGATTCTAATGAATCCCGAATTGCACAGGACGGCCTATTACAGAATTCCGGGCCGCCGGCATATCCCAAGCATTGGATACATCCTAAATTTTTCAAATGCGATTGCGACCTGCCATACACCCTGCGGATTGCGCGTCATCAAGGCCGTGAATCGCGTGGGCGCGATATCTTTTGCCGACTATTCCGATGAAGCGCAGGACAATAACATGGCCGCGGCTGCCCTACATTCATTCCCGAATTTAGTTGCTGTCCGATTCCCGACCTATCCAATAGTAAATAAATGGCATTAAATTCATTGAACTCATAAATTTTTATTATTACTTTACATTAAGTTAAACTGATTATTTAAATTATATTTTCAATATTTTTACTTCCCGTTTGGCGGTAGTCGGCTTCAGCCTTGCCCGGCTGCTTTGACTGGTCTATAGACCATTGGATTGAAATGCCGAATCCTTCCGGCATTCGACTGGAGCCTTCCATGCCAACGCAAAAACTAATCTATCGAGGCAAGACGAAATCACTTTACGAGAGCCAATCGGCCAATGCCGCAATATTGCGATTTCGCGATGACGTTTCGGCGTTTGGCGGGACCAAGAAGGCGGTTTTCGAAGGCAAGGGAGTCCTGAACAATAGGCTTTCGGAGCATTTCATGACATCGCTCAGGCAAGTCGGACTTCCGACCCACTTTCTGAAGCGCATGAATATGCGCGACCAGCTGGTCGTCTTTGCCGAGATGATTCCCATTAAGTTAGCAGTGCGAAATTGCGCCGCCGGTTCAATGGCTGCCAGGCTGGGCATAGAAAACGGCATGCCGTTGCCGCATCCGATTGTTGAATTTGCGCTAAAGGACGAAAAGCTCGGCTACCCTGCAATTTCCGAAGACCACGCAATCGCATTCGGCTGGGCTTCTCAACACGAGTTGGAGGACATGGCGGCAATAGCGCTGCGCGCCAACGATTTCCTAACCGGGATGATGATTGGGACGGGGATACGCCTCGTCGATGTCGTGTTTGAATTCGGACGGGTTTGGGATAGCGAATTCAGTCATGTCGTGATAGCGGATGAAATTACGCCGGACGTATGCAGGCTATGGGATTTCAAGTCGGGCCGGAAACTGGACAAGGACCTTTTCCGCAACGGCGAAGGCGACCTGATCGACGGTTACTCCGAAGTCGCACTTCGGCTGGGAGTTTTGCCGAAGACTGGCAGTCGAATCCAGAAGCCGAAACTCGTAAATTAGGAAAAAGGAATGGCGCAAGGCCTAGGAATATCAAGGCTGCCCCACTTTGCCGCTTTCGGACCCGGGTGCTTGCCCGAGGGCGCGTGAATATATTGAAGGCGAGTTCCCCATATCGAGGGCCGTAGTTAAATGGTTCTAAAGTGATCGCAAAATTCGCTCAGGCGAAAGAATCGTCCTTTCAAGGCCGACAAAAGATTCGAAATTTAATCGGAACGAATTTTTTGTCGAACGCGCCCGGCTCTTTTGAGGCGACGCGGACAAATTTCGATATCTCGTTAATCTAGCCCTCGGCATAAAATGTCCGGCGAGACCTAGTGTCGAGAACGAAGCACTTCAAATCGCTAGTCCTGCGACCTCAGTGCATTTACAGGCACTTTCAAATAGGTCATGCCGTTGTCGTCCGCTTCCGGCATGTTGCCGGCGCGCATGTTGACCTGGAGGCTTGGCACAATAAGTCGCGGCATGCCGAGCTTTTTGTCCCGTTCGTTCCGCAGCTCCACGAATTCCGCTTTCTTTCGCCCTAAAGCAATGTGAACATTGGATGCTTTCTGTTCGCCTACAGTCGATTCCCAAGAGAAATGATCGCGGCCAGGCGCCTTGTAATCGTGTCCGACAAATAATCGCGTATCGTCGGGAAGCGAAAAGATTTTCTGAATTGAATCGAATAGATCGTCGGCCGAGCCTCCCGGGAAATCGACTCTGGCCGTGCCGAAATCCGGCATGAAGACAGTGTCGCCGCAAAATGCCGCGTCGCCAATAACGTATGTCATGCAAGCCGGCGTATGGCCCGGCGTGTGCATCACGAGTGCCGGAATCGACCCGACTTCGAACCGATCCTGGTCTCTAAACAGTTTGTCGAATTGAGAACCATCTCTTTGAAATCGCGTACCTTCGTTGAATATCTTTCCGAATTTGCCCTGAACTTCGACGATGTTTTCTCCAATTGCTATTCGCCCGCCCAATTCCTGCTGGACGTACGGGGCGGCCGACAAGTGATCCGCATGGACGTGGCTTTCCAAAATCCATTCCGTTTCTAGATCATTGTCCTTCACGAATTGGATAAGTGCGTCAGCCGATTTCGTTTCGGTGCATCCCGATGCGTAGTCGAAATCCAATACTGAATCGATGATTGCGCATTTGCTCGTGCTGGGGTCGCTGACAACGTATGAAACCGTGTTGGTTCCCGAGTCGAAAAATCCTTTGACTACCGGCTTATGCATTTTTTTCTCCCCGAATTGCCGCCTGCGGCATTATCATCGGCCGCTAGCGCAACATTTAGAAGCGTAAGCATCTTTGTTCAACGGAATTCCTAGCCGAAAGAAAATTATTGGCGCCGACGCCATGCCGAAGCGAGGCGAACCGGACCGAAAGCGTTCTTGTTTCTTGGCCGGCCTCATTCGGCTAGCGAGCAGCGCCCGCCGAAATGTCAGGATTCCGCTGCATTTAAATTCATCGGACAACAAACTGGCTTTCTAGCGGCGAACTAGAACCATTCACCTTGAAACCTCCGCGGTCCGCTCCCGGACTAAGCCGATTGTCCAGGACGGCACGCCTACCGCCGGACCCTCCTCCAGCCAGCGGCCGACCTCGGCGCGCTGCGCCGCGTCCAGCTTCGGCGGCCGTCCGATGCGCTGCATGTCCTTCAGTCCCTCCGCGCTCCGGGCGTTGTATCTGTTCACCTAGTCGCACAGCGTCTGACGGTCGACGCCGGCCCCTGGCGCGCGATTTCCGCGCGGGTGTGCTCGCCCTCCATCACCCTGGCGATCGCCCGCAAGCGCCGGGACTGGTTCTTGTCCTTGCATTTGCCGGCCAGTGCCTTTAGGCCCTCCGCCGCGTGGTCGGAGTTCGTGATTGCGACGCTGTTCGGCATGACTTCCTCCATGTTGTTAGATTCTCAACCCGCAACATACGGGAAGGCGGCACCGACTGCACCCCGCATGTCGCCACCACGCCTAGATGTCGATGTTCAAAAATAAGTTCTTATAATGTTCGCGAATCAGCAATTACTGGCATTGGCATTAGATGTCCACACACTCTCGAGTGCCCACATAGGGATCAATGAATTCAGCCATGACGTGTTCGATGCCAAGCGTTCGGAACTCGGCGAATTGCTGTATCGCATGAAGTAACGGGGGGACATTTCGGCGGCGCCTAGGATTGTTGAAGCGGCAGTCGAGTTCCTGCATCGGAGCCGGAACAAGTTCGATGTGATGGTTCCAGTTCCTCCTTCAGGGAGTCGGCCTGTGCACCCGGTGCTGATTCTGGCCAACGATATCGGAAAAGCACTGGGTTTGCCGGTTGCCGATTGAGTGCCTGCTACGAGACCTACAACGCAGTTAAAGGGCGTCATGGGCCTCGAGAACCGAAAGAAGCTGCTGGAAGGTCTGTACACAGTGGAAAATGCAAAGACGATGGGAAAGAGCGTCCTGTTGTTCAACGACTTGTACCGTTCGGGCGCTACAATGAACGCCATAGCGGAGTTGCTCATGACCGAGGGAAGGACCGAGACTGTGCGCGTGCTGACGATCACGAGAACAAGGAGCACACAGTGACTGCGGTGTTCGTTGGCGGCTCCCGGCGGATAACGCGTTTGCCAGTGGAAGCGAAGACCCGGATTAACAACGTCGCGGACAGGGGCTTCGCGATCCTAATCGGGGACGCAAACGGGGCCGACAAGGCAGTGCAAAAGCACCTTGCCGAGGCGAAATACGACAAGGTAACGGTGTATTGCTCGGGTGAAACCAGCCGCAACAACATCGGTCAATGGGAAATCCGTAACATAAGAGCTGGGGAGCGCGAAAAGACCTTTCAGTTCTACGCTGCCAAGGATCGTGAAATGGCGCAGCAAGCTAAATTCGGGCTGATGATTTGGGATGGCAAGAGCCCGGGAACGGCTCTGAACATTCTGCGTCTGGTGCAAGCGTCGAAAAAGGCAGTGCTGGTCAGTGTTGCCGAAAAGTCGGAGGTTGAATTCAAGAGCAAGGAGGATTGGGATGCCTTTCTTTCCCGGTGCTCGTCGAAACTGCGTCGAGATATGGAAAGACGGGCCATTCAAAATGAACTGTTCATGTTGAGGCCGGAGCAGGATGAGTTTTATTTCGGCGAGACCGATGAACCGATTGATGGCGCAATTGGCTGGAGTGAATTGAAATAGAAGATGGAAGCGGCTTTGGCGGACGGGGATTCGAAAGCCTTTGTCGAGTTGTTGGGGGGAATGGCGAGGCAAAGGGGAATGAGCCGTGTGGCGCAGGAAACAGGTTTGGCGCGAGAAGCGCTGTATCGAGCACTCATTTCGGACGGGAATCCTGAGTTTGCTACCATCGTCAAGGTGACAATGGCACTGATGGCACTGGGACTGCAATTGTGTGCTATGAGAAAGGCCGAAGCGTCGACTGGTCTCAAGTGAGCGCAGTGCCTGAAATGGAACAGCCAGCGAAGTGCAGAGATGACGGCGAGCGGGTGCTTGGCCGACGCAATTGACGAACGCCTCTTGCAGAGGTTCTTCGCGTCAGCCCCCGTGCTTCTCGGCCCCCTGGCACCGCCCGGCAGGGGCTACTGTTGTCTGGATAGTCCTCGGCTGGGAGCCGAATTCGTTCCCGATTTTCTTCTTGCAAGTGCCACGTCGGCCGGATTCCGGTGGATCGCGATCGAGTTGGAGTGCCCGACCGTGAAGGCACTGACCAAGGCGGGATTGCCTGCCAGAAAGCTAGCCGACGCGCTTGGACAGATACGGGATTGGCGTACGTTGCTGGAATTTCAATTCAATCGCCGCAGCGGAATGACGGAGCTCAAAGTCTTCATGCCTAGCAGCTAAGGTTCGAGATTTCTTTTTTGGCGAACGAAACGAGAATGTCGATCTCCGGGATGCGAAGCCGATGTCGGCGAAGGCACGAGAATTAAAGTACGGACGGTAAATTCGGTGCCGAAAATATTCCATCCGTTCAGTATTGCCGCGATGCGGGCTGCAAGAGCGAACATCCGGTCCTAGGCGTCTTTATCGAAAAGCAAGTTTTTCACGGGATTGTTTATTTTTCCGATTCAGCGCATTCCCGCCGGCAATTGTCCCAGGCATCGCACAAATCCGCGTACTTTGATCTCATGGCGTCAATAGCCTCCTCGTCCGTGATGGATCCATCGAACCAGTCTTCGGCTGCTTCTTGGAAAATCGTCCGGCCGATGGCGAATCCCTTTACAAGATTGAATTTGGCGGCTGCTTCAAAACTGCGGATTAGTTCGTCACGAGACGATCCCTTGCCTAGAATAACGATTCCGCGCGTGAATTCGTCGTTGCGTTCTATTGACCGGCAAACTTCGCTCCACTCGCGGTCCTCGCATAGTGGCTCAAGTTTCCACCAATCGGGAAAGATTCCGATATCGTATATTCGCTGAATAACGCTCGCGGCTCCTTTGCCGCCCAAGGCTTGTCCCGGCGGCGACACGATTTTTAGGAGAAACTCCAGCCTGTTGCGCCGCGAAGCCTGAAACAGCCTGCGCAAAACGGCTTCCTGCCTTGCCTTAATCGAGTCTCCGTCGTCCGGATGGAATTGGCATAGCACCTTAACGACGTGGTTTAGCGGCCATTCCCTCAATCCTCCAACTTCCAGACCGAGCGAAGGCTCGGTCTCGACAGGCCGAGAACCCGGCACCTCGGTCGGGCGGCCGATCCAGAGTCCGGTTCCCGCCCCGCGATGCAGCGCGGCCTCTCCGTACTGGCCGTCGCATAGGATGCCGTATCCGCCGCTAATTCCCGTCCGCATAGCAGCATCGAGGCACAGCAACTTGAAATCGCCAATGCGATCTCGCGACGATCCTGTCCGCGCCGCGAGGTCCTCGAACTGCTTTCGGTGGTCGAATGCAAAAATCCTAAGATTCGGCCAGTCGACGCTTCGGTTGGTCGACCAATGAATCTGCTCGAGTTCGGGATCTTTGCGCAAGGCAGGATCCTTGACTCCTCGCTCTAGAAAGAAGTCGAGCTCCGTGCGTGAGGGATAGGACGGCGTGCAACCGTGCCTGCTAACGGAAAACGCGCCGCACGCATTCGCGATTCGCAGCGAATCCGACCAATCGCAGCCGGTAAGCCAACCCTTCAGCAAGCCGGACATAAAACCGTCGCCGGCGCCGACGACATTGAAAACCTCGATTTGGAATCCTTCGCCGGCTATGCCCTGTTCAAGGGAATCCGGGATATCGCCCTCGAAAGCCACGGCTCCGATTGGGCCTCGCTTGCATACGAGAACTGCATCGGTGATTTTCCGCACCGCGCGAAGCGCGTCCAATGTATCTACTGTTCCTCCGGCAATGTGGAATTCTTCCTCGGTTCCGACTATCAAGTCGAACAATTCGAGCGTCGACTGAAGTTTCGAAGTGACGTTTTCGGATCCAATGTATCGTCCTTCGCCATGGCCGTGGCCGGCTAATCCCCAAAGATTGGGCCGATAGTCGATATCCAGCGCAGTCTTGGCTCCGAACTTGCGACCAAGCCGGACGGCCTTGAGCGTGGCCGCTTCGACTTGCGGATGCGACAGGTGCGTCCCCGTCGCGCAGACGCAACGCGCCGAGGCTATGAACTCTTCGTCAATGTCATCCTCGGAAATTGCCATGTCAGCGCAGTTCTCGCGGTAAAAAAGCAGCGGGAATTGATTCTTGTCGCGAATGCCCAAAATCGCGAGCGCAGTCAGTCGTTCCGGATCCGTTTTGACCGCGGAAACATCGACTCCCTCCCTGACAAGCTGCTCCCGGATAAACCGACCCATATGCTCGTCGCCCACGCGCGTAATCAAGGCCGACTTTAGCCCTAGCCTTGCGCTGCCCGCGGCGATGTTTGTCGGCGAACCTCCGATGTATTTGCTAAATGACGCCATATCTTCAAGGCGCCCCCCGGTCTGGTCGCCGTAAAGGTCGACAGATGCGCGTCCAATCGTAATCAAGTCCAGATTTTTCAATTTACCTTGTCCCCTCGCGATTCCAGAGCAGCCTAAATAAGGACAAAAAATTCTCGGCCCGGTTCATTGTTCCGGTTTGAGTATCGACCGATTCGTTCGATTTGCCGTTGCCACTGCGTTTTACGGGCTTCCGCGAGCAGGATGCGGAGCCAGTCTGCTCAAGAACTTTGGCAAGTCGCCGTAGCCCGTAAAACGCCGCGCATAATCGAGAGAGAGCCGAGTCGCGCACAGGCGAGCTTTGTTGTCGAGGCTTTTGTCTTCGGTTTGCGCAAGATACACGAGCTTTTCGTAGTTCCCGAAGTATGCGTCCCGCAATTCAGGATGGCGGTCCAAGCCAAGCGGCTGCCAAACAAACGAATCGAATTGCCGCACAAGAAAATCCGTCAAGTAGAACGCCCGCAATTCCGATTCCGAATTCCTTTCGAATTCCTCGAGCCCGTCGAAAAATGCATAGCAGTGCGGCCCTTCCACCATCTCGACCCCGAGTTCATCGCACTTTTGCTGCAGCAGCCCGCCTGTGCCGCAATCGGCGTAGACGACAAAAATTCTTTCGAATCGCCCTCTGTGGAGCTTGACCGCCTTTTCGACTTCCGCCGGAATTTTTTCAGGATAAAGGTGCAATTGCGCGGGCAGGCACGTCAGTTCAAGGTGATCCCAGCCACCGATCTCCTTGATTGCCAGGATTTCTTTTGCCAGCGCGCCGCACGCGATCAGCAATACCTTGGATTGCTTGAGTTGTCCGAGATCGGCAATTGAATCACATGCGTCCATTATGATCTGAATCCGATGGCGTCAGAGATGCCGAAGGTCAAATTCCGGATAAAAATTCGTAAAGGCAGTCGATCAATCGCGGGCTGCGCAGCTCTACCGAGCGCGTTTCCGGGAAAGCGGAATACCTTAGCGCGATTCGTCCCTTTTATCCGGCAGCCAATACATTGTGCTTTCGTTCCATTAGCTTCTTGGCTGTCTCGACGGCCACCGCCGCGTCGCGGCAATAGGCATCGGCGCCGATGGATTTGCTGAATTCCTCGTTCAACGGCGCGCCGCCGACTAAAATAACGTAGTCGTCGCGAACGCCTTTTGCGACGAGCGTATCGATTACAACCTTCATGTACGGCATTGTTGTCGTAAGTAGCGCCGACATCCCTAGGATATCGGGCTGTTCGCTTTCCAGAGCCTCCATGTAGTTTTCGACGGGATTGTTGATTCCGAGGTCGATCACATCGAACCCCGCGCCTTCCATCATCATCGACACAAGGTTTTTTCCGATATCGTGTATATCGCCTTTGACCGTGCCGATGACCATTTTTCCCATTCTCGGTGCGCCGGTCTCTGCAAGAAGCGGCTTGAGGATTGCCATGCCCCCTTTCATTGCGTTGGCCGCCAGGAGCACTTCCGGGACGAATAGAATGCCGTCACGGAAATCGATTCCCACTATTCGCATCCCCTCCACTAGCGCGACCGTCAGGATCTTGTACGGCTCCCAGCCTCGTTCGAGGAAAATGTTCACGCCTTCTTCGATCTCTTCGCGCAACCCGTCGTAGAGATCGTCGTGCATCTGCAGTACCAGCTCGTCGTCCGGCAATTCGGAAAGTATGATATCGTCGTCGTCTTCGGACATTGGCTATTCGTCTCCCGGCGCTGTTCAGGCCAACCATGAAAGCTGTCGCGAACTCTCTCGCGTGCTGCGCTGCGACAGTCTGTAATCACATAGCGACAAAAGAGGCAGAAATGTCAATTCTTTCTGCTGCGCGACCGCCTGGTGCGCCTCCTTTCATTCGACCTAGTATTCGCTCTAGCCGCCGTCAACACGCCGAGCTTCGATTCGACTTCGCTCAAGTCCAAGCTGGATTCGACATTTGCCGCCCTTTCCAGGGCGGAGCGCATCGCGTCAATGTGCAAGGGCGTCGTTCCGCAGCAGCCTCCGATTATTTTCGCGCCGGCTCTTCGCGCCAACACCGCGTAGACCGCCATTAGCTCCGGGTCGCCGTCGTAGACTATGCGGCCTTCCTTGAATTTCGGAATGCCTGCATTCCCTTTTGCAATTACCGGCATCCGCCCGTTTTTGACGTCGAATTCAAGCAGCGTGGCCACCAGGTCCTGCGCTCCCGATCCGCAATTCGCTCCGAAAGCTATCGGCGGATACGTCATCGATAGGGAACTTGCCGCAAATTCGGAGGGGCTCACTCCCATCATAGTACGCGAAGCCGTGTCGAAACTCATTGTGCCGCACCAGGACATTCCCGTCAGGCGAATTCCTTCCGACGCGGCCTCTAACTCCTCAAGGCAAGACATGGTTTCGACCCACGCAAAATCGGCCCCGCCCTCCTTCAAGCCTTCGGCCTGTTCATGGAAAATTTCGACGGCATCTTCTTTTTTCAATGATCCGACGGGTTCCAGAAGCTCGCCTGTCGGCCCCATCGAACCTGCGGCAAGAACGATCGCAAACATTCCGAGCGATTTCCGCCGCTGCGCGCGAGATTTCCCGACTTTGAGATTCCTTGCCATGGAGCTTCAGACGGGCGCTATTGGCACCGAAACTGTTCGTTAGCACGAGCTGCGCGCCCGCTTCGACGAATTGCCTGCAAAGCAATTCCACCGGCTTTGGCCGATCCGTATTCCAAAGCTCGGGCGGATCGCCAGCCGGAAGTCCGGCGGCGAATAAATTCGTGCCTGTCGCTCCGTCGGCCAATAGCCAGCCTTTCGCTTCAAGCTCGGAATACAGCGCTGAAGCAATTTCGTTCATCGCAAGCAAGCTCCAGGGAAATGCCGAATGAAAAATATTCGCGGTCCGTCGGGTGCGGAATCAAGCTGCCGCGACTGAATCCGCCTCAAGAGATTTTTCCGCCAAAGTTCGAATCCTCGCGACCATGGCGACGAGCCCGTTAGATCTTTGCGATGACAGATGCCCGTGGAGGCCGAGCTTGGCCAGTTCCGCCGATGCGTCCACTTCAACGACCTCGGCAAGTGACAGGCCATTGTAAATTGTTCTGAGAATCGCAATCAAACCGCGAACAATCATCGCGTCGCTATCGCCGTTGAAACTGAAACGCGTATTTGTTCCGGAACCCGTGATTTCCGGCACGATCCAAACCTGGCTGGCGCAGCCGTTCACCTTCGTCGCCGGAATGCGCAGCTGATCCTCAAGCGGCGTCATGTCTTTCCCCAATTCAATGACAAACCGGTAGCGCTCCTCCCATTCTTCAAGGAATTCAAAGGTGTCCACGATTTCGGCAAAGGCTTCTGTTGGCACTAACTTTCCTCGAGCGCGATAGAAACAAATGGAATTCAACGTTGCGGATCCAGGTCTGGGGGCACTTTGATCAACTGGCTGCAGACCTAGGGCAAGACTGGATTCTCTCTATTCGGTGTCTACATGGCACAGATAAAGGAAATCAAAGCGATTCGCTGAAATTCAAGAATCTTTTTCCCTGTTCGAAGTTCGCGGTCCCTAGTCTCAAAAGGCAATTCAATGAGATCCTACATCCCCGCGTGAAGGAACGCACGCCAAAACGCTATTATTCTTTGCAGAACGCGATCGCGCATAGGAACGGTTTATGCGGCCCTTTGACCGAGGCCGCCACTCGAATCGCGTGGAGAATCGCAAATTGCCTAAAGTTCTGTTATTCGACTTTAGTCTTTCCAAGCAGAATCTATTGAGATAGAGTTGCCTTGGAAAATCGCAATTTGTTTGGGCAATTACATGTTGAGTTGTCATGATAATGCCCGCAAAAGTAGAAAGGCACTTTAAATGAAAAAGGTGATCATTAGCTTTCTCGCTCTGTCGTTTTTGTCCGGATGCGCCATGGATGCCGGTGGAAATTGGAATCCTATAAATTGGTTTGGCGGCAGCGACGAACCTGAATTGGTTGAATACGAGGAAATAGATTTGGAAATTGAAGAAATAGATGACGAGATCCAGTAGGGCGGTTTCGACTACGTAGTTTCACGAACTCGAATTCGATCCACTAGCACTGGCAAAAGATTGCGGGCAAAAAGAATTCCGAATACTAATAATTCAATCCCGGCTTCAAGTAATTTGGATGTGAGCGTGCGCTGCCAAATTCCTGAATTGTATTGAAGCTGGGCATCCGTAGACGCGTCGCGGCTTGAATTTCCGCCGACGGCTCGACGCTGGGCCTTCATCGACTTGGCGCCCGCCTTTCCAATTCGCGGGCGGCCAACTCAAGCTGTATCAAGCTCGATTAAGGCGATTTCAGAACCGCTAGCCGCCAAAGCAAGTTCGCCGCGTACAAGTCGCAGCGCGTCATTGCCGAAAATTTCATGGCGCCAACCTTGCGTCGGTCGGCAGGATGTGTTTCCGGATGCTAAATCCTTTAGGTCCGCCGCCGATGCTATCAGCCTCTCCGCGACTCCGTTCTTTTCGGCTTTCGACTTGAGAAGCACGCGAAGAAGATCGAGCATGCTCGCGTTTATCGACTGCCTTTCGGCATCGGGAACCTCCGGCCTGTCAAGTTCAGGGCAATTAATTCCGCGCGATACCGCCTCCAATATCTTTGTTGCCAAATTGGATTTTTTTCCGGATTCTCGATTCATAAAGCGCATCTTTCCTAGTTGCTGATGCGTTCTTGGACGCGCGCCCGCGATTTCTAGCAATGCCTCATCTTTTATTATGAAGGTTTTGGGTTGGTTTCTCCGCCTGGCCTCGATTTCACGCAGTTGCGCAAGTTCTCTTAGTATCGCAAGAAAATCGCGACGCTGATTTCTAGATTTGATTTTTTTCCAGGCATTTCTCGGATCCGCGCGGTAAGTGTCCGGATCCAGTAGCGTCGCCATCTCTTCATCCAGCCATGCCATTCGGCCCGAACTTGCGAGATCCGCGGAAAATACTTCGTAAATTTTCCGCAAATGCGTTACGTCCGCGCTGGCATACTTCATTTGCGCGGCGGTGAGCGGCCTATGGCTCCAGTCGGAAATCCGCATTGATTTATCTAGATGTCCTCCCGCAACCGTTTTGACAAGTTTTTCGTAGCCTACGTGGTCTCCAAAACCGCATACCATCGCGGCAACCTGAGTATCGAATAGCGGAGTCGGCAGCACGCCTCCAAGCTGGTAGAAAATTTCTAGATCCTGGCGGCCCGAATGAACGACCTTTACAATGCCCTTATCGTCCAGCAATTCGAACAATGGCGCCAAATCTACATTGCCCCCGATTGGATCGATCAGCGCCACGGACGAGTCGTCGGAATCTTGAACAGCCATTTGGACCAGGCAAAGCACGGCATAGTACGTACGCTCTCTCATGAATTCAGTGTCGATTGCTATGTACGGAAACTTGCGCGCGTATCCGCAATAGTCTTCTAGTTCCGAAGTCGATAATATAATTCTCATTCCGCCTACCGATTAGCCAAATACCGCGTTGGTTAAGTAGTCGCATGCGAATTGACAAGTAGCCGCAAGGAGGAATCTATGCGTTGCCTCGTGCAAAGAGTCGCATCTGCAAGCGTGTCCTGCAATGGCGCGGAGGTCGGAAAAATCGATAGCGGCCTACTTGTTTTCGTTTGCGGCATGAAAGGCGATACCGCCGAAACAGTTGAATATCTGGCAAAAAAGGTATCCCGCCTTCGAATATTCCGCGACGAGGCCGGCAAGATGAACAAGTCGATTTTGGAAGCAGGCGGAGCCATTCTCGTCGTTAGCCAGTTCACTTTGGCGGCAGACACGTCGCGAGGGAACAGGCCAGGTTTTCAAGACGCTTCCAGCCCCGACGACGGCGAACGCCTCTACAGGCACTACATTTCATGCACGAGGGAACTCGGAATTCGAGTTGCCGAAGGCGTTTTTGGCGGCGACATGGTGGTTGCGCTTGCGAATGACGGACCTGTAACCATTTGGCTGGAAAAGCCATGACGGCAAAGGCATCCATTTTTGGCGCGAGCAGGATATCGTCAGTTTCGAATTCCTTTGCAATTGTTCGGACGCGTACAATTCGCGGCTGAATAAAGTTCAAGAGTACATGTTCGGGACCTCGCGGAACTGTACTTGGCGTTTTTCTACCTTGGGCGGCGGGGTGCGGATTGCGGATCAAATTTCGTGGGCAAGCCGCCGCTCCCTACTGGAAAAAGACCGGGGTAAGGTTGTTCAGCTTGAAGCATGGCAACGGCATCGCGCCATCCAGGCAAAATTCGTTCCGCACCCATGACGGGAAAATTGCGCATGCGCCGAATTTCCGGTTCGGGCATTGCTAGAAGAGAACGAATTCGGCGGCGACTCCCGACAAGACCCGGCAACGGATTCCGAATGCCGCCGGGCTTCCGAGCCGACTCCGAAACACTAGGCCGCACCCGGGATTCGCACTGGCGGCGCTGCGAGAGGCACAACTCGCTCTTCAGGCTACTGATTTCAGATCCGCGGCACGCCGCCGTTCTTCTGCTTGTCTGTACGACTACCTTCCGGCGGAGGCCGCGAAAGCCGGCTAGACCCCGTGCGCTCGCCCGAGCTGATCGAGGGCGCGTCCGTGGACGGCGCCGCAAAAGGACGCGCTTGTCCCCGCCTGGTTCCGCGGCGGCGCGTCTTGCTTGCTTCGAGTTCAAGTTGTGATCAGCGGAGACGCCGAAATCGTTCGGTTTACGAAATTTCTAGTTTTAGATCGTTGGGACTCGCGGTTGAAATTCGCGATTCGGTATTCGCCCGTAAGCGAGAGCGAATTTGGCGGCATTCAGTCGGACGGTTTTACACGCGCATCTTGAAAAATATCTGCTTTGAACGGTTATAATACTATTAAAATTGCTCGCGCGCTCCGACGCGATTCCGCAAACTGCGCAAACCCTGCGATAGAAGAAAGCCCCGGCGGCACCTCTTTCCAATTCGCATTCTGGGCGCCCCGTACGAGACGCAGCCTACTTCGACGGCCTTGTCGAAGCTGATGCAAAACTAAACCAATAGCCAGGAGGGCTGGCTCCGGCGGCAGGATTCGAACCTGCGACCAATTGATTAACAGTCAACTGCTCTACCGCTGAGCTACGCCGGAACAGCGATGGTTCTTAGCACCGAATTATTCTTTCGTAAAGCGTCGAGGACTACAGATAAAAAAAGATATTGAATGTTGCGCGACCTATATCAGGAAAAATGATTCTCCCGGGGTCGGTCGCCCGTTGGATTTTACGAGGCCGCGTTCCCAAAGATGCAGAAGATGCGCAAACACATTTCGAGTAGCTGCCGGGATCAATCTCGAATCGACATCTATATATATGGATTCCGCGATTTCTCTCGGCGTCAAAGCGTCGTTTTCAAGCCTGGCAACAATTTGAGCTTCTCGCTCCCGCCTATGCAGAACCTGGTATGCGATCATGCCCTGCGGGTCGTCGATTGGCGCGCCATGGCCGGGAAAATAGCGAGAGTCCTTCCTCTTAGCCAGCAAGTCCATTGACTTCATGAAATCCCCGACATGACCGTAGGGCGGCGAAATCAAGGTGGTCGCCCACCCCATCAAGACATCGCCGGAAAAAACAGAATCGCCTTCGTGCCAAGCGTAGCAAAGGTGGCTGCCGAAATGCCCGGGCGTCCATATCGCCTCGACCGTCCAGCCGTCGCCGTTTACGAGCGAACCGGATCGAATTTCAATATCGGGCATGAAATCGGTATCCACGTTGTCCCTGCCGCCCAACTCGGAAATTTCAGCAATTTCCGACAATGCCGAATTCCTTCCCGACTCACTGCCGCCAAATGCACTTACGGGCGCACCGGTTAACTTCGACAGCCTAGCCGCCGCCGCCGAGTGATCGAGATGCGCATGCGTAACCAAAATCTCCGTGATTCTGGCTTCTTTCGGAAGGCTAGTCAGAATGGATTCGATGTGGGCCGGGTCGTCCGGGCCGGGATCGATGACTGCTACGGAATTTACGCCTAGAACGTATGTGTTAGTGCCTGTGAATGTCATTGCCGAGGCATTGGGTGCAACGATTCGCATCAAGCCTTCCGCAATAGTTTCGGACTTTCCAACCGGAGGTGAAAAATCGGTATTGAAAGGACTTTTTTCGGTCATGCGGTCCTTCGACTTATGGTCAAGCTATGCACCAAAACCGCGCGGTTTTCATGTTGGAAGTCTTGCAGGCATTCCGGGTCCAGGCAGATCAGATCAAAAGATTTGCCGTAGCGCAACGCTTTAGAATATCCTTTGCCCCGAATATGGCGGTTCGTGAAACACTTCGAATCGCCGAGGAAAGGTCGCGCCGAAATGTTAGCGAAATCCATTCGAAGAATTGTTCCGCAAGGTATCTACTTGCGCTCCGCGCTAATTCTGCTTTTGCCCGTTATGACCGTTTTTTGCGTGGTCTGCATCGTTTTTATTCAGCGCCATTTCGACAAAGTTACCCGGCAGATGGTCGGCAATCTAGTTCCTGAAATAAACTTGCTTGTCAACAGAATAGACGGCGCGATCGACCTCGAGGAAGCAAGCGAAGCGGTTGATAGCATTGCCAAAGCGTTAAATATCGCGGTGGTTCTCGATCCCGACCAACTTCGAGACGTTTCGACCGAGTGGCAATTCTTGGATATTACCGGTCGAGTTATCGAAGAAACGCTTACAGCGTCCATACAGCAAATAGGCAACGTCGAAATTGGCAGAATCGATGGGCACCGAATGGTTCGAATGGACATAGATACAAGACACGGGAATGTTTATTTTGTAGTTCGGCGCAGCGCCGTTTCCGCCTCGAATCCTCATCAATTGCTTGTTATCGTGGGATTTACTGCAATCTTAATGACGGCTGTTGCATTTATCTTCCTGCAGAATCAACTACGCCCCATCCGAAGACTGGCAAAGGCTTCACAAGCTTTCGGCAAAGGCGAGTCAATTGACTTTACGCCATCTGGAGCGACGGAAATTCGAAGTGCGGGCGAAGCCTTTTTGGAAATGCGAGACAGGATTGAACACAATGTCGCGCAGCGCACTCTTTTTCTCTTAAGCATCAGTCATGACCTAAAGACGCCGCTCACCCGCATTACGCTCGCCTTGCACCTGCTCAAAAAGGAGCAGCAAGTGGACGAGCTCCTTCAGGACGTCAAGGCCATGACTCAAATGGTCGACGAATTCCTGGACTTCGTAAAAGGAAACGTACGCGAGGACACCGAGGCCGCCGACCCGATTGGGATCGCTAGGAGAGTCGTTCGAGCAGCGAACGGAAACGGATTGTCAATCGAATTGAAAATAACAAACGACTTTCCCAAGGATCTAATCGTTTCCCTTCGGCCGCTGGCTATTCAACGAGCCTTGACGAATTTGATCGAGAATTCGCGCAGTTTCGCGAATGCAGCGATTTTGACAATGGAATTCCTACCCAAAGAGATTCGCTATATCGTAGAAGACGACGGCCCGGGTATCCCTATTGATCTGCGCGAGGAAGCCAAACGCCCATTTACTAGGCTAGATACGGCTCGCGGCCAAAACGAATGGGGCGGAGTTGGGCTAGGCCTTTCGATTGCCCACAATATTGCCATAGAACACGGCGGCTCTCTGGAATTGGGATCCAGCCCCAGGCTCGGCGGGCTCAAGGCTGAAATTGTTCTGCCGATTTAGGAGCATCCGCCACAAATTCAAGCACCGGATGGCGTTTGCCTATATTGCAGACAGATTCGGTATTTAGGCCTGCCGGTCGCTTCTGAACGTGGTGGCCGAAGGTGCGCTTTAATTTATTCGGCGAAAACCGATTCCAGATTTCAAAAACTAAGGATTTCGATTAGCCAACCGCCGTTAAAGCAACTCCCTTGAATTCGCGTCTGCCGCAGCGACCCGTTCTTTTCAAGTCCATGAATTGCAACCGATACGGCAGCCCCCGAATCTCTTAAGCCAACCCTTCAATTTGCGAAATAAATTTCTAGCCGGATTGCTGCTAGCCGACCGAATCGACAGTGATCGCATACCGAGCCCCGGCTCTGGAACCTGATCGAAAATTGAGGGAGCAAAATCAATATTGCGACAAAAAAGCGTCCTTGGCGCAACAGAATCGCCCGATTTGATCAGAGCTGTGAACATCAAAAGCATCCATCGAGAGAAATCAGCGCCCCCGGAAATTCCTGTCTCGCGACAAGATTCAAGATTCAGAAGACTCCGAACGAATCGCCTCCTACGGGGCTGAAAAAGCTCGAAATGCCGCGTATCATGTCGGTACGAGACGACGATGCCAATGTACCGAAGGCAATTTATCGCCTTCACTAAGTCTTGCCCGGAAATCGCATGGAGGGCTGACTGAAAGTGCCCGAACGCTTACCGCCCTCTCAAGGGCAACGTTCCGGACAATATCTTGAAAATCCTTTCGAAAACGCCCTTCTTCGCTCGGCGCCTGAAGCATACATAAACGCTATCACAGTTTCCAAATTCCTGCGATAGGTCGCTCCACTGCGAGACGGTTCGGACTCTCCACAGCACCGCTACCAAAGACAAGTGGTTGTCGACCGCCGTCCTTTCCCGCCATACCTGCCAAGCGAGAAGCATGCCTCCGACCGCGTCCCAAATTCGGAAAGGACAAACCTGATCGCATTTACGAATTCGCCTCAATTCTCCTACTTTGATTCTTGCCCATTCGGGCTTTGTCGGGGTTAAAGTTTCGGGTTCGAAAAATCGAATCAAGCCCATTGGTCAACAGTACTAGGCATTCACTTAAACTTTTTGCAATTTCTGGCCAAAAGTAACGAGTTGACTTTGCAAAAATCAATTGCTATAAGCTAATTTCGATGCAAATTATGCATCCGCGAAATAACAGCGGCTCAAAGGATGTTTTCCTGCGGGTCGCTGCTTGTTATTGTGCTTCCAATTTTCTTGCTACCAAAACCTTCATGATTTTCTGCGTTTACTTACCCCGGAGCATGAAACTCGCGTGAGACTGCCGGTTGCCGGGACCGGAGTATCCTGTGGCCCATGGATCGGGCGCCGGCGGTCAGGGGAAAAAGTGGCCAAAGCCCGAAAAGAGTTTCAGAGAAAAAATTTCGAAGCGTTTTTTAAGAATTCCAAGTAGATTCCAAAAATTCGATATTTTAGTTCCTTAATTGACTTCTTTGATAGCTTGTTGGGATAGGATGGTCTATCCCGTGTTACTTCGTGACAAGTGTCAAGAGTATCGATCATAGCGTGAAGTACGATACCAAACGGAAGAAGTTTTTGCCGACATTCTGTTTCGTGAGTTCCCGCCAAGGCTTCGATCAATGGTTCAAGCCATTTTCTTCCTTGGAGTTGCGCTGGACCGAACTCTTACGCCCCGGTCGAATCGGAATTGCGAGGCTAAAGCGGCTCCCGCGCTAGCAGCAACCGAGCGGAATCAAAGAGCGCATGACAGCACCGCACTATCCGACAATTTCGACGTCCGCGAAGAAAAACGCGATCTCCACCGCGGCCGATTCCGTAGCATCCGATCCGTGAACAGAGTTTTCAGTAAGTGAAACGGCAAATTCCTTTCGTATAGTGCCGGGGTCCGCTTCCGCTGGATTGGTCGCTCCCATAACCGCGCGGTTTTTCGAAACCGCGTCATCGCCCTCCAAGACCTGCACAACTACCGGTCCGGAAGACATGAATTCGACAAGTTCTGAAAAAAATGGGCGGTCTTTGTGAACCGCGTAGAACTTCCCAGCCTGTGCTGGCGACAAGCGAACGCGTTTTTGAGCAATTATGCGCAGTCCGGCCTCTTCAATTTTGGAATTAATTTTTCCCGTTAGGTTCCGCCTCGTCGCATCGGGTTTGATTATTGATAGCGTACGTTCCGTCAATTTTGCCTCCATTCATATATCATGCAACTCATGCCTGGCTCATCCGCGGCGGACCGCAACTAACACTGCATATCTCTGTTGAAAAGCAAGGCAGCCCAGAATTGCAGATGCAACGAGACCTGGCAGGCTGCAAATTGCATCTTTACGAAGCACTGACTTCGAAATCGACGCGAATTGTCGATTTGCGGGCAATCGGCGTTTGCGGAATTCTTGGAACCGCTAAAAATTATGCGACGCGATACATTTTCGGGCGGCCATTTGCCGACGCAAAGAATCGACCTTCGCCGGTCGCGCATCGCGAGCGTCCTTGCGCACTAATTTAATCCTATCCAATGGCTGCGTAGCGTTCCCCGGCAAAAACTCAAGCAAATCAATTCTTGAGACGTAATTTCCGCTGAAGGAATTTTGGGCGAGCGGCGGATTTCGTTGCAAGTACGCGGAACGGACGCGCATCGTTCCGCGAGCGCTGCGATCATCGTCTCGCTAGCTAGTTGGTCGGACTATACCATAAATGCCGAATTCGATTCCGAGACTTCCACGAATCGCCCGAGCTTCCATGGTAGAAAGCGAAAGAGCGAAAGTCTGCCAATTTATTTATTCGCGGCATCAACAATTCTCGAATAAATCAATTTTTTTCATGGCGGGAATTTCTGAACCTTGAGAGTACCCGTTAGCGGCAAACGCATCCAAGCCATCGGTTGGCGCATTGCCGGGCGGTCGCATGGCCTCCAATTATTGAAATTCGAAGAAAGGATGAATATGGCTGAATTTCAAGGATATAGCCGCGTGACTTTCCAAGCTTCATTAAAATTTGACCGCGTCCATCGGAATCGATCGTGAAGGCGAAACTTGCCATCCGCCCAGAATTCAATTTCCAGCGGCCGCAATCGAAACCCTCCCCAAAAATCAGGTCTCGGCGGGTTGGTGCCGAATCGCGCTCCTATTCTGGCAGCCTCGGTGATCAATTCGCTCCTCGACTTGAGCGGCTGTGACTGGCGCGAAGCCCAAGCGCCGATTTTACTTTTCAACGACCTGGATTCGAAATAGCCATCCGCTTCCTCGCCGTCGTATTTTTCAACTGGGCCTCTGACGCGAATCTGCCTGCGCAGGGACTTCCAATGAATGACAAAGGCCGCGAATCCGGATGCCTCGATTTCCTTGGCTTTCACGCTTCCGTAATTCGAATAGAAAACAAAGGAATCGCGTTCAATCGACTTAATTAGTACCATGCGGACGTTTGGAACGTCGCCTGGAGCCGCCGTCGCCAAAGCCGCCGCGTTCGGGTCGTTTTGTTCGCTTTCGATTGCCTCCGCAAGCCAATCTCTTGCGATTGAAAACGGATCGTCGCCTTTGAACTTTCCCTTGCGCAATTCTGCCATTCCTCTTCCTTTCCGCGAACCGCCGCAATATTTCGCAAAGCCGCATTAGTCGCACATTTAGAAATCAAGTAACTATGTAGGCGTTAGGCGGACTTTTCGAAACATTTATTCGGGGCGTCTGGCAATGCGGCAAAAAAGTCCCGCGAATATCTCGCATGGACGCATCGGTTCGACTACAATCGAATGATTTGGACAAGGCCACGGCTGCGGCGAAAGATGATCGACCCTGGCCATGGGAACGGATAAACCGAACGAAGTCCGACGTAATTCGGTTCAAATTGCGCTTTTAGGCGAGCGCAACGCCAAATTTGGAAAGCGAGACTCCTTGGACGGCGATTCTATTGCAAGACTGATTTACTTGGCGTTGCTTCTTGCCGCGGTTTCAGGGTGGATCTTCACGAGCATGCGAACAAATCTCACGCGCTTAGTTCAGCAATTAAGTGTCTGGGCGTTTATCTTTATCGGAGTCATAGCCGTTTACGGGCTCTGGGACGATGTACGTCGCGATGTAGCTCCAAAGCGCGCGTCGTTCGAAAATTCGCAAATTCTAATTCCGAAAAGCAACGACGGTCATTATTATCTAACGCTTGAGGTAAACGGCTTCCCGGTGACCTTCCTTCTAGATACCGGCGCCACCAGTGTCGTACTCTCGCAAAGCGATGCGCGTTCGGTCGGATTAAATCCAAATAGCCTTGTCTATCGCGGATACGCGCGAACCGCCAACGGCGAGGTGCGAACTGCGCCCGTCAAATTGACAACCGTTGCGGCGGGCGATCTTGAATTTACTTCGGTGCGCGCCTGGGTAAGCGACGGGGACTTGGATATTTCGCTTTTGGGCCAATCCTTTCTTTCGCGATTCAATAAAATCGAAATTCGAGCCGATGTCATGACTCTGGAAATTTAACCCATCGCGGCTGTCGAAAGCCTGCGATTGCCGCAGGCGATCAGGTCGAAGCCTTTTTCGTCCAGCCGCCGCCCTCCTCGCTCCAGTATTCAAGCGAACATCCTTGGTCTCTGAACGACTTCCATTGTGATCTTGCAATGCGAACGACCTCGCTATCGCGAGATTCAAACACGACCGAAACTCTTATTTTCGTTTCAAGCTCCGCCGATGAAGTTGCCGCGCCGTCCAAAAGGACAAGCGTTTCCCTGGAATCCGGCTTTGCGCTCCCTGCCGTCAAGAGAATCGGCTGCAGCTCATCATGATCGCCGCCGGCAACGCCGTGAGGCAGAAAGTCATCTTCGGGCACTTTCCAAAGGAAATCGTCAAGCCGTTCAATCCTATCCTGTTTCGTTCCCCTTACGAGAATCCGCCACCCCATTTCACGGGACTTGGCAAGGATCAGGCGAACGGCGAATTCATGCCCGCGATTGGTTTGATAGAATTTAACATCCGGCATCAGGTTTCGAATTTGTTCCGGATCAATCTGTCAATGGTTCGAACGCCCCAGCCCGTGGCGCCGGCAGGCGCGAGGTCGGTAGACGATTTCGTAGATACGACGCCCGCGATATCGATGTGCGCCCACGGTACTCCCGACTTGACGAATCGCTTGAGAAACATGGCTGCCGTAACCGACCCGGCCGCGCGCCCCCCCACATTTTTCATGTCGGCGATTCGCGATTTCAACTGCATGCCGTAAGCCGCTCCCAACGGCATTCTCCAGGCGCCTTCTCCGGATTTTGAAGCGGCATCCAGCAATTCCTTGCAAAATTTGTCGTCATTCGAAAAAACACCCGCGTGCTCATGTCCAAGCGCTACGATGATTGCGCCCGTAAGCGTCGCGAAATCGACGATGCAAGTCGGCTCGTACTGCTGCTGCACGTGCCACAGGAGATCCGCGAGAACGAGGCGCCCTTCCGCATCGGTGTTGATGACTTCGATGGTGTCGCCCTTGAGCGACTTTACGACGTCGCCCGGTCTCTGCGCCTTTCCGTCCGGCATGTTTTCCACCAGCCCGACGATCCCAACGACGTTTGACTTCGATTCCCGAAGCGCAATCGCCTTCATTATCCCGGCAACCGTTCCGGCTCCGCCCATGTCGAATGTCATCTGCTCCATGCCGGCGGCCGGCTTAATGGAAATTCCGCCCGTATCGAAAACCACTCCTTTGCCAACCAGCGCCAGTGGCTGGCGGTCCGCGCCCTGCCAACGCATAACTACGACCCGCGACGGACTATCCGACCCCTGCCCGACCCCGAGCAAGGCTCTCATTCCGATTCGGCCGAGTTCATCCTCATCGAGAACTTCGACATCCACGCCGACCTCGCGCAGCTGCTCGAGGCGGGACGCAAATTCGAGCGTCGTCAAAACGTTCGAAGGTTCGCTGACCAAATCCCGGGCCAGGAAAACGCCAACCGCGGCGGCGCGCAGCGGTAGAAATTTGCGCTCGATCGCGTCCGAATCGGCGACCATCGCGACAATGCTTCCCTTTGGGCGCCGCAAGCTTTTTCTGCTCGTCTTATGGTCGTCGAACTCATAGGCCCGCAATGTCAGCCCGTGGAGAATGTATTCGGCTTTGGCATGCCCGCCCAGCAATACGACCATGCCGCCCGGCCCGAGGGCGGAACCGAGCGCAGCTCCGGCTTTCATTGAATCATAGCTATTGGCGCCGTCCGGAAGTTTCACGGCGACAATTGATTCCGCGGCGGCGCCGGACGGATACGCCAGAGCTATCGAACGGCATTTTTCCAGCTGCTTGAACTCACGGCTGCCGCATAGTCGCGACAGCGAATTTCCTACCTTGCCATCGAGCTCCGACAAGGCTTGTCCCTTGATCCCGCTCGGCGGCACAATCACGCCGATCTTGCCCTCGAAGCCGGATGCCTCGGCTAGATTCCAAGCCTGAAATTCTACTTTCGTTACTGCAGTCATCGCCGATGATTTCCTTTTTTCCGCTATAATCCGTCGAAATCCGTTCGCGAGGTTGATAATGACATTTTGTGTCCGATGAAAGGTGCTATTGGCTTTGCCGTGAGCGGCGGCGCGCGGCCGGCAATGGAAAGGCGATCTATTGCGGAGATTCGATTTTTACGTTTACGTTGATCTGCTGGGGCTATTCATGGCTTCGGCGCTGATCCTTTTCGCCTTGTCATGGACAAACACCATAGTACTGCAGCTCGAAAAGCTAATCGGCGGCATTCAGGATTGGGGATTGATTGCCAATTATGCAATTCAAATGATTCCCGAGGCGCTGCTTCCTATGATTCCTTTCGCCGCGTTTCTCTCGGCGGCGATTTTAGCTTCTAGAATGCTCCGCCGCTGGGAGTTCGCTAATTTTGAGTTCGCCGGGGCGAGTCAATACAGATTAACTCTTCCATTCATTGTATTCGGATTCTGCATCGCCGCTTCCGTAGCTGCCATTTCCCACTATTTGCTGCCCGTTTGCCGAAGCAACATCGTTGATTTGGATCGTGTCGCCGCAGAGAATATTTCGTTCATTAGGTTCGCGGAAGGCCAGTTTTTCTTTCCGAAAAGCGGAGCGGCCGCATTCATCGGATCTATTTCCGAAGACGGCTTGGCAGAAAAAGTATTTGTCCATGATAGAGTGTCATACGATAAGGTAAGCGCATATTTCTCCGAAAGCGCCCGAATCGTTAAGGACGATTTCAAGCCTCACATTCTTATGGAAAACGGGCGAATCCTAAATTTGGACAAAGATGCCAAGACACTTTCCAACACGAAGTTCGACGCAATAAGACTAGGAATCGGCATGATTGCCGATAGCTCCAAAATCAACGCGCCGTCGGTTCGGAATTTAACGACGTTGGACCTCCTCGGAGCCAACGCCGAGTACCTTCGCAATGCTGGCATTCGGCGCGCATCCGTACAGGCGGAAATCCATTCTCGAGTCGCGGTGTCCCTGCTCTCGATCTTTCTGCCCTTGCTCGGAATGGCAACAATTTATTCGCATCGCCGCCTAAGCCTGAACAACGCTGTAAGCTGGATTTTATCAATAGCGTATTTTGCGCTGATCTACATTACCTACACCTATGCGATATCCTTGGCCCATAGAAATGCCGAAGAAGTCGCCATTGTCTACATTCCGGCCGTCATGTCTTTGGGAATGTCGGCTTTGCTGCTATTCGCCGCGTGGAAAAAGCGGCTGCTCGGAAAAGTCTGGCAAATTGCGGTTGTCGGAAAATGATTCTGACACGTTATATCGCCAGCCGATTTTTCTTTTTCCTCATGATCGTAGTTCTGGGATTATGGGGAATATATTTCTGTCTAGCCTTGGCAACGATGCTGAATCGATTTTTGCCGGCCGGAATCGGATTATTCGAAGCCGCCGAACTCGCCGCGCTGCGAATAGCTATCGACTTGTACACGCTTCTTCCGGTCGCTGTAGGATTTAGCTCGTTTTTAATGTCTCTTTCTTTGTTCCGGTCGTCCGAAATGGTCGTCGTTCGAACGACTGGAGTTTCGGTTCCAATGGCTATGGCGGTTCCGGCCGGATGCGCATTTTTGTCCGGCATCGTATCTGTTACGCTGCTAAATCCACTGGTTGCGAATCTTACGGAACAGTTTCGTATTTCCGAAGGCCGGTTTGGTGCCACCCCGATGGTCAGCGACTGGATTCGCAGCGACGAGGTGGTTTTCGGAAATCCGGGCAAGAAGTCAAGATCGGTGATCCGCGCTACCCTTATTGACGAATCCACGTTCGAATTCAGTGATGCGGACATATTTCTATTTAATGGAGACGGTAGCTTGACGACCTGGATTTTTTCCGAATCCGCAAAACTGGATGATTCTCGCTGGCTACTTTCCCAGGCAAAAATCTGGCGGCTAGACTCGGAAAGCGCAAGTCCCGGAATTGCCGCTCAGACCTACGAGTTCTACGAACTGCCAACCGAAATCACTCGGGAAAATGTTAAAGACAGCTTATTTACGATTCGATTTGCGTCATTCTGGGTCGCTAAAGAATTAATCGACGAGCGCATGCGCGCAGGGTTCAATACCGTAAAACTGCAAATGAGCTACAGCGCTGAATTCGCAAAGCCGCTGCTGTTTGCCGCATTCGCGCTTGTCGGCGCCGCATTCACAACGAAACCGCCGCGACTGTCTTCTCTTGCCAATCGCTCTATTCTGGTTTCGGTCTGCATCTATAGCGTCCACCAATTCGGTTCGATCGCCAGAAACCTGGCGATTACCGAGAAAATTTCGCCGCTGCTCGCGTCATGGGCCCCCCCGATCGTTGCGCTGGCTCTCATCTTGACGTTTTTGCTTTATGCAGAGGACGGCTGAATGGGCGCGCGTTTATTAGCGGCGGCTTTCGCGTTGCTTTTTCTGTCTGCCGAGGCTTCGGCGCAGTCCGATCTCGCGCTATCGGCTGACAGCATTGAATTTTCAAAGGGGTTTTCCGTGGTCTCGGCTTCCGGGAACGTCGTTATGAAAGGGCCAGGTAGATACCTGCAAGCCGAATCAATAGTATTCGACAAATTAAAGGACGAATTAGCCGTTATCGGTCCGCTGGAACTGGTCGCGGGCAATGAGTCCGTAATTCTCGCCGAATTCGCGGAATTGTCGCCGAACCTGCAGGAAGGCGTTTTGAGAGATGCGCGGATTCTACTAGGTCGACAATTTCAATTTACAACCAAGGAATTAATCAAAGACAAGGAAAAAATTGTGCTTCGCAACGCATTTGGATCAGCCTGCGCCATTTGCAAACCGGGCGAAACGCCGGCGTGGAGCATTGAAGCCGGGGCAGTTGAATCCGGCGATTCAACCGAGCGAATTGTTTTTAGAAACGCGATATTGCGCGTTGTCGGCATACCTGTCGCATATTTGCCGTATCTAAGCGTTCCCGGTCCGGGCGTTAACCGCGCCGACGGACTTCTGCCGCCGGAATTGTTTGAATCCTCGATTGTCGGAACCGGTATCGTTTTGCCCTACTATAAGACGCTTGGCGACCACGCCGATCTAACTCTTGCGCCATTTTATTCGACAAAGGGCGGATCTGGCCTGCAATTTGAGAATCGCTACGCTACGTCGGCTGGAAATCTGGGATTCATAGGATCGCTCGGAAGCGGGCAAACTAGCGACCAAGACTATAGGGCGTGGGTGTCCGCGCGAGGACGGTGGCAGCTAGACGAAGGCGTTGTTTTCAGCCACGTTAACGAGACCGTATCCGACAATACCTTTCTGCGCGATTTCGGGTACTCGCAAAAGGCAAGAATCGAAAATAGATTCGCGCTCGAGGTCGGAGATTCCAAAAGCCGCGCAACTGCGGACTTGCTGCATTTTCGGTCGCTCTTCGATCCGGATGCGAATAGAACCGTCCCTTACCTGGTCGGGCGCGCCTACTGGAATTCCCGGCTGGAGAACTCGCTATCGGGCGGCGTTGCCGATTTCGAACTATCCGCCACGGCGCTCCAAAGAAGACAGGGAACGGACAGGCTCGCGGCGGCAGCTCAATTCGGGTGGACGCGTTCCTGGAACGCGTCCGGAGGATTAGAATTTTCGACGGAATTCGGCGGTACAGCGATTGCCTACAGTTTCGGCGGCGAATCGGACGGCTCGGAAATTCGCGCATATCCCTCGGCGAGCTTCAAAGCTCGCTGGCCATGGATAAAAAGGCGATCGTCCGGCTTCGAAACTTTTGAACCGGTGGCCCAGCTGGTCTGGACTCCCGATTCCATTTCGCCGATAGACAACGAAGACAGCAATCTGATGGAGCTTGACGAAACGAATCTGTTCGCAGTCAATCGATTCGCGGGATACGATCAGTGGGAGACGGGGGCCAGGCTAAATCTTGGACTGGCTTACGGTCGCCATTCGCCCGGCTTAGGGCATCTCGAGCTGTACGCCGGACGCATTTTGCGCCAAGATCCCCCAAATGCTTCTTCGTCCGCCCTGGGATTGCGGAGTCGCGATTCCGACTACGTCGCCTCCTTCGACTACAAGGCCGCCCAATCATTTAGGTTCCGAAGCCGTTTCCTGGCCGACGACGCGCTGAAATTGTCTCGAGCCGAATACGGCGCGGAAACTAGCTACGGCGACCTGAAGGTCGATGGGTCGTATACATGGCTCGAATACAATTTTCCGATAGACGATTCTGCATACGCGGAATTCTATTCCGTCAATGCGCAGTACGCGCTTTCCGAACGCTGGAACGCACTCGCGAAATGGCAGTACGACGGGGCCGAAAGATCTTCAATAAGCGAAGAAATCGGATTCAAATACCAAAGGGACTGCGCAGATTTCGAAGTAGCCTTGTCGCGCCGGTTCCAATCGTCAATTGACAAGCAACCCATAACCTCAATAAAATTTAATTTCTCGCTGGGGCTTGGCGGTAGTAATTCCGCAGCAGCTTCTTGCGGATAATGTCAGGCAACAATCCAATGTCAAAAATTCGATTTCTGCTCGCAATCGTCATTTGGGCCCTTCCGCTTCTTGCGCATTCGCAGAGCGACCGATTCGCGACCGCGATATCGGTGAACGGAATTCCGATTAGCAACTACGAGATTTCGCAAAGAGCGGTGATGCTAAAGGCGCTGTCGATCCGAGGGGATTTGAGAGAGCAGGCCGAAAGAGACTTGATCGACGATCGCCTTTACCTGTCGGAGGCCAGGCGTTTAGGCATTTTTCTGTCAGAGCAGGAAATCAGCGCCGGCATCGAGGAATATGCATCCAGGGCGAACATGTCGCCGGAAAGCTTTCTAGCCGAATTAACGTCCGAAGGAGTCGACCCGGAAACATTTCGCGCCTTCATCCAGGCGGGGCTTCTCTGGCGTCAAGTCGTCTCCGCGCTATATTCAGGCAAAGTTACAAATATCACTCAAAACGAGATTGATTCGGCGCTTCAATTCGATCCGGGCGTCACGACTGAATTCGTATTGCTGTCGGAAATCGTGATTGTACTAGATCCCGATTTGGCGTCGGCGCAAAGAACGCTTGCAAGGCAGGTTTACGAATCCGCTCGCACGCTAAGTCAATTCCGCGAAGCGGCAACGGCGGTCTCCCAGGCTCCTTCCAGGGTTCGGGGCGGAGATCTTGGCTGGCTGCCGATTTCAGCTTTGCCGCCAAGGCTTCAAGCGGCAGTACGGGCGGCCCCTTCGGGCGCGGCTATACCGCCCGTAGTATCCCAAAATCAAATCTACATTATATTCAAGCGCAGCACGCGAACGGAAAACCCGTTCCGCGACGCCGAAGCCATTGACTACGCTACGCTTCAAATTAGAACGAAATCGCGGAAGCGCTCCGATGCAGTCGCTATAGCGAACCAGATAATGGAACGCTCCCCAAACTGCACTCAAATGCTTTTGGCAACGCAAAACTGGCCCAAGGGAGCCTTTAAAAGGCAAACATCCAAATTTGTAGAATTGGACGAACGCTACGCCGCGGAGATTTCCGTTCTCGACAATGCCGAATTCGCCATACTGCCGGGAAAAACGAATGGAGCGATCGAATTGCTGATGCTTTGCCGAAGAGTTTTCGGCCCGCAGGAAAGCACGCAGGAGCGGGATGCCGTGTTTACCAGGCTCAGAGACAGGAAGCTGGAAGCCTACGCCCGGGTCCACCTCGAAAGGCTTCGCTCGAACGCCATAATAGAGCGTTGAATCGCCCGGTAGCGCTGACCTGCGGCGACCCTGCGGGAATTGGCCCGGAGCTAGTATTCGAGGCGTGGAAGCGACTGCGCGGCTCGATGCCGTTTTTCGTTCTTTTCGACATCCGCTACTCCAGCCTTTTCGGCCGCGGCGCGACTGTCTGCGAAATAAGTTCTCCCGCCGATGCTTCGGCCGCGATGCCTCGGGGCATTCCGGTGATCGACCACGAATTCACGGTCGCGCCGCAGGCTGGACAGGCCGAGCCCAGGAACGCCTCGGCGATCATCGGCTCGATAGCGCGCGCAGCCGAATTCGCCCTTTCCGGAACCGCATCGTCCATTTGCACGGGTCCCGTCAGCAAGCTTCTGCTTCGCGCCGGAGCCGGCTTCGGATTCGGGGGCCAAACCGAGTTTCTGGCCCAAATCTGCCGCGCCGAGTTTGTCGCAATGATGCTGGAATCGCCTCGGCTGCGCGTCATTCCCGCAACGCGCCACTGCTCAATTGCCGAGGTCCCGAGCCGATTGTCCCGCAGTCTGATCTGCTCTACCGTCGAAACAGCCCATGAATCGCTTCGCGCCGACTTCGGAATCGCGGATCCTAGGATATCGGTTGCGGGGCTGAATCCGCACGCCGGAGAAGGCGGCATTCTAGGAGATGAAGAAGCGAGAATTATTCGCCCGGCTTTGGAACGGCTTCGAGACCAGGGCTTCCAGATCGACGGTCCCCTTTCCGCCGACGCGATGTTCCATGAGCAAGCGCGCCTTAAATTCGACGTCGCCATTTGCATGTATCACGATCAAGCGCTCATTCCGTTGAAGTCCCTCGACTTCTACCGGGGGGTCAATGTAACCTTGGGACTGCCTATCGTCAGGACATCGCCGGACCACGGAACGGCGTTTGACTTGGCCGGACGCGGCGTTGCGAACGCCGATAGCATGACTCGGGCGGTTCGCCTCGCCGCGCATATGGCGGCGGCCAGAAGGGCGGCCCGCCTTTGAAACTGGAAAGCTTGCCGCCGCTGCGGGAGGTTGTCGCCGCGCACGGCCTCCTTGCCCGAAGCTCGCTTGGACAGTCATTCATTTACGACCTGAATATCACGGACAAAATTGCCCGGAATTGCGGCGACCTGCCGGGCTGCGATGTCCTGGAAATCGGCCCGGGGCCTGGCGGCTTGACGAGAAGTCTCCTATCGGCGGGAGCTCGACGCGTGCTCTCAATAGAAAAGGACGCGCGATTCATCCCAGCGCTGGAAGAAATAGCGATCGCGTCGGGCGGGCGACTTTCCGTTCGGCACGGCGACGCGATGGAATTCGACCTCGATGGCGAACTCGAGCCGCCGATAGTTATCGCCGCGAATCTGCCGTTCAATATTTCATCCCAATTGCTCGCCAAATGGCTTCGCCCGAATGTTTGGCCGCCTTTCTGGCAAAGCATGACGCTAATGTTTCAGCGCGAAGTTGCAGAGCGTATTCTGTCCTGCCCCGGCAACCGGACATACGGTCGACTATCGGTTCTGGCTCAATTCCGCACGATTCCGCGGCTCGTCATGCACGTGCCGCCGACCGCGTTTGCGCCTCGCCCCAAAGTTAGCGCAAGCGTCGTAGGATTCGTTCCTCGCACCCGTGAACCATTGGACGATACCGACCAACTAATGAAAGTCGTCGCTCTGGCATTCGGGCAAAGACGGAAAATGCTTCGGCGAAGCCTGTCCACGCTCGGACCCGGCATAGAAAACGCAATCCGGGAAAGCGGGCTTGATCCTGCGAGCCGAGCGGAAGATTTGTCAATCCAAGACTATTGCGCGCTTACCCGAAAAATCTTCACTGAACTCCGGTTAGAGCAAGAAGATTCACTTCACGACTGAAGCCTTGGTTTCCGTCTTCGAATTCGCCGCCGAATTGCCGGCGACGGAGTTGCTTCGCTTGCTCGTCGGATCGACGCCCTCGGGCGTGTCGACAAGCCCGCTACCGCGCGAATCGCTCACAGTCATCGAATTCTCCGCCGGCGCGGTTCTTTCGGGCGCAGTCCCTCCATTCCGAGAAGGCGCGTCCTGCCGCCTAGGTGCCGCGGATTGAGATTCCTTGAATTCGCGGCGCGCTTCGAGCTCAAGCTGGGCTTCGCTTAGAAGCCTTGCGTAATGCTCGGAGTGCTGGGCAAAATTTTCCGCCGCAATCCTATCGCCGCTTAGCGACGCATCACGGGACAGGGCTTGGTACTTTTCGATGATTTGCTGCGGCGTGCCGCGTATTTTTCCTTCGGGACCTGAACTCTCAAATACGCGATTCAATACATTCCCGACAGTACGCCGACTGCTTTTGCTACGAACACGCGCTTTATTGATTGCTCTCATGCGTTGATAATTTTTTTCTAGCATTTTTTTCCGCCGGGATCATTGCAACGTTCGCATATACCAAGCCCATTTTGTGCTGGCATTAAGGATTTCGCCGAATTATTCCCGATAATGTGGTATGCTCTTTTGCACCCACTGTTTGCGCAACACATCCATGCGCCGCTAAACCGCCGAATCACGGTGAGTTGCAGCTTACGCAATTTGACAATTAACGTCAACATCGATTTTCCGCGCTGCTCGGCCATTCGAATCCGATCACGCGAATTCGCTTGTCCAAGTCTCTTGAAGCTCGAATCTCGGCGTAGCCTTCGTTTTCGAAAACCGTCCTAACGCCTCTGGCCTGGCCCCGTCCGATTTCAACCATCAGTTCGCCCTCCGGCAATAGAAAATCGCGTGCGCCCGCGGCTAGCTTCCGGAATGCGTCCAGACCCGATTCGCCCGCTTTCAAGGCGATTTCGGGTTCCCAAAGCCGAATTTCGGGATCAAGATCCGCGTATTCGGATTCCGAAACATATGGCGGGTTCGATACAATTAAATCGTATTTGCCTTCAACGCGGCTGAACCAGTCGGATTGAAGGAATCCGGCTCTATCCGAAAGGCCAAGATATTCCGCATTTCCGGATGCGGTTGCCAATGCGGCGGCGCTGCAGTCGATGCCGACCCCATTTGCTTCCGGGCATTCGCTTAAGATTGCAAGCAGTATGCAACCGCTGCCGGTACCCATGTCCAGAATCCGTTTGGGCGAGGACTTAATTGCCTGTTCGACAAGGACTTCGCTTTCCGGCCGCGGATCAAGAACGTGGCCGTCAATGCGAAAGCTTTGGTTCCAGAACGCCCTGTAGCCAACGATCTGCGACACCGGCTTTCTTTGCAGACGCGACTCGAGCGCGCTCTCAAACCTAACTCGAGCAGCCTCGCTCAATCGCATGCCCTCATGACGGGCGGAAAGCAGCGCGGATGATTGTCCCAGCGCGTGCGCCATGAGATATCGAGCGTCCACAACGGCATCGGGCACGCCCGCGGCATTCAATTCGCTCACCGCCCGCTCCAGCGCGGACGACACGGATTCCGTCAATTATCGATCTCCAGAAGCCGCCTTGCCCGGTCGTTGGCAACAAGCGCGTCGATCAACTCGTACAGATTGCCGGCTAGAACGTGCTCAAGCTTGTAAAGAGTTAGATTTATTCGATGGTCGGTAATCCGTCCCTGCGGAAAATTGTAGGTTCGTACTCTTTCGGATCTGTCGCCGGACCCGACCTGCGACTTTCGGTCGGCAGCGCGCTCGGCATCGGCTTTTCGCCTCTTCTCCTCGAACAGTCTCGTACGAATGACTTTCATTGCCACCGCTCTGTTGTGATGCTGCGATTTTTCAGACGACATGACCGAGATCCCGGTCGGCAAATGCGTAATCCGGACCGCCGAGTCCGTCTTGTTGACATGCTGCCCGCCGGCGCCGCTTGCGCGCATCGTCTCAATGCGCAGATCGGACGGAGCAATTTCAATGTCGACCTCTTGCGCCTCGGGAAGCACCGCTACCGTGGCCGCCGACGTGTGGATTCTTCCGCTTGTTTCGGTTGCAGGCACCCTTTGAACCCGGTGAACGCCCGATTCGAACTTGAGCTTGGCGTAGGCGCCGCTGCCCTTGACTTCGGCCGTCGCCTCCCGAAATCCGCCAAGCATGGTTGCATTGGAGCTAAGAATTTCAAACTTCCAGCCTTCCAGCTGGGCGAATCGTTCGTACATTCGCACGAGGTCGCCCGAAAACAGCGCCGCTTCCTCTCCGCCGGTGCCAGCCCGAACCTCGAGAATCGCCGGCCGAGAATCATTGGCATCCTTCGGCAGCAACGCAACTCTAATGTCCTGCTCCGCCTCGGTGATTCTCGGCTTGAGCTCCCTTAATTCCTCGGCGGCGAGCTCCTTCAAGTCCGAATCCCCTAGGATTTCTTCGAGCTGCGCCGCCTCCGACACCAATCCGAAATATTCGTCGATTTTCTCAACGATCGGCTTGAGGCCGGAATATTCGCGCGAAAGCTCCACTAGTTCCGAAGAGTCCCGGCATTGGCTAAGATTCTTCTCGAGAACTTCCAAGCGCGAACGAATTCTATTTAGAGTCGCTTCCGGTACCATCCCTGAGCTTTCCAGTATCGTGATTGCGCTGGCGAGGAACTTGCTGATTCGCTAGGATCGGCTGGCGGCATCGGCACCTAAATTTCCGATCTAAGCGCATACACGACAATATGCGAATATTCCCCGCAATATACAAGGCTATTCACAAAGTTCTAACAGGGACGAATTGGTTCGATGCCAATTTGAACAATTTCCGGGGACAAACCCTTGCATCGCCTTGCCAGCCATAGAAAAAGCCGCCGCCTTAAACTTTGAACGGCGGCCGCTGTCGATAAGCGTAATTTTTACATCCAAGTTGACTGCTATAAGCTTATGGCATCGAGTCGGTCTTCGGGGTTTTCTCAAGCCATCGCGCTGGCGGAATTACGGGCTAGCAGCCTGGATTCGATTTCGCCATCTCGATTTCGCGAACTCGCCTTTCGACTTCGAATACGACGCGCTCCACTAGGTCTTCGTTGGACAGCTTGGACACGGCCTCTCCCGAAAGATAAAGCATCCCGTGGTCCTTTCCCCCTCCGGTAAATCCTACATCGGTCAACAAGGCTTCGCCCGGCCCGTTTACGACACAGCCGATTATTGAAAGGTCCAGCGGCGTTCTGATGTGGCGGAGCCTGTCTTCAAGCAAGGCTACGGTTCCAATGACGTCGAAGCCCTGGCGAGCGCAGCTTGGACACGCTATGATATTGACGCCGCGCTTCAACAACCCAAGCGATTTTAAGATCTCGTTGGCGGCGTGAACTTCTTCGACCGGATCCGCCGACAAGCTCACGCGAATCGTGTCGCCTATGCCGGCTTGCAAAAGGCCGCCCAGTCCGACGGCAGATTTTACTGTTCCCGCGTACGCCCCCCCTGCTTCGGTAATGCCCAAATGAATCGGAGCGTCGGTTTTCTCGGCCAAGCTTCTGTAAGCTGCAACAGCAAGCATGACATCGGATGCCTTGCAGCTAATTTTGTACTCGAAAAAATTCAGGTCCTCCAGAATCCTGATGTGCTCAAGGCCGGATTCGACCATTGCCTCCGGACATGGCTCACGAAACTTTTCCAGAAGGTGTTTTTCCAGGCTGCCTGCATTAACGCCTATGCGAATAGAGCAGCCATTCGCACGCGCTGCCGAAACTACCGATCTAATCCGCTCCTGAGAACCGATATTTCCTGGATTGATTCGAATGCAAGCCGCGCCGGCATCGGCTGACTCTATAGCGCGCCGGTAATGGAAATGAATGTCGGCAACAATTGGGACAGGACTCAAATCGACGATTTCCCTCAATGCCTTCGACGATTTTTCGTCAGGGACCGATACTCGAACGATATCGGCGCCAGCGTCTGCGCAGGCGGCGATTTGAGCGGATGTCGACTCGACTTCCGTAGTTGGCGTATTCGTCATAGTCTGCACTGAAACGGGAGCGCCGCCACCGACTTGAACTGCGCCTACGCTAATTGCGCGCGATTTGCGCCATGGAATATTCTTCCAGCGCCTTATGGGATTGCGAAGCATGGCAGTTCTTATATCAGGTTGATTTAGGATCTCGCTCTATAGCAGCTACAATTGCCAGCAGAATAATTCCAGTTAAATTTCTATCGTGCTCGATTCGGCACTTCAAATCAGCCATTCGGAAGACCGGTTCGGAATGTTGCGGAATCAGTTAATCTTTTCGATATGCCTTCCCGAACTTAGCCTGAACGCGGCGAGGGAATGGGAAAGCAAGGCAGGAAGCATGCATTTTGCCGATGCCCTAGCTTGCGCGGTTCGCCGCCGAAATTCAGCATGAAAATAACGGAAGTCGGACTTTGCCGCCTAGCGGGTCGCACTCGCAAAATTGTCTTTGGCTGGCTTGGCGCCGGCGCGACCGCCATTCACCATTAAAGCAAAACTGAACAATCCGAGCGGGCGCATGTGAGAAATAGCCAGCAAGTTGTCGCTGCAAGTCCCTATGCGAATCGACCGCAAAATAGCGGGTTCGAATTCGGCTGTTCAATTTTCGTCTTCGCTGATTCGCGCGGCGACGAGAAGTGCTTGAGTTTTCTTTGGCAACGAAGATTCGTCGGCCATTTCGTATTTGCTCCGAAGACTCGCGGCATCAAGCACCAAATTCTTGACAACGCTTGTCTTGCGGCCTGCGGGTCCGAATAGGTGCCCGTCGATATCAAAATAAACCGAACCGGAATTACCTGCTCTCAGAGTGATTTCGCCTTCAACTTTAGGAACTAGGTAGGTTTCTCCTGTTTCAAGGATTTTTTCGAGCAAAATCGTGTCGTCGGCAGCCCTGACGCGAACCCAGGCGGGAAGAGCAGCGAAGATTTTGACTTCATTCCTCGGCTTGGGAGGTTCAACAATCTGAGGCGCGGCCTCAACCACAGCTACAATCCGCTCTTCCGGATCTTCTTGGCTGCGGTCATCCGATAAATCGTCCGCCCTAGCGAGAACGCCGAGCTCCCCGGGCTCTAAATCGCCTATCGGCTCCAAAGTCGTGAACTCGCCCGCAAATCGCTCGTCGAACGAATTTTCATTGAAACCGCTCTGCGGTTCCAAGAAATATGTAGGAGTCAAGCTGTCTTCGGCATACTCGATCATAGGCTCAAATTCAGGCGAAGCGGAACTTATCTGCTGAAATTCCTTTAGGAGGGAAAAACCGAAAAATAGAGCTCCGCCAACAAGCGAGAGCATTACCATCGATGACAGCACCGTCGTAGCGGATAGCGAAAACACTGGCCGTGACTTATTCTCCCAAAACAGACTATTCGAACCTAGGACGAATAGACCTTCCGAATCGCTAAGCGACGGCCTCGCCAAACTGCTCGACGGCAGGGAGAATGAGCATTCTTCGCAAAACTGCTCGTAAACAGATTCCGGGTCGAGCCCTAGATACTTCGCGTAGGTGCGCACGTGGCTGGGTATAAAATTTGGATTCTCAAAGGCCGGCGGATCGCAATTTTCGATCGCTACGATCATATATCGGCGCAACCCGAGTTCTTCTTCGATCTCAATTAGCGATTTCCCGGTTTCCGCCCGTTTACCACGTAAGACATCACCTAATTTCTGTTCGTAGTCGTCGAATCGACGCATCTCATTGAATGACTTTTTATCCACGCCCTCCAACTTGATTTCTTAACCTCTTCGCTCCAATTTGGTTAACTGCCGATCCGATTTTGCAAAGCTTGAAATTCCAAGACAACCACAAATAATTGCGTCTACTTTTTCCTAAAACACGAAACTTGGATAAAATCAAGTTTCATTGGCGGTAAATCGTCAAATATTAGTGGAAAATTAATCGAACATTATCCAACCCGGCGAAAAAAATTCTCAATCGCGAAATCGATACGAGATTTCCAGTTTATTTTTGTAAAGCGTCCGGCTACCGGACCTCTGATCCCAAACAATTTCCTATTGTTCCGAATCGTCTTTTTTTTCTCGGAAGTTGTTCCCAATCATCGATTCGGCGCCTGGTGCTCGGCCTTCACGCCGATTTCATTTTGTTGTTCGCGCACGTTCGAGCCAAGCTCTGATTTCACGAACAATTGCTTCGAATTTCTTGGGAACCGGCATCGTCCCAGAAATCCAAGCGAAGGCATCCTGGTCCGCCTGGTTCAAAAGAGCCTCAAAGTCATAAAGCAAGTCATCGTCGAGGATAGCGATATTTTCCTCGGCAAATCGCCCGATTATGCTATCCATCTCCAATATGCCCCGCCGCTTGCCGCGAATCAAGAGTCGCTTGCGCCGCATTGACAATTTACTGGTCAACAGATCCCAACCCTCCCTCTAGGCACAAATCGGAATCCCCGCATTCCGCCTGCGCCTGATGCGGGTCGAAAGCGAACCGGATTGCCAACACCGGTAGATTTCTGAATGCCTGATTCTTACGCTCAAACAGAATCTTAGCCAAGTGTTCGAGCTCGATATCGAAAATTGATCAGGAATCTCTTGAGACGGGCCGTATACGGACAAATTTTTTTGGAGCAAATTCATTCATCGCCGCAACTTGACTGCATCAAATGTACTTGGCCACGGATATTCGCGGACCGTAAAATAAATCCAAGCTATTTTTTGCTGAAGCCCCGAGGGACCGCAAGCGAATCTTGGTTCTTGGAGAGGTCAATGCGTCAGCGCATGTTTTCGGCGTTGCCGACCGATGGATTTCCGAGTTGGCGCCTAGGCACGAAATTCGATGCTCTTGCTTCGTCGTATCTTCTTTCTTCAATTCCGGATCGCCTTGCAAACTTCCTCCGCTGTCGTCGCGCACGTCGGAATTTATCTGAGTTGTCCTGCCGGCAGCCCGCTTCATGACCGGTCGGCGCAAAAAACCATTGGCATAAGAATAATGCAATTCCGGCTGGCTTCGGATGCGGGCCGCAGTCCGGACAACTGCCAAAAAATGCGTACGACTAGTCGCAGAGTTAGAATTGGCCTTGGCTCGCTCTGAAATTCGCGATTCTAAAGTGCCAGCTTATTAGTGGACTTTATCTCTTCCATCGAAAGCAATGCCGTCACATTGTAGATTTTTACATCTGAAATCAGTGCCTGATAAAAATTGTCGTAGGCGCGCGCATTGGTAACGCGAACCTTTAGAATGTAATCGATGTCACCGGCCAGGCGATGAGCTTCGAGAATTTCAGGACGGCCCTGAATTGCTTTTAAGAAGTCTTGCTGCCATTTCTTGTCGTGTTCGGATGTTCTGACCAAAACGAAGAAACAGGCCTCGAATCCAAGTTTTTCGGCGTTTAGTATAACTGTATGTCTTTCGATTACGCCTGTTTGCATAAGCCTATGCACCCGCTTCCAAACCGCGGTCTTCGACGATCCGACTTTTCTGGCAATGACTTCCAGCGACTGACCAGCGTTCTCCTGCAGTTCCGAGAGAATCTTTAAATCAATGTCGTCTAGCGATTTGGACACGATTGCCGACCCCGGGTTTGAGTTTCAATTCCGATATCGAAGAGATTTAATCGACTCGATGAAAACTACTGGAATAATACTTGGATGCCTAAGCTCGACCACATTAAGCTAAGGATAAAGCCCCGCGAAAATCTGGGAGATAAATTTCTGCTTCACGCATCAAGTCCCGTATTGTCAGAATAAATCGCTAAGCATGCTGCCGTTCACCAAATCGAGTTTAGCGTAATGGATAGAAATCGCAATCCTATTGGTAGTCCGCTCCTAGCAAATCCAGCCAAGCATTTCCAAATTTTTTCGGGCGCGGAGGCAACGAGGCATGCCCAGTTTTCTATAGTATGGACGATGCAGCTTTAGGTGTGGAAGCTGCCGACAAGCTGGATACCGAACTTCGAATGCAGTACATCCTTTTCGAGTTCAAGCGCTCGGTTCCCGCCGAAAGTCGTCCGAATCTCGGAGTGCCTGAAAACGTGGCAATTGTAGGGCCGCAGAAAATCCAAGAAATTTCATGCGCTGCGATTTCCGGTGATTCGGGCGTTTAAGCGCGGACATTGGTCTGCGGATTGCGATTTGGCACTCAAAAATTAACGTGGCGACCTGATCATTTTGAATCATTTTTCGGTTCGGCATAAGCTGTGCTGCTAATCATGAATCCATGCGCATACGTCCCCTGAGCATAAAGCGTTCCGTTGTTTCTGCACCGGAAATGTCCGCCGGAGACCGATGCTGTTCAACCTATAAATCTACTGGTTTGCAGATTTTGAAGTAGCGGTGAATTCAGGGCCGCACGAAACCAACGAACTCGACCGACATGCCGTCCCGGCGCGCCGGAAAGTCCCCCGACAGCGGGACGCAAGCCAATTCGCGGCGAGCAACCCAAAGGACCGCAAGAAACTTGCCGCCATGAGATATCCGCGCTCGCCCGGTTTCCGGGACTTGCACTCCGAAGTCGGCTAGTCTATCAGGTCATCGATGTGCATCCGGTTGGCCCGACTGCCCGAGTTCCGGGGCGGGAGTTTCGGCGAATGCTTGAACGCTAAGCCGAGGAGTCCGACCCGCGCCCCTTTCCCATCCACAGCACGACACGCTCTTTCATGCGATGGTCTCGAACCCGCAGCGAGTGAGGACTCTTCTCGTCGAGAACCTGCCGGAATCCCTGGGGCTTCTCTTGGACCCGGGCGAGCCGCCGGAGCGGGTGGAGGGAAGCTTCGTGGACGGCGAGGGCAGGAGCACCCGGTCCGACGCGCTATTCCGGGTGCGGCTCAGGACCGGCAAATCGGCGCTGGTCTAT